>ENA-UOWE01000529-UOWE01000529.1-activated-sludge-metagenome-genome-assembly--contig:-NODE-529-length-54860-cov-6.938509_pt1 | contig 54860 bp, 38 predicted proteins | sample MGYA00249841_ERZ761562 | MGnify/ENA primary metagenome ERZ761562 (study PRJEB28883, sample SAMN05720200) | activated sludge metagenome | isolation source: Anaerobic digester | place: Japan...
CCGATCATATACGGTTCCAGAAGAACAGGAAGGTGGGTATCTCTCTTCTGGCCGCCACTGCAACAACAATCGGAGCTCTTATTGTGATCTTCTTTCTCGATGAAGCATCTAAAGTCACCCTGACCGATTTTGCCGCGGTAGTGATAATAAACCTCTCAGTGTCGCTTGCCGTAGCTCTCTTTTTCATACCATCACTCCTCGAGAAAATTAAGCTTGCCCCGAAATTCAATGCCCTGGCCATAAGGCGAAAAAGGAGGGTGGCCCGTTTCTCTGAGAGATACCTGAGAGCCATCGACTTCATAATCAGATACAGGGTTGCATTCATAATTGGGGCGATCCTGATCTTCGGACTGCCTGTATTCTACCTTCCTGATTCACTTCCGAAAGATACTAATAACCAGACCCGGGAAGAAGATCTGACCGGATTTCAAAAGATATATAATAAGACCCTTGGCAACAAGAAATACGTCCAGGATGTTAAGCCTGTAATAAATAAAATACTGGGCGGTACCTTCAGGCTTTTCAACGAGAAGGCGAAGAACAGCAGGTTTTACTATGGCAGCAGTTCCGATGAAGCGGCAAGGACACGTCTTACAGTTAATATCGGTCTGAGTGAGGAGGGACTTACAATTGAGGATCTGAACACTACCTGTGAAGGACTGGAGAATATGCTTGCAGCTTACAGTGAGATCGATATGTTCACAACAAGTATTTACAGCCCCGAGGAGGCTACAGTATCGATCACATTCAAACCTGAACATGACTTTTCAATCTTCCCTTTCATCCTCAAGATAAGGATTGAAGATTATATGAACAGCATAGGGAGCTATCATGCGTCGGTCTACGGTGTGGGCAAAGCTTTCAGCAACCAGGTCTACAGCGATTACATAAGCACATCCTACAGGGTAATTATGAAAGGTTACAATTATGATGAACTTTATGGTTATGCTGAAGGAGTGAGGGAGAGACTTATTGAGAGCGGAAAAGGAAGAATAAAAGAAGTTTATCTCCTCGGGGCCGATTATCCGGGGTATATAATCGGAAGCCGTAACAGGAAAGTGTACAGGAACAGGTTCGGTATGGATAAATATTTCCTTGCAGAAAATAATTCTGATGTTGCCTTTGCATACGGCGAGGCAAGGAAGTATTCACGGGGAACGACAACCCTCCAGCCGGCTTATATCGGCGGAGTAAGCGCTCCGGTCAACATCAGGTCGCTGCAATCGGAGGAATATGATTACTGGAGTCTCAATAATGCTCCTTTAAGAACACCGGCAGGTCAGTATGTAAAACTTAAGGATTTTTCTTCTGTCAGGCGCGAGGTGACCGATAACACAATCAGCCGCGAGGATCAGCAGTATTTAATCACTGTCGGGTATGATTTTATTGGTAACGCGGAGCTTGGCAGGCTGATACTCGACAGGAACATTGATGAGACCAGTGCGATGCTGCCTCTCGGCTATACTGCCCAAAGCGGTTCATACAGCTATTCATGGGACGAGGGTAAAGCAAATTATTACCTCATCTTCCTGGTGATACTGATAATATACTTCATCTGCGCCATCCTCCTGGAGTCATTTACTCAACCTTTCGTTGTCATATGTCTTATCCCTTTCTCATTTATTGGGGTCTTTATCACATTCCATATTTTCAATATCACTGCCGACGAAGGTGTGTTTGCCGCGATGATACTCTTATGCGGGATTGTCGTAAACGCAACATTGTATATCCTCAACGATTATAACAGTCTGCGAAGAAGAAAGCCCGGCATTCCCGAAAGAGTTGCCTATGTAAAAGCTTTTAACGGGAAGATCATACCCATCATTCTTACCAAGCTGGCAACAATAGTCGGACTGGTACCATTTCTTCTTACAGGAAGAGATGAGAGGTTCTGGTTCGCGCTTGCCGTTGCCACGATCAGCGGGCTGGTGTTTAGTATTGTGGGGCTGGTCGTTTATCAACCGATTATGCTGAAGGGCAGATGGCAGGGAGCGGGGGGCGGGGGGCAGGGGGCTGGAACCACAGAGAACGAAGTGGAAGGAAGAGAGGCGGAGATTTCGGGTAGTAAAGCGAGTAGTTAAATGTAAATGATTAATATATAAATAATTGCATTATGGAGTATTTCAGGTTTGAAAAAATGGATATTTGGAAAGATGCTGTTGATCTTTCAGATAAGCTTTTTGATTATTCGGATAAAGCTGAGGAAAAAAGGTTTTATAAATTTGCTGAGCAACTGAGAGCTGCCGGAATGAGCATCTCAAATAATATTGCAGAAGGATCAGGTTCTTTTTCTGATAAAGAGTTTTCAAGTTTCCTGAACATTTCACGAAGATCTGTCTTCGAATGCGCTAATATCCTTCATATTTTTCTGAGAAGGAAGATAATCTCACCGGAAGATAAAAATCAAATTTATCCGGAACTGATATCGCTGAGCAAACGAATAACAAATTTCCGCAAAGTTCTAAATAAAAAATCATGAAAGAGATTTATGCATCATCGTCTCCCCACTTACTGTGCTCATCACCGGGTTCTTGCCTATGCTCCCTGCTCCCTGCCCCCAGCTCTGTGCCCTCTGCATTGTGCCCCCCGCCCCCCGCCCCCTGCCCCCTGCCTGCCGCTTCTTATTCTTCTGAAATATTCCAATTAAAGAGAATATGGTAAAATTTCTGATAACCCGCCCCGTAGCAGTAATAATGACCTTCCTGGCATTGATCATGCTGGGTATTGTGGCCTCTGGCAGGCTGCCGGTCTCATTGATGCCCGATATAGATATCCCTGAGATAACTGTTGCTGTCTCCCGCCCCGATGTGAGCGCCAGGGAGATGGAGAACACTGTGGTGAGTATTATCCGCAGGAACCTTCTTCAGGTTCAGGGTATAGACAATATAGAGTCGGAGTCGAGGAACGGAAGCGCCCTCATACGTCTCTCGTTCAGATTCGGCAACGACATCGATCTTGCTTTCATGGAAGTCAACGAGAAGATCGACGGCGCCATGAATAACCTTCCGCGTGACCTCGAGAGACCAAGGATCATAAAAGCCAGCGCTACAGATATTCCTGTGTTCCTGCTCAACATAACTCTTGCTGATAAGAATGCCGGCGATGAGAAATTCATCGAGCTGAGTGAATTCGTCGAGACTGTAATAAAAAAGAGGATCGAGCAGCTGCCTGAGATAGGTATGGCAGATATCACAGGACAGATCAAACGGGAGATATTCATCACTCCCGATGAGAATAAGATGTTGAGCCTCGGATTAACCGACGACAATATAGCAGAAGCCGTCAGACTGAATAATATCAATATAGGAAGCATCCTTGTAAAAGACGGGAAATACCTTTACAACCTGGAGTTCAGCTCTTATCTGAAGGAGGTGAATGATGTAAGGGAGATATATCTTAAATCAGGTAACCGTATCTTACAGATAAAGGATATCGCCGATGTAGGTATGAGACAGGAGAGACCGCGGGGTACATATTATTCGAATGGGACAAGAGCCGTCAGTCTGGCCATAATAAAGGAATCGACAGCAAAGATGGCCGATCTGGAGTCGAAGATGGGAGAGATGATCGATATTTTCAGAAAGGAATACCCGCAGATGGAGTTCGAGATATCGCAGGATCAGACAAGACTGCTTGATTATTCGATATCCAACCTCAGGGGAAGCCTTCTGGCAGGCGGGTTTCTGGCATTCCTGCTTATGTTCTTCTTCCTGAAAGACGGTAAATCTCCGATGATAATCGGATTCAGCATCCCTGCAACACTGGTGATAAGTCTTCTGTTCTTTTATGTGACAGGATTGTCAATCAATATTATATCGCTGGCCGGACTCATCCTCGGGATAGGGATGATGATAGATAATTCGATTGTTGTCATTGAGAATATAACCCAGTGGATCGATAGGGGCTTATCCCTGGTTGATGCCTGTGTGAAAGGGACCAATGAGGTTATCACACCGCTTATCTCGTCGGTTCTTGTTACCTGTGCGGTCTTCATCCCGCTTATTTTCCTGAGCGGTATATCAGGAGCTCTCTTTTACGACCAGGCGATAGCGATAGTGATCGGGCAGGGAGTCTCCCTTTTCGTGGGTATCACTATGCTGCCGACAATCTATTATCTTCTTTACAGGAACGGTAAGGCAGGATTGCTTACAAGGTTCGTCAGGAAGGTGAGCCTGAAACATATTGAAGATAAATACGAGAAAGGGATGAACTTTTTCTTCAGATACAGGACCCCGACAATGATCTCCTTCGGGTTGATAATCCTTGTGATGGTCTGGTTTTTCATTACGATGGAAAAAGAAAAATTCCCGGCTGTAAGGCAGGATGAGCTTGTAATAAGTCTTGACTGGAACGAGAACATCACACTTGATGAGAACCTGAAGAGGATAAGGGAGATGATCGAAACAAACAGCAGCCTTGTAGTGCAGACCAACTCCTTTATCGGAGAACAGCAGTTCCTTTTCAACCGCGATTATGATCAGTCGTATACGCAGGCCAAGATCTATATTAAGGCAGAAGATTATGCTTCCACGGCAGCTATTGAAAAGAACTGCTATGAATATATAAGAGATAACTACCCCGGAGCTCTTGTCAGTATCGGCGCTCAGCAGAACATATTTGAGAAGATATTTGAAGCGTCGGAGGAGCAGCTTGTTGCAGAGGTGAGCCTGATGAAAGAAAAGGAGGTCCCTCCGGTGGATCAGATGACAGGTATTGTCGGAGAGATGAGAAAAAGATGGCCTGATGCAGGTATCTCAATGCCGCCGCTGGAGGATAAGATCCGTCTGAAGATAGATCCCGACAGACTTCTGCTTTATGATGTGGAACCGACAACTCTCTATAATACACTGAAAGCTTCTCTGAACCAGTACAATATCGGGGAGCTAAGGGCCTCTTATGAGCTTCTGCCGATAGTCCTTTCCGACAGGGAGAAACAGATAAGCGAGATAGTATCCTCCGGATTTGTACTGAATACCGGGAGACAATCAATCCCGGTAAAAGAGCTGGTAAATGTACAGCGGGCACATGATTATAAGACAATCAAAGGAGGCATGAACGGGGAATACGTTCCTGTAAGCCTGAATATCCATACCAATAAGCCTGCGGAAATAACTTCGGAAATCAGGAATATTGTGATGGCCGATCCAAATCTCTCGGCTTCTTTCAGCGGGGCTCTAATAAGCGGACAGAGACTTTTTAAGGAACTGGGAATAATCCTTGTGGTGGCTCTGCTGCTACTTTATTTCATCCTGGCGGCGCAGTTCGAATCGCTTACCCAGCCGCTTATTGTTCTCCTGGAAATACCCATTGACATTGCCGGAGCCTTGCTTCTGGTGAAATTATGGGGAGGAACTATCAACATCATAACTATGATAGGGTTGATTGTGATGAGCGGTGTCATAATCAACGACTCAATATTGAAAGTTGATACGATCAACAACCTGAGGGCTGAAGGGCTGGGACTCAAGGAAGCTATCTACACCGGAGGATCGCGGAGGTTAAAACCAATTATTATGGTAGCAATGGCGTCTCTTCTGTCTACTGCTCCGATACTATTCAGTCAGGGTATCGGGTCGGAGCTTCAGCGGCCCATGGCTTTGGCGCTGATAGGAGGTATGTCGCTGGGAACGGTTGTGAGTTTATTTTTTATACCGCTGGCGTACTGGTATATTTACAGAAGAAGCGAGGGGCGAGTGGCTGGGGGCGGGGAGCAGTGAGGTTTTCTGATTCCCCCTTTGAAGGGGGTAGGGGGATGTTTTTGGGGGTAGGAAGGGAAGGTCGTGCAGGTCCTGCAGGTCTTGCAGGTCCGGGTGGTGCATGATTTCAATTCCCCCTTTGAAGGGGGCAGGGGGATGTGATCTGGTGCAAGATGCAGGGTGCAAGGTGCAAGGTGCAGGGTGCGAAGAGTAGTGGATTGTGAGTTTTATATCCCTGAAACGAATGCGTTCCTGCCCCCTTGGGGGAAGGTCAGGAAGGGGGTTTTCTCCATGGTGCAGGGTGCAGTGAGTTAATATCTGCGTTAATCTGCGCTCCGCCATCCGTAGTCCTGAGTCATCGGGACGAAGGATGGAGATCTGCGGGAAACTGTTTTGAAACTCCGTGAAATCTCCGTGAAACTTCGTGTAACTCTGTGGTTAAATAAAGAAATTGGCGGGGAGCAGGGAGCTGGGTTAGAGGCGGTTAGCGTTGAGCTGGGGGCATGAAGTAGACTGGAATGTTCAGTTATAAGAATTGAGCCCCTTAGGGGCGGCATGGTTTCAATCATATTTAAAGCAATATAGCATAATGAAAAACCTGGTATTTATAATTTTAATACTGTTGATCTGTTCCTGCACAAACAGGAAAGGGCTTAAAAAAGATCCTGAGGCTGACGGATTTTTTGATATAAACTTTGAGCAGGCGCTGGACAACAAGCAGGAGTTGTCTCTGAGCCAGATGGCATCGGATGTTGAATATGTTAAGCTTGAAACAGATGATGATTATATGGTGCGGCCAGTCGTGAGGTATTTCTTTACCGACAGCCTTATCTTCATAAGTAATAATAACGAGATATTGAAATTCTCAAGAGATGGCAAATTCCTGAAAAAAATAGGTGCTCCCGGCAAAGGTCCCGGGGAGATAGATCTGATCAGATGCACATCTTTTCTTCCTGATGAAAGGCTGATAGCCGTTCAGCTGAACTGGAAGAGAGAGCTGCTGTTCTTTTCTTTTGACGGGGAATTGGTTAAGACTGAGAAATTTGATGGTCGTATCTGGAATATTATGGTTCTTCCCGGTAAGAAATACATAGACTATGAAGTCGGCGGGGCGGGAACCGAAGAGTACACTTTCTGTCTGATGGATGAAAACCGGGATACATTATCTGTTGTGCAGAATTATGGTAAATGGGTCAGTCCGCCCAGGACAATGAGCATAATGATAGGGTACCCTGACTTTGAGCCATTCTACTTTGCCCGGGGTATTTATCATTTCAAGGCAATGTATAATGATACCGTATATTTTGAAGACTCCGGCAGGATATTGCCCGGGTATTTTATAGATATGGGAAAGTACAGGCTGCCGGATGAACTAAGACCAGAGCGCCTTGGTCCCGAACAGGTTCAGAAGTTCATGGATAATTCAGATAACTATTGTTTTCCTGTTGTTCAGGAGACAGGGAACAGGATCTTTTTAACCGGACACAGTTACGGAGAGCAAGCGTCGAAACTCATTCTTTATGATAAATCAGACCATGAAGGTTTGTTGCTTACAGACAGTGAAGGAGATGCAAAAGGATTCATTAACGACTGGGACGGAGGTCCTGATTTCTGGCCTGTTGGCAGCGTTAACGACAACCAGGTATTCATGCCGCTCACGGTGATGAACCTGCAAAAGATAATTGAAAAAAACAAAGAAAAGAAGAGAGATGTCAGATATCCGGTTGAGCAGACACAGCTTGAAGAGCTGGTTTCCGGTTCGGAAGTGACGGATAATCCGATACTAATGATCGTAACATTGAAAAATTCAGAGACTCGCTGATTCTCTGACCGAATCAGACAATCCGGTAATGATTTTTGTGACATTTAAATAAACCAGGTTGTTGGCTATAAGGCGCAGGGCAAAGATTGAGGAACAAGGTGATGAAATTCCGCGATAGCGGAAGCGCAGGGCACGGGGATTAAATAGTTTGGTGGAAAAAAGTGGATTAAATTTTTTTATCATGAGGACAAAAATATTAGCCTTTCTTTTAATAATCATTTTCTGCTCGTGTGGCAGGGAGAGCAGTTATAAAACAGCTAATTCAGATTCAGTTATTAGCATCGATCTTCTCAAAGAGGCAAAATCTACAATTACAAAACTTTCCGAGATCGCTGCCAATGTTGAGTACATACCCCTGCAAACAACAAAGAATTCATTGCTAGGTGAATTTGCAGTAAAGATCCTAAGTGTAAACAATAAAATCTATATAAAGAACAGCGGATTGGGGGGTGACATAATGTGTTTCGAAATAGGAGGTAAATTTCTTTTTAAACTTCAAAATCAGGGAAGAGGACCTGAAGAATACACATTTATTACTGATTTTGACGTTAGTTCCGATAATAAAACATTGACAGTGCTTTCAAGTGTAGACCGTAAAATACTTTTTTATGGCATTTCCGAAACTGGTACTTCTTTTGAGAAGACTTTTTCCCTGAAAGAGCCTTTCCCGTCAACAATCGGCATGGTCCCTGAAACAGATTATGTATTTCTGGCGATAGAACCCTATTATATTACCGCGCCAACTCTAAGTTTATTAATAAACACTAATGGGGATACTATTCATTTTAAACCTAACTGTTACGGAAAAAGACAGGATAAACCATCGTCGGCATATTCCACTTCAGCAAGAGTCTATTCAATTGAAAAGAATCTTTGTTTTAAGGAATATTTCAGTGATACTGTCTTTTATATGGATGCAAAGAATATGTCTTTTAAACCCAGGATAATATTTGACACGCATGGGACATTCGTTACTCCTGAAATGTGGGGTCACCCAGAAAGGATTGGAAATAATGTAACCAGCATTTTTGGCATTTACGAAACATCAAGGTATGTTTTTTACTACTATTGGGAGTATCGCATTAAGAACTGCCGTCTCTTTGACAAAACAATAAAAACAATATACAATTTGGATATCGGCACTTTCAATGAAACTTTCGCAAATATTCCCCGTGATGTTGATAAAATAAAATTAAAGGATGATTTGAGTGGAGGACCTGATTTCACTCAAGATATAAGATATTTGAATGGTCATTGTAGTAATGGCAAGTTGTTCTCGCTTGTGGAAGCATTTGAGCTAAAGAAATATGTTACCAGTGAAGATTTTAAAAATGCAAAGGTGACCGATATAAAGAAAAATGAACTCATAAAGCTCGCTGATTCACTGAAAGAGACTGACAATCCGGTTTTGGTAATGTTAACTCCCAAAGAATAATGAATCTGACACTTTATATTATTCAGTGAATAATCTTAATGCAGAATGAAATAAATTTTCCCGCAGATCTCCATCCTTCGTCCCGATGACTCAGAACTACGGATGGCGGAGCTCAGATAGATAATGTCGTGCAAGTCTTGCAAGTCTTGCAGGTCTTGCAGGTCTTGCAAGTCTAGCAAGTCAAGCCATGCACCCTACACCCTTTCCACTGATACGAAATCGTCGCTTCACTGTATTTCGCTCCAAGCACCTTGCAACCTGCACCCTGGATCAATTCACAATTCTCTACAATTCCTACACATACTAATCTTTGCATTAATGCACTTTCCGGTTTTTTCCGTACCTTTCATTAAACTCTAAATAAAGGCTGAAATGAAAATTCTTATTTCCAATATTCTCTGCCTGTTCTTTGTAATCTTATTATTCTCATGTAGTGGAAAGGTTAAGGAAATTAATACCTTAAAAGCAGTTGATATTGAGTCTAATACAGATAATATGCAAATCATATACATGAGTCAGTTTACTGACGATATAAGGTATGTTCCTCTTGAGACAAATGATGAAGCTGCCTTCTCTTTTATCTATGAATTTTTCAAGGCTGGTGACAAGATCATAACAACAGACCTGAACTCTCTTATTCTATACGATTCAAACGGCAGATTTATACTAAAATTCGGGAATAAGGGAAGAGGGCCGGATGAATATCAGTTTAAAAGTAACCTTAGGATAAGTAATGATAATAAAATATATTTTTCCAGCTTGTATGATCTGTTTGAATATGATATAAACGGAAGATTTGAAAAAAAATACTCAAATACTTTCCTGATTAAAGAGAATTATTATATCTCTTCCTGGTCGCTCGTTGAGGATTCACTTTTTTTAGGTCATGTTCCCAATCAGACAGGCCAGATTGAATTTAAAGCCCTCCTGGTGAATAAATATGGAAACATAAAGCAATCATATAAAAATTACATTCTTTTTAACCGGGTACGACCGAAAGAAAGTGGGGTAGATCAGGAGTCTTATTTCTATCGATATAACGGTGAATTATTTTATAAAGACAGGAATAATGACACTCTGTTTGCTCTGGATAATCAGTATCGGCTTGTCCCGAGATATTCATTCAATCTTGGTAAATTTAAGGAACCACTTTCGAAAAGAGGGGAATCCATGCTTAAGAGAGGAATGAGTAATGACCGGATGAATTATATGTACCTGAATTCTGTTTATCAGACTGTAGATTATCTCTTTATAAGTTGTTCGTTCGGAAACAGATTTCCAGCAAAAAGACTTACCCCGGCACAATTTCCTATTCCTACAATTAATCCCGTTTTATACAATACTACAAATGCTTTGGGTATTTATAACAAAACCACATGTGAATTATTTTTCTGCAAACCAACCAGTACTGATAATCCGCTTTTTACTTCAGGGATTTATAATGATATAGATGCCGGTCCGAGATTCATGCCGGAAGCACAGGTGAATGATTCAACAATGGTTATGTGGGTACCAGCAAATCAACTTAAAGATCATGTGGCAAGCGATGATTTTAATAATGGAACTGCGAAATACCCTGAAAAGAAAAGAAAGCTTAAAGAGCTTGCAGCAAGATTAACTGAGTATGACAATCCTGTGTTGATGTTTGTGACATTCAAATAAAACCGGGTAATTAACTAAAATGCACAGGGCAAAAAGGCTTTACGGCTTTAGGGCGTTACGGCATTACGGCAGGGAGCGAAGGGCAGGGAGCAAAAAAACGTCACGGCTTTAAGGTGTCACAGCAAAGGAAGGGGAGCAGATACCTAAAATGGAGTTAAAGCATTATGGCTTTACGAAGTCTGGTACAGAGTACTTATATTTTTCCCGCAGATTTTCCTCTGCAACCTCTACGAGGTAGAACAATCATAAGGGGATCATCTTTAGCTACAATACGATATCGTCTACGACGAATTTTAATCGCACCCTTTGTCCAGATCACCTTTTGGTAAGTTACCTTTTGGTAAGTTACTTTTTGGTAATATTATTTGGAATATGTAAATTTGTGAAAAAGCAGAATTAATGAAAACACCCTTTACTTTCGGGAAGATTGCCCAGGACAATGACTTTACTGACCGGGAAAAAGAAACCAGGAGATTGGTTTCAAATTTTAATTCATCAGTCAACACCATATTGATTTCTCCCAGACGATGGGGAAAATCTTCCCTGGTACTGAAAGCAGCCGGTATAACAAAGGGGAAGGATAAGAAAATCCGGTTTTGCTTTGTTGATTTAAATAATGTCCGTACCGAAGAACAGTTTTACCAACAGCTGGCGACAGAAATATTGAGATCTTCATCAACGAAGATTGAAACGATTATCGGAAATGCTAAAAGGTTTATGGGAAGTCTTATTCCTAGCCTAACATTCGGTACTGGCCAGATTAGCGATATTAAAATAAGCCTCGATTGGAAGGAAGTTTCTAAAAATCCTGATAATATTCTCAATATGGCAGAAAAGATATGCAAAGAGGGAAAGATTCGATTAGTAATTTGTATAGATGAATTCCAGAATATCTCGGGCTTTGAGGATCCTCTTGGTTTTCAAAAAAAACTACGCGCACATTGGCAGTTACATCGGTACGTTACTTATTGCCTTTATGGAAGCAAGAGACATATGATGATGGATGTGTTCACTTCTCCTTCAATGCCGTTTTATAAATTCGGCGATATTTTATTTCTCGAAAAGATTTCCTTAAATGACTGGATTACATTCATTAAGAAAAGATTTTCAGACACGAAAAAAGAAATTGGAACTACTGATGCAAAGCTTATTGCTGAACTGGCAGAATGCCACCCTTATTACGTTCAACAGCTGGCGCAGCAGGCATGGTTGAGGTCCTATGAATTATGCTCCAGTACTATTATCCATGAAGCTTTTGAAGATATTGTACTTCAATTGAGTATGCTGTTTCAGGCACTCGTTGATGGATTAAGCAACAGTCAAATAAACTTATTAAAAGCCCTAATTTGCAATGAAAAACAGCTGAGTTCACAGAATGTATTAAAGGAATATCAATTGGGTACTTCTGCTAATGTCTTAAAAATAAAGAAGATGCTTTCCAATAAAGAGATTATCGACTTACAGGGGGATAGTATCACATTTATTGACCCAATGTATAAATTCTGGCTGAAAAAATATTATTTCAAATTATCCTGAGTTTACAGGGATTATTTTCCCTGCACCCCTTTCCTCTGTCGCTGAATCGTCGCTTCTTCCTCTATCGCGGAATCGTCGCTGTGCTCCGAGCACCATGCATCATGCACCCTGCACCCTGTACCTCACCTCTCACCGCTCACCTCTCATCGCTCACCTCTCATCACTCACCGCTCATCTCCTTCTCACCTCATCTCCCCCTCTAACACACTACCTTATACTCCTTATAATCCCCGTCCCCGAGCCCCCTTCTTCCGCTGGTTCGGGCTTGATGCCTACCCTGATCTTTTTATATGAGAAATTGAATGTGAGGAAGTAGTTCATTCCGAAGCTTATCGAATTGCCGGTACTGCCATATCCTGGTATATATGCCGGCTTAAGATCTTTAGATGCACTTGTGATAAGTAATTTCCTGAGACTGACGGACCAGCCGATGCTAAGGTTCTTTAGGAGTTCGGCCCTGAATCCCGGTGAGACCTCGAGATAATGTCCCCAGTCGGATTGTTCAGGCATCGAGAACGTGTGCTTCCCCCAGTAATTCTCGTAGCTGAAAGAATCGACCTGCCATGTAAACCGGCTGATGCCATACAGCAGTCCTATCCCGGCCCAGTATTTTCCACCTGATATTTCAGGTTTCAGGATGTTGAAGTCGACGCCGGCTTTAAAGAAGATGCCTTTGTTCCTGTATGAATAATTATACTGAGAGTATTTGTAATTCGAATATCCCCCGGCTGCATGAAGAGCCTTTTTATTATCGAAGTCGTACAGGAGATATGCTTCTGTGTTCAGAACATTCTTATCTGTAAAATAGATTACCGGTCCGGAGGCTTCTATACCAAAACTCACTTTCAGAGGTATTGTCACACTGTCCTGAGGAACATCTGTGTCCTGTCCATAAACAGGGATGTAACCCGAAAAGAGGGCGACACTAATAATATATGCGCATATTCTCCTCATTCAGTGTCTTTATTGTCTTTTTGGTTAAAACTATCTTGTCAATTATGTTGTTCGTTGTGACTGGCTGTTCAATAGTAAAATAGTATGTATAGCCGCATTCTTTCGATATAAAATGAGCATAGGACGAATAGCTGAATGTCACCGTATCTGATTCGCCATTGATCTTTACGAGAAATGTGCATGTTTCAGTTGTAGGATCGAGAGGGAAAAGCATGCTGGTGATGTTCGATGTTTTTTTATATATCGCCGAGTCTCTTTCGAGTCCGAAAAGTGAAACAGAATCGGGTGCAACGATCTTTTCTGTTGCCGACTGGTACATCGATGCTTTCACCCTGGCTTCCGTCTCGTCATAACATGAACCGGGTGTACATGAGAAGATAAATACAGGTATTATAACTAAAAACGCAGAGATTATTTTAAGAAATGATTTTCTCATATCAATTTTACATCGCCCAAAAATAAGAAATTATCGGGGATAAAAGCCGGAAGGGGGGATATTATCTTTAACCAGGAGATATAGTAATGCCATGGAAGTCATTGATTTTAAAGTATTAAGGCGTTACGGAATCACCGGGCTAGAAATTATCACAGGAAGGAGAAATTAATTTAAACCTCCGTGAAATCTCTGTGCACCTCCGTGATCTCCGTGATCTCCGTGGTAAATTTCTTTTTTACCACGGATTGACACGGATTAACACGGAGTTGAAGATTCCCAAAATTATTTTTTCCCGCAGATCTCGCAGATTATCGCAGATAAATGATGTCCTGCAAGTCGTGCAAGTCGTATGGGACCTGCAAGACCTGCACGACCTGCACGACCTGCAAGACCTGCACGACATTTGAACTGTCAAATCTTTCTTACATATTCTTCCGCCTTCTTCAGCGCGTTTCCGATTCCGGCCGGGTTCCTGCCGCCGGCAGTTGCCAGGAAAGGCTGACCGCCACCGCCGCCATTTATCTCGCCGGAGATCTCTTTGATAAGGCGCACAGCATCGAGGTTCTTTTCCTTTACAAGCTTATCACTTATCATAACAACAAGAACGGCCTTTCCGGCTGATTCGGAACCAAGAACCAGAATGCTGTCTTCAGATCTTTTTCTTATTTCAAATGCAATAGTCTTCAGTAAATCAGGATTGTCAGTCTCTATCCGGCCTGAAATGAACCTGATTTCATTTATCATTACCGCCTTGTCTTCTAGTTCCTTCAGGGCATTCATAGCATCCCTGGCTTCAAGTTTCTCTATTGTCTTTCTTAGGTTACTGTTCTCTGATATCAGTTTTTCAATACTTGCCTTAAGATCCTTCGGATTATTTAAAAGGGAAGCTATGTCTTCCGTTACGGATAGCTTTTCATTGATATATTCCTCAGCTTTCGCTGCCGTTACAGCCTCGATTCTTCTTACTCCTGCTGCTATGGCTCCTTCTGAAACGATCTTGATAATACCGATGCTGGCAGTTGAGTCTACATGTGTCCCTCCGCAGAGCTCTACTGAGTCACCGAACTGTACAACCCTCACCTTCTCTCCGTATTTCTCTCCGAAAAGTGCTATCGCTCCCATCTTCTGTGCCTCTTTCATCGATATGCCATCAATCACCTTACTGTGATGATTTTCCCGTACCAGTCCGTTCGCGATCATTTCTACTTTAAGCAACTCATCTTTTGATGGTTTTCCGAAGTGGCTGAAATCGAACCTGAGCCGGTCGGGAGTGACAAGCGATCCTTTCTGCTCCACATGTTTCCCAAGGACTGATCTCAAAGCATAGTGGAGAAGGTGGGTAGCTGTATGATTGTTTGCTGTCATTTGCCGCTTCTCGATATCAACGGCAGCTTTGAAGCTTAGCTCAGGATTTGCAGGCAGCTTTTTCGAAATGTGCACTATCAGGTTATTTTCTTTGATAGTATCGACGATTTCAATCCTTTCTTTTTCAGAGGTTATCGATCCGCAATCACCTACCTGTCCACCCGATTCGGCATAAAAGGGTGTTTTATCAAAGACAAGCTGGCAAATCTCCTTTCCTTTTGATTTTACTGTCCGGTATTTGGCTATCAACACATCATCCTCTGTTTTCTCATATCCTGTGAAGACGGTGCTTCCGGTGTCCTGAATGACTGTCCAGTCGCCTGTATCCTGCGAAGCATCTTCTCTTGACCTTGATTTCTGTCTTTTCATCTCATCCTCAAAGCCCCTGATATCAGTTTCCAGGCCATGTTCCTTAAGTATCAGCTGAGTGAGGTCGAGGGGGAAACCATATGTGTCGTACAGTTCGAAAGCTACCTTGCCCGGAAGTATCTTTTTGTTGTCTTTATTCAGATCGTCTATAATGCTGCCGATCATCTTTAACCCTTTTCCCAGGGTTTTGAGGAAGGATACTTCTTCTTCCTTTATGATTTTTGCAATCTGTTCCCCTGATGCTTTGAGCTCAGGGTACTGATCTCCCATTGAATTTACCAGTACCGGAAGCAGCTTGTAAATAAAAGGCTCTTCCATTTCAAGGTGATTATATCCGTACCTCACTGCCCGTCTCAGAATCCTTCTTATTACATATCCGGCCTTATTGTTTGATGGCAGCTGACCGTCGGCAATTGAAAAGGCAACAGCTCTCAGATGGTCGGCAACAACTCGCATTGCAACATCCCGGGTGTCTTTTACCCCGTATTGTTTCCCTGTTATCCTTGCTATCTCCTTAATTACCGGCTGGAACACATCAGTATCATAATTCGACTTCTTTCCCTGTATCACCATGCAGAGCCTCTCGAATCCCATGCCGGTATCGACATGTTTTGAAGGAAGCTGTTCGAGCGAACCGTCAGCTTTGCGGTTATACTGGATGAACACAAGGTTCCATATCTCAACAACAAGCGGATGGCCTTTATTTATAAGCTTATGTCCCGGTAATTCTGATCTTTCCTTATCGTCCCTTATATCGACATGGATCTCGGAGCAGGGTCCGCAGGGACCTGTTTCTCCCATCTCCCAGAAATTATCCTTTTTTGAACCATCGAGAATGCGGTTGGCCGGATCAGGAAAACACTTTTTCCAGCAGTCGAACGCCTCATTGTCGCGGGGTACATTCTCCCCCGCATTGCCTTCAAAGACAGTTGCATAGAGCCTGTCGGCCGGTATGCCAAGTTCTGCTGTCAGGAATTCCCAGGCCCATTCGATAGCTTCTTTCTTGAAATAATCGCCGAATGACCAGTTGCCCAGCATCTCAAACATTGTATGATGGTAGGTGTCGTGACCCACTTCCTCCAGGTCATTATGCTTGCCGGAAACCCTGAGGCATTTCTGGGAATTAGCTATACGATTAAATTTCGGGAGCTCGTTACCGAGGAAAATATCCTTGAACTGATTCATCCCCGCATTAGTGAACATCAGTGTCGGATCGTTCTTTATCACCATTGGAGCTGATGGCACTATTTCGTGTTCTTTCGATCTGAAAAATCCGAAAAATCTCTGTCTCAGTTCGTTTGAGTTCATCATCAAAAAATCATGCTTATTTATGTAAATATACCTTAAAATTGGTTTGTAAAATTAAATTATTTGGTTTAGATTTGTCGATCACCAAATATAAAAATTCGAAATCCCGGACTGGAGAATGCGGACCCGAAGATACTTCCTTGACCTTAATGATGTGCAATTTAAGCAGGTAAAGCTTCCGTTGAAAAAGAAGCTTGGCCGGCTGTCGTTATGGTTTGGGGGTACTGTTGCACTGACTGTTATCTATGCAACATTATTTCATAGTTTCTTCGGATCGCCAAAAGAGAAAATGCTTAACCAGCAGGTTGAGAATATGAAGCTTCAGTATAAACTGGCGGACAGGGAACTGAATAATTCATTTAAGGTCATAGAGAGTCTCAGGATGTCTGACGAGATACGTTACCGGCCTATACTCGGAATGGATTCTGTCTCTATGTCAATCAGGAACCCGGGTTTCGGAGGTGTCGACAGGTACAGGGGCCTTAACGGTTATGTCTACTCGGATATGATGAAGTCGGTCCGCGAAAGGATTGATGAGATGAAAAATATGGTGAGCGTTCAGCAGTCATCTTTCGAAGCAATCGAAGAAAGAAGAATTGAGTGGGAAAGGATGTATGAATACCTGCCTATGATAAGCCCGGTCGATGTTACAATAAAACTTGGCGACGGAATCAGATACAGAGAAGTCCATCCTGTTCTTGGAACGCCTCAGTGGCACTATGGACAGGATTTCAGCGCTCCGTATGGTACTGAAGTTTATGCAACAGGCAACGGAAAGGTAATTGCCGCCGGATGGAATTCAGGAGGTTTCGGAAATCATGTCGTTATTGACCATGGATACGGATACCAGTCGACCTACGGACACCTTAGCAGTATTAAGGTATCTGTAGGGATGGATATAAAAAGAGGTGACCTTTTAGGATTAAGCGGCAGCACAGGAACTTCGTCGGGTCCTCATCTTCATTATCAGATAGATCTTTACGGAAATCATCAGAATCCTCTTAACTTCTTTAATAATGATCTTACCGAGGATGAATACTTTGAGATGATCCGGATGCTTACTTCAAGCATGAAATTAAAGTAATCAGCTTTTTAGTCTTTACGTTATGAAAACATACCGAAGGGCAATTGTTTTGGTTTTTATTTATTGATTATCTTTGCACCGTTATGCCAAAATCGAAATATAAGTTCAATCCTGAATCACTGAGCTTCGACAAGGTGAAACTCGGCTTCAGGGCTGTTCTCCTGCGAGGGTTAGCATATCTGGTAGGCTCCCTGCTGATTGCTATAGTCTACTATATGATCTTCGCAATATTCTTCGATTCCCCGAAGGAGAAGGCCCTGTTACGTGAGATCGATCAGCTTACCCTGCAATATGACCTTATCCACAGGGAAATGAATGATCTTGATAAAGTCATTACCCATCTTCAGGAAACAGATGATAACCTTTACAGGACAATCTTTGAAGCTGAACCTATCCCGTCAACGCTTAGGGAAGGCGGTGAAGGTGGTGTTAACAGGTACAAGGAACTTGAGGGGTACAATAATTCAAGCATCGTGATTGAGACCACAAAACGGCTCGACAAAATACGAAAACAGGTTTATCTGCAGTCAAAGTCCTTCGATGAGCTGATCGAACTGGCAAAGAGAAAAGAGGATATGCTGAAAGCTGTACCAGCCATTCTCCCCATATCTAATAAGGATCTTAAACGGACAGCTTCCGGTTATGGATTAAGGATACATCCCATTTACAAGATAATCAAGTTCCATGCTGGAATGGATTTCACAGCCCCGACAGGAACTGATATCTATGCCACCGGTGACGCTACTGTTAAAGCAGTTGTTTCAGCAAAAAGAGGACTGGGCAACCATGTCATTCTCGATCATGGTTTCGGATATGAGTCCATTTATGCCCATATGGACAAGGCAAATGTAAGAGTTGGTCAGAAGGTATCAAGAGGTGATATAATCGGTTTTGTCGGTAACACAGGTACGTCGGTTGCTCCTCATCTTCATTATGAGATTAAGCTTAACGGGAACAATGTCGATCCTGTAAATTACTATTTCAATGATCTGTCCCCCGAGGAATACGAAGAGATGATCGAAATTGCTTCAAAAACCGGGCAATCATTTGATTAGGCCTTCTTTAAAGCAATTATGAAGAGAACCCTTCGTCTCATAATAATAATCATAATCAGTTTATTCTTCCGGAACGATCTGGTCCTTTCTGCAGAGCCCGATTCCTCTTTCACTGAACGTGAAATAACTATTATTGGTGTTGGCGACATAATGTTAGGCTCAACTTTCCCGGCGCCTGGGATCCTGCCCCCTCGTGATAACCCCTTATTGCTTCTTGGCAGTCTTGCCGATACCCTGGCCTCAGCTGATATCACCTTCGGTAATCTTGAAGGATCCTTCCTGGATTATGGCGCCCCGGCTAAAAAATGCAGGGATACGACAATATGCTACCTTTTTAAAATGCCGGAGAGATATTCGAAAGCGCTTGCAGTGGCAGGTTTCGACATGCTTAGCATAGCGAACAACCATTTCGGAGATTTTGGATATCCGGCCCGTATGCGTACAATGAAACTACTCGATTCACTTGATATAAAATATGCCGGATTAATAGAAAAACCTTATGCAATTGTCGAAAGGGATTCTATTCGTTACGGCTTTTGCGCTTTTGCTCCTAATGCCGGTACTGTCAACATAAACAAGATAGCTGAGGCTGAAAATATAGTCAGGTTCCTAAATGATACATGCGATATTGTAGTTGTATCCTTCCACGGCGGAGCCGAAGGCGCAGATTTTCAGCGTGTACCGAAGAAAGAGGAGTTCCATCTCGGTGAAAGCAGGGGAGATGTATATAATTTTTCACACAGGATGATCGATGCCGGTGCTGATGTTGTATTCGGTCACGGACCACATGTGACAAGGGCAATCGAGGTCTATAATGAACGGTTTATTGGTTATAGTCTTGGTAATTTTTGTACCTTCGGTAGATTCAATATAACAGGACCAAACGGGATCGCACCACTGATAAAGCTGAAGGTTGACATAAAAGGGAAATTCCTTTCGGGCAGGATAATACCAGTGTTCCAGAGCAGGCCGGAAGGGGTGAGAATTGATCCTGATAAAAGAGTGATAAGAAAGATCAGGGACCTTAACGCTCTCGATTTTCCCGATTCACTAATAACGATTTCTGATCAGGGCGAAATTAAATATAAGTAACTGCCATGCCATACACCGAAAAACCTGTCGAAAAACTTTATTATTCAATAGGAGAGGTCTCGAAGATACTCCAGGTTCCTGTTTCTACTGTCAGGTTCTGGGAAAATGAATTCAGGATCCTGAAACCGATGAAGAACAAAAAAGGGAACAGGCTTTTCACTTCTGAAGATCTGAAGAACCTGAAAATAATACATCATCTTCTTAAGGAAGAAGGGATGACACTCCCGGGTGCAAAGAAAAAACTGAGCGGCAAATGGGAAGAGACTGATTATAAATACGAGATTAACGAGTCGCTGAGAAGAATTAAAGAGCTGTTGCTGGAGTTGAGGGATGGGTTCTAGCGGTGAGTGGTGAGTGGTGAGTTGTGAGTAGTGAGAGGTGAGTTGTGAGTAGCGATGGTGACTGCAGCAGGATTAATTCCCCCTTTGAAGGGGGTTAGGGGGATGTATTTTCAGGTGCAAGGTGCAGGGCAGTGAGGGAAAACCTGCACTAATCTGCGATCCCGATCGCTATCGGTACTGCGGGAAAAAATTTTAAACTCCGTGTAAACTCTGTGTAACTCCTTGATTAATATTAATTTAGCATAAATGAGGAAGGGGGGCATCCAGAGTTCAGGGTGTAATGGGTAATAATCTGCTGGAAAAAATAATATCCAAATAGTTTAATATGATACTCAAAGACTTATGTTCATATCTCGATTCAGCGATACCCTTATCTTTCCAGGAGGGATACGATAATTCGGGACTGCAGATTGGTTTACCTGAGAAAAAGATAAGTTCTGCGATAATAACTGTTGATGTGACTGAGCAAGTTGTAGAAGAAGCGATCACAAAAAAATGCGATGTGATAATTTCGCATCACCCTCTCATTTTCGGAAGTTTAAAACGGCTGGGAGGTTCAGACAGTACGCAAAGGACTATCGTTAAAGCGATAAAGAATGATATTGCTATATATTCCGCACACACAAACCTTGATGTAATCTCCAACGGTGTAAGCAGGAAGATGGCTGAGAAGCTTAATTTGTTAAATATAAGGGTGTTATCGCCATTGAAAAACAGGTTGCTCAAACTTGTGACATTTATCCCCGAAGCTAGTCTGGATAAGGTGAGAGAAGCACTCTTTGATGCCGGAGCCGGGGTCATAGGGAATTATGACAGATGTGCATTCGCTGTAAAAGGGACCGGGAGCTTCAGGGGCAACAGCCTGACGGATCCTTATGTGGGCATAAAAGGCAAAGATCATTTTGAGAAGGAAGTCAGGTTTGAGACGATCCTCTTTTCTCACCTTAAAGGTAAGGTGATAAATGCATTGCATAAGGCTCATCCTTATGAGGAGGTGGCTTATGATCTTTATCCGCTTGAAAATGAAAATATTGAGATCGGCCTGGGATGTGTTGGCGAATTGAAAAAGCCGCTGGAGGAAGGAAAATTCCTGGAACTGATCTCAAAAACTTTTCAGGCTGAGGGGATAAGATATTCAGGTGCTTCAGGAAAGAAGATCGGCAGGGTAGCGCTGTGCGGAGGAGCAGGGATCTCACTGCTTAATGAGGCCAAAGCATCAGGGGCAGATGCATTCGTGACTTCCGATATAAAATATCATAATTTCTTTGATGCCGGCGATGCCATACTTCTCGTTGATACAGGCCATTATGAAAGTGAAAAATTTTCAACGGAGATTTTATACGAATTAATTCGGAAAAAATTCCCTACATTTGCACTCCGGTTTTCAGAGATAAATACAAATCCGATAAACTATTTGTGAGATGGAAAAAACAAAGAAAGCAGAAGCCGAGATTTCAATAGAAGACAGACTTCGTGCACTGTATAGTCTGCAGCTTGTTGATTCAGAGATAGATAAGATAAGAACACTGAGAGGTGAGCTGCCTCTTGAAGTACAGGACCTGGAAGATGAGATTGCCGGACTTGAGACTAGGCTTGGAAACCTCAGGGAAGAGGTTGTTGTCCTTGAGAAATCGGTTCAGAAAAAGAATAACGAGATCACAGAAGCCGAAGCCCTGATAAAAAAGTACGAGGAACAGCAGAAAAACGTCAGGAACAACAGGGAATTTGATTCTCTTTCAAAAGAGATTGAATATCAGAACCTTGAGATTGAACTGTTCAATAAGAAGATCAAAGAATTCAATGCTCAGATAGAAGAAAAAAAGGTACTGATCAGCGAATCAGAAGCAACACTTGCTGAACGTAAATCTGATCTCGACAACAAGAAAGCCGAACTTGACGAGATAATATCCGATACTCAGAAAGAAGAGGAAGGCCTGTTTAAAAAGCTTGAAAAGGTGCAGGGAGTCATTGAGGACAGGTTACTGACTGCTTACAAGCGTATCCGCTCAAATGCAAGGAACGGACTGGCAGTAGTACCCGTTCAGCGTGACGCCTGTGGCGGCTGCTTCAACCAGATACCACCCCAACGGCAGCTTGATATCAAATCAAGGAAGAAGATCATTGTATGCGAATACTGCGGCAGGATACTTGTCGATGATGAGATAATAAACGAAACAAAGATCTGAAAGAAATCGTATAATAATATATAGAGGGTGCTCAAAGCGGGCACCTTTTTTAGTCAGTAACAGACCGAGTCAATGACCTATCTGCAAAATCTTTCCCATAAAAAATTACTATTCTTTATACAAAATTTTTTCTGTGATGATATTTATGGGATTACACTCGGTGAACCAGTAATGATATCCTGGTTTATGAAGGAGTTTAAAAACTATGTGTAAAAAGATTAGGGCTGTTTGTCCCAGGTTTATTCACATCTGATTTTTCAAAGCAGTATCTAAAGGAGAGATCGTCTACCTGTGGATTGTCCCGTTCTTATTAACATATGGCTCTTCAGAGCAGGTTAGAGAGGCTTATATTGGTCTTATTCTTGTTAGCGGGTTTAACCTGGATTATTAACGTGTTGAGGAAAATCCTCAGATTACACCCATTAACAGGATGATTTTTAATTATGATTTAAAACTTCTTACATCTTAGGTATTTGGATTGTGCATATACCTATGGTACGATGGCACCGACAGGTGCCTAATATGAATAACCCCGGGTCGACAACCCGGGGTAGAGGGTGCCATCTAGATTATGTCAGCTCCGAAGGTGCTGAATAGTTGGTGTCACGATTCATCTCACTATTCACCCCTTTCAGGGATGAACCGCGGTTAAGCATCGCCTACCCCGGGCTGTCGGCCCGGGGTTATTCACATTGGGCTCCTTCGGAGCCGGATTAGGCGGGAAGGTTGATCACCCGTTGTGTCGTTGGGGACTAATTGTATCGATCTTTTTCAGGGCTTGTAGGAACCTGGTTAAAGGCTTATCAGGATCTTGTTTTGTTATTAATATCAGGTCCTTATATAAGTTTATTGTTAAAATTATCTATATGAAATTCACCTACAGTATGATTTGAAATAAATGATATTAAAAACTTCTTTCACCTTAGGATTTAAGCGTATCTCTACAGCAGAACGGCACCGGATGTTGCCGAATATTAATAACCCCGGGTCGACAACCCGGGGTAGAGGGTGCCATCTAGATTATGTCAGCACCGAAGGTGCTGAATAGTTGGTGTCACGATTCATCTCACTATTCACCCCTTTCAGGGATGAACCGCGGTTAAGCATCGCCTACCCCGGGCTGTCGGCCCGGGGTTATTCACATTGGGCTCCTTCAGAGCCTTAGCTAGAGGGGAAGCTACATACTCCTTGTTTGGCCCAGGGTATTCCCATTAGGATCCTTTAGGACTTGAACGAGCTCTGATCTGTACCCTCAACTTTCATTCTAATCTATAAACACAATTATTACTGTGCTGATATATAAGAGATTACTTTTGCTGAGAAAGGAATAATATCCTGATATGTATAGGAGTTAAGGAAAGATGTATATTAAGATTTAGAGAGAAGGAACCAGTTGTATAAGTTCATAAACCTTCATGCACACCCTTTTTGTTTATAATTAGTAACTTTACCTTAAACAGTCATTGCATTTCTATGAAAGCTGATGATTTCGGGAAACTTGTCTCAGAAGGAATACCTGCTGTGTTACCTCCTTTAAAACCTTATGATACTTCAGTTAACCATGCCCCGAAGAGAAAAGATATCCTTTCTCTTAAGGAGAAAAAACTTGCTGTGAAAAATTCCCTGAGGTATTTTCCTCCGGAATTTCACAGTGTGCTGGCAAGGGAATTCTTTGAGGAACTCGAACAATATGGAAGGATCTATATGTACAGGTTCAGACCTGATTATGAGATAAAAGCCCGTCATATAAATGAATTTCCCCACAGGTCGAAGAAGGCAGCAGCAATTATGCTGATGATCTCCAATAATCTCGATGAGTCGGTTGCGCAGCATCCCCACGAGCTCATTACATACGGAGGCAACGGGGCAGTATTTCAGAACTGGGCCCAGTACAGGATCACGATGAAGTACCTTTCAGAGATGACTGACGAACAGACTCTTGTGATCTATTCAGGCCATCCCCTGGGGCTCTTCCCTTCACATAAGGATGCTCCGAGAGTAATTGTCACAAATGGCATGGTGATACCAAATTATTCATCGCAGGATGACTATGAGCGTTTCAATGCTCTAGGGGTGTCGCAGTACGGACAGATGACTGCAGGCTCATATATGTATATCGGTCCCCAGGGAATTGTGCACGGAACCACAATCACGATCCTGAATGCCGGAAGGAAGATCGCCAGGTCCCGCATCCAGCAGAAAAGAAGACTTTTTGTTTCTTCAGGACTTGGAGGCATGTCGGGGGCTCAGCCGAAAGCGGCATCTATTGCCGGTTTTATTTCTGTCGTAGCTGAGGTGAATCCGAAAGCGATCAATACACGTCATTCACAGGGATGGGTTGATGAAGTGATAACCGATATGAATTCGCTTGTCAGACGTGTGAAGATTGCCAGGGAAAAAGGTGAAGTAATATCTCTTGGCTACCTCGGTAATATCGTCGACGTATGGGAGAAATTCGCTGATGAGGGGATCTTCGTTGATATCGGCTCTGACCAGACCTCCTTGCATAACCCTTTTGCAGGCGGATATTATCCGGCAGGACTTTCCTTCGAAGAGTCGAACAGAATGATGTCTTCCGATCCTGACCGCTTCAGACAACATGTCAGGCAATCATTGATAATGCAGGTTGAAGCCATAAACAGGCATACTGAAAGAGGGACCTATTTCTTTGATTACGGTAATGCTTTCCTTCTTGAAGCCTCAAGGGCAGGAGCTGATATATTGGCACCAGATGGTGAATTCAGATATCCTTCCTATGTTCAGGATATTATGGGCCTGCTATGTTTTGATTACGGATTCGGACCATTCAGGTGGGTGTGCTGCTCGAACGATCCGGCTGATCTTGAAGCTACTGACTCAATTGCAGTTGAGGTCCTGGAGAAGCTGAAGAAAGAAGCCCCTGACAGGATACAGCAGCAGATGGCAGACAATATTCACTGGATAAAAGAGGCAGCAAGGAACAGGCTTGTGGTTGGTTCGCAGGCCCGGATACTTTACGCAGATGCCGCAGGAAGAATTTCATTGGCAGAAAATTTCAACAAAGCTGTTGCGGATGGAAGGATAACGGCTCCCGTTGTTATCGGAAGGGATCATCATGATGTTTCAGGAACCGATTCACCCTTCAGGGAAACATCAAATATCCGTGACGGTTCAAAATTCACTGCTGATATGGCAGTTCATAATGTCATCGGCGACTCATTCCGAGGTGCTACATGGGTATCGCTGCATAACGGAGGAGGTGTGGGCTGGGGAGAGGCGATCAACGGCGGATTCGGGATGCTGCTTGACGGAACGGATGAAACCTCTGCAAAACTTAAGATGATGCTTCACTGGGATGTGAATAACGGAATTGCCCGTCGAAGCTGGGCAAGGAGTGAGGGCGCCCTGTTTACACTGAAAAGGGAAATGGAACGCACCCCGGGATTAAGTGTCACTTTGCCATTTATTGCTGACGATAAACTGATAGATGATATAATTTCCTGAAACCTGAAAGAGACTGAATAAAAGAATTAATCTTTCTCAAGTAGTACCACAGCTGTTGCAGTTATCCCTTCTTCTCTTCCAACAGGCCCCATCTTTTCCGTAGTTGTTGCCTTTATGGATATATTATCGGGTTGAATATCAAGTATAGAGGATATGACAGATTTCATATCATCTATGTATGGGTATATTTTCGGCTTCTCAAGAAGTATTGTACTATCTATGTTGACTATCCTGAAGCCTTTCTCCCTGATATAACCGAATGTCTTTCCGAGAAGAATTTTACTGTCGATATTCCTGAATTCTTCGCTTGTATCGGGGAAGTAATGACCAATATCCTTCAGACCGGCTGCCCCAAGCAATGCATCGCAGACAGCATGAAGGAGCACATCCCCGTCGGAATGAGCCACACAGCCTTTTTCTGAAGGTATAAGAATACCTCCGATCCACAGGCTAAGGCCGTTCTCCAGTCGGTGAAAATCAATACCCTGCCCGATTTTCAGGTTCATATACGGGAAGTGCTGGTACTTCTGAAAGACGTGATATCAAAAGAAAGCGAGAATCGCAAAGTACGTGCCAGAGGGTGATTCTGAACAAGCGGCATGAGGTAGGAGAAATCAAGGGTAAAGCCTCTGAGTCTGAAACCTGCGCCTGCTGTAAAATATTTGCGATTACCCTTTGTCTCGTTCTCGTGGAAATATCCTGCCCTTAATGCAAATTGATTGTTGTACCAGTATTCGGCTCCGGCTGAGTAAGTTATCTCGCGAAGCTCTTCCATAATTCCGTCGGGTGCATCAATGAATGACTGGAAGATAGCTACCGGTACAGCAACGTTGGGGTCCTTGCCGGCTATTATGCTGTCGGGTTTTGTTGAGCTGTAATAGGGAGGAGTGGGAACAAGCAGTTTATTGAAATCCAAAGTGACACAAATTTTATTGTACTGATCCAGATCAACTGTAAAGGCAGTTCCCAGCTTCATATTCATCGGAATGAAATCGGATGTCTTGGAATCTGAATAGTTCATTTTTGACCCGATGTTGGAAAAATTAACACCGAAGGCCATCAGGGCATCTTTACTGAACAGTGTAATGTCCTTATGATAATATGCCGATATGTCTGCAGCAAATGAAGTACCTGCTTTTGTTGCTTCTCCTCCGGAGTAAAATCCTCCGGTGAGATTTGAATATATGAACCTGAAAGCTACTCCCCCTGAAAGGTTATCTGTGAACATCCTTGAATATGCAGCATCGAATGACCATTCATTCGGTTTAAAGGTTCTTTCAAGGTCGCCGTAGTCATTTGTAAAATCAACATCTCCGAGAGAAGAGTAAATAAGGCTTCCGCTTACTACCTGTTTCTGGTCTATTCTGTAATAACCTGACAGGTATGCGATATTAATATCAGGTACCAGGTTCCTCAGCCATGGTGAATATGATATCCCTGCTCCGGCTTTTCCATCGATGAAAGCAAATTTAGCAGGGTTCCAGTGCATGCTGTAGATATCAGGTGAGGTTGCCACACCGGCATCACCCATAGCACCGGCTCTTGAATCAGGAGCAATTGTCAGGAAAGGAACGACTGTCTGGATGGCATTCAGTTCCCCTGAACTTGTCTGGGAATAACCTCTTGTTGCTGTTAATAAAGCAACTGATATTAAGATGATTGCAATTGAGCTTTTTTTCATTATAGTCCCTGTCATATCGCTAAAGTACAAATATAAAACAATTTTTCAGCCATGTTATTGTGTTTAATCTATAAAATGATAATTCTGCCTGAGGCTGAGGCTTTTTCACCATCAGGGGTAACTACTGATATCCTGTAAATATAGATCCCTTTACCGACCCTGCTGCCTTCCTCACTCTTACCATCCCATATTATCGGTGAAAGCTGATATCCTGAAGTGATCTCAGTGGTCCTGATAATCCTCACTGCCCTTCCGCTCAGATCATAGATCGTGATAGTTATATCCATCAGCTTTTCAGGTCGGTTATGTCCGGCAGTGATCTTTGTTTCGTTCTGGACCGGGTTCGGGTAATTCAGAAGATCCTTGAGTATGAATCTGCCATCTGTCTCGACAACAAAATGAATTGTTTCAACTGATGAATTGTTGAAATTATCCCATGCCTTGAGCGTTACCGAATGCTGTCCTCCGGTCAGGTCCGACAGTCCATACACGACCTTGCCTTTCATGTAATTATCAATATCGTTCTCAAAATAGTTGTTGAGCACAAACGAATTATTATTGTCATTATCAAGGTATGCAACTAGATCATGCCCTATTCCTGTTCCTGTTGTGTTAATGCCACCCTTGTCTTCAATTATAGCAAGTATCTTTGGGTCCTTGTCAGTTATCCCTCCATTCCGGAACAGTGTGTCATTCATATACAGACTTATCTTTGGGCCCGATTTATCTGATTCTGAAACCTGAGCAAAACCTCCCACGATTATATCGTTAAAATATCCATTCAGGTCCTGCCCGTTGTTACTGGCATAGTAACTTATTTTACCCGGTCCGTATGAGTAATCAATATCTCTGGGCACAATGAAGCTGAATCTGAATTTACCTCCAGCAGCTGTTGTTTTTCCGCTGAAGAGGATATTGTTCCGGAGCTTGAAACTGTAAGGCTGGCCCCCGTCATTGGCGAGGGTTTTAATTGTTTTGGTCTTATCAAATACAATTGGAGAAACAGTTCCGGTAAAATCATTAAGGGTTTCACCTCTCATATTTTCAATATGTCCGCTTATGGTCACTCTCGACAATGCCTTAAGGGTATCGGTACCCTCCGAAACAAGAACATGGTTTACTGAATCTGTAACAACATTTCCATGCCAGGGGTAAGCCAGTCTTAGAGCCGGATCACCTAGAAGGCTGAAATTCCTTTTGTTGGTGCCGCTTCCGGAGTTATTTTTTGCCAGTCTCATTATATCGCCAAGACGCAAAGCCTCACCTAGAGTGTCACGGTCGAAGGCAAAATCAAATATGTTTCTGTTCAGGTAATAATTAGGGGCGGAATATACTACGCGTGTTGTCGACATCAACGCAATGCCGCCACCGGTTGCGCTTAAAAGGACCATTTCCCCTGCAGAAGGTCTGCCAGTCATTTCCTTCGTGATTATGTTTATATCCATATCATCGAAACGGCTGAACTCACAGGTCGCAGTAATGAACAAAGGGAGACGGTGGAAATTGCTCCACGATTTGATGTCTTCCGTCTTCACTACTCTTTCATGCGCAAGGCCGTTCTCACTGCCATGTCCTACATAATTAATTATAAGCGCCCCGGAACTGACCTGTTCGTTTATTGCTGCCGTCACATCCGGATATGATTGTCCGTTTACAGTCGTTACCTGCCTGAAAGCATCCAGATAGATCTTTTTGATATTCATAGAGGGGACGCTGTCTTCCAGGATCTTAGACAACCCTTCCGCATCGTTTATGTGAGTGTTGCCATCCTCATCATCAGCGATAATGCAGATATTGTTTTTCCAGTCACCGGTATTTGATGATCCTAGATACCTTGAAATTTTTCTCAGCATTATGCCTGCCTGTGCCGTATCAGAAACAGGGAGACGGCCGATCCCTATATCCTCTGTTCCTTCTGCTTCACCCTCTCCATCCTCAAGTAAACCAAAGAAATCATCAGAAGTGAATGAAGAAACAACTATATTGGAGTTCTGTGACTGGTAGGTTGGTATGAAATTCGGGTTGAGAGGTGGAAGGGTTCTGTTTTCATAAGATCCGTCGCCAAGAAGAAGAAGGTACTTCAGAGGATGATCCGTGCCGGCCTGTTTCAGATATTTCATCCTGAGAAAATTCCTTATAGCCACAAGGTCGCGGATACCCCCGGAGAACTCGTTGTATATCTCATCCGGAGTGACAACCTGCGAGGTCAGGCCGCTGTTCCCGTAATGGACCTGGGCAATCCTGTCAGCGTAGTTCCTGAAGAGAGGATGAGTTACTATGATCATTTCTGCAGGTTCAGAGCTGTGAAGGTCCTGGTTAGCCAGAGCCGGAGTCATGATCACAGGTTTGAGAGTGTTTTTTTCGAGGAACAGGACGTAGGATTTCAGGGAACCGGTGAAAGCCTTGAATTTAAGGTTATCGCCTGTTTTTGAATAATTGATCCGTGAAGGGTTGAAAGGGTCAGTGATATCCCATACGAGGGGTGTATTGGCCGGGCTGCTGAAAGTGAATTCCGTGATACGACCGGCGCCTATGGACCTGTAGTCCGAGAAAAAAGCTGTATTCCCGGCGAAGGTATTATTCCTTCTTCCCTGGAGGATCACATAATCGAGCCATCCCCTGGCAGCCGGTTCACCATTATTATAGAACCTGATCTCGAATGAAGGAGATGACGAGAGCGGGTAAAATGACGCGGATGAATCGGCAATCTGTGCATAAGTGCCGGTATAGTTATACAGGTTTACTCCCTGGACCTGCAGTGTGCGCTGAAGAGTAGAGTTCTCATACAATCTGAAAAGGGTATTGACTGAGGCTCTTGCCAGAACCCTTATCCTGTATTTCAGCTTTTCATCTGTCCTGAGGTCGGTGAATCCCGGATTGATGCTTAAACCTGTCATAGCTGAAACTGGCTGATACCATTCCCTGCCAGATTTTAAAAGATTTTCATTATCCAGCTCATGAACAAATAAGGCATCTGATTGTGATGAGAAATAATTTGGCGGTCCGGCAGGTTCATCGCCGTTAAGGATCTTCTTTCCCACCTGAGAACCGGAGGTAAGGAAATAGAAGGCTGTATCGGAATAATTATGCTTTAAATAGTCATAGCTGCTTTTTAAGGGATTGAAATTCCACCTGTTAGTACTCTGTCCGAAAAACAGCAGGTAATCACCTTCATTGAAGATCCCGTCGGATCCTGTGACAAGATGTACAGCCACTTCTTTAAGGTCGTCAGGTTTCGGATCATCATTATAATATGAAAGCTGACCGAAATTATTGGAGTAGATCCGGGGATTTGAAGGATTGAAGAGGCCCATCTGTTTAAGGTCTGAATAATCGATCCGGTAGATGCCGTCTTTCAATACGGCAATCTTAAACCACTGGCCGCCAGCCAGCACTGAAGAAGAAGAATAACTATCTTTGACACCCTGTGAGTAAAGGTCATTTATGATCAGAAAGAAGATAAGAAGCAATATATTTGATAACCTGGTCATAATTACCTGACAAAGATAAAAGGATGTTGCATAGGGGGAACAGGTTTGTTTTATATGGGATGAAAATCATTAAAATAATAACGATATCAATACGTTGATATTGCAGTGGCATTATTTATGGGAATAAAATATCACCTGGTATTTTTCTTTTTTACAGTGGTCTCCGTATCGGTTTACTGCCAGGTTAATGAATATGGTCCGGGGTATCAGCTAACTCTTATTGGTAATCCTGGCCTTACGGGTACGGAGGGTACAGGATACCTTCGTCTGTCGTACCTTAATTTATATCCGGGAAACAATTACAACCTTCATACAGTTAATGTTTCATATGATGGATATTTTCCGGGTCTTCACGGGGGAGCAGGAATTTATATCACCAATAACAGTCTGAGCGGGATAGTAAATGATCTCAGCGGAGGATTCTCCTATGCCTATCATTTTCAGGCCGGGAGCAACCTTTTCGTAAGTGCCGGGTTATCTGCTTCGATATTTCACAGGGGATACAGTTTCAGCGGGGCTGTCCTGCCTGATCAGATCGACCCGGTAAGGGGAGCAGTACTGCCACCCGGGGAAATACTTGATCTGAAAGGCAGAAGTGTGCTTGATCTCTCAACAGGGTTTCTGCTGATGTCGGGTCGCTTTTTTGGAGGGATTTCTGTCAGTCATCTCACTGAACCTGATCCTGATGGCTCCGGAAATAATCAAAGCAGGATCAGGCGGCACCTGCTTCTGCATGCCGCAGGAGACTTTGATCTGAACGAAAATACCGAACTTAAGATAAGGCCGCTGATCAAACTGGAACTTGAGCGGGAATACCTGTCAGCAGGCACCGGTGCAGTACTGGAGAGTAAATACCTGTCAGTAAGCTCCATCTTCCTGATGAACAACATGAAGGATCTTGATCTGCAGGCGGGATTCGCGGTGGCTTCTGGTATTGTAACAATATTCTATAATTATCGTATAAACATTTCATCGGGGAACACTGTTCTGCCCTTGTCTTTATTGCATCATACCGGCATGGTGTTGAGTTTAAATAATGTTGAAAAAAGAAAAGCGATCAGAACAATAAATTTCCCCAGATTGTAGTTATATTTGATGTTTCGAAAATATTTTAGAAAAATTATTATATTTGAATATTCTTAAAAGTCATAAAATTAAAGGAGTTATGAATAAATTCAGGGTGTTGCTTGTTGTATTACTTGCCACAGTTTTTCTTTCATCTTGCATATTCAAGAAGAAAGATAGCCAGAATGTTTCGTCAACTACCGGTTGGGATTATAATGATCCTGATATGGGTGGATTTGAAGTGCAGGTAGGTGTGGAGCAGAAAACCGGCCCCGGACTGGTACTGATTGAGGGAGGCCGATTCACAATGGGGCAGGTAACCCAGGATGTATTTTTTGACTGGAATAATAAACCCAGAACAGTCACGGTATCTTCATTTTATATGGATGAAACGGAGGTCAGGAATGTTGATTACCGCGAGTATCTGTACTGGTTGAGAAGAGTATATACCGATTATCCCGAAGTATACAGGAGAGCACTGCCTGACACTCTTGTCTGGAGGAGCCCGATGGGATTCAACGATCCTTATGTCCAGTATTATTTCCGCCATCCATCATATAATAATTATCCTGTTGTCGGTGTAAGCTGGCTGCAGGCAAATGACTACTGCCTCTGGAGAAGCGACAGGGTGAATGAGAAGATACTGATTGACGAAGGCGAACTCAAACCCGACCCTGATCAGAAGAACCAGAATAACTTCAATACTGAGTCCTATCTTGCCGGTCAGTATGAAGGAGTTGTGAACCAGCTCAGGGAAAGCCTGAACCCGGCCCAGACTGAAAGAAGAACCACTTTCGAGGACGGAATACTGCTTCCTAACTACAGGCTGCCGACAGAAGCAGAATGGGAATTCGCAGCTTATGCACTTCGCGGGAACACCTACGAAGAAAGGATCTATGAAAGACGTATATATCCATGGGACGGCCATAATGTCAGAAATTCAAAACCCAGATACCGTGGTGAGATGATGGCTAATTTTGTCCGCGGCAGAGGTGATATGATGGGTGTCGCAGGAAGCCTTAACGATAACGCAAGCATCACAAGTGACGTGAGATCCTACTGGCCGAATGATTATGGATTGTATTGCATGGCAGGAAATGTAAATGAATGGGTCCAGGATGTCTACAGACCACTCACTTCTGAAGATGTCGACGGCTTCAATCCGTTCAGGGGGAACGTATTCACAGATCTGCGCAGAGATGCAAACGGTAAAGTCGTGACAAAGAATAATCTCGGAAGACTCTTTGTCGATACTGTCAAGGATGTGGATGTGGCTAACAGATATAATTATCAGAAAGGTGACTACAGGAATTACAGGGATGGTGACCTGCAGTCAGCTATCGTGGCAGGAGACTGGAATACTGACGATAATAAACAGGCTTCTCTCAGAATGTATGCGCAGGAATTGGGTTCAGGATCTAACAGCGATTTTGTTACCCTTATAAACGATAACGCCAGAGTCTATAAAGGAGGATCATGGAAAGACAGAGCATACTGGTTGAACCCTTCAACACGCAGATTCCTCGACCAGGAGAGCTCCAGGGATGATATAGGATTCAGATGCGCTATGATCAGAGTGGGTAGCCCTGCCGGTTTTTAATTGATTTCAAAAGATAAAGATAAAGCCTCATTATGAGATCATAATGAGGCATTTTTTTAAAAGATCATAATGCAAACAGAAAAACTTTATCAGCTTTTCAGGGAATCGTCGGGATTATCAACCGATTCAAGGAAAGTTTCTCCCGGACAATTGTTCTTCGCTCTCTGGGGTGAGAAATTCAACGGAAATGCGTTTGCTTCAGAAGCTCTTGAGAGAGGCGCTGCATGGGCTGTTATAGATGATCCTGCTTATGAGACAGATAAGACGATCCTTGTCGATGACTGCCTTACAGAACTCCAGAAACTGGCAACATACCACAGGAAAGAGATCAACGCTCCTGTCATTGCTATAACAGGAACCAACGGAAAAACAACAACGAAAGACCTTATATCAAAAATACTATCAGGGAAATTCAAAGTTCATTCCACAACAGGTAACCTGAATAACCATATCGGGGTTCCGCTTACCATCCTCTCGGCACCGGCCGGAACCGAAATAATGGTAATTGAAATGGGTGCCAACCATATCGGTGAGATACGCTCTCTTTGCCTTATAGCGCAACCTGATTATGGTATCATAACAAACACCGGATTTGCCCATATCGAAGGATTCGGATCCTTCGAAGGGGTAGTGAAAGCAAAAACAGAACTTTATGAATACCTGCGAAAAACAAATGGAATAGCTATCTACAATGAGCAGGATCCCATACTGACCGAAAAGATCTTCAGACTTGTAAACAGGGCAGTACCTTATTCTTATCCGACGGGAATTCTCTTAAAGACAGAACCTGAACTTTCTGAACTCCACCTTTCTGTTAATCTGACATTTCAGAAGGAAACACGCAGGATCAAAACGAACATTTTCGGTCTGCATAACTTCGATAATGTCAGGGCTGCCATTGCAACCGGTCTCTTTATGGGCGTTGACATGAATGTTATTGCAGAAAAGCTTGAGAAATATCGTCCGGAAAATAACAGATCGCAGGTAAAAGTCACCAAAAACAATACGCTCGTTTGCGATTCCTATAATGCCAATCCCTCAAGCATGAAGCTAGTGCTTGAATCTTTTTCAGCAGTTAAGTCTGAAAAAAAGCTTTGTATCCTTGGCGACATGCTTGAACTTGGTGAGAAGAGCGAGGAAGAACATTTGAAGGTCATTAAGGTATTGAAAGACTGTAATCTGTCGAATGTGATTCTTGCCGGTCCCCTTTTCACAAGGGCCGGTGGCGGATCGGGATTCAGATCATTTCCCGATATTGGCAAGCTGAAAGAATACCTGAGAAAAGAGCCGGTAAAAGGTTTCCATATCCTTATAAAAGGATCGAGAGGGATGGCCCTTGAACAGATCTATAATCTTCTTTAATGGAGTTTTATTGCCCGTTTGTAAAACGGATATCTATCAGCATTACCTCGGGCCTGCTGCCTGACCTGATCCTTGGCCCCCACAGTCCGAAACCTGAAGATACTATTATCTGAGTGTTACCTTTCTTAAGATATCCGCAGCTTACTTCAAAAAGCCTTTTTGTAATGTAATTCAACGGCCACATCTGGCCATTGTGGGTATGCCCTGAAAGCTGGAGATCTGCACCGGCTTTTTCAGATTCTTCAAGATGCGAGGGCTGATGATCGAGAAGTATGATCGGTTTCGAATGATCAGCGTCTTTCATTAGTTCTTCAAGGGTTAAGCGGTTTTTATTCTTAAATCTGAAAGAATAACTGTCGAGCCTTCCATAAACCTGAATACCTCCCGGGAGAACAATTTTTTCATCTTTCAGAAGCCTGATACCCTTGCTTTCAATATATGTAATCGTCCGTTCGGCTCCACCAATAAATTCATGGTTCCCGGTAATTCCGTAGAGACCAAATCTGGTGGCAGGTTCATGAAAATATTTTAGCAGGTCGCCTCTCAGAACAGGCCCCAGGTCGCCATCAACAATATCCCCGAGGAGAAAGATCACATCGGGTTTGATCCTGTCAAGCATCAGGGAAAGTTTTTTCATGCTCCTCTTCCTGATTATACTCCCCAGGTGTATGTCTGAAACAGCAGCTATCCTCAGGTTATTGATACCATCAGCCGGTTTTTCTATTGTTAAATTATATTTCCTTACAACAGGTATAAGCGCGTTTATGAAACCTCCTGCGATAAACAGCGCTGACAGCATCATGGCAATGGCAAATGACCATTTCCTGTAATCCGGGAAAGTCTGAGTATTGATTATCCCGGTGATCTTTAACAGTAATCCGGCTATATCTGATAAGAGGAGAAACAGAAATCCGTAAAGTAAGAATCCCATCCAGAAGCCTCCGATAGTGTTGAGAATATCTGCAAAGACCGAAGAGTGGATCGATTCCAGGATCCTGCCTGTAAAAAAAGTTGTGGCAAGAGCAAGGAAGATGATGATATACAGGGTTCTGTTCAGCCTGGTCGGGGGTATTACATTATATCCCTTGAAAAAAATATAGAGGTTCCCAATCAGGTAAATTGTGAGGACAACTGTTATAAATACAATAAACTGGCTATTCTTCATTTTAATCAGGGTTTTTTCGTCAGACTTTGAAAAGTTCTCCGCCCTCTTAAATAAAACTCAAAAACGATGCACTTGTTCAAAATAAGTCCTTCGGGTTCATTGCATCCCAGAGTCTTTACAATTTCTCTTTCAGCTTTTACTTTTTTTAGTCTTTTGTAGAAACCCATATGAGCGTTCCAAACGGATGCGACACTTCTGAATTGTCCCTTACTAAGGAAGAAGACAGCTGCGATACCGTCCAGGATCATTCTGATTAACATTTTTCTCCGGAAGTATTTTTCCGGGAGGTTCTTATAAAGCAGGAAGAGGCTGTTCCTGAAATTAAGGAAAGTCTTGAATGGCGAGTTATAGGGAAGGGCTCCTCCGCCCACGTGATATACTACCGATCCGGGCACAAAGCGAACCCTGTATCCAGTTCTGTGAAACCTCCAGCAGAGGTCTATCTCTTCCATATGTGCGAAAAATTCCGGATCGAAGCCTCCGCATTTCTTCCATGCATCTGAACGGACAGCCATGCAGGCACCTGTTGACCAGAAAATATCCGCCGGAGTATCATACTGACCATTGTCTTTCTCAAGCTCAGTGATAACCCTGCCCCTGCACAAAGGATAACCATACTTATCGATGAATCCTCCGGCAGCTCCGGCATATTCAAAATGGTCTTTCCGGTTGTAGGAAAGTATTTTCGGCTGGCAGGATGCAACATCAGGATTATCATCAAGGCAGGATATCAAAGGCTCAAGCCATCCCGGCGTTACCTCAATATCTGAGTTGAGCAGAATATAATACTGTGCATCAATCTGTTCAATTGCTCGGTTATAACCATCGGAGAACCCGAAATTCTTCTCCAGCCTGATAAGCCTGACATCCCTGAAATTCAAATTAATCCATTCAGCAGAACCATCAGTTGAGCCATTATCGGCAATACATATTTCTGTCCCGTTGTTCAATGAATACTTTACAACAGACGGGAGAAACTTTTTCAGAAACTCTAAACCGTTCCAGTTCAATATTATTACTGCCGTCTTGGTCATGGATATCTAATTATTAATATTTCCATCTGCGATGGCTCCAGAGCCAGTACTCAGGCTTTTCCCTGATTATTCCCTCAAGTTTTTTAACGTGGGCTTCAGTAATCGTGTATGCTGGTAATCCCGAAGGATTTTCAAAAAGCAGGTCGAATGTCACACTGTAAAATCCTCTCCGGATTTTACGGATATCCATGAAAATAACCGGCATATTATATTTTGCAGCGATCTTTTCAGCCCCCAGGAAAACCGGAGTATCCTGGTTCAGGAAAGTGGTTCTGTATCTTATTTCGGCTTTGGCCGGTGTCTGATCAGATATCAGTCCATATAAGGCTAGCCGGTTCTCTTTCCTGTTCGTAATTATCTCTCTAATTATGTTTGACATTGAAACAGGATGGCAATTGTCTCCTGCCCTGATCCCGAACATGAACTTATCAAAATATTTATTATTAAGCGGTTTATAAACGGGCACATTCAGGTGTTTTGTAAGAACAGGCATTATCCTGGTCCATTCCCAGTTGCAGTAATGGCTGAATATTACTACCACATCACGGCCTTCTTTATAAAATCTTTCAAGTAATTCAGGGTTTTTACAATCCATCCTCTTAATAAGCTCCTTATCGCTCATATGGGTGAGTTTGAGGATCTCAACAATAAGGTCGCAGAAATGGCGGTAAAAATTCCGCTGGATGACAGCGCGTTCTGTATCGGTCTTTTCCGGGAAAGCATTTCTGAGGTTTTTGGATACTACTTTCTTTCGGTATCCGGGGAAATAACAGGCAAGAGGGAACAGTATGTCGGAAAAGAGGTAGAGGACCCTGAGGGGAAGGAGTGTTATGACCCAGTTGATCGCATAAAAGATATAGAATCCGATAGCTCCCATTAATGAAATCTTAATCAAGCATAAATTTACTTACATTTTCCAGAAATTCTCTGAAGATCCGGTCGTTGGAAGCGATTATCTCTTTTCCTGACAGGTCTTTTTCGTCGCCCCTGAAATTACAGAAATGACCGCCGGCTTCACGAACCAGCAATGCTCCGGCTGTTACGTCCCAGGGGTTCAATCCGTATTCAAAGAAAGCATCGAAGCGTCCGCATGCCACATATGCCAGATCGATGGCCGCCGATCCGAATCTCCTTATCCCGTGGGTTGCCCTGCAAAAATGTGTGAAGCATCTCATGTAATTGTCGAGGCGGCTGAAATCGCTGTATGGAAAACCGGTAGCAATAAGGCTTGAAGAAAGTTTTTCAGCTGCTGAAACATGAACGGTCTTCCCGTTAAGCCATGTCCCTCCGTTTACCCAGGCAGTGAAAGTCTCTTTCCCGCAGATATCATAAACCACTCCTGCAACCGGTTTGCCGTTTTCAGTCAATGCCACACTGATGGCGAACATCCTTACTCCGTGAACGAAATTTGTGGTTCCGTCAAGCGGATCAATTATCCACATAAACCTGTTGCCTTTTCGTGTCGATGTTCCCTCTTCAGCTATGAATCCCGATTCTGGCAGTATTTTGCCTAAGCGTTCGACAAGCATCTCCTCCGACCCTTTATCAACATAACTTACAAGGTCGTGCAAGCCTTTTATCTCAGTCATGCTTATATCAAATCCGGCAAATTCCTTCATTATGAATTCACCTGTTTCATGGACAGCATCAACAGTTTGCAGACAAATCTTTTTGTAATCAATCATCTGTCAGTCAATTATATCTATACTCATTCTGCCGGAAGAGGAAATATCCTTAAGCTGCACTTTTTTGATCTGTTCGGCCAGGTTTGAATGCCATGGATATTCAACTCTTATATAATTACCGGTAAATCCTGTGATCATACCCTCATTTTTCACCTTTTCGAAAAGGACCTCAGCTTTCTGACCAATGTTTTTCTCAAGGAATTCCCTGTGTTTTCCTGCAGAAAGCTCAAGAAGTTTTTTACTTCTTATCTCCTTTTCATGCTGACTTACTTTGTCAGGTAATTTCATTGCATACGTATCCGGGCGTTCGGAATAAGGAAAAACGTGAAGATAGGAGAGAGGCAGAGTTTCAAGGAAAGAGAAAGCATCCTCAAAATCAGCTTCGCTTTCACCGGGAAATCCTGTTATGATATCGGTTCCAATACCGGCATATGGCAGCCTTGTTTTTATCTTACTGATCCTTTCTCTGAACAGATCGCGGCGGTATCTCCTTCTCATAAGGCCAAGGATCTTATCAGAACCGCTCTGAAGGGGTATATGAAAATGCGGAAGCATCTTTGAGCTATTTGAGATGAAATCTATCACTTCATTTGTTATAAGATTAGGTTCGATTGACGAGATCCTGAATCTTTCTATTCCGGGAACTTCTACCATTTTTTGCAGGAGGTCAGTTAGTGAATCACCGGTTGTTTTTCCGAAATCGCCTATATTAACTCCGGTAAGTACTATTTCCCTTATCCCTTTGGCAGCAATTTTCCTTGTCTCGTTCACAAGATCGCCGATCTCCGGATTTCTGCTGGATCCTCTTGCCAGAGGAATTGTGCAATAGGCACATCCGTAATCACAACCATCCTGGATCTTCAGGAAAGACCTGGTCCTGTCGCCCGCCGAAAATGAAGGTATGAATTTATCTGAAGGAGAGATGTTACCGGAATCAATCAGGCAGGGCGTGTTCTTTTTGAAACTCTCAATGTAATCGGCAATATGGAACCTTTCATTTATTCCAAGAACAAGATCCACACCGGGGATTGATGCTATCGTTTCCGGTTTTAGCTGAGCATAACAGCCCACCACGGCTATTATTGCATCAGGAGACCTGTTTATAAACTTCCTTATTGCCTGCCTGCATTTTTTATCCGCTGCATCAGTTACAGAACAGGTATTTATTATAAAGATATCAGCTTTCTGACTGGCAGGGACTTTCTCATATTTATCCTCAGGGAATGATCTTGAGATTGTCGATGTCTCGGCAAAATTCAGCTTACAGCCAAGTGTATGGAAGGCAACTCTTTTTCGGGTATGGAAATTCATTAACCTCGATTGCAATCTATTTTTTCGGCCTTGTCAGATAAACATTCCTGAATTGGATGTCTTTCCCTTCACTCTGAAGGCATATATGGCCACTGCCCGGATTTGTTCCTGTTGCCTTATTCATAAGTACTCCGTTAAGAGTGACTTCGATTGTATTGCCCCTGGTGACAATCTCCATAGTGTTCCATTCACCTGTTGGTTTTTCGGCCGATGGGGCAAGTTTATTTATAACCCTTACTGTCTTGTCGGTCCTTTCGTTCATATCTGAACCGCTCATACAAATGAAATCCCCTGCACTTCCTGCCTTCAGCTGGCATTCAAAGCATTTCGGCCAGATCGTATCAGGCAGCTGAACATTGATAAAAACCCCGCTGTTTGTAGCTTCAACAGGATAACGCCATTCAAGATGCAGATTGTAGTCGGAGTATGAATCCTTTGTCCGCATATAGCCAAAAGGATTTCCGGTAATGTGTATCACTCCATCCTTTATGAAGAATACACTTTCAGGTTTTACAGACTGGTCTCTCAGCATGAAAGCCCAGTTATTCAGATCTTTACCATTGAATAATTTAACAGTTTCAGTCTTCTGCTTCTTTGCTTTCTTCTCTTTGGTATTTGGCTCAGCCTGAACTTTTAATGAAAGGCATGCCATGACTGATACTAAAAATAATGCCGTAAGGTTTATTCTTGTTCTCATGATATTCTGGTATTAGGGATTAATATTTTTTTCTTATCGCTCTAAAGTAATTTGCTTGCAAGTTCAGCCAGGAAGCTCCGTTCGCCCTTAACGAGATTGACGTGGGCAAAGATATCCTGGTTTTTCATTTTATCTGAAAGGTAGCTTAAACCGTTTGATGCGGTGTCAAGGTACGGGGAGTCTATCTGCTCTATGTCGCCAGTGAAAACCATCTTTGTTCCTTCCCCGGCACGTGTGATGATTGTTTTTATCTCGTGGGGAGTAAGATTCTGTGCTTCATCAACTATAAAGAAAATACTCGAGAGGCTTCGGCCCCTTATATAAGCCAGAGGGGTTATCACAAGCTTCTCTTCTTTTATCATCTCATTTATTCTTATGAATTCCGGGCTCTGATGACTGAATTTATGCTTTATAACAGTGAGATTATCATACAGAGGCTGCATGTATGGATCCATTTTTTCCCTTATATCTCCCGGTAAAAATCCAAGGTCACGGTTTGCCAGAGGTACAATAGGCCTCGCCAGGAATATCTGTTTATATCTTTTATGCTGGGCAAGGGCAGCGGCAAGAGCGAGAAGTGTTTTTCCCGTTCCGGCTTTGCCGGTCAGGGATACCAGCTGAACATCAGGATTTGAGAGAGCATCAAGAGCGAAAGTCTGTTCAGCATTGCGAGGGTCAATTCCGTATGTAGTCTGTTTTATTACACGGTTGAGAAGCTTAGTGGCGGGATTATAATGCGCCAGGGCACTGGCTCCGTTGTTCTTCATTATGAAAAACTGATGCCCTTTCATTTCAGGATCAAGCTTAAACTCCGTTGCACTGACTCCCTCAGGATTATCATAAAGTTTTGTTATCAACTCCTGATCCATACCTTCTATAACAGTTATTCCCTTATAAAGATCATCAATGTTGGCTACTTTATCGTTCTCATAGTCCTGGGCAATGATCCCAAGAGACTTAGCCTTCATGCGCAGATTGATGTCCTTTGTTATAAGTACCACAACTTTATCCTTGTTGGTATTACAGACATAATCTGCTATTGCAAGGATCCTGTGATCGGCAGTTCTTTCAGGGAATGACTGGCTGACCTTTTCGGAAAAATCACGGCCGGTTTCAATGTGCAGATTACCGAGATTCTCACCCAGGGGGATATTGGCAGTCAGGAGCATATCGCCAGAGAGCTTGTCGAGCTCCCTTGTGAATTCCCTCGCATGAAAATTAATCTGATCGTTTCCCTTTTTAAATTTGTCAAGCTCCTCAAGTACAACGATCGGGATTATTACATCATTTTCCTCGAAATTGTAAATACATTTATAATCGTGCAGAAGAACATTGGTGTCAATTATGAAAAGTTTCTTGTTGTGTTTTTTCTTCATTTTATAAATAATTGATATACAATATATTATGTTAAATCAACGGTTCTGTTTCCGGCTTAAAATTAACCAAAAAAATGAGTATTTATTGCTACCTGACATTAAAGTATGTTATTTTGCATTAAAAGAAAGGCTATGGATGGGTGCATGGTGCCAGCCTTCACTGAAGCTACGGCTGGCGGTGCAAGGTGCAAGGTGCAAGGTGCATGGTATTTTGGGCAAAGGACTGTATAGTTACAGATTATGGATTACAAGCAAACAACGGATTATCTCTATTCTTTATTGCCGGCTTATCACCGGATAGGGAAGGCTGCTTATAAGGATAATCTTGAAAACACTCTTGCTCTTGATAAACATTTCAGGCATCCGCATCTGAATTATAAAACAATCCATATAGCAGGTACCAACGGAAAAGGATCTGTTTCACACGTGCTGGCATCCGTGCTGCAGGAAGCAGGCTATTGCACAGGCCTTTACACTTCACCCCATCTTAAGGATTTCAGGGAAAGGATCAGGATCAACGGTGAGATGATCCCTGAGGATGAGGTTATTACTTTTGTGGAGAAGCACAAGAAGATCATTGAGGAGATTAGTCCTTCCTTTTTTGAACTTACTGTAGCAATGGCCTTTGATTATTTTGCCAGGAGACATGTGGATATTGCTGTTATTGAGACAGGGCTGGGAGGGAGGCTTGACTCCACGAATATAATTACTCCTGTGATCTCGATAATCACAAATGTCGGGCACGATCATATGGACCTTCTTGGTGATACTCTTCAGAAAATTGCAGTTGAAAAAGCAGGGATCATTAAAAAGAACATCCCGGTTGTTATCGGGGAGTCGGCAAAAGAGACAAGGGATGTCTTTATAGAAAAAGCACATGAAACTGAATCACGGATCTGTTTTGCTGATGAAGAATTCAGATGCGTGATAGAAGATGATTCCACTGGAAAGGGTGACTGGACATTTACTATTGAAAACACAGACGGGAATGAGAGAGTAAGCGGATACACACCTTTGGGCGGTGATTACCAATCGAAAAACCTTCAGACGGTCTTTTGTGTTTGCAGACATATTGAAGATGATTTACACATCACCCGGAAGGCGATTCTGAACGGCATCCGCAATGTGATAAAAAATACGGGCCTCATGGGCCGCTGGCAGATTTTGAGACACAATCCCCTGATAATATGCGATACCGGGCATAACTTTGAAGGACTTAAATATACAATGAACCAGGTCAGCAGAATTCCGGCGCGTAGGGTTCATATGGTCCTGGGTTTTGTTGCCGATAAGGATCTGAGCCTTATTTTTCCCCTTCTTCCGCCAGATGCCGTTTATTATTTTACAAGGGCATCGATCCCCCGCGCCCTGGACGAGAAGATCCTGCAGGAAAAGGCCAGGGCTTATGGTTTGAATGGTAACAGTTATCATACTGTTGCTGAGGCTCTTGATGAGGCGAAAAGTAATGCTTCGGAAAATGATCTGATCTATGTGGGGGGAAGTACTTTTATTGTAGCTGAGGTAATTTAAACGAATACTTTATTAACTGAATATGAAGAGAATATTTTTAATTTCAATATTTATTCTTGTCATTCTGCAGCTCAACGCTCAGACTGAAAAGAAACTTGTGATCCTGCATACCAATGACATGCATTCAATGATCACAGGATATGCACCTGAATCGCTGTACTCACCTCTCACTACAAATGATGACGCTACAGTTGGGGGCTTTGCCAGGATCGCCACCATAATTAAAGACGTAAAAAATTCGTTCGATGGTACAGCTCTTGTAATTGACGGAGGCGATTTCCTGATGGGAACTCTATTTCAGTCTATGGAAGAAAGAAACGGATTTCAGCTCAGGCTTATGAAGCTTATGGGTTATGATGTGGGCTGCCTGGGGAACCATGAATTCGACTTCGGATCAGAAAAGATCGCTGAGATCATAAGCCGTTCGGCAGAAGGAGGGGAGATACCGGAGCTTCTGCTTAGTAACGCTGTATTTGACAAGGAAGATACCGGTGATGATGCCCTGGAAAAATTGTTTAATTCCGGATTAATTGGCAGGAAATGCATATTGGAGAGAGACGGTATGAAGATCGGATTCTTCTCCCTGTTGGGCAAGGTTGCAGATGAAAATGCTGCTTTTGCAAAACCGGTCACCTTTGCCAGTCAGAAAACAGTGGCAAAGGAGATGGTCAGAGAGCTGAAGAAGGAAAAGTGTGATATTATCATATGCCTGTCGCACTCAGGAGTTGCCACTGATAAAAACGGTAACATTACAGGTGAAGACGTCAAACTGGCAAAGAAGGTAAAAGGAATAAATGTAATAATAAGCGGACATACACATACCCTACTTGAAAATCCTGTCATTGTAAATGGAACTGCTATTGTCCAGGCAGGAGAATACGGGCAGTATGTCGGTAAGCTATCTCTTACCTATAAAAACGGTAAAACAACTATTGACAGTTACTCGTTGATACCGGTGGATGACAGGATCGCAGGGAATACTGTGATTAATGAACTCATTGAGAATCAGGAGAAGCTGATAGATCAGGAGATCCTCCTGCCTCTCGGGATGAATTATGAGAAAGGCATTGTTGAGAATGATTTCCTGCTGGAATGCGATTGGGAAGGCGCGTTCACTGAAAGTAATCTGGGACCTCTGGTTGCAGATGCCATACATTCCTATATCAACAGGCATACAACTAAAGGTACAGATATGAGTCTTGTCGCAACAGGGGTGATACGTGATAAGTTAGTTCCCGGACTGCAAAGTGCTCCGGATATTTTCAGGATAATGTCGATGGGTAGAGGAGAAGATGCTGTTCCCGGATACCCGCTGGCAAAGGTTTTTGTTACAGGAAAAGAGCTGAAACGGGTTCTTGAGATAATGCAGATAGCATATAAGAGCAGTCCGGACAATTACTGCTTCTATTCCGGGATAAGAGTGGAATACGATCCAAAAAAAATAGTACTGAAAAAAATCAAAAAGATTGATATTGTCCGTCCTGATGGAACAACGGACAATGTTGATTTCTCGAAGAAGAACAATACCTTATATTCAATAACGGCCAATTCATATATTCTTGAATTCGTGGGTATAATAAAGAAGATGAGTTTCGGTCTGATCAATGTTGTTCCTAAAGATGAGAATGGTAATCCTGTTAAGGATATGAAGAAGACTGTGATCGATCTGAACGAAAACTCGGAAGGTATTCAGGAAGGAAAAGAATGGCTGGCTCTGATTGAATATTTTTCGATGATGAAAGATTCAAACGGCAACGGCATCCCTGATGTAGATCCGAAATACAGGACTCCCATCAGGACTTTCTTCTCAGTTAAATGATCTTATGCTGTTGAGAGACAGTTTAAAGATTATCGGAATTTTACCAGCTGCTGAAAGGATTATCGACAACTATCCTTGTCTTTCGGTTGGCAACATTATATCCGATCTCGTACATAGTTCTGGCAATGAGTTCCATTTTGCTGAAATCGATCTTTTCAGTAATATCTCGCGGTGTATGATAATCAGTGTGTAAACCTGTTGAGAAGAATAGTACGGGGATGTCCTTCACAACGAAATTATAATGATCGCTGCGGCTGAACAGTTGAAGAGGGTGGTTAGTCCCGCTGAGTTCGTAGTTGAAATCAAGCACTGAAGAAGCATCTACCGATTCTGCGATGGATCTCAGTTCCTTGCTCTGGTCATCGGTGATGACAAAAACTTCCTTTGGCCCCGACATGGGATTCTGATCGCTTGTATCAGCCACACCTTTAACCCTTCCTATCATATCCACGTTGAGATCTGCAACTGTTTTATCCAATGGAACAAGAGGGTTATTTGAATAGTATTTTGAGCCAAACAGGCCTATTTCCTCTCCCGATACCCACAGGAATAAAATTGATCTCAGAGGTTTCTTTTCAAGGCTCTGGAATGCCTCAGCTATCGACAGCAATGCTGCGCAACCTGATGCATCATCATCAGCGCCGGTATTGATGCCTCTTGCTGACTCTCCTATATGATCCGCATGAGCTGAATAAACAACATATTCATTCTTAAGGAGAGGATCGCTGCCTTCTATCAGGGCTGCAACATTATTGAGTGTTACTTCTTCAGTTTTTGTGACCTCTGTTATTTTCAGTTTTTTGTTCTTTATATTGAAGGAGAATGGTTTGATCTCACTGTCTATTTTATTCTGCAATCCCTCAAGAGTGTAGCCTGTTCCCTTAAGCAATTCATCGGCAACCTCCCTGTGAACGAATAGCATTTTGGGCATGTTTGGCAGCTGAAGGATACGAGGTTTTTCACCCTTAAGGCTCTTCGATGAATTCAGTTCGCCGGAGATCCCGGTAAATTTCTCTTCGAGAGATGAATATCCCGATTTAGGATCAGGGACAATTATAATTGCTTTTGCCCGTGAAAATAATAGAGCTGTTAGTTTCAGCTGGATACTGATGAAAGAGGATGGATCGTAATCTTCCAGCAGATAACCTTTACCATCTCTTGCAGGCGGAGATCCGAGCATCACAAGAAGGATCTTTCCCTCCGGGTTGATACCGGCAAAATCATCATATTCCGATCTCTCCTGTTTGAGGCCATAACCAGCAAAAACGACATCTCCTTCCAGGGTGAAATCAGATGGTCCTGTGGGAACGATCTGGTAAATAGGTTTTTGAATAGTTACGGGAACATTACCCTCGGGGATGACCTGAATCATGCTTTTTTCATTGTCGATCAGGAAGTTTACCACGGAATAGGGCTGCAGGTAGCTTGTACCGTTTGCCGGTTTTAATCCCAGGATCTTTGCCTGTGATATTATATATTGCTGCGCAATCTCAAGACCCGGTTCACTGTTCTTTCGTCCTTTAAGAAGAGGGGAGGCAAGAAATGAAACATAACTTTCAAGATCAGCAGAAGTTATAACATCGCTCCCGGAAATTTTCTTCTGAGCAGAAAGTGATTCAAGAAGAAGTAATAATATTATTGTACTAATCAGATATTTAATTGTATAATTCATAAGCTCTTTGTTAAATTGACCTGTAAAGGTAAAAAAGTTTAGTAAACGGGTGATAGAAAAATAAACTTATAGCAACGTGAGGCAGGTCAGCAAGTTGAAGTAATTGTCAAGGGAGAAGAAAATTTTTCTTAAGTTTGCGGACTGATTTTTAATGATGGAGGTAAGTATATATTTCTGGATAGGCTTTCATGTTCTGATTTTTTTGATATTAGGGATAGATCTGGGCATACTCAGCAAAAAGGCGCATAAAGTACCTTTGAAGGAAGCTCTTTTGTGGAGCGGCGTCTGGATCATTGTGGCGTTAGCTTTCAATCTTTTTGTTTTCTTTGAATTCGGTAAGACAAGAGCCCTTGAGTTCCTGACAGGATATCTTATTGAATATTCCCTGAGTGTTGACAATATATTTGTTTTCATACTTATCTTCTCATATTTTGCTGTTCCTGAAAAATATCAGCATAAAGTTCTTTTCTGGGGTATTATAGGTGCTCTGGTCATGAGGGGCATTTTTATTTTTGCAGGAGTAGCCCTGATAAACAGATTCCACTGGATTGTGATCATTTTCGGCGGTTTCCTGATTGTAACCGGAATAAAAATGATGGTCCAGAAGGACGTCCAGGTCGATCCTTCAAAAAATCCGGTTATGAGATTTGCACGTAAGTTCCTTCCGGTGACTGAAGAATCAGATAAAGGAAGATTTTTTACCAGATTGAACTCAAAGATGTATGTAACTCCACTGTTTTTAGTATTGTTAATAATAGAATCAACCGACCTTTTATTTGCTGTCGACAGCATCCCTGCAGTTCTCGCAGTGAGTCACGAGCGGTTCATTGTATATACATCAAATATTTTTGCAATTCTCGGATTAAGGTCGTTGTATTTTGCCGTATCCGGAATAATGGGATACTTCAGATACCTGAAGACCGGGCTGGCATTTATCCTGACATTCGTCGGGTTGAAGATGGTGGCATCATTCTTTCATTTCGAGATCCCGATACTGATTTCCCTGGCTTTTATTGTTTCAATACTCATTATTTCAATCCTCGCTTCTGTTCTTATTTCCCGTAAGTAGAATTCATTCTTGGAGGTATCTGATATAATATTATCAGGAAAGTATTAATTTTGTGTTTGTTGAAGAAAGTCAGAATTGTAATATTGATACCAGTTTAAAAGGGTGCGAGAATGAATTCTCAGAAGCAGAAGACGGCTGTACCGTGGCCGCTGATTGTTTTATTCCTTATCCTGTCTGCAGCATCGATAGTTGTAGGTATCATCTTTTATCAGAGTCAGAAAAAGAATCTCCTGATAAATTCTACAAAAGAACTTTCAGCAATTGCCGACCTTAAAGCTAAACAGATTATCCAATGGCGGAGCGAAAGAATAGCCGACGGGTCTAATTTCAGGCAGAATACGATATTGATGCAGCAGTTCTCCGACTTTCTTCGTGACAGAAAAAACAAGAAGCTGAAGGCAGATCTCATTCAATACCTTAAAGGTCTTACTGAAAATTATGATTACAGGGATGCCTTGTTTGTGAACAGTGATTGTCAGCCGGTTCTCTATTTTCCGGATAAGGATACTATTATCGGTGATTATCTTGCTTCACATCTTCCGGATTATATTAAGGCGGGTAATATTACACTGACCGATCTCCACCAGACGGAGAAGGTGAGCATTATCCATCTGGATCTCGTTATACCAATGAAAGGTCCTGATACAACAGACACTTCAGCTTTTGGTGCTCTGGTGCTAAGAATAGATCCTAAAAGAGTATTCTATCCGATTCTTCAATCCTGGCCATCAGCTACAATAACATCCGAAGCGATCCTCTTCCATCAGGAGGGTGACGAGATACTATATCTGAACGAACTGCGGTATATGCCGAAAGCTAATCTGACTTTGAAAAAATCGATAACTGAAGAAAATCTTGCTGAAGTTCAGGCATTGCTGGGGATGAGGCAAACCACTAATGCTGTAGATTACCGCGGAGTAAAAGTCATAGCTGCCATGAAGAAAATTCCTGAGTCACCATGGTTTCTGGTTGCTAAAACAGATCGGAATGAAGTATTCAGTTCTCTGAAGGATAACTTTAGGCTTATCCTTATAGTAATAGTTCTTTTTAACCTTACTACAGCTTCTTTCCTGGGATTCCTCTGGTGGATCCAGAGAGTCAGATACTATCGTGAGAAATATGAAGCTGAACTGGAAAGGATGGCCCTGGTAAGGCATTTTGACTATATCCTTAAGTATGCAAATGATATAATTCTTTTACTTGATGATAATTTCGGCATTGTTGAAGCTAATGACAAAGCTCTTGAGGCTTACCAGTATACAAGGGATGAGATTATTGGACAACCTCTTAAAAAGCTGATCGACAGTAAAGCGGCCCAGAAGCTGGAAAAGAATTTTACCAGACTCGATCATATGGGCTATGCAACTTTTGAATCAAGACATAAAAGAAGGGATGGTTCAGTTTTTCCTATTGAGATAAGCGCAAGACGTGTTGATATTGAAGGAATTAAATTCTACCAGGCGATCTGCCGTGATATAACAGAACGGAAATATGCTGAGGAAATACTGAAAGAAAGCGAGGAAAGATTCCGTAAGATATTCGAAGAGAGTCCGTTGTCCATTGCAATGACTGACAAGGATATGGGAATAATAAGAGCCAATAACTCTTATTGCCGTTTGCTTGGATATTCCGAGGAAGAGTTGCTCGGGATGACTTATAAGGATTTCACGCATCCAGATGACATACAGAAAGATGAACTGGCAATACTTCAGCTTGTATCACAGGAATTACCAATACACCATACTGAAAAGCGATATCTGAAAAAGGATGGTACACTTATATGGGGCTCTACGACTGTAAGTATAATCAGAAATAATAATGGTGAGATACAGTTCTTTCTGGTAATGGTTGAAGATATAACCTCAAAAGTGATAGCTGCAACTGAATTGCTCGCTGCAAAAGAAAAAGCCGAAGAAAGCGACAGACTGAAAACTGCGTTCCTGCATAATGTGTCGCACGAAATCAGGACCCCGATGAATGCAATTATGGGATTCTCAACACTTTTAAATGACCCGGAGCTTAACAGCAGCGACAGAATTCAGTTTACTGACATAATAAGACAAAGCGGTAATCAATTACTTTCAATAATAAATGATATTGTCGATCTGGCAAGTATCGAGACCGGTCAGATGAAGGTGAATCTGCGGAGCATAAATATCAACAGAGCTTTAAAGAGTCTCTGTGAACAATTCAGCTACAAAGAAAGAGCACAGAAAGTAAAACTGGCATTGAAAACTCCTCTTAAGAATAACAACGCTGAGATAATAACAGATGGTACCAAGCTGGTTCAGATACTTTCAAACCTCATCAATAATGCTATCAAATTCACCCCTGAAGGACGTATTGATATAGGGTATAAACTCCAGGACAGCTTTCTGGAATTCTCAGTCAAAGATACCGGGATAGGAATCCCCCCCGAATATCATTCCAAAGTGTTTGAACGTTTTTACCAGGTTGATAATACTGTATCAAGGCAATACCAGGGAACCGGTCTGGGCCTTTCCATCTGTAAAGCCTATGCTGAACTTCTCGGAGGAAAGATCTGGCTCGAGTCTCAGCCGGGAAACGGGACCACTTTCAGCTTCACAATCCCATATGTGAAAAGCGAAAACGTAAACGCTGATTAACAGATTCCTGAATCTGCTTTAACATTTTTTTAATAATTTTGTCGAAATTCTTTGAGTGAATTGGAATAAAATCATTTTAAAATAGTCTATTGGGTAGATACTATTGATAAAAAACAGTCTCTAGGAGTATATGAAAAGAACATTAATAATAACCGCCATCGTTTTTGCTGTTATTACAATAGCAATGATCATCTTCAACAAGGTTGCCTCAAAGAGTAATAAGGACAACACTTTTACTGAAGCAAAAAGAGGTCTTTTTGAAATTACTGTGTCAAATGCAGGAAAATTACTTGCAGAGAATGCAATTGACGTAATGGGTCCGGAAATCAACCAGAATGAGCAGCAGGGTGGAGGTCCGGGTGGAGGTGGTCTCAGAGGCGGCGGCGGAGGGGGCCGTGGTGGTGGAGGTATGATGCGTGCAATGAACATGAAAATCCAGGATATTGTTGCTGAAGGAACAATAGTTAAAGAAGGCGACTACATAGCCCAGCTCGACAGGTCGGATTATACAAACACATTGACTGAAGCTACTCAAAGTCTTGAGAATCTGCAAAATAAACTGGAAATGACAATTCTTGACACTGCAGTGACTCTATCCTCCCTGAGAGATGAGATTACGAACCAGAGGTATATTGTCCAGGAGGCCAAAATAACACTTGATGAATCAAAATTCGAGCCGCCGGCAACCCGGCGTAAGGCAGAGATAAATCTTAACAAGCAGCAACGTGCTCTCGATCAGTTAATAAAAAACTATTCTCTGAGACGGGCACAGGCTCTCACTGATATCTCAACGGCAAGAAAGAAACTTCAGGACGCTCAGGAATATGTTGCCAGTCTTCAGGATTTCCTTAATAAATTCACTGTAAGAGCACCCAAAGCGGGAATAGTAATGTATAAGGAAGAGTTTAACGGTTCCAAGAGAAAAGCAGGATCTACATTAAATCCATTTGATATGGTTGTGGCTACAATGCCCGATCTTACCTCAATGCTCTCTAAAGTTTATGTAAGTGAGATTGAGGTCAATAAAGTAAAAGTAGGTCAGAAAGCGGTAATGACAATTGATGCATTACCTGGAAAAACAATTACCGGTACGGTGAACACAGTTGCAAATGTGGGAGAAGTTCTGCCTAATTCGGATGCAAAAATGTTTGAAGTTCTTATCAAAGTTGATGGTACTGATTCCGAACTGAGACCGGAAATGACAACCTGGAACAAAATTATCATAAAGAGCATAAATGATGCAATTTATATCCCTCTTGAATGTGTTCATGCCGGAAGTGACAGCATACCTTATGTGATAAAGAAGAATAAAACCAAACAGATCGTGGTGCTCGGCGAAGAGAACGATAAGAACGTAATTGTAAGGCAGGGACTGGAAGAAGGAACTCCCATTTATGTCGTTCCTCCTGATGATTTTGCGAAATTCAGAACTGTTGGTCAAAATCTGCTTGCCACTAATCAATAAGTGCTGATTTTACGGGATAAGCTGTAAGTAAATTCTGTATATTTACATTAATAGACTTCTTAGTCCTGAAGATTGACCATTCATTAAGCATGGATGAAAATATCTTTATTGATATTTCCGGTAATCATATGCTCTCTGCCTGCTGGTATTTATAGCCAGACAAGAGGCTGTACTGATCCCCTCGCAATAAACTATAACAAGTCGGCCACAATAAACGACGGCAGCTGTGTCTACGATCCGGCTGAAGTATCTCCCCTTTCCGGAACTAATCTCCCTGGTGAACTGAAGGAAACATCGGGTCTTTTAAGGTGGGGTGATTATCTCTGGACACAAAACGACAACACAGATATAAATATCTACAAACTCGATACATTAAACGGGAGAATAATTAATTCATTTCCTGTTACCGGAGCTATAAACAGTGATTGGGAAGAGATCTCAAAGGACGATACACACCTGTACATAGGTGATTTTGGAAATAATGGTACCGGGAACCGGACCGATCTGAGGATACTAAAAATTGAAAAGAACAGCCTTCTCACAGGTAATCCATCAATTGAAACAATTTACTTTTCATACTCCGATCAGACCGGTATGGATCCTTCAGGGGTGAATTACACTGATTTTGATTGTGAAGCTTTTATTGTCACAAACGACAGTATTTATCTTTTCACTAAACAGTGGATAAGTAATAAAACAAGCCTGTATTCTTTGCCTAAATCACCAGGGACATATAAGGCAAAACTGAAGGCAACCCATAATGTAGAAGGTTTAATAACCGGTGCTGTATTTCTGGATTCAAAGGATCTTGTTGTATTGTGCGGATACAGCAGCTCATGGGTGCCTTTCATTTACCTGCTTTACGACTTCAACGAAACGGATTTTTTCAGCGGAAATAAAAGGAAGATCACCCTAAACTGCCCTTATCATCAGGTTGAAGGCATAAGTACTGTCAATGGATTAAAATATTACATTTCAAACGAGTATGTCTCTGTCGGCTCACTGCTGATAATTCCAAATAAGCTGCAGATCATTGATCTGAGCAAATGGTTAAAGAAATATTTCAATACTATTACAGGCACACCTGAAGACAATACAGATTCAAGATATAAGCCTTACCCTATCCCGGCCAGAGATTATATCTCAGTAAAATGTAATGATTCATTAAGGTACTCAAAATATTCCCTTACCGATATGACGGGACATACTGTAAAGTCGGGCATTCTTCCGGATGAAATACCAGGGATCTCTGTAGCAGGTATGCCATCAGGCATCTACATACTGAAAATAGGAGATAAGAAGGCTGACAGGTACAAGATAGTCAAGAACTAGGTAACTCTGAATTGAAATTCACCTACTAAAAGTTACCAGTTGTGCATTAAATGCCTATTTCGAAGATTTTACAGACAGGTTTTCCAGTTTATTGAAGGAAGTTATCAGTCCGCGGATCACAGCAGAACTTAATCCCTGATGTTCCATTTCATTCAGTCCGGATATTGTAATTCCCTGTGGAGTAGTGACCTTGTCGATCTCTTGCTCCGCATGGTTCCCGGTTTCAAGAATAAGACGGGAGGCTCCCCTTACCGTCTGGGCAGTTATCATCTGGGACATTTCTGCATTGAACCCTATTTCTATACCTCCCTGGGACATTGCACGCATAAACCTTAGTGCAAAAGCAATTCCGCAGGCTCCGATGACCGTTGCAGCATCCATAAGCTCTTCCGGGATTATAACCGTTTTGCCCATCTTTTCAAACATATCAATAACAGTTTTCTCCTGTTTGCCGGTCGTATGTCTGAATGATAAACAGGTCATTGATTCGCAGATCTCAAGAGCTGTATTTGGCATTATCCGGATATTTGGAATTGAACCGAAGGCTGTCTCAATATCCTTGTGTGAAATGCCGGTGATCGTTGAAATAAGGAAATGGTGCGAGTTGAATTTTGTTTTTATTTCCTCTTTCAGCATATAAAACTGTTGGGGTTTTACGGCCATGACCACAATCTCGGCGCTGGATACTGCTTCATTGTTATCCTCAGTAATATTGAATCCGGCTTTCTTTAAAAATGAAATTCTTGATTCACGCTTTTCAGTGAGAATGATTTCTTCAATGTCATATTGCCCCGACCTGATAAGCCCTTTTGCCAGTGAGGTCCCGATATTTCCGCCACCAAGTATGGCGATCCTGTACTTTTTCATCCTGATAAAAAAAAAGCGAATATAAGTAAAAACCGATCGCGTGGTATAGATTTAATGAATATAAACGAAAAACATCAGCGAGATCTTCCGATTATGATCTTTGTGGGCGATGAGGGAGTCGAACCCCCGACCCTATGCTTGTAAGGCATATGCTCTGAACCAACTGAGCTAATCGCCCGAAAAAGTGA
>ENA-UOWE01000530-UOWE01000530.1-activated-sludge-metagenome-genome-assembly--contig:-NODE-530-length-54798-cov-5.300459_pt1 | contig 54798 bp, 58 predicted proteins | sample MGYA00249841_ERZ761562 | MGnify/ENA primary metagenome ERZ761562 (study PRJEB28883, sample SAMN05720200) | activated sludge metagenome | isolation source: Anaerobic digester | place: Japan...
CATTTTCTTCTCCAGCCCCGCTATCAAAACTGTTTTCTGTCTTTTCAACGTTTAGGTTAATATAGCTTTTAGATGCAAATACACCACTTCCACTGGTCCACACTGAAACCGACGTACATTTCTCACTATTCCAATAAACATCGGGTTGTTGCCAACTAATATTTCCCGAGATAGACATACTTTTTTGTCCAGAATATGGACCTACATACAAGGCACCTCCATAAGGTGGACTACTTGTACTCCACGTACAATTTGATGGGCTTCCAGATGGGGCTGTTTTTATCCAACAGTTCCTTGGGCCATCTGCATTAAATTGACAAACTTGTCTATATGTCATATTTCGAGCACACCAATCCCAACAAGCTGGCCAACCTGCTACTCCAAGAGCAACATCGAAAGGAATTGTTCTAACTGTCGCTTCAGCACCACCAGTATTTGAACACCATCTGTTTTCTATTGGAACCAAATAATTATCAGCCCAAGAAAATTCTCCATCTTTAGTAATTAACTCCATTTTGGCATTATAGTTATTATTACTACCATAAACCATTTCAGCCCAAACCGTCAAAAATCCCTTTCCAACATCAATAAGTTTTGGTGCTTCATCATAAGTTGAATATCCAGAATATGATTTTCCATTCTCTCCCCATTGTTTAACTCCGGAAGAATTAATATATTGGATATAAATACTATTTGGTGGACCATCACTATTGTACCAAGGAATATAAAACCCTCCCTCATCATCAGAAAAAGCCGTTAGTGTATCAAATCTAGGGTAGTCATATAATAAATCCATATTAGTTATAAACATTTCACTAACCTGTAGAACTTCATCTTCGACCCAAAAACACGTACAAACTTCATCTGACATACAATCAGAAGCACTTCCATAAAAGTCACGTGGACGTTGAAAATCATCACAAGAAGTTGCACCAACACAATCAGGATCATCAGACCACATTAGCGGTTCAGGGTTAAATTTGGTGCCTGGTAAGTTATACATAGTACCACTACACACATCGTTATTTTCAAAAAAATCAGGATCATCCCAAAGAGCAACTCCAGTCGATGTAAGTTTTTGAGCAAAGACCTGACCATAATGCCATCCGACTCGTTCATCAAACCAATATATCAATATGTTATTTTCGTCATCAGCTATTAATCTCGGATGTAACCAAAGCCAATCAATCGGTAATCTTGAGACTAGTACACCATTACTATCCCAGACAAAATTTCCTAATATATTTATTTTATATAAAGCTATTTCCGATCCCAGCCACGGAGCTCCAATCCATTCTGGATCTTCAATTGAGTCATCATAAGGTCTGTTTAAACCAATTACTAAGTCTCCATTTCCGTCAATCGCACTATTAAAAGATAAAGTTCCCAAATAATTTGAACCCTGTTCAATTTCTACACCATTATTCCAAAGCTTATTCCCATTTGAATCTAATAATTGAGCTACTATTTTTTCAGAAACACCCAAACTTACAGTATTATCGTTAATAGGGGAGTAAACTGCATAAAAGTAGCCATTTTGAGCTGAAAGAATCGGAAAAACATCATAGCTAGTGTGCACATAATCAATAAAAACTCCATCTGCTCCCCATCCAAGACTACCATCCGGCATTACCTTTTGAACCATTAATTCATTATCTGGTGAAACATATCCAACATAAAGAGCATCTTCAGGTGCAGATAATAATTTAAAAGTGAATGGGTCATAAGATTCTGAGAACACATCAAATATTAATGGGGAAGACCATATTTCAACACCATCAACATCAAATTTATTAACATAGAGTTGGTTTCCATCAACTAACCATCCGACATAAAAATTTTCACCATCTGCACCAATTATTCTCGCATTTTGTGTCGTTGAGCCAGTAACATTTGTAATCTCTTTTCCTAGTTCACTCCATTCAAGAAGTGGAAAAGATGTACTAGCAGAAACCCCAGTCAAATCTCTTTGAATCCATACCACTCCCAATCCCAATAAAAGCATTGATACAAAATAAAATGTCGCTTTTAAAGTAGTCTTTTTCAATGTAACTTTTATTAAACTCATCAATATAGATTACCAAATTATTAATTTAAAATGATAGCATATAGAAAAAAAAGTACAACCTTTGTAATATCTTCCTATTTTATAGTAATATATTTTTATGAACATTAACATTCCAATAAAAATTTGCAGGAAAAAAGTTAAGAATCTTTCACTAAAAATAGATCCTATGGGAAATGTTACAGTTACAGCACCTTTTTTTTTATCTCTTAGTGAAATTAACAATTGGATACAACCGAAAAAAAAATGGATCTTTAAAAATATAAATAGACTTAATGGCATAGATCAGAACAATATTGAAATTAGCAATTTCACACGAAACGAAGCTAAAGCAAAGATAATAGAATACGTCAAAGAATCATCAATAATCACACAAACGACTATTAATAAAATCTATATCTCTTCAGCAAAAACAAGATGGGGAACCTGCAGTAGTAAAGGAAATGTTCGAATAAATTGGAAACTAATTAATGCTCCAGATGAAATACTACAATATGTCATATTTCATGAATTATGCCACCTAAAACATCCAAATCATTCTAGACAGTTCTGGGCCGAAGTATCCAAATACGATCCACAATATAAAATACATCGTAAATGGCTAAAAGAAAATGGACATAAGTTACAGAAGGCAGGTTAAGTTAAGTGATAAGTAATAAGTAATAAGTGATAAGTACCCTAAACCCCAAAATCATATATTCTGTATCATTTAAAACAATCCCAACCTTTTTCTATTATAGGTTGTAAAAATTCAATAACATATATAGCGTTCTTTGTGTTAAAATACTCTCAACTGTTATTAATTATTAGTAGTGCGCTTGTAGTCCCGACAGACCACAACGGTAGTTGTAATGGTCTAGTCGAGGATCCTCACACCATATGATTAATAAGGAAAGTGGTGTGGGACTCAATTGGATACGCATCCGCCTCTGGCGGAGAGCAGACCTTTCTAACGATAGGACTGCTGAATATTGAAAAGATGCGCTTGTAGCTCAATTGGATAGAGCAGTCCCGTCCTAAGGGAAAGGTTGGAGGTTCGATTCCTCCCAAGCGTAATGCAGATGTGGAATCGTCTTTCGTGGGAGGTTACCGCCAAAGGCGGATTAGACACTTGAGTTTTGTAAGAGTCTAGCGATTCCTCCCAAGGCGTAAAGAAAAAACTGTTTCATATAATTTATTAATCAATAAAATGAAGGATTGGAAAGAAAATTTTAATAAAACCAACCAAAAAGGAAGTGTTCTAAAAGATACCCCCAGGGGTAAAATGTATATCAGCACTCCAGATGAAATTATGTCTGTAATAAAAGAAATTCCCAAGGGGAAGATTATCAGCACAAAAGATATAGCACAACAACTGGCCAAAAAGCATAAAGCCGATTACACATGTGGATTAACAATAGGTATTTTTGTTGCGATTATCGCAAATTATGTCGAACAGGAAAAAATAAAAGATGTTCCATATTGGAGAGTAGTCAAAGGCAAAGGAGTTTTGTATGAAAGTTACCTCAGAGAGCCATCAAAACAAGAACAGTATCTTAAATTAGAAGGACATAAAATAGAAAAGGGGAAGATCGTAAATGCTAGATTATAAAAATTGAGAATTTTAGATTTTGAATTCTGAATTATCGAAAAGTAAGATAATTTAAAATCTAAAATTCATAATTTATAATTTCTTAGGGTTACTTTTTTTTCATAAATCACGTATACTTTATTTATAGGTCTTGGTTTTCTTATTTATTTTTTATTTAATAATATGGAAAATAAAGCTAAATTCACTACAATTGCTCTTGCAATCCTCCTTATATTATTTATAGGCTACTCAGCATACGCTACTTACACAATTATCGACCTTAGGAACGATTTAAAGAACATTGAAAATACAGCTAACACAAAAGATGATAATCAAATCGAAAGCGAAAGTACATCCAATTCAAACACAAGTGAAAAAACGCTAAAAGAGTATATTCATCCCTTATATCCAGAGGTTAAAATTAAATATGATAACAGTTGGAAACTAGAAATAAAAGAAGAGGAATTTACTATGTCTGTATTTTCTTCAGAATTTGATTCTATTGGAACGAAAACTTCAGTTAAAAATGTATTGATAGAATTAGAAAAAGACTCTACTAAAATCAAGTTTCACATGTCTCCCTCAATGATGTATGGTAGCGAATGTTCAGGATTCTTTTATACTAAGGAGGAGAAATCAATCAATCAATTAGAAAATGGATGGTTTAGAATTGAATCAGACACAGGATATGATTACATCAGAAATGCAGTATTTCATGGAACAGAAGATTACGAAACATTTGCTGAATGTGCACTATGGCAAAATCAAAACGCTGACGATTATGATTTTGGTATATACGATGATGCAGGTACAGTCGTAACAGAATATAATCACGAGGGATTACTTGGTTTACTCTATATTACAATTGAAGTTAATTCTGACAATGATTCTGAGTTATTAAAAGAAGCTGATGAAATAGTAACTCAATCTTCATATGGCTTTTACATTAAGTAAAATTGTAATATATAATTTTCTTTGTTCTTTATTAATTATTATTTAAATAAAAATGGAAAACAAATCAGAAGCACTAAAAAAACTGCTTAAGGTCGGGGTTGAAATTGCCAGCTTGGCTTTTGTTGCCTTTGGTGCTTTTTCTGATAAGGTTAGAAGGGAGATTTTCGAAAGGGATAAGGGAACTTGCCAACGCTGTGGGAGGAGGTTTAAAGATGGTTGGATGTTGCAATGTTCGCATTTTGATCATGAAAGAAATGAAGGATATGACGATCCGGAGAATGGACAACTGGAATGCATAAGGTGTCATATGGCTAATCATTTATCGCAGATGGGCAGTTGGGGAGATGAACATTATAGAGCGGTTGTATTATTAGCTGGTCTTGTAATGAGGGAGGGATATCATACGTGGAAATGGTACTTGGAAAATCCAGCCCGCGCCGAAGTGCAAAAGCAAGAGGATATTTCAGATATGTTTGAATTATTTGGTAGAAATGGTTATAATGCTTGGGATTTTATAGATAATGATAATGAACAAAGTTATGTCAACAGAAGATTGGTACTTAAAAAGTATTGAAACAGACGTGGAATATCTAAACCCAGAATTATATCAAGATATGCTCAAAACCACCGATGTTACCGTTGCAATTCATAATGCAACTGAGATTACCTTCACAATGGCAACACAGATATTTTGTTGCAAAAAATTTACAGAAACATTTGGGGACCATGGGGGAGTGATCCCGAATGTTTTAATGATAATGAAATCAATATTGTTTTAAATCCTACAAATACAAGTTATGGTATAGCTAGAGTTTCTTTCCCAGACTTAATAAATAAGGATTTAACAAATCCTCTGTTTCTGAAGAACACATTTTCTACTATATTATTGATGGAAATAAAACGTATTGTACCGATCTAGGATTTGATTATCATTTTGGACCCACAGGAGTAAATGAATACATTAAAAATAAATACGAAGTAATAATAAATGGTGTAAATGACGAAGATAGAATCAAAGAAGCAGATGAATTCTTCAAGCAATATTTTGAACTAAATATTGAAAGCACTAATGACAATAATGGTGATACAAATAATTCCCTATTTTATTCATACGAAGGAGAACGAAATGACCTCGGAGATAACACAACTTGGTTAGTATTTAAATACACAAAAGATTCAACTGCATTGGAAAACCTACTTGACAAAAATAGACAAACTGAATTTCCCGCATTAGCAAATTTGCAAATTGGCGACAAGTTCATAATAAAATACGATAATATTAACTGCTTAGCCGGAGCAGGAACAGGCTATTGTAGGCTATTAACCGAAAATCTTACATTCCCAAAAGTAGAGTAGTCATATTTTTCACAACATGCTAAAATCCTCTACAAGTTATGCAAGTTAAAAGTTAACAAGCGAACTAGTGAGCAAATGTTGAATTCATGATTATTACTTCTATAAGTTCATATTACTTGTTACTTATTACTTGTTACTTATTACTTATTACTTAGTTAATATGCAACAATACCTTGATCTTATCAAACATGTTTTGGAAAATGGACGCACTAAAGCTAATCGCTCTGGTTTCTGGGTAAGAAGTGAATTTGGTCATATGTCACGTTATGATCTTACAGAAGGATTTCCGCTTGTAACTACTAAAAGAATGCCACAAAAAGTATGGATTCATGAATTACTTTGGTGGATTTCAGGTGATTGTACAAATACAAAAACATTAAAAGATAGGCTCCCAAAAGATAAAATTAAGATATGGGATATTTTTGCTGATGATGAAGGAAATATTGGTCCACTTTACGGCTTCCAATGGCGTAATTGGCCTGGATATGATGGTAAACCAATAGATCAACTTCAAAATGTTATTAATCTTCTTAATGATGATCCTAACTCAAGAGCAATGATTGTAAGTGCATGGAATGCTGGACAATTAAAAGAAATGCGACTTCCACCATGTCACACCTTTTTTCAATTTTACGCTAGAAAAGACGAACTGAGCATGATGATGTATCAACGATCAGGAGATATATTAATAGGAGTACCCTTTAATATTGCTCAATATTCACTTTTACTTATGATGGTAGCACAAGTTACTGGATATAAGGCAAAGGAGTTTATACATGTAATAGGGGATGCTCATATTTATAAAAACTATAAAGAACAAGCATTGGAGCAAATTGGAAGAAAGCCATATCCACTCCCTAAAATGATATTAAATCCTAAGGTAAAAAATATAGATGATTTCAAAATTGATGATTTCAAAATTGAAAATTACCAGCATCATCCTCCAATTAACATGAATGTGAATTTAGTATAACTAACTTAGTATAGCCATGATAGAACTAATAGTTTCAATTTCAGAAAACAATGCTATTGGGAAGAAGAATAATCTCCCATGGAAACTAAAATCCGATCTTTCCCATTTTACCCAAATATCCAAAGGAAGATTACTTGTTATGGGAAAAAATAATTATTTATCCATGAAGGCAATTTATGACAAAAAGTATCCCAGTCAAAATAGATTTATGGGACTAAATAGAACTGCACTGGTATTAAGTGATACACCTATTGAAAACCCTCCCAAAAACGTTCAGATAGTAAATTCATTTGATAAAGCACTAATAATTGCCCAAAAAAGAAATGGACTCATTATCGGAGGAGGAATGATATACAAGCTTTTTTTGCAGTTTGTTGATAAAATGTATATAACAAAAGTACATACCACAGTAAAGGATGCTGATGTATTTTTCCCAGAGATCAATGAAGCAGAGTGGGAAATCAAAAAGATATCCGAACAGAAGAAGGATAAAAACAACGAATACGGATTTTCAATCCTTGAGTATACTAGAATTTAAATAATAGGTGATACATGAGATATGTTGGGATTTTTAAATTTTGAACTCAAAATCTTTCTCATATATCACTTATCAAGTATCATTTAATTTAAATTTAAATAAACGATGGCAAATGATGATTTAGTCAAAAATCTCAAAAAAATGGAAGAATCTGGATATTTCAAGGAAGATATGAAAATTGATCCAGGAAGTTTTTCACTTGACGGATTAATAGATGATGATGAAGAATCTAAAAAGAAAGGAAAACCTAATAAGAATTGTAATAAATAGCACTTCATGAAAGTTGGTATTTTAATACCGCACCTTTTTGCCCAAGATGCACTCAAAGACAAAGTAATTTTTGCACCTCTTACACTTGCAGAAAAGCTAACTAATAGCCTAGTAGATAGAGGACACGAAGTAACTGTTTTCACACCAGGAAGATTAACAACTAAAGCTCAAAATGTTAATGTTGATCTGTCATTAATAGAAGAGGAAATAAGATTAGCTGAATGTACTTTACCTCAATTTATCGTCCAAAACCCTGTTGCATTTATTACAATGTCACGACAAGTTCACACAGAGTTAACAGTAAAAGCACTTCAGTTCTTGAAAGAAGGTAAAATTGACTTACTTCATGTATACATGTGTGAAGATGAAAACCCGCTATATTTCTCACAACTAATTGATAAACCCGTAATTTTTACACATCACGATCCGTTTAACTACTATCGTAAATATAGAGTACGTTTTCCCCAATTAAAAAGCTTAAATTACGTTTCAATCTCTTATGCACAAAGGAAAACGGCTCCAGAAGGACTAAATTTTTGTGAAAACATATATAATGGTGTTGACGAACAAGAATATGCTTTTAGCGAAAAAACGGATGATTATTTCGCATCTTTAGGGCGAATAGTTCAAAACAAAGGAGTACATATTGCAATCGATTGTTGTGAAAAATTGGGATATAAGTTAAAAATAGCAGGAAAACACTATTCAAACTCAGACGATAAAGATGGGGGATACTGGGAAAAATATATTGAACCACATATTGACAACAAATTAATTAAATATGAAGGTTTTCTTAAACCGCCTTATGAAACCAATAAATTTCTAAAAAAGACGAAAGCATTGTTATTTCCCATTGAATGGGATGAACCATTTGGATTGGTAATGGTTGAATCATTAATGTCTGGAACTCCGGTTATAGCTTTTGACAATGGATCAGTAAGAGAAATTATTGAACATGAAAAAAATGGATTCATTGTGAAAACAAAGGAAGAAATGATAAAAGCCATGCAAAAGATTAACTCAATAGATAGAAAATATTGTAGACAATCGGTAATCCCCAGGTTTACAATCAAAACTATGGTTGAAAAATATGAGAAACTCTACAAACAAATGGTAAATTATACGTGATAAATGAGAAATATTAAAAATAATAAGTTAAATTTATTCAAATACTTATCATATATCATCTATCATTTAGCACTTGATAAACATCACTATTTGAATATTCATCAAGATAGATAACACATCTTATTCCTGCTTCCTTTATAATCCTTGCACACACAGAGCATGGGCATTTTGTAACCCAAAGAATGGCCTTACTTAAGTCATAACCTAATTTTAAAGCATTAATAATTGCATGCACTTCAGCATGAACCGACTCCATAAGCTCAGCATTCTTTCCTAGTTCTGAAAATTCTTTTTCCCTGCGTGCGCCATGATACAAAGTATAACCCTCCCAAGGAGAAATCTTATTCTGACCAAAAGCAATAATCTTCAATTCACCTTCTTTTGAAAACTCATTTTTAACATAATTCAAATTCCATACTCCATCAATCTGCTTTTCATTTTTCACTTTTCGTTTTTCACTTTTATAAGTTAGACAAGCTCCCGTTTTCCCGGTCCAATCCCATGATAAATTTTTTACATCATTACAAAAATCTATTATTTGATCTATAGAAAATAAATTATCACCTTCGATAGTCAAGTTGTCTGTATTTACAGATTTCCATTTGTTATTAAGCCTTTTATAGTTCTGAATATTAACAGCTTTTACATATTTCTTGACCTCATCTTCGACAATAAAAGGGGAGTGAGTGATAACCTCAATATCATTTTTAATACACTCCCAATATACTGAATTATAATGCAAAATCCCGGCCCATGAACCATAAAAACCTATCATTCTGGTTGGTTTAAATTCACGAAGAACAAATTTTACATCATTTTGAGAATATGTAAGATGAATCAATAAGTTCTGATATTTACTATTAATTGATTCCAATATATTATTAACTTGAGCAAAATCCATCTTCCTAAACTGTTCACCGTCCTCCAACCCACTTACATAATTCTCAACAAGATCACCAATAATTACCAAACGATTTTTCTTTACTTCCTTCAAAATAATTTCCTTAAGTTTTAACACATTTACATAAGCCATACCCAAGATAAAACTCTTATCAGTAACACTTCGAATATATTGCTTTTGTTTTTCAGAAAGCTTATTCCAACTTAAATGGACCATAATTTAGAAATTTTAAATTTTAAATGTTGAAATTTAAATTGTTCACTCGTTAACTTTTAACCTGTTAGTTTATAGAATATTTCTTATTAAATCTTTTGATTAGGTCTTTGAAAAATTTCTTATTCTCTTTAAAATTTTTTGCCAATACACTTGGGGGATAAGTAATCTTTTGATAATTAATTTTTACAAGTCCATCAGTATAGGGAACTAAATGAATATGTAGATGTTCAATAGTCTTTTGGGACTCTTCACCTAAACTTCCACCTTCCCGATAAATCACCCATACACATTTATAACCAAAAACCAGTCTTATAAATTTTTTACCTATATATTCCAAAAGCCTTACTGTTTCCCATTCCTTAGAAGTAAGATCCTTTAAATGAGTAACATGTCTTCGTGGAACAATCATCAGTGCACCATTAATATACGGATAAATATTGGTAGTCAATACAACTCCGTCAATCTCCATAAGCATATATTTTGCTTTCATATCACATAATACACACTTATTTACTGATTTCCATATATCTCCATAAGAAAAATCTGCATCACTTCGTGCATTCATATTTACATTTTCAAACAAAGACACTTGAATCTCCACTCAAACTAATTAACAATTAATAGTTAAATTTTTCTTATCCGTTCACTCGTTCATTTGTTAGTTCGTTCATTCGTTCACTTTTTCATTTCAACCGAAGGTTGACCAGCCTTACTTTTTAAAAATATAGGAGGGCTGGCATTTGTTCACTTTTCACTTTTAGCTTTTAGGTATCTTTCCTTAATTGGTGAATCACTTTCATTCATATAATCTTTAAGCATTTCAGCAAACTGTCCACCAATAACTCTTTTTGCTATTTGAGTCGTAGATAAATATAACGATTGCCTTGGGATAATAATGAATTTACCACCATAACCGAGAACAGTTTTATATTCGATAGAGTTTTTATGATCTCCAGTATAATCCTCTTTTACTGATACAAATACATCAGGTTTTAATAGTTCTACCGTTGTTTTGCAGCTTGGAAGGGGAACAATAGTTACAAAATCAACACATTTTAAGAAACATAGGGTTTCAGCTCTTATCCATTCATCCATAATTGGTTTATTAGGGCCTTTTACTGTTCGAATAGATTGATTACTATTAACACCCACAACCAACACATCTCCTAACTTCTTAGCCTCTGTTAGATATCTCATTTGCCCCACATGAATCATATCCCAACTTCCAGCAGTAAAAACAATTTTCTTACCTAAACCTTTAACTTTGTCATGAAAAGTTGACAATTCCTCAGGAACAATCAATTTTCCTTTCAACATCTCTCGTGGCATCATAAAAGTAAGTTCTCAATTTAATTGTGGGGGTATTATATATGATTATCAAAAAAAATGCTCAATGCTAAGTAAGATAGAAGATGGTAGTGTATAGTTATTAAATAGTAGGCGGTATGCAGTAATCAGTGATTGGTTATTAGTGATTAGTGATCAGTTATTAGATTTATTTTGGTTTTTCATTTCTGATAATAAGTCACTACCCTCAAATCAATATTTTCACACTTCGCTACTTACCACTTACAGCATACTGCATACCAACCATTGTATCCCTTATCACATATCACCTATCACTTAATTTCATTCGTTAGTTCGTAAGTTCGCAACAGTTCTCAAATAATGTTCATTATCCAATAAACTTTCATAAGGGTTACATGCTAATAACTTCCATAAATCTCTCCATAAAAAATATTTGATAAGTAATTCAAGATATACTTTATCAATCTTTTTAACATATCCTTGGCTAAAATAATTTTCAACCTCATCCTTTTTCTTATATTTACAATCAACATATAAAAAAGCTAAAGTTCTTGCGACATCAACTTCAACAGGCCCAAACAACATCTTTTCAAAATCAAGAATACCTGTTATCGGATAAATGTCTTTTTCTTTCTCGGTAGAAAATAGGAGATTACCCCTTACAAAATCACAATGAATAAATTGCCAGCTCGAATTTAATAGCGAATTCTTGTTCATCAACCTAATATTCTTTATTATTTGATTAATTTCTCTGACATCTATACAAATTGATAGTTTTTTTTGAATATAGCTAGAATTCCTTGTAAAATAAGCCAACATTCTTTGGCTATCAACCTCAAAATATGTACTCCAATCATATATTTTATTACATGCACGATATCTAGCCCAGATTTCATGCATACGCAGCATACTCATTCCTAATGATTTAATGTGTCTTCTTGTATAAGCCTCCCAGGGAATAGTTACACCTCCACAATAATTATACAAAGTAACAAGTCTTATCTTTTCCTTTCCTTTCCAGTCATTTTTTATCTGAGAAAAATTATCACGCTCAAGCATAAGCACTGTATCCCCATTCGGCAAAAAACAAGCATCTCTAACAGGTAAACCATTATTCTTTAAAAAACCAATTGCACAATGTATTTCTTCCAACAAATCTTTTGAATATTTATTTGAATATCTATTAGGATTAAAGAATGACAATACATAAACCGAAGAATCAATTATAACTTTTACAACAGTATTCATATATCCCTGATTAAGAAGCTCAAACTTCATTGACTTTGAAAAATCAACAGGAATATCAAATGAAGATACAATATTATAAATGTTCTTATAGTCAAGTGCTTTTTTATTATCCATGTTTTTACACAGTGCCAATTATAGCTCTATCGTCAGACCCCCAACCAAAGTTTATACCTTTTTTACCAAAAACTTCAAGCACTTCACTAATAACAAATAACTTAAGAGCACCAGTAAACCAATTACTTTCCGGACATATCGTAAAAAATATTCCTCTTTCTTTAGCTATTTCAAGCAATTTTTCATCTTTATATATTTGAACTCCATGATTAAACTGTTTTATCTCGGGGAAACGATTAACCACAAACTCCAAATCTCTTGAAGTCGTTTCACCAATATGCAATGAGAGCTCCTGTTTACCTTTTTTAATTAAATAGTCTAACTGGTTCTCAAAAACAGAGTAGGGGAAAGCGTCTTCATCACCAGATATGTCAAATCTCGCTATTCCTTTTTTAAATAGCCTATTGGATGTTGAAATCACCTCTTGAATACTATCCATTTCCATATCTTTTTGACCTTTTCTTAGAGATAGTACAAAAGTAAATACATCTTTCTTTGCGGGAACAAGATTGGACCAAGTATCCGAAAACATAGTACAAACATCTTGCCATGAATACCTAGCATTTTCATCTGCAAAAGGGCAAAAGAACAATTCAACCCTCTCAAATCCATTATAACTTTTAATAGTTTCATCCAATAGATATCTCAAATCAGAAATATCTAAACAACTCCATCGAATAAAAGAAGTAGGTAATCCTTGTATAAAATCCCATAAATTCTTAGCAGGGGAACGTAAAACAAATTTTTCATACAAATAATCTGTCACCGTTATTTCAGAGGCCCGTGAAAACAATAATTTCTTTATTTCATCCACAGCTTCAATATGAAATTCAAATTTAAAATGATCTACAGAAGTTGAGGAAAGAAGATAGTCTCGGTTCTTAATAAAAAGTTTTGCAAATACACGCCATGGTATCGATCCTTCAAAATGGCAGTGATAATCTGTTTTACGCATCAACTAATAAACAAATTATTGATCGGTAACAAAACATATTAACAAGTATTTTTTCAAAAATGCAAGTACCTTAACAACTTATGTTAACAAAATTATTAATTATTCAATGTTGTTAAGTATGCGTAACATTTTTTGACAACAATCTGAAACAAAATTTATATACACAATAAAGAGATCCTGTTTTCACAGGCACAAATAAGTTTTCACCATGGGTTATTGTTCGAACATCACTCAAAATTACTTAGTAATTAAGAAATTTTTTGTAAATTCATCCATATTTACAAAATCATCAACCTCTTCAGATAATGCCTTGGAACAAGTTTTTCCAAAAGCATAAAGTTCAACCAAGCAACCCTCCGATTGCTGTAAATATTTAACCAAAGGAATGTAATCTCCATCACCGCTTATTAAAACAATAGAATCAACCTTCTTACCCATACGAATCGCATCCATTGTTATCCCAACATCCCAATCACCTTTTTTAGCACCACCTGGGAATATCTGTAAATCTTTTTCTTTAATCTCAAAACCAGATTTATTTAATGCTTCAAAAAAATCTTTTTCCTTCGTTACAACATCAGTTTTAATTACATAGGCTATCGCCCTTACTAAAATTCGATCAGCTACAGCATGATCTAAAACTCTTCTAAAGTTAACTTTTGCCTTATAGAGATGTTTAGCGCTGTAATAAAGATTTTGAACATCTACAAGCACGGCGACACGTTGATCTTTGTGTTTGGCAATCATTCTTTTGTTTTTTTCAATTTAATTTAATACATACTAACACAAAACATTATCTTTTACAAAAAATGTAGCAAAAATAAATACGAGCTGATACAATTAATTGTTAATAGTTTAAGTAAAAGTTATACTCTACGATAAAGTAATAAACAATCTCAACAAAATCCGAAATTATTTTCAAGTATCAATTGTTGGTAATACTAAAGAGGGATACCAACTTATGAAGTTTTCACACATAAAAAATGACCATAACCCCTTATTAACTATCCTGGCTGGGTGTCATGGTGAGGAGCCAGCCCCTGTTTTAACAATTTTTAATTATTATAGAGACATATCGTATACCCTTATTGAACATAATGTAAATGCGGTTATCTACCCATTAATTAATCCATGGGGATTTGACAGAAACATTAGGTTTAATAAAGAAGGATTAAGTTGTAACAGTAATTGGACAGGACTTATTTCCGAACCAACTGTATATGAAATTGAAGTAGTTAAAAAAGATCTAATAAATTACAATCCAAACGTTTTCATATCTTTACATGAAGATGATGAATCTCCAAATCAGTTTTACGTTTATACTCAGAGACAATCAAGGTTTGAAGCAATGTTGATTGCTACTGGAGCTCAATTTTTTTCCCATAAAACGTGATGGTAAATTTCATGAAGATGAAGTAGTAAATGGGATAATAAAGGATTACGATGAAGGAACAGCAGAGGATATGATGTAAAAAAGAGGATGTAAATTTAGCTACGTTACCGAAACTCCTTCATCAGAACCAATAATTTGCGAATAAAATGTAATCTAGAACTAATAAAGTCAGCAATTAAAATAACTTCAAATACTTCTAAATGAAATCAAAAATCAACTCAAAAATAGCCTACATCTTCGACATGGATGGTACCATTGTGGATCTTGAAGCACTAAATCACAATAGTATTAATGAAACAATAGATAAATTTTTTCAGTATAAATTATCCAATGATCAATATCAAAAGTACTTTTCTGGTTTAAAAGCCACAGAGTCTTTTGCAAATTTTATTAAATTTTATAATCCCCAAACCAATATAACCAAACAAGAGTTAATCGATGAATTTAGAAGAATCAAAAGATACTGCCTATTAAATAGATTTAACGATTCAGTAACGCTAATAAAGGGTGCCAAAGAATATCTTATCAAATTGAAAAATGAAAACAAAAAAATAGTTTTAGCAACATCTGCAATCAAAGAATTTACGCTTACTATACTTAGAAATTATGATATTCTTGATATTTTCGATAAAATAATTACAGCAGAGGATGTAATAAAAGGTAAACCAGATCCTGAAATATATCTAAAAGCTCTAAATTTCACTGGTGTAACTGCAAGTCAAGCGGTTGTGTTTGAGGATTCAAAAAGTGGAATAATGTCTGCAAAGAATGCTGGTATTACCTGTATTGGTATTCATACTAAAGGATTAAACGACGATTATGTCCAAACTGCAGACTACGTAATTCAAAACTATTACGAATTACTATAGTTGATTTATCACTTACACCGTAATACAATACTTTAAATTAAATATTATCAACATGGCAGAAGAAATAAGATTTACATCAAACTATGAGGATCTATCGACAGATAATGGTTTTCAATTTGAATTCAAATGTGGAAAATGTGGTGCAGGATATAGATCTGCTTTTAAGAAATTTTTAGTTGGTGGAATTTCACAAGCCCTAGACACCGCGAGTAGTTTATTAGGAGGTATATTTTCTAGTGCTTCAACAGTTTCGGATAATGTAAAGTCAGCAACCTGGCAAAAAGCTCATGATGATGCATTTACTGAAGCAATCAAGGAATTGGAAGGTAAATTTATACAATGCCCTAAATGTAATAATTGGGTATGTCGTGAAAAATGCTGGAACGAAAAGAAGGGTTTGTGTAAAGAATGTAGCCCTGATTTTGGTGTTGAAATGGCAGCGGCACAATCATCACGTTCAATTGAGGAAATATGGGCACACTCAGCAATGGCAGAAGAAGACAAGAAACTTGGTAAAGAAAATCGGAGAGCAGGCATAGTAGGGAGTTGTCCCAAATGCGAAAAACCACTAACTACAAATGCAAAATTTTGCCCAGAATGTGGTGCAAATCTCCACGATGAAGGTAAATGTAAAAAATGCGGAGCAAAATTACAACCTAACGCAAAATTCTGTGCAGAATGTGGAACGAGTACTTCTTAAGTCTAAACTATAAAGGAATTTTCAATAGGTAACTCCCAAAGGGTATCAAATAGAATTTTAAATGATGAATAAATCTCTTTTTGATGGATAATCAAAGAAATTATTTCATTCTTGTAATTTGAATCACCACTTTTTTGTCATACAGCATAATTTGAGAAGGAATATTCAACATATACTGTGGAATCAGGCGAATTTTTCTACCTTCAATTTCCCTATAACTTTCTAACGTATACCTCACTGTGCCAAGTTGAGGAGAAATTATTCTGGGAGGTATTCCCAATTTTGATCTTTGTACAACATGTCTATTAATTCTCTTATTAAATCACCTGCATCTCTATCAAAAGCAGATCTTATCAAGTCAACAGGATGTTTGTTTTCCTCAATGTCTAAATGTATTTTTTTCAAACCCTCAAGTCCTAACATAGTATCAACAACTGGTAATGAATGATTTTGAGAATACAGATTGATAATTTCCGGATATGACTTATAAAAGTTGTCTTTTACTTTCTCAACTTTTTCAAAATGCTTTTTTATTCTAAAATCCAAATATTTAGGGCTATTAACTTCAAATTCAATTAAATCTGCAGAACCCGAAACTCTACTGATTAATTTTTATCCTCCAGTGAATATAATGCTTTATAAACAGTCGGCCTTTTAATTCCCAACATTTTTGACACATTCGATGGCTTACGTTTACCGTTAACTAACAAGTAAATAATTGCTTTGTGTCACACCATGGTGACAATGTTTTTTATGGGGTTACTAAAAACATTTGTAATAAATTTAGATATTTATGCAAAAAATATTTAATTAATATATCATACTAATTAAACTGCCTTTTCAATTCAGATATACAGACTTCTACAGAATTATAACTAAAATAATTTTATGATAAAAAAAATGAATGAAGAAACAGTTTTAGATCAAGACCCAAGAACCGCATTGATAGAAGAGCTATTGCAAAATATTGTTCCTTACAGAGAAATAACTTTGATAAGAGCAGATGAAATGGTAACTGATATTTACTTAAGAGACCTTACTCCAGGATCGGAATTTACTCTCTATGGAAGTATACATATCCCTCCAAGATATCAATTTCCTGTCAATTATGTTTTACCAAGAATAAAAGAAATCGGAGAAACGTTAAATTTACCCCTCCTAGAAATAGAATATATTGACCCACATGATATTGATGCAGACTTTGGAAGATACCCAAGAATTAGGGCAACGGGTTTTTCTGAGCCCCAGTTAATCATAAGTCGCACATACTCACAACAACCTAAAAGAACAAGAGAGCTTTTGGCAAAAAACGCTCGCAATGCAGGTATTAACATTTATACATTTAGTACTAACGAGATAGATATTAAACCGTTCAAAGATTATTTTTTTAAATCTACAAATATATTTGACCCCGAAGCAGTTATTGAAATGGTTAAAGCAGTACAAAGAAGACCTCAGGGATTAAAAGAGCCACTTTATTTTTATGCCCTATCTAAAATACCAACTATTCCTGAAATGCTAACTGCATTGAAAGGTAAATCGGCAATGGCAAATTTTCTCATTAAATTATATACCTCTTCATGTGCCACAAATTCAGAAAGAGAAAACCAAATATTATCCCATGAAATCATGAGAATTTGGTTTAGATTTTTTTACCCTTATGGCATATAACGCTATCAATGCAAACGATTTTACATGGCTAGGATTTACCCCAGCTCAAATAATTGATAACATATACGAGACTTTATCAAATCAAGGCTATCGTGTTCATGTACTCGATCTTACTAGATTCATAATGTGCACTCCGGAGGGGAATTATAATGGACATGATTATGATGGGATTTCAAGAGAAATCCTTAGAATACAATCAATTTTTAGGAAAGGTGACATATTAATACTCAGAGAGGATAGAAAAGCACTTGCCTATCGTACCTATACATCTCAACAAGATGGTACAATTAAAGATGAGCTTATTGAGGTTAATTTTGCAAACAGAAGGCTTCTAAACAATTTAAGATCCGAAGCAACTTATAACGGCCTTTTAATTAATATAAATGGATCCTAAACGAACTCACACAGACAATAAAGTAGGAGTATATTTAAAAATAATCAATAAAATTATTCAATTATTAATAGATACAAAGCCCATATTACTTGAAATATAAATAATATAATAATACAATACACGCGATACAATACACCAAATTACAAATGAAAACCTACAAAATACAGTCGATTCCCCGCAATGCCCGTAAAGTCTTTACTGGAAAATTATGTGAAATATACCAATGGGAACAAAATATGTTTGATGGAAAAACCAAAATCTTTGAAAAGATAAAGTACAATGACGCAGTCAATATAATTGCCATTACTAAAAACAAAAATATATTAGTAACCAAGGAAATTCAACCTCAAAGTAAAAGCTTCTACAGTGTCCCTGGAGGAACAATCGATAATAACGAAACACCACTTGATGGTGCTAAAAGAGAACTTCTAGAAGAAACCGGATACGAAGCCAAGAAGTGGCTAAAATTTCATCAATCCCAACCCATGACAAGACTTGAATGGAACGTTTATACATATATTGCAATCGACTGTGAAAAAAAGAAAAATCAAATACAATCCAACGGTTCAAAAATAATTGTGTCAGAAAAAAGTTTATTAGAATTTTTAAACATAATAATGGATGATACATATAGAGACAGAGAAATAACGTTGAAACTTCTTAAAATTAGAGATAATCCTAAAGCCTGGAAGAAATTTGAAAAACTGTTTTCATAAACATGATGACATTAATTTAGTGTTGTAAATATCCAAGTATTTTGATATAGTCATTATCAAGATCAATTCATAATTTAGAGTAAACGAAATGGAATATATCACTATCGTTCTGCTGTTTGCAATTTTAATAATATCTATTTTTGCACTAGTAAAGAAACCAGCACATAACACAAGCTTAGAACAAATAATTCAACAACTCATCCGTGACATATCTAGAATTGAAACGGTTTTAAAAGACGAAATGGCACGTGGTCGAGAGGAAAGTTCAAAACTTAACAGTTCAATGCGAACTGAAATTGCACAATACTTAAAAAACATTGGCGACTCACTTGAAAAAAGAATTTCACTATTCTCACAACAACAAACCGATAACTTTGAACAATTTTCGCAGAACCTACAACTTCTTACAGAAAAAAATGAAAAGAAAATGTCTGAAGTTAGAGAAACAATTGAAAAAAGACTTGAACTTATACAAAAAGACAATACTGAACAACTTGAACGCATGCGTAATACTGTTGATGAAAAACTTACAGACACACTCGATAAGAGATTAGGCGAAAAGTTCAAACTGGTTAACGATAGGCTTGAACAAGTCTACAAAGGTCTTGGGGAAATGCAAACTTTAGCCACTGGGGTAGGTGACCTTAAAAAGGTACTTACAAATGTCAAAACTAGAGGTACTTGGGGTGAAATTCAACTCGGTAACCTACTTGACCAAATGTTAACCAAAGAACAGTATGAACAAAACATTACCACCAAACGAGATAGCAAAGAAAGAGTTGAATATGCAATAAAAATTCCTAGCAAAAATGATGATAATGCATCTATATGGTTACCTATCGACGCTAAGTTTCCTATGGACATTTACAATAAATTAGCCTCTGCACAAGAAGAAGCAAATGTTGATCTTGTCGTTTTATATGGAAAAGAGCTTGAAAATTTTATTAAACAACAAGCTAAAACAATTAATGAAAAATATATAGATCCTCCCTATACTACTGATTTTGCGATTCTTTACTTACCAATTGAGGGGCTATATGCAGAAGTAACTCAAAGACCTGGACTTTGTGAGTTTTTACAAACTCAATATAGAGTAACAGTAACAGGTCCAAACACAATTGCAGCATTTTTAAATAGTCTTCAGATGGGATTTAGAACCCTAGCTATTGAAAAAAGATCAAGTGAAGTCTGGGAAACACTAGGTGTTATTAAAAATGAATTTGGAAAATTCGGCATGATACTTGAGAAAGCTAAAAAGAAAATACAAGAAGCTGGAAATGTTATTGATGAGGCTGGAAGTAAAACAAGAAGTATTGAATCTAAACTCAAAAAAGTAGAGACCCTACCCATAACAAATACTGAAACCGCGAATAAGCTTTTTGTTGAAACAGACCAAACTAGCATTTAAAATGGAAAAAACCTATTACGTCAAAATTTACGGTTGTCAAATGAATTATGCTGATGCAGAAAGAATTGACTATATCATGCAAGACGCCGGATATAAAAAACTAACTAAACATGATAATGCCGATATTATCATCGTTGTTTCCTGTTCTGTAAGAGCCAAAGCTGAACAAAAGGTTCATTCATGGATAAATCAACTTCCAAGTGAAAAAACCATAGTACTTACAGGATGTATGGTTAGGCGCGACTTTAAAGATTCAGAATGTCAAAACACCAACAAAAATTTGAAATATATTAAAAGAATTTGTCCAAATATTAAGCATTATATTCCAATTAAATCGATAAATAACATTGTTAAAATAATTGAAAACTCAATAGGGGAGCAAAAAAAGGGGAGTGCATCAACTTCTAAGAATTACCTCACTACCCCACAAATCTTCTCAGATAAATCGATAACCGCTTACATACCAATTATGACTGGCTGTGCTCAATTTTGCACCTACTGTATCGTCCCTTTTGCTCGTGGTGAAGAAATATCTAGAAAGACAGATGAAATATTAAACGATGTAAAATTAGCTTTAAAAGAGGGAAAAACTCACATTGTTTTACTCGGACAAATTGTAAATAAATGGATAGATCCTGTTTCCAAATTGACATTTGTTGAGCTTCTTAAAAAAATCTGTTTAATTGACAATGATTTTTGGCTTACCTTTTTAAGCCCACATCCTAATTATGTTACAAAAGAGCTACTTGATTTCATCATTTCCGAGCCCAAAATGTTAAAATACCTAGGCTTACCCTTACAACATGGTGACAACCATATTCTTAAACAAATGAACAGAGGTTATTCTGTTGAAAAATATACTGAACAGATCGAATATTTAAGGTCAACTTATAACTCAAATAATTTGTCAAAAAATGTTCCACTATATTTAACTACTGATATTGTAATAGGTTTTGGAGATGAATCAGAAGAATCATTTCAAACAACCTATGCTCTTCTAAAACAACTTCGCTTCAATCAAGTTTTTGTAGCTTACTATTCCGAACGTCCTTATACCCAGGCCAGTATATCAATTCCCGATAAAATACCAATAAACACAAAGATTGAAAGAAAAAATAAAATAAGAAAATTAACTGAAAAGATTTATTTCGAAGAAAACGAGAAGTTAATTGGAAAAGTACTTCCCTGTAGAGCGCATGACATTCACAGAGGAATAACTTATTCAAATCAATATATTGAACTCGATCCAATTCACTCTAACTTGGTCGGAAAACTAATAAACGTAAAAATTACATACGGTGGAAGGTATGGAATTAAGGGTAAACTGGTTTCCGTTTGATTTTGACCCCTTAGAGCGAGTTTCTGTTATAAATTCTAACTTTTTTGATCAATATTTCACTTATATAAGATAAATTTCTTCAAACACTTAATTCCATCTACTCCTACATCTCCAAGACTATACAAAATATTGAAGTTGATAGCTTTACATTAGACCTAAATCATTAGGGTTTAATAAGAAATAAAAATAGTAAATATTTAAAAAAATAGTTTTTTTCAATTGAAATATTATTGTTTGGTACATACCACATTCTCTGTAAGAGAACAAAATAGGGGATTATAAAAAAATTAGTGAAAAGTACAATAATGAACTAAGTTACTATTTGTTAGTCTAATATAGAAAAAATGTAGTAATAATTAAGCGATTAAAATTAATTTAAATCCAATTTATTACTTGTAAATTGTTAATCGTTAATTAAGTCAAAATGTTCTCTCCCACCGCACTCCACCACAGTTTCCGAGTATAAGGATGATTATACTCAGTTTATCGCGGTCCCTATTTTACTATAAAATAACTTAAAAAAGGGTAACTACAAAAATCCAACATTAAATAGAAAAAACTCAAATATATTTTTTTATTATCTGAATTAAATGCACTGTTTTTAACAAAATAGCACTCTCTTAACATACACTGCGATTCTACGACTTATCCACAAAACACAGGGAGAACTACCCTATAGTATTTCAGGCCCTTCTTGTTCACAAGAGAACCATTTTACATAAATTATTATAGGACACGTTTTACACATCACGATATTATAAGACGTGACGTGTAGTAAGTCCCATAATAATCCCCTTCTCTGCCTCTGGTGATGGATTAAATAAATGAAATGCCACGCAAAACAAGATAAAAAACGATTATAATTCCAATCAAATATTCAATAAATGTGTATATTTTAAATCTTTTTCGCCAGTTATTCATCAAGATCCCAAGCATCACTAACAAGACCACCGTTGGGACTAAAGACAGCAATCTATAACTGACAGGAAACATGTAAAAAGGTAGTACTGCTAAATAACTACTCCACCCTACACCAACGGAAAAGATTGCAATTTCTCTTCTGGAAAAACCAAATGTCGCAACAACGGGATAAACCAAAGCAACATAAATAAAAAAAAGTATTGGCGAAAACAATATACTAAGGTTAAATGAAAGATATACAAAAGTAATAAAATATGCACTTACCACAGCTACCATATAACCAGTTGTTTGAGCTACTTGCAACAAAGGAACCTCTTTAACTCTGGAAACAAGAAGGATATTCGCTGTAAGCATAACTATATAAATATATACAAACATAAAAATCAATATAAAAACAAAAGAAACTGTTTCATAAAAATGCCCCAAATATCTAAGATAAAACAACTCAAAGAACAAAATTAATGAACCAACTGAACTTGAAACAAAAATAATTACATGTCGACTTGATATCGTTAATAGATATGACCCAAAGACAAAAAATAATAAAGAAGTTGTACAAATTTGAAAACCTATAACAAAATATATCATATTAGTTATAGACAATATCTCTGTATTTGTATAACGTATAACAATCGATCTTACAATTGCAAAAAGCAACACTATTATTAGTGAAGCCCAAATCATCTTTCTTCTCTTTTGAATACTTTCTTGAACAATTGAGTTTACACTATCACCTGCCCTATCAAAAACCTTGACTAGTCGAAATTTTCTCGTAAAAATACGCTTAAATTTTTTCAGAAAAAAATTAATAGGATAAATATTATCGTCAGCAACAATTGATTCAGTATTAGTAAAGATATTTTCCTGAATTAGCTCTTTTTTATAGTTTTTTCTGTTGTTATTCATGAAAGGACGTTAATTAAAATTGAGACCTTCATTATGCCTATGTTGTGCATTAAGTCCAAGGTGCTTGTACCCCAAATCTGTTACAACCCTCCCTCTATGTGTACGCTGAATCAATCCAGCCTTAATTAGAAATGGCTCAACAACATCAGATAATGTTGATTTATCCTCAGCTACTGCAGATGCCAATGTTGATAAACCTACTGGACCTCCATCAAAAGAATTAATCATAATTTGAAGAATTTTTCTATCGAGATCATCTAATCCAAACTCATCTATTCCCAATGTATCTAAAGCCTTGAGAGCAACTTGTTTCGTTATTACTTTACTGGCAACATCATCCATCATATCTCTAACTCTTCTCAAAAGTCTCACTGCAACCCTTCCTGTACCCCTAGAACGCTTTGCAATCTCAACAGCAGCTTGTTCATCAATATTAACACCAAGAACCCCAGAAGCACGCAAAATTATGCTTACTAAATCATCGATATTAAAAAAGTCTAAATGTAATAAAATGCCAAATCTATCTCTCAATGGTGGAGATAGTAAACTAAGTCGAGTAGTAGCACCAATTAAAGTGAATGGCGGAAGTGATAATCTCATTGATTTTGCCCCTACTCCCTTTCCAACAACGATATCGAGAGCAAAATCTTCCATTGCTGGATACAATATTTCCTCAACATTTTTATTGAGTCTATGTATCTCATCAATAAAAAGAATATCTCCTTCTTTCAAATTTGAAACAATTGCGGCTAAGTCACCTTGTCTTTCAATTGCTGGTCCTGATGTAATTTTAACGGTAACACCAAGTTCTTTCGCAACAACAAAAGCAAAAGTAGTTTTTCCTAATCCAGGTGGACCATAAAACAAAATATGATCTAATGGCTCATTTCTCTTTTTAGCTCCATTAATAGCCATTTTTATAATCTTTTTCTCACGCTTTCGACCAATTAAGGAATCCAATGAGTCAGGTCGTATCTTGATATCACCATCAGAATCCATTCTTGAAACGTTAACATTTTTAACATCAGCATTTTTAGACATTTGACAAGCAAACTTTAATTAAATCCTCAACAGAATCATTTAATAATTTTTGAACCTCTATGTTTTTTATCATTTTATTGACTTCAAACTCCCCAAAGCCCAAACTTTTCATCGCATTTTTTAGCTCATTTATCTTTTCATTATCTGCACCACTTGAATCTATTGTTACTAATTTCCCAGCTAATTCAACAATTATTCTTTGTGCTCCTTTCTTCCCTACTCCTTTTACCGCACATAGTCTCGACACATCACCGGCCTCAGTTATAGTAACAAACTCTTCAAAAGGATAGCTGTTCATTATATCAAGTGCTGTTGTTGGTCCAACTCCAGATACTGTCAATAATTTCTCAAAATACATAACATCATTCAAATCAATAAATCCAAATAATTCCTCTTTATTTTCACGAATATGATGATAAAGATTTAATTCGACTTCAGAATTTATTGGCGAACTGTCCAAATCTCTAAAAAGCATAAAAACGGCATATCCCACCCCAGAATTAGTTGCCACAACAGAGAAATTTCTTCCCTTTCTTATTATATTTCCTTTTATCCAAGCATACACTTTTTTCAATTAACAATTAATAACTAATAATTAACAAATGATTATTAGTCCGTTCACTTTTAACTCATTAACTAGTCCCTATTGTACCCTCTAGCAGTAATATAAGCAATTGCCAGCGCATCTGCATGATCATCAGGTTGAGGAATAAAATCTAGGTTAAGAACAAGTTTTACAACTGCTTGTATTTGTTCTTTACTGGAGTTTCCATACCCCGTAACCATCATCTTCATTTCATTTGGGGTATATTCAATAATCGGGATATCATATTTACCTCCTATCATCAGGACAACTCCCCTTGCTTCTCCTGTAATAATTGCATTCTTTACATTTTTGGCGAAAAATACCTTTTCTAAACCGATAAGTTTTATTTTATACTTTAAAATTATCTTTTCTAATTCAGTAAAAATCTCCCAATATCTTATAGAATTTTCAACTCCTGATTTTGTTGTTATACATCCTCCATCAACCCATACTACATTATTATCCTTATCCAGTTTAACGACTCCCCATCCCATTCTTGAAATACCTGGATCAATTCCTAAAATATACACCTTTTTATAATTAATAGTTAATAGTTTAGCTCAAAAATTATTCTCTGTCCTCCAAAATGGCATTGTGCCAAACATTCAAGACATCATCTAAATCCTCGATTTCATCAATCAATTTAATGAAAGAATCTTTATCATTTACTTCAACGCCTTCTTTAGATTTATAAACTAAGCCTGCCGAAACCACTTCTATTCCTAACTTTTCTATTTCCTCTCGAACCTTTTGTACCTTATCAGGCTGGGACGTTATAGTTAATCCCTCATCAAATTCTTCAATATCAACTACACCAATAATGTCCAAAAGTTTCTCAAATTTTTCATCAGTTGTATTTATATTGATAATTTTTATCTCACCCACTCTATTAAACTGCCAAAGCACAGAACCACTTGAAGATAATTCCGCTCCATTTTTCCTCAAAGCCATTCTTAATTCAGCAACAGTTCTATTTTTATTATCTGTCAAACATTCAATTAGTAAAGCTACCCCACCAGAAAAATAGCCTTCATATAGTATTCTTTCGAGTGTACCATCTTTTCCACTTCCTAAACCTTTTGCAATTGCATTTTCAATACTTGATAATGGCATTTTAGCAAATTTAGCTCTATCGACAACAGATCTTAATTGATAATTGAAATTTACATCTCCACCCCCACCTTCTTTTACAGCAAGGGAAATTTCTTTAGATAATTTGGAAAAACTTTTTCCCTTCTGTGCATCATTTGCTTCTTTTTTATGTTTTATTTTTGACCACTTCGAATGTCCTGACATTTTCAAAACAATTAATTAATTCTATAACTGTTTTTCACACAGTACTATCACAATATCTCCCGTTGCAACAAATTCAGGACGATTATATATCATTTTTATGTTATTTCCAAATCTTTTATCTATTATTTCTACAACCTCGGTTAAGCTTTCTTTATATTTTTCTTGGTCTACAACATAGATCATGTTTCCCGAACAACTTTCTAAAACCATCAAAGGTGCGTTTTCAGCCCTAACAACAACAAGCCCTAAATTCTTAAACCATCGAGATAACCTCATACCCTCACCAGTAATATTTGAGGCATTATATATCTCAATCTGAGCCTGTTCCAACAATAAATTTTCATAAATTTCAAGCGATCGTAATAAGTCGTTCCATTGTTCAGTTTCCACGTATTCATAAACACGCCCTGCTTCAATATCCTCTCCATCACCCATTGGACTTATTTTCTTTTCTATGACATTATATTCATTTAACTTATTTCGCAATGAAACAACTTGTGATGGTGAGGCTGTTGAATAAATTTGACCAGTAACTTTTTTGATTTCGGATCCATTAACTAATACATTTTTCCAATTCAAATCAAATACTGCATCATTAAGAGTATTAATTTCTAACTTATCGCGAGAATATACTATTGGGGGTATAATTATTACTTGATCAATTCTATATGACATTATTTCTTCAACATACCATTTTATTGATTCAAGATAATTATTTGATTCATTAATAGTTGAAGATCTTATCAAAATATCACTAACCCTTATAACGTTTCTTTTATTATATTTCGTATTATCCTCAAGTAAAAGATCTTTATCTAAATTAATTTCATATACCCTTTTAAAACTATCAGACACTAGAACTATTCTTAATTTTTCTATTAAGGCTACTTCCAACTCGGGATTATTTACTTCTACAAATAACCAAGCTTGTTCTTTTGTACTTATGTTTTCACACAAATATTTCTGTGAAAACTCGAATTTAAAAGTCTTAAACTTAATATAATTATATAAAATAACAAAAAATAAACTCAAGGTAGCGATGAGTAATATATACTTCACTATTTTTATTAATGAGGGTCTTTTCATAGTGTTCAATCGTACCATCCAAGATAAGTTTTTGCAATTCTCAACCTAATTTCTTATTAATTATATCACATACCAACATCATTTGTTTCAACACAATCTTAATTTTCAAAGAAAACACGCCACTTCACATTTTACATTAATTTTACTAAAAGAATCACCACACAACACAATGTTCACAAACGTAACACACAAACCTTTTTGTAATCTATTGCCTTTTATCAAACATTTTCATCCAAATTCTTTTTGCGTTGATTAGAAAAACACTTCCCACCCGGAACGTAACTTAATCGTAACATAAAACCAGACTCTGTTTTCGTTCGGCCACAAAAATACGAAAAAGAAAGCAACAATACTATATCGTTCACTTGTTTGGATGAAAATAAGCTCTAATTTTAACGGAATGCAAGCCAGTTGTTGGTCCACCATCTTCAACTGTTTCAAAACTACCATATTCATTAATTACCATTTTTTGTTCAGCAACCAAATATTGAGTAGGAATTTCTAAATACATCGCAAAAGAGTGTAGAAACATCCCCTCACCATCTCTTAAACCGTTTTTGCCGTATATAGGATCATTAAATATAGGAAACCCTATTTCCTTAAGAGTAGCTCTTATTTGATGAGTACGTCCGGTAACTAATTTAATTAAAAAAATCACCTTGTTTTCACCACGATACATTGGAATTAACTCAAGCACCGCTGATTTGGCACGACTTGAAAAAGAAATATTTCTTTTTTCAAGTACAAAACGAAAAGAATCCCTCCCTTTTCTAAAAATAAAACCATTAATTAAGTAATGGTTTTTATTTATTACTTTCACTCCTTCAATCGTTTTATTATTAAATTCAAGGTTATTATATTGTGAAGGATCAAATTCTTTAGTAATTTGTGAAAACATATCAGTAATGTTCTTACATACGTCAATATTTTTTACGTCGATGTAGTTATTATTGAGGTTACTAATTTCTGACAAAGCAAGATAATATTTACTGATTCTTCTCTTCTCAAAAAGTAATGCTAAATAGTCTGTAAGTAATCTATTTTTGGATACAATAACAATTCCGCTAGTATCTTTATCTAAACGATGAACAACACCCAAATCTCTATAACTTGTATTTTCTGAATATTTCTTATTTGGAAAAACATTCTGAATTAAAGTTCCTGTATAAACACCTGCGCCTGGATGCATAACCATACCAACTTTTTTATTTAATACAGTAAAGTTTGAATTCTCATAAATAATGTTTAACTTTGATTTATTATTCTCACTAGAATTTTGATTATTAAAAGGAAAAAGCAATTTATTCAAAATTACAAAATCAAATTGAATTTCTTCATTACCCTCAAGTAAGTGCGAAGGCTTAGAAATCTTAACTTTATTAACCTTTACTCCACCATTCTTAATATAATTAATAACAGCTTCCCTACTAATTTCCTTTGTTTGCAATTTTTCCTTCAATATAGGAAGAATATACTTATCAGCTCTCATTTATTTCCAATCCTTCATTCTAATATCTACTGGGGTACTATCATCCTTAATTTTACTTACTTCAACAATTAAAAAGATGTTCCAAACAACAAATGCTATTAGAAATACAAATATATAAATGAAATCAAGGTGTTCAATATTAAAAATATAAGTCAATATAGCTAAAATAAAAAACAAAAACAAGTTCGAAATCTGAATATAACGGATTCTTGGCCTATTTTTTCTATTTACAATAGTATAAATAACGTAAGAGACGAGTAAAAGAAATACACATACAAGTATAACAATAAATCCTATACTCATAGAACTTCTGTTCCACCATGATAATATTCCCATATATAATAAAAGCCAACACATAAAAAATCTGTTAAAAAAATATAGAGATTTTCTTAATGAAAATTGATATTTCTTTTTAGAAAAACTGACATGTAATAACATCGTAACCATAAGAAGCCACACCAATTCTGTTCCATCCCACAAGTTAATAAATTTGTAAGGGAAGAAATTAAACATTTCATTTACTGGAGATCTTATTGAAAATCGCCATTCAATTGCCCCATAATTTCCCAGATGAAATAAGATATAAAGAGTTCTTCCAATTATTAAAGCAATCAAAAATGAAAAAAGAAGACTATCAAGATATTGATATTTCCTAACATTCTTTGTATTTGTAAATCCAACATATAAAACAATAAATGAGAAAAAAAACGCAACAGCCAATGAAATAAGAAGTGCAGAAAAATCTCTACCTCCGACAAAAATCATAAAAAAAAGAATTAACTAAACTACGTCACTTTTTCTTTCCAATACTAGAAAACATCTTCTTCATTTCTTCAACTCCACTCTTTAATCGCTGTTTAAACTTTTCAAAGTTACTTTTTAACTCTTGCCACATTTTCTTAAACGGTTCTTTAATAAGAATCCTTTTTCTTTCAAGCTTAGAAGTATTTTTTACCTTTTTTACATCATTATTTGCTACAGATGGGATAGACTTTTCTGTTTCCACTGTTATTTTGTTTTCATTTTTTTTCACTTCAGATTGATCTTCAGGTACAAAAGAATACCCGCATTGTGAACAAAAAGAATTGTAGTATGGAGAATATGTTCCACATTTAGGACATTGTTTCCTTAGTTTAGATCCACAATATCTGCAAAATATATTTTCAGACTCATTAATTTTTTTACAGTTATAACATTCCATTACTGAAAGAGATTCAGAAAATAAAGCTTTTTTCTCTAAATCTATATAATACTTCTCATCAAGGGAATATTTGTTTCTTAAAACCAAATACAAAAATAGTCCAATTAAGGGGACCATCCCTATTAAAGTCAATAGTACAATACTCCAGAACTCTTTATACCTTCTACCAGCATCAATTCTAATCCAAATTGCAACTAGAATCCATTGTAAAAAAAGTAAAGCAAAGACATAAAACGCAACAACATATATATTCTCAGCTACCCATTCAATACTACTTACGATTATTTTTTCGTCAATCATTTTATTATTTTATAACTAAAATGTTTTACCAGTAATCACTTTTCGTTCTAAAACAACTCTATTCTAAAAAAAACAATTCCCTGTCGTTGCTAAAGCTTCAACAGACAAGCCGGCTTGAACGAATTAACTTTTCACCTTTCACTTTTCATTTTTCACTTGTAATCTGCCGAAGGAGCTCGCACCTTACACGAGCTGAACACGAGTTATGTTAACTCGTAATTCTAAAGAAACGATTCCCTCATTCGGCAACCTCTTTTTCTCAACTCAATAATCTGCCGAAGGAGGGAATCGAACCCTCACCCACTTGCGTGGACGGGATTTTGAGTCCCGCGTGTATACCAATTCCACCACTTCGGCGTGGTTTATTTATTTATTTGTTACGCCTTTGTGGTGAAAATTTAAGGTGTATACCCTGCCTTGACTTACGTTTCGGCAGATTCACAACCATGTTAGCAACTTCGTTGCTACAGGGTTGGAACAATTCCACCACTCCCGCCTGCCTGTCCTTAATTACAATTGTCTGGCGGGCAGGTCGGCCCTCAATAAATAATAATTAATACCCACCCTCTATCAATTCTTACATATCAACTATCACTTATCATGTAATTATTTACAAAGGATTTTACCACATTCCGTTAATTTTTGTATATATTCTTGAAACTTGCAAGTTCCTTTACAAAAGCCACTTCAACTTCACCTATTGGACCATTTCTGTGCTTAGCAACAATAATATCTGCAATTCCTTTTTTTTCAGTATCTGGAACATAAAGTTCTTCTCTATGAATAAACATTACAACATCAGCATCCTGTTCAATTGATCCTGAATCACGTAAATCTGAAAGCTGTGGTCTTCGGTCACTTCTTGATTCGACCCCTCTTGAAAGCTGAGATAACGCAACAACTGGTACTGAAAGTTCCCTAGCAAGATTTTTAAGCCCCATTGATACTTCAGCAATCTCCTGAACTCTATTTTCTAAACCTCTACTTCGTAAAAGCTGTAAATAGTCAACAACTATAAAATCTACTCCTACCTCAGAATGCAATCTTCTCGCTTTTGCCCTAAGTTCCATGACAGACTGTCCAGGTTTATCGTCAATATATATTGATGCATCAGCCAATCTACCAAAAGCATTTCCCAATTTCTGAAACATCTCATCAGATAATTTCCCTGTATGCAAATCCCACATACTAACTTCCGCCAACATAGACAATAACCTATCAATAATCTGCATTCTTGACATTTCCAATGAAAAAATACCCACCTTCTTTTTTTGTTCTATTGATGCATTAAGTGCAAACCCCAAAGCACACGCCGATTTACCAACTGAAGGACGTGCAGCTAAAATTACCAAATCTGAAGGCTGAAATCCTCCCAAAATTGCGTCTAAACCCTTTAATCCTGACCTTATACCATCAAAATCTTTATTTTGATCAAGTTTCTCTGCTCGTTCATAAGCCTCTTTAAGGAGATCTTTAATGTGAATAAATCTATCTCCAACTCTTTCTTGAGATATTGAAAACAGTCCTTGTTCGGCTTCATCCAGTACAACTGCAACTTCTTTATTCTCTTCAAAAGCCAATTCTTCAATTTTGGATGCTGCAGATATCAATTTTCTTCTTATACTAAGCTCTTTAACGATCGTTGCATATTCCTGAGCATGAGCTGCAGTAGGAACTGAACTAGCAACTTCACTTAAGTATTCAACTCCTCCAATAGCTTTTAACTGTTTACGCTTTCTTAAATGGTCCGCAAGCGTCATTATATCAATAGAAATTCCTTGATCCAACAAATCAATTATACTCTCATAAATTGTTCTATGTCTGCTATCATACCAGTGTTCCGGAAGTAATATTTCAGCAGCAGTCAAAATTGCATCTTTATCAAGCAAAAATGATCCAATTAAGGAAGCTTCAATTTCTACGTTATGTGGAGGAATTTTATCCATTATTTTATGATATTAAGAAGTAAAAACTCTTTTTGTCCTTAATCTTAGCACTAATATCAACTTTTTTCACAGTACTTAGCTCTTTTCCCCTCGTAACTTCATTTATCCATGCAGGTACTTCTGTCCCCTCCCTCAGCAAGAAAACAATTGCTCCAGTATCGATTGAGTCTATTCTTTTTTTTATCGAATCCAAATCCACAATAGAATCAACTGGAATCACAAACACATCAATATCTGAAGATATTTTTCTAAAAGCATCATCAATATCTAAAGCATTATCAACAAATAAGACTTGTATTTCATCAAAATTTAAAAGATAAAAACATTCCTTTTCACCTTTATTTCCAATTACAAGTACGTCACCTATTTCCCATTCTCCTTCACCTGAAATATGAAAACGTCCTTCTCTCTTAATAATTCCTTCTTCTTTCTCTGGAAATAATACAACGGAGCTTTCACCAAATTCTTTACTTTCAGTAATTAGTCCCAATACGTTAATACCGTTTTTATTCATAATTACACCACTTGCAATCCTACTCAACTTCATACAAATATCACGTAAAATTATACCCTTGTATGATACATTAACTGACGATCGAATGCAAACTTTTCAGAAAGGGACTATTTCATTATTTGAAAAGCCTTTTTAATCTCTTCGAGAATATTTTGCCTAACCTGTTCCTGTACAATTTCAACCTTTATACTTTGAATTGCAGATATTACCGCCTGTAACTGAACTAAAACTTGATTTAATGGTTTTCCCTCATCAATCATTCTTTTAACAGCATCTAATTGACCACTAGCCCTACTAAACCTCTGCATAATTTTATCTTTTTCTTTTCCGTCAAATACAACCTCATTGTTTACTACATCGTCCATTTTATAAATTAATAATTAATATACCCAGCATTTATACCCTACCAGGTATTGCAAGGATTATATTCAAATACTCTTCAGTTGTCAAATTTAATTTTTTATGTAATAATCATGTCCTGAAATAAAATTAAAAATAATACAATGAAAAAGAACGTCCATCCTAAAACCATTGCTGGCCATAAAGTTGTTTGCACCTGTGGAGCAACTTATACTATCAACTCAACTTCTACAACTATTCCTCAAGTTGACACCTGTTGGAAATGTCACCCTGCTTGGACCAAGCAATTTGAAGCTGCATCCAACCGAGGAGACAGAATGACAAGGTTTAAAGAACAAATGCTTAAGACTCAACAAAAACAGAAGGAAATTCAGAAAAATGCCAAGTCAACAAAAAAAGATTAACTCCCCTTCATCAGCAATCATTAATCAAATACTGAATCTTGATATTTCTACATACGAAAAGAATCTTCTATTAAATACTAATAAAAAGCTTACTCCCTCTATTATTAATAAAATCTCAAAGGGATTTCCTGTTGAATACGCTGTCAACAAAACAATTTGGTATGGAGTTCATTTTTATGTTAACTCGAGCGTTTTAATTCCACGTCACGAAACTGAACAAGTAGTTGAAATTGTTAATTCCCAAGTAAGTCCCAAAGAGAAATATGTATTTCTTGATATCGGAACTGGTAGTGGTGCAATAATTATTACTCTCGCTAAAACAATAAAGCAAAATCCTGATTATTGTTTTATTGGAAGCGACATCTCTCCCAAAGCAATAAAAGTTTCACAAACTAATAAAGAACTTCACATTACACCTTTAAACAATAATGTAAGCTTTTATACAGGCTCTTTGATTCACACTCAGCTCAAAAATCTGTTACTTGAAAAATATAAAGAATACAAACTGATAATTATTGCCAATTTACCATATCTATCATCTCAAGATGCCACTGTTAGTAGCAAAGTTAAAAAACATGAACCGCACCTTGCATTATTTGCAAAAAACGATGGCCTTTATTTATATCAAAAGCTCTTCAAACAAATATTAAGATACAAAATACCATTTCATTCAATTATTTTAGAAATTGATGCAGAAAAAGCTAATAATTTTATAAAAGTTTGTAAGCAATTCTTTCCCAATAATAAAATATCATTTACTAAGGACATCAATTTAAAAAACCGATTCATAACAATTACCTAAGACCAAACTTCATCATTCAAAACAGTTCTATTCAACAACCCAATCACTTTTACGTCCGCCATTGCGGACACCAACTCCTTGTGTTAAAATACACCAACTCAAATATTTAATTTAATCTCAAAAATCGTATGACAACAGTGGACAACCTTTCTCTGTTTGGACTAAATGAAAACGAGATTTTAATATACCGTAAAGTTCACGCAATCGGACACGCTACGGTCTTACAGTTAAGTAAAGAAACAGGAATAAAAAGAACCACAGTATATCGTACTATTGAAAAACTTAAAAAGAAAGGGTTCGTCTATGAGTTTGGAGTTAATGAAAGCAAAAGAATTGCAACAACACCATTGTCGGTACTTGACGAAAAGATTAGAAAAAGAGAGTTGAAAATACTTAGGATGAAAAACGCCCTTGCTCCAGTTCTTCGTGAACTTACAACCTCATCACAAGAAAATAGCAAAATAAGCTCAAATAAAACTTATACTGGAAGTGAAGGTGTTAAGAAAGTGTTTGAATATTTGCTCAACGATATTTCTACAGAAATAATAACAATACACAGCCAAAATCATAATATATTCCCTATTTTTGAATTTGAAACTGCTGAATTATTTTGGAACACATGCCTTACTCAAAAAGTTAAAATAAAACACCATCTATCAGAAAACATTCCTTTGGTATGGACGAATACTGAAATTATTAATAGTAAATTGTATCGGGAACTTCTTCATCCCAATGCACCAGAAATTCTTAAAAACTGCACAATAATTGTAAGAAATAATGAAACAATTATTATTGATTGGAGCAATAATATCATTCAAGCACAAATAATACAAAATAAGGGATTGAGTAAACTTATTGAATTTTATTCAAACAATTAGTCCTCTAATCAAATTCACTTATGCTTGCCAATGTAGCCTGAAGTTCGATATATTTCCCCTCTCTAAATACTTCCAATTTTACAATGTCACCTACTTTTCCTTTTTGAATAAGAAAATTTAGATTACCTTCAACGGCTGTATCATCAACTTGAGTAATAATATCTCCAACCACAATCCCGGCTTTTTCAGCTGGACTTCCTGATACGACTTCAGTGACTAATGCTCCTTCAACAAGGTTTTTATCAAACAAAACGTCAAAAGAATCTATTGGATTATATACAACTCCAAGAAATGGAAATTCAAAACGACCATATTTTTTATACTCTTCTACTCTTTCCTTGACGATTTTAGACGAAATACAAAAACCGATATTATCAACATACATCATTCTTAGAAAATTGACTCCAATTACTTCACCGCTTAAATTTAACAGAGGACCACCTGAGTTACCTGGATTAATAGCGGCATCAGTCTGAATCACATCTTCGTAAACTATTTCAACACCAGAAGAATAGTAACTTATTTCACGATTTTTACCACTTACTACTCCAGTGGTAACAGTATCTGTAAATTCACCTAGTGCAGATCCAATTGCCAAAACTTCTTCACCAACAAGAACCTCATCGGAATTTCCAAAACGAAGTGCATGCAATTTTGTTTCACCTGGATCCACTTTAATAATTGCAATATCATTAACTTGATCAAGAATTATATCCTGGGGAGTAAACCTTGTTCCATCTCTTAAAATAACAACATATTCATAATCAGGATATTCTACCACATGATGATTTGTAACTATTATTCCACTTTCATCAACGACAAAACCACTTCCTATATTGGCTTCTTGTTCATCACGCTCTTTATACCTATTATCATTAATAGCTATAGTAACAACACCATCCCTTACATCATCAACTACGTTTATAAACCTACTTTTATCTACATTGTCAACCGTACTTTTACAAACCAAACAACCGTCAGAGGTTACTTCAGTTCCATTACCGTTTATATCAATTATACCTTTGTTTTCAAGCCATTTTTTACCTACGATTCCAAGATAAATTCCTAGTATAAAAACAATAATCAAAATAATAATTGCCAAACAGCCAAAGATAACTATCTTTACATTTTTTTTCTTTTTCACTGGTAAGTTTTTTTCAACTTTTTTTTCAGTAATCTTTTCTTCCATTATGAATAAGTAAAATTATATTTATAAGATAAAGCGATTGCACCTTTAAATACACGCTTGGGGGGAATCGAACCTCCAACCCCCACTTCCGCAAAGTGGTGCTCTATCCAATTGAGCTACAAGCGCAAAATTATTTATTTTCTAACATCAACTGTAAACATACCTTCAAACTTTTTTTCAAAAACTGAAGAATCAGATGGTTCTATTTCAAATTTCACTGAATTTTTACCAATCTGATCAATAACTTCCTTTTCAGAAATACTTATTTTTACAGCTGGAAAAGCACTCAAGTTTATTTTCTGTGAGATAACTTCTAAAATATGGTCTGATTTCATTCTTTTTTTCAATTTACTACCTCTAGTTTTTGATTCTGTAACAACGATAGATAAATTGTTTAGCTTTTTAAACAACAAATCTGCTTGTTTTATCTGATCTTTCTTCAAAGACACTGCTTTTTCTTTCATCCTTTTTGCATCATCCAAGCTTTTTCCAATTGCCCTTACTGCTAAACCATTTGGAAAGAGATAATTTAACGCATATCCATCCTTAACATTGACAATATCTCCCATTAACCCAATACCTTTAACATTCTTTTTCAAAATTACATCCATTGTTAGCAAAAATCAAATTATATAATTTCGCTAAGTAAATTATAACATACTTTATAATGACTTTGCTAAAGAGATTTTACATATTCTATTGCTCTTTCCATCTGTTCATCAATACCCAGTTTAAAATCTTCTTCATCCATAATTACTTCAATATCTGGAATCACCTTATTGTCTTTATCAAGATGTCTGTCATTAGGAAGTAACCATTTTTCTATTGTAATATGAATACTTGTACCTTCTTTAAGCTCAATAACATTTTGTACACTACCTTTTCCAAAAGAAGCTACCCCCATAATTTTACCTTTATTGTGTGCCTGAATTGCGCCTGCAAAAATTTCGGATGCAGATGCACTACCATCGTTAATTAAAACAACAATATCTAATCCTTTCAACCTACCTGAACCAGCTCGATCAACCCTTGAGACTTCCAGAATTTTTCCATTTTTTCCTGCAGTTTTATATCTAATATCACCAATGGACAAAAAATCATCTAAAGCATAAGAAACGCTATTTAGAAAACCTCCAGGATTCCCCCTTAAGTCAATTACTAACTTTTCAATATCACTATCATTTATATCATTTACAATCTCATCCCACATTTGATTCCAAATAGCAGGATTTTCTGCACTAAAGGAATTAATATAAATTACCCCTACTTTTTCATCTAACTTTTCAAAATTTATTGTAGTAATTTTTCCTCTAACAACAGAAACATCAAAGTTTTCTTCTTTTCCCTGTCTTGCAATCGTTAATACAACTGTTGTTCCACTATTACCACGAATTCGTGAAACCACATCCTCAATTGATAGTCCTTCCACAGAAAATCCATCAACAGCAACAATTTCATCACCTGGTAATAATCCCGACTTTCTTGCTGGAGAAGCGTAAAAAGGTTGAATAATATAAACTTTACCATCTTTCTGAGTAAGTTGAGCTCCTATTCCCTCAAATGATGAAGCATTTGAATCATTATAGCTTGCTGTTTGCTCAGGTGTTAAAAATACGGTATACGGATCTCCTAAACTACTAACCATTCCTTGAATTGCGTAATATTTCATATTTTGGCCATCAATTGCCGATGAATCAATATATTGATCTTGCAACATATACCAAACTTCCGAAAACAATGAAAAATCGACATTCTCATATTCAATCTCAGGTTCCCACTTTCCTGTCATAATAAAAAGTTTACTTCTTTCAATCACTTCACAAATTGCGCTTCCTGTCTTGCTGTTTTGGGATATAACATTTCCCTGAGAATCTGTTGAATAAGAAACTGATGACCTACCAATTAAAAATGCAAAGATAAAAATAAAAATCCACGAAATCAAGAGAGGAACAACTACTGAGACAATTTTTAAATTCGCGTTTGGAGAAGTTGGTGGAATTTGTTCATTATCAAAAACAAAATTTTTATTTATATCTTTTTTAACCATGGGAAAAATATTTAAATTACTTGTACATTCTTATAATCAACAACAAGAATAGTACCACTCTTTGTAAATATATGCAATTCATCTCCAATAATTCTCTCCACTACCCCTTCTTTACCTCCATATTCGAAGCCGGGTATAACAACTGTCGTTCCTTTCTGAATATCATGATATGATTCCACATATTGTTCCTTATCAATAAATAGTTTGTTAGTAAAAATTCTAGAAGTTGAACTATCAATTTGAATATATGCATCACCACCTCGATTAAGTGTGCAGAGATTATAGATTTTTGAAGGGATGCTCCTTACCCCCCAACCATTACAAACTAATATTGGAACAGGTAACATTGGATGTGTTTTCTTAATGGACATATAGTCTGAATATCTAATCCCACCGCAGATTACCCCACAGGCCTTCAATCTTACCAACTGTCTATAAAGTACTGGCATTAAATTACGTCTTACCATTACAAATTTATCGGTAACATCTGTCCCCACATTTATAACAACTGAGTTTGGATTTTCACTATCAGGTACTTTAAGCACATGAGAGCTTAACTTAAGCTCTTTATTACCAAGTATAAAATTTGAAAAAAAAGATGAAGCTGGTGAACTAATTGCATAGGTTTTGTCACCAACATCACTTACCGTCCCTGATATACTTGAACTTTCGGATACTTTAACATGCCCCTCTGTAATATATAATTTTTCATCATCGAAGTTTACAACACCATTAACCGGAGATAAATTTTTTTTGACTTTTATTCCTCCAATATCACTTGATGTTAAAACTTGACCGACAGTAACTACTTCTCCATTTAAAACTTGTATATCTGATTTGGGCATTCCTTTTACATTAAGGGTAAAAATTGTTTTAGGATACATCCCCATACTTATAACATCACCCTTCTTTATCTCATCACCTACATTAATATATAGACGAATACCGCTATATTTTCTTTCGAAAACAAAGTCATAATTTTTGTGTAATTGTACACCCCTTATACCATATGTTTTCATTCTAATTGGTTAATCCAATTTATTATTTGAACATTATTATTTTGGTATGAATCACCATAAATTATTGGAGATAATCTCCCATCAAACAATATTTTTACATCATTTTCTAAATTTAATTTGAAAGTTCTTGATCTATTATTTTGTAGAAATACCCCTTCCTCTAAAGAGATCTCAACTTCTGTATTTGCAGAAATATTAATTAATCTCATTTCATCACTTAAAATATAAAACTGTTCTTTTCCATCAATATTTTTGCTAGTGCCAACCAAAGCAGTTCCACTTCTTTTAAACCTCTCATATCTTAAAGGAATATACATACAGGCAACTCCATTTAAAGCCATTTCTACTATTTCACTTACCTTTTTATTCCTAAAAATTCTACTTAAAAACCCAAATGATAATTCATTTTTAAAAAAGTTTATCTCTAGTGAAATCCCAGCACCAATTCCATCAATAACTGATAAAATAGCATGTTCGAAAGAAATAAGTGAAAATATCTGTCCAGTTATGCATACTTTACATTTCTTGGTAGTTTGAAAAAAATCTTCTAGCATTTTATCCTGCTTAAAAAACATCATAACAAGCGCTCGCACTACATCTTGTACTTTTTTACTACCATAATTATAAGATCTTTCGGTATATAATACTGCAAGAATTTCTTCAAGTTCTACAGCTGTAATCGGCAATGTTAAAAAAGCTGACAACTTTTGAATATCAATAGCTTTTACAAATTCTTCAACATCATGAAAATCAACATTTTTTTCAAACCTCTTTTTCCCATTTTTTACACAAGTAATATTCCAATTATCATACCCCATACTAACATAACATACTTCCTCAGCTAATTCACTTAACCTACTTACTAGAAAACGATCATTTTCAGTATCAATAAAGTTCCAATCAGTTTTTCTTAAATCACTAAGTTCAAATACACTTTTATTCTTTGAAATATATTTTGCAAGTACGTAATCTTCTAGAATTTCTATATCTTTTAAGTCCTGTTTTAGCAGGGTAATGGAATCTGAAATCACCGAAGCAAGTGTTTCATCAGACAATAAGTTATAGTTAAAAGGAACTGAAAAGGTCTTTAATCTTAACACTTGATCATGTTCATCACACAAAATGAAACTAGTATCCAAAGCGGAATGTTGAACATTTACGAATACATATATAACAGAACACTGAGCAGTTTCCATGGATACATTATGCCAGATTAATGATTCAATTACAAATATCTATTAGTCTTGATTAACAAAAGATACTAAAGACATCTGCCTTGCACGCTTAATAGCTCTTGATAAGGATCTTTGATGCTTTGAACACATTCCTGATTTATTTCGTCCAACAATTTTACCTCTTATAGACATAAATCTTTTTAGAAGATAAACATCTTTATAGCTTACTCTAGTAACGTTTGAGTCACACAAAGGACATACAGAACTTACAGGTAAAATCTTCTTTTTGCGTTGTTTTTTCTGTGAAGTGATCGTCTGAACATCTTTAAGCCATGAAAATCTCTTTTCACGATCTCTATCAGCAACACCATCATTTTTAATAACCTTTTTATTTATTGTCTCTGCCATTTATTTTTTAAAACACATTAGAATACTAAATCATCAAGTACATCATCCTCATCAGAAGCCTTTGCTGGAGCCTTTTCAGGTTTGGATTCCTTATCCTCAGTCGTACTCTTCTCTGAAGATGGATTACTTTCAACTTTGGGTGCATTACCGGAAGCACCAAGTCCAACTTTTCCTTTATCGTTTAAGAGTTGCATTTCAACAGCAACAATTTCAGTTCTATATATTGTTTCACCATTTGCATTTTCGTAAGATCTTGTTCGTAATTCACCTTCAATATAAACTAACATACCTTTTGCTAATAGGTTGTAACATATTTCTGCTAATTTATTCCAAGCAACAATATTTAAAAACTCAGCTTCCTCTCTCTGTTCTCCACTTGCTGAATCCTTCCATGACCTATTGGTTGCAACACCAAACACACATACTGGAGTACCCTTTGCTGTGTACCTCATCTCTGGATCTCTTGTGAGATTTCCAATGATAAGTACCTTGTTTAACGATCGACTAGCCATACTTATTTGAATAAAACTTATGTAAAACCGATTTATTTATTTCTCGAATAACTTCTTTTTTGTGGTTTATCTGTATCATTAGAGGCTTCTTTCTTTCCAAAAGAAACCCCTACCTCATCTTTATTAAGTGTAGAAATCATAAACCTTACAATTTCACCTCTTCTACCTAATTTATACTTAAGAGCATCAACTTTTGCACTATCAATTTCTATTTGATATACAACATAATATCCTTCTTTTTGACCTCCAATTTTATGAGCCATATATCTTTTACCCCAAATATCCTTTAGTTTAACAGCTCCTTTTAAATCATCTATTGTTTTTTCAATATATGAATAGACGTCATTTCTCACATTGTCGGGAAGATATGCCCTCGTAATGAACATTAACTCATAAAGATTTTTCATTTATAAACAAACGTGTGAACTTAAAACTTTGGTATGTTAGCATATGAAACAAAAAAAAGCAACAGAATTTTAACAGCAGTTAACATGTATTGATATATTAATAATTAGGTGCTAATATAATTATTAATTAACTTTATATAACCATACTATGGTAAATCCTAAGAAAAGCGTGGGATTAATCTTTTTAGGAGTAGTTGCAGCTGTATTCCTCCTTACCATTATATTCGATTCTTTCACTACAATATCAAGTGGAACAGTTGGAGTTGTAAGAAGATTTGGTGAAGTAAAAAGAGTAATTTATCCAGGTATTAACTTCAAACTTCCATTACTTGAAGATGTAATTGTTTACAATACTCAAAGAGTAATTTACGAAACCAGTGCATATCCAACAGAATCAAATGCCGATTATACTGATTATCCGGTGGATACAACTACGAAGGATGGACAACCAATTAGTATTAAATACTCCATTCGTTTTAGCATTGATCCAAACAAGGCTGAATGGTTAGCTAATAACCTTGGAAACGAAGCTGAAATTGTCGAAAAAATAGTAAAAACTGATTCGAGAATTTACGTTAGAGGAATTGCAAGAGAATATGAAGCTGGCGATCTTTACACTGGAAATATTGTTGCAGTACAGGATGCAATCAGCGAAGTTTTGGTTGAAAGCTTTGAGAAAAACGGTCTAATTCTTGATGATTTCGGAATTAGAAATATTGACTTTAGCCCAGACTATGTAGCAGTAATTGAACAAAAGCAAAGAGAAAAAGAAAAGGTCACAACTGAAAAATATATTGCAGAACAGGAACAATATAAAAAGCAAGCTGCAATTACAAAAGCAGAAGCGGAGGCAGAATCACAGAAATTACTTCAAACCACAATAACTCAACAAATATTAATGAAAATGTGGATTGAAAAATGGAATGGTCAACTTCCTCAGGTTGTAACCGGAGAAGGACAGGATTATATATTAAATATGGGAGATTTATAGTTAAGTAACAAGTAATAAGTAACAAGTAATAAGGAATAAATACTCTGCATACTGTATACTGCCTACAGCCTTCTAATAAAATAACAATTCATTCACTAAAGGTTTCTGTTGTATAAGTTTTTATATTGATCCTATTTTTCTTCCAATAATCAGCTACAAGCCCAGCTTTCATACAAAGATGTGAAAAGAAAGAATCCACATCAGCTAACTCCTTCCAGACATCTGGTAAAAAAGTAGCTCTGTTAAAAACTCCTACTTCCAATATCACCCCTACTCTATTTTCAGTGAAAAATTTAAAAATATCATCGGTACTATGATATTGAAACTCGATTGGACTTGTCAAAATTGAAACTGTAATTTTTACTTTTCCAAATTCATCAAGACTAAGTGGAAAAAATCTTGTATCCTCAAACGCCGAATCATATGCATGTTCAATTACATCAATATATAATGCTCTATATGCTTCAAGCGTTCCAATACAGCCTCTCAGATCTCCGTTAATTTCTAATGTAACAAAAGTAGCTTTTTTCTCTTTCAAATAATCATCTAAATCTGATAGCGTTGAACAGTCAAATTTTTTACCTTCATTCAAATATGTTTCTATAGACTTTCGAGCAAGTAAAAGCATTGTCTTTCTTTGGTGTTTATTATATTCCACAGCCTTAAATTTAAAATGTTAAATGTCGAATTGTCGTTGGTGGTTAGTGATTAGTGACTAGTCACTTCTCACCTATCACGTATCATTTTCATTTAAAAACAATTCCCACATACCCCACTACTCCACCCATTTCCCCAGTTATCATTCCTGAATGTTTGTATTCAACTAGTATAGGTTTTAACTTATTAGCTTTCGCAATAAGAATAGCAATTTCAATCCCGACAAGACCACAAGCCGCTTCTTCTGTAAAATTTGATTCTAAATTCAAAATTTTATTTATAGTGTTTTGATCAATTTTTTGTGCAATCTTAGATGGATAATAATGAGATAAATCAGTACTTATTACTAATAAACCATCGTTTTTAATAGTTTCAATTAAAGTCGAAACCACCCCTTCTGCATCCTCCAAATCACTTGATAACATAGGGATTATCTTTGATTTAGGGTGTAAAATTGATACAAAAGGTAATTGAACTTCTATTGAATGCTCATCCACAAATGCTTCATTTTTTATACTGAAACCACTAGATTTTGACAATTCATTTATTTTTCCAACATTGCCACTTGCAACCCCAAGTGGTGTCCACCAAGACGGACATGTGCACAAACCTATATTTTTAACATATTGAGTGTGAGCTGAACCTAAAATGTAAATATTTTTATAATTGTATCCTTCTGTTTGTTTATAAACCTTACCAGCAACTTTTCCTGAAAAGAAATATCCCGCATGTGGAACAATAATTATCCTTGGAATAGATTTTGTCAACTTCTTTCCTTCCCCAACATATTCTAAAATATCTCTTTTTAATTCATTTGCGTCTTGAGGATAGAAAGATCCAGCAAATCTTGCCTCTCGTACATTTTCAAAAAAATCATTCATTATTGTATTCTTCACTATTGTATTATCTAATAATACACATGTTTTAATCCTACTTCCTTCCCTATTTTTACAGCTTTCTCAACAATTTCATAAGATGTACTTTTTTTATCCATCATTTTATATGCAGGATGAAAAGCCGAAACATGCCATGGGATTCCACTATCAACACTCTTTACAAATTTAGCTATAGAGGTTATTTCATCAATTGAGTCATTTTCACCAGGAACAAGTAAAGTTGTAATCTCAACCCATACACCTAATTTATGAGTATATCTTATACTTTCAAGCACGTTATCAAGTTTCGCTCCACAAATTTTATTATAAAATCTTTCTGTAAATGCCTTTAGGTCAATATTAACTGCATCCAGATATGGGCTTATCATATCTATAGCCTCTTTAGAATAATAGCCATTTGAAACATAAACGTTTTTTATTCCTTTTTTGTTTGCTAGTTTAGCAGTATCATAAGTATATTCAAAAAAGATTGTGGGCTCATTGAATGTATAAGCTATTGATGGAATCTTGTTCATAAGACAATACTTTACAATTTCTGAAGGAGAAAGCTCTGTAGCATACATGTTTTTTTAACGCACTTGCGAAATATCTGCATTCTGACAAAACTCACATTTAAAATTACATCCAATAGTACCAATTGAAAATATTTCAGTACCAGGCATAAAATGTCTAAGAGGTTTCTTTTCTATCGGATCGATAGCTACAGCAATAGGTTTTCCATATACTTCTAAAAATAGCTTTCCTTTCAAATTTTTGCGCACTCCACAAATTCCATATTTTCCTTCCCCAATCACACAATAATGCTTACACGCCAAGCACCTAACTTTATCCGTCAATAAAGCCTTATATAAAACGCACTCCTTCATGTCATTTACTTATATTTAACACTATATCCTTTAATAGTTGTTACTTATTACTTGTTAATTGTTCCTTGTAACTAAAGTATACCATATTTATGATTTGTGATAAAATCAAAACCAAGTAATAAGTAAGAAGTGATAGGTAATAAGTAAGATTGTTCTATTTCAATCGACCATCTCTAACTTGTTACTTGTTAAGTATTACTTGTTACTTAATCATTATGCTTTCAGTAGGAATCGTAGGCAAACCAAATGCTGGAAAATCAACATTATTCAATGCACTCACTAATCAAAATGTGCCTGCAGAAAATTATCCCTTTTGTACAATTGATAAAAATACTGGAGTTGTTGCTGTTCCCGATGAACGTCTCGATAAATTAGTAAGGCTCTTTGATTCAAAAGAACGCATTCCTGCAACCGTGACCTTTGTAGACATCGCTGGTCTTGTGGCTGGTGCATCACAAGGTGAAGGTCTCGGAAACATGTTTTTGGCACATATACGTGAAGTAGAGCTAATTATTTTTCTATTAGGTGCTTATGAGCAAGAAAGTGAACCAATAGATGATTTAACTGTTGTAGAAACAGAATTAATATTAAAGGATATAGAAACTGTTGAAAAACGATATCAGAAAACTAAAAAAGAAAAGAAATATGAAAAAAAGGGAGCAACTGCGTCAAAATTTGATGAGGTTGCATTACTAGAACGTCTTTTATCACAGCTAAATAACAATATCCCAGCTATTGCCTTTTCACAAAATCTAGAAGTAGAAGAACAAGATTATATTAGAGAAATGTTTTTGCTTTCAAATAAAAAATATTTGATAACACTAAATATCTCTGAGAAAACTTCCTCTGAAACAGTAAGTCAATATAAACAGCAAATAATTCAGGATAGAGCAAAAAAAGGAATTACATTAACTGAAGAAGAAATATGTATTGTGAATGCAAAATTGGAATATGAAATATCTAGATTATCAGATACTGAAAAGAATGAATATATTGAAGCATTGGGAATTGAATATATTGGAATGCCAGCAATAATTAAACGTTGCTACACCATGTTAAACTACATTACCTTTTATACCGGTGATGAAAGGATGATGAATGCCTGGCAAATAATAAATGGAACATCAGCAAAAGAAGCAGCAGGAGTTATTCACACCGATCTAATGAATAAATTTATAAGAGCAGATGTTTTATCCTTTGAAGATATTGTTGCTTGTGGGGGGTGGAAAGAAGCAAGAGCTAATGGCAAAATTAAAACAGTTGGAAAAGAATATGTTTTACAAGATGGAGATCTGATGATAGTGATGCACAATTAATCAAGTAATAGGTAACAAATAACAAGTAACAAGTGAGTTGAAGGAACAAGTTACAAGTAATAGGTAACAATAGAAGCTTATATGCAGTAAATGGTAAACGGTGGGCAGAAAAATTTGGAGTTAGTGCTGGATTAGGAGTTATAAGTGTTGAGTTATTATAAAGAATAATTAATAAATAATAATTATGTTGTTTTTTAGTTATTAGTTATATGTTATGAAATAGCAGGTGGGTACAAAAATAATTTTCATTACATCTTTATGAAAAAAATTATGTCAAGGTGTGGAATTATTTGCTCCGAATGTAAGTATAGAGAAAAGTTTAATTGTCCTACTTGTCATAAAACAAATGGCAAACCATTTTGGGGAGAATGTAAAGTTGCAGAATGCAGTATTTCTAAAGATTTAAATAATTGTTCAGAATGTAATGGTTTCCCCTGCTAACAATTGAAGGATCTTGCTTATGATCCCAAAGAAGGAGACAATGGACAAAGAATTAAAAACTTGGAAAAAGAAAGGGAAAGTGAGAAGAAATAAATTATATGTGGACAAACTAACAAGTGAACAAGTTAAGAAATTGGTTATAGGTTCACAAGCTAAGATTATTGATAAATAATATAAAACTGATGATTGATACAAAATTTAATTTTTATTCAGACGCAAGAGGTGGTGATCCCGATAATATTAGTCCAACTCTTAGAGAATATCATAAGAGATTATGGAGTAAACCCTTACCAAGCGGTAAAATTTTTGATCTGAGCAATGATAAAAGTAATGTCTATTTGTACCATAAGTCAGAAATAGGTGAATTCTTTCTAGGAAGTGATGCAATAACCCATTCATACAAATATCATAAAAGAAAGTGTTGGATTATTAGTCAGATTCCTAAAGAAGTTGACTATCTATTTGACATAGGTTCCACTATTGGAGCCTACATCATATTTCCCAATAATAGGATTAAAGGAAGCTTAACAATCAATCAAGCACGAGGAGTAAATAGTCTAATTGATGATAGATTTGACTTAACGTTAGAGTGTATTCGTCTTTTTTACCTAGAACAAAAAAGTCCACTATACAATACATTGTTAAGGTACAAAAGCTTTTTCGATTTATTTCATAACTTTATTAATTACATTCACTTCTTTTTATTAGATGATTTAATTGATAATAAACAAAATATTAAATTTTATTTACCATTCACATATTTTCAAACCCGCCCATCGTTCTCAAATACTGACGAGTATTTATTATATAAAGAGAGAGTTACAAACTTTGTTAGATCAAGAAATAAAAGAATTGAAAATTATGTCAAAATCAAAAATAGCCTAAAAGAAATAACTGAATTGAACTTATCTACTTAATCTTAACCTAATATACAATTCAAACCAGAAATAATTTAATAATGTGGAGTAAAAATAATTTTGTATTTAGAGATCAGTTATTAGTGACTAGTGATCAGTAATCTAAACTGAGATCTGCGAACTGAATTCTAAGTACCTAGCACTTCTAACAAAAAACTTTTCACTTTTAACTCTTCACTTTTCACTCACTAATAACTTCCAATATTTCGTCTTCCAGACCTCAATAACTGCCAAAACTGGACCTTGAATTAGCGACATAATGAAAGACATAACCATTATTGCCAATACAAACACTATAAAAGCTGCTATGATTGCAAAGACAATTCCAAGTGGGAAAAACAAGCCAAATACAACAACGACCATAATAATGACAAATAGGAATAAGAACACCATCAAGAATGACACAACAGCCAAAACAATCGAAATTAAAAATTTAGCAACCCAATATAAAATAAAATTAACAATATTGTTCTTCAATAAATCAACAGCATCTTTTATTGAATCCTCAATTGACTTGCCACCAATTAATAAATATCTTTTGGACAAATCCAACAAAATACCCAAACAAACAGAGCCTACAATCAATGTAATTATTCCCAATCCACAGAAAAAGATTAGGGGAATTGATAACACACCTAAAATCAAAGACGCAATTGAGTAGATAACTTCCAGTGCAAAGGTTTTTAAGACATGAGAATGACCATATTTCCATAAACTTTTAAAACTCATATCATATTTCTTATCTGCTAAATCTACTGCACTAATTAATACATTGCGTGATACATTTCGAAGATATGTTGATAAAGCAAGCCAAACAAGTGCAACACAACACACTGTCGGAATAATAATTAAATAATTATCCTGTATAAACTCAGCAACATCTACAATTGAGTTCCTGTATTTATTATTCTCGAGAATAGGCTTATCATATTTTTTAATATTATTGTAATTACTTTTGAAATTTGAACTATTCAAACTACCGGTATTAACCCCGCTAATTGTTCCACCAAACATGACGAAAATGATTCCAAACACTAAAAGAATCTTATATAATTTTACAAACGAAAAAGACTCCTTAAACAATTCAATTATCTGGTCAAATGCAACCTTTTTATCATTCATTTTTTTTTGAGTTAAAATAATTACATCAATTTTAACAGAAGTTACATACAAATTCAATTTTTGATATAATCATTCTAAATAATAATTAATAATTAATAATGAACAGTTCTTTTTTATTATATTCATTAAAACAAAACTTTAAAAACATATCTCTAACAATCCGCCAAAGTACTGTAGGTAGATTTTTGCTTAACCATGGATTAGACGAAATTCAAAACTCCCCTATTCTTAACATTACAAAGTATTTACCTCAAAAAGATATAAGAATTTTTTCTCCTTATAAAACCGAATCTGTAATATTAGAAATTGGCACTGGAAATGGTGAACATTTAGTAAGAATTGCAAAGGACAACACAAAACACACTATTATTGGGTTTGAACTTGTTCAGGAATATGTAAAAAAAACTGCTAATAACATAATGAAAAACGTCTGCAAAAATGCAAAGATAGTTCATGGCGAGGCAAAGAAAATAATTGAAAAATATATTCCCAATCAAACTGTTGATAAAATATATATCATTTGTCCGGATCCTTGGCCTAAGAAAAGACACATAAAACATAGAATTACCTACATTGAAAACCTTACTCCATTGGTCAAAAAACTAAACATGGATGGAGAAATAATTGTTATTACTGATAATGAAATTTTAGCTCAAACACTTGACGATAGTTTAGAAAAATATCAAAAAAGCAAAATATTTGATATTCAATTTAAGCGTAAAAAATATTCAGAACTTCCAAAATTTGTCTTCAGAACAAAATATATTAAAAAATGGGAAAAAATTGGGAGAGAATTTTGGTATTACTCAATAATCAAAGTTGGGTAGTATTATCTTTGTGAGATTTCCGTCTAATTATAATTATAAACAACAAAACAATAAAAATCACTATTAATCCTATACCCACATACTTCCACCAATTATTGAAATATCCTCCTGGGGTCTCAACTTTAACTCTAATTTCTGTCAATCCCATTACTTTTCCAACAGTCACTTCATATGCCCCTCCAGCATGATAAACAATAAAGTCATAGCTATCTTTTAGCTCACTTAAAGTAAGTGTTAGTCCACCTTCATTATCCAATTTATATTTTTCACCAGCATATAAGACCTCAACATTAGACAAGGGATTACCTTCTTTATCGACAAAGATAAATTTAACTTCAAAACTTACCTTCTCTTGAGTATCTTCCTCATCTGGTTGATCATCTTCAACGACCTCTTCGTCGTTTTCAACCTCAATTACCTGAGGCACTACAACTTTGTTTACTACAGGGATTAAAATTGTAGTGTATAAAATACAATCCGAAAATATTGGAGATATATTCCCAAGCACATCAATGTACTGAACATACATACACAAATTATCGCCTTTTTCATATTTATATGAAATTTCATTAGTCAATGGAACCCAACTCAATGTTGCCAAATCTTCTGGAATTTCTAATATCTCATACCTAATACAGAAGTATATTGATCACCATAAGTAAACTTCAGGTTTACATCCCTACTATTAGTTGTCTTATCTCCATCGTTTATACTAACTCCTCCTGTTGGACCACTTTTATCTATTGTAAACTTACCTGTAGTTGGAGTAACTGTATAATTTCCCGCATTATCATAAACTTTTACATACCACTCATAGTTCGCTTCTGCAAAAGAGTTAGTCCACCAAATATCTCTTAGTTTTTCATGAATAGGTATTTCCACCCAAACAGGAAGTGTTGACTTAGTATTCAAATCCGCCCAAACATCCGATATTTCCTCTTTGACTTTTACCCCAGAACCTTCATTAAGTGGGTAATATGCAAATAATTTGGAATATTGAGGATGGGTGTCATCAATTTCTTTAAACATCCAATTATACAGTTCCTCCTGAGTTAATTCTGCATCATAAATTCTAACCTCTCTTATGGAACCATTAATACCGTAGTTGTCACTTGAATAGTATTTACCAAAATAAAAAGCACCAATACTAACATCTGGCAATGTATAATATAGTGTTACTTGCCTCTGATTAATGAGTTTTCCGTCAATGTAAAGTTTATAATAACCAAACTTATCATAAGTTGTAGCAATATGATGCCAATTACTATCGACATATCCTGTAACATCATAAGAAACCGAAGTTCTATTATACGTCGAAATTAGACTATAAGTTCCCGACATGCTATTTTTAGAAAGATATGTATACCAATACATACTAGATCCCGAATCTTTAAACGAATACAGAAACCCATCAGGATAGGATGTTATTGGCTCAAGCTTATACCATCCCTCAATTGTCAATTCATCAGTAAACGCATGTGAAAACGTTGGATTTTCAATCCAATTATCTAACTTAAATATTAATGAACTTTTAACATCATTTATTAGATCTTCTTGCTTAACAGTGCCCAAGAGATTACTCTGGCTCCAGATCTCATATCTATTTATCCCACTAAAATTAAAAAATTCATGAAAATCATTTGTATTTCCCCAAGCTAAAGTAATATTTCCATCATTTAATAATTCATTGTTTTTATAATTTTTGATATCAAAATTATTGTCGAGATTAGGAGAATAGGTATCGGAATCATATTCAAGGTTAAAATCTGTTAATTTCGGTGTATCTATCCCACTATTCAAATACAATTCAACCTTATATTGTACAAACCTTTTATCATCCATAATTTCAGGTAAATCTAAACCACTTGTAATCAAACTCCATCCTGAATCTATTTCTTCTTCATCATCAGCTCTAAAATAAACAATAATTGAGGTGCTAGAAGGCAAATTTTGAATCCAACTTATTATTCCCAAACGATTATAATTGGAGTAAAGATCGAAAACTTCTGAAACATAAATTCCGGATTTTACATAATGATTTCCTGAAAAACTTTGAGAACTGGAAATATTGAACATCAACAAATCATTAACACCCTGATCTTCAACATCTTGTTGTGAAATATTTGTTCCCAATATAGTAAGATCTCTAATAACTACATCCGAAAAATTAACTAAATTTGACCCAATTGTAAAATTACCTGAGACAGAAGGAATCTGAGGCATTGAGACTTCTCCAATTTTCACACCGTTAATATATGCAGAGAATGAGCTTAAATCCCAAGTCAAAACAATTCTATGAATCTGACCTACTTCCCACTGTATACCATCGGTAGTAATTACTTTCGACTCCCCCATTTCAAAGTATAAATTATCACTATTACCATATTTATAAATCTTAATATTGTCTGCCTCAAATAATATTTTAGGCTCATTGTCTAAATTTGATTTGGTTACAAAAGACGAGGTAGTTTTAAAAGAAAAAATAATTGTTCCTTCTGATGGGTTTATATTCCCCTCAATAGGATAGGATAGAGATGATGATAATCTTATAGAACAGGAGTCATCAGGAGTCGAAATACCGCTATCATCATTGTTCCCATCACAATTTGCATCCCAAAAATAAATATCATTATTAAATGAGTTTACCGAACCATCAAAATATTCAGAAACAAGATTTGAGGGTTCAACCTGCACTGCATCAAGATAAACATATTCACCTGAAATAACCCCAATTCCAAAAGAATGTACCCCAGTACTTTCAGCAGTTACACTCGCACTAATCCTAAACCAAAGATCATTCATATTTTCATACTTAGTTTCACTTGATGAAATTACATTTCCATCATAAGTTAGTTTTAGAAAATTATTGTTAATTGAACCATAAAATTGTCTTTTCGCATAAACAGAAAAAACATAATTCTGTCCCTCCTCAAGAGTAACATCAGTAGAATAATTACCATAAGACATATTTTCAATATCATATAATCCTCTTTGCGGATCAGCCGATTCAACTGAAGAGCTTAAACCCAACGTTCCATGTAACCCATTTCCTGTACAGTCTGAGACTGTTTGACCTGTAAGGTCATTCATCCTCCAATTGGCAACAAGTCCACTTGATGCTAACTCTACACATTCTTCATCAGTATATAAAATATTATAATCAGAAGATATCTCCTCTTGAGTTCGAACTTTATTCCAAATTCTTAGATTCCCAAGAAAACCTTTATATTCAAACCCGGTATAACCTATAGCTAATCTAATTGGAGAAGTCGAGATTGAAGGTTCAATTGTGTACGTATTAGTCGAAACCAATGTTCCATCAACATAACCCTTTATCGTTTTATTTACACTATCCCTAACTAAAGTTATATGATAAGTTTGATAATTTTGTAGCAAATCTGCAGGAACAATAATAGCACTTGTATAGTTTGACGTAGATTGACCATGATAATAATTAATTGAACCGTTAGTTTCGATTACAAATGAAAATTCATTACCATAAGATTTGTGTAAAGGATTGGTACGAGTATACTTTAAGTTATATCCATCAAGTAATGTTGTAGCAGACAGTTCGGCTTTATTGATGTCGAATTCAATTGTTAAATCACCTGTAATTTGAAGAAGAACATTATTAGGAATGTTTACTACATCATTAGAACCATCAAACCATAATGAACCTTTATCGCCTGTATGCAATTCAGGACTATTAAAAACTTTTGCACCTTTTAATCCAGATAGCGAATGATCATTGCTCAATGTTGACAAGATCTCTGAAGACTTTGTCCATCCATTATCAAAAAGAGTACTATTTTCAAATGAAGGATTTTTTACAAGATTTTGCGCTAAACCACTAACTAGAACACCTAGCTCTCGATTATAGTTTTGGGAACTATGTACGTCTAAGACCCATTTGGGTCCAGATTGATTTGGGACTCCAACCCTATACCAATTACCAATCCCTAAAATGGCATCATTATTTCTAGCAGAATCGTAAGCTTTTAGACTTGAACCATATAATTTGTTCTCTTGAAATTCATCAAAATGATACAATGCAACAGTATTATCATCTGCAACGAAATACAAAGAAGGAGTAAAATTAGAAGTATATTTAATTCCATGAGTAACAATGACTTCATCGATGTTGCCATTTAAAGATGCAGTTCCACTAGTTTGTCCCAAAAATGATGATGGT
>ENA-UOWE01000532-UOWE01000532.1-activated-sludge-metagenome-genome-assembly--contig:-NODE-532-length-54643-cov-7.476405_pt1 | contig 54643 bp, 43 predicted proteins | sample MGYA00249841_ERZ761562 | MGnify/ENA primary metagenome ERZ761562 (study PRJEB28883, sample SAMN05720200) | activated sludge metagenome | isolation source: Anaerobic digester | place: Japan...
TTTTCCTTTCAAAACTTCATGAGCTATAACTTCTCCATCTTTACCAGCATTTTCAGCTATCTGAATAAGAGGCTGTCTCAAAGCTTTTTTCAAAATCTTTATTCCAAGAATTTCGTCTTGATCATCTGATTCTTCTTTAATCAATTCAGAAATCCTCAAAAGTGAGACTCCTCCTCCTGTGACAATTCCTTCCTGAACAGCTGCTTTTGTGGCATTAACCGCATCTTCTGCCTTATGCTGCTTAACTTTTTGTTCTATTTCAGTAGCAGCGCCTACTTTTATTACAGCTACGCCTCCTGAAAGTTTTGCCAGCCTTTCTAAAAGTTTTTCTTTATCGAATTCTGATTGTGAATCTTCTATTTGCTTCTTAATTTGAGAAACCCTTGCTTCAATTTCTTTTTTATCCCCTTTTCCATCTATAATCGTAGTTTTTTCTTTGTCTGCCTTTACCTTTTTAGCCGTTCCCAAAGAATCAAGTTCTACTTTAGTTATATCTAATCCAATCTCTTTTGAAATAACCTTTGCTCCAGTGACGATAGCAATGTCTTCCAAAAGATCTTTTTTCCTATCTCCAAATCCTGGAGATTTTATCGCTAAAGCATTAAACCCGCCTCTTAATTTATTAACAAGCAATGTCGCTAATGCTTCTCCATCTACATCTTCAGCAATTATCACGACATCTTTTTTTCCTGTTTTAACAATTTTTTCCAAAATAGGAAGAATCGATTCGATTGATGATATTTTTTGATCTGTTATTAAAATATAAGGGTCTGCAATTTCGGCAACCATCTTTTCGGTATCAGTAACCATGTATGGAGAAATAAAACCCCTATCAAATTGTAAACCTTTAACAATTTCTTTTTCTAAACCAAGCCCTTTAGACTCTTCTACTGTTATCACTCCATCTTTTCCAATCTCCTGAATAGCATCAGCGATTAATTGTCCCATTTCAGGATCTTCGGCCGAAATAGTGGCAACTTGAGCATATTCTTCTTTACTGGATATTTCCTTCTTCATTTTATTAAGCTCTTCTATAGATTGTTTTAAAGCTTTTTTAATGCCTCGATTTAAAGCTAAGGGATTGGCTCCTGCAGCTACATTCCTTAATCCTTCTGAAATTATCGCTTGAGCAAGAATAGTAGCTGATGTCGTTCCGTCTCCGGCCATATCATTTGCCTTCTGAGCGACTTCTTTTATTATTTCAGCTCCTAAATTCTCTGATTTATCATCAAGTTCTATCTCTTTTGCTATCGAAACTCCATCATTAGTTATAACAGGCGTCCCAAATCCTCTATCCAAAATAACATTCCTGCCTTTAGGACCCAAAGTCACTTTTACCGCATTAGCGAGTTTATCAACTCCTGATTTGAGTTTTTTGCGGGCTTCTTCTGAATATAAAATATCTTTTGCCATAATAGTATTAAAATTATTTTTAAATTTTATTCTATTGTTGCTAAAATATCGGATTCTTTTGCAATCAGATATTCCTTATCATTTATCTTAATCTCATGAGGTCCATATTTGGTAAATAATACCAAATCTCCTACTTTTAATCTTATCTCAGAATATTTTCCATCTTTTCCAATTCTTCCTGGGCCTACAGCAACAACCTTTCCTTGTTCAGGTCTCTGGCTGTTTGCTCCATCAGGCAACAGAATACCAGATTCTGTTTTTTGTTTTTGAGTCAATGGCTCTATTAAAATATTATCTGCCAATGGATTTATTTTCATAAATATTTTTATTAATTTTTTATTTTTAGCAGTCATAGCTCTTGACTGCTAAAAATATATTATCAATTTTCCAAACGCTGTCAACTTTACAAAAAAACATTTTATTTCATAAATTAAAAAACTAACTGTGCATAAAAAGCCCCTCCCCAAAATTGACTTTTAAGGCTTAAAATGGTATTTTTATTTATATTGATATGTTCCTCAGCAAGATTTTAGTTAAATCAATCTCTGCAGGAATAGCCCTATACCTATCGGCTATTTTCTTTAATATCTCAATACCAAGACTGCCTGAAGGAGTTAAAGAATTTTTATTCATATCCTTGACATTAGGCTTTATAAACTACATTATAAGACCGATATTAAAAGTTATCTCTTTCCCTTTAAACATCATCACATTCGGAATTTTCGGATTAGCGCTGAATATGGGTATAATATATCTATTAGATATGGCGTTTCCAGGATTAGAGATTAAAGGATTTTGGACGCTTCTATATACTACTGTATTGATATTAGTTTTCGATTCTCTCACAAAAAAATAAAATATGATAGATTTAAACATTTTATATATAATCCAAATAATATTAGCAGTTTTATTCTCTATAACTGTTCTTTTGCAGCAGAGAAATACTGCTTTAGGTTCAATGTTTGGCGGTTCCTCAGAAACTTATTCTACAAAGAGAGGGATCCAACAAAAAGTTTACATAGCAAGTATTATCTTTTTTATATTGTTTTTCATCAATGTCCTCCTCATCAATCATTATTCAAAATAAAGGATTAAACAATGCACAACTGGCCTAACTTCAAACAATGGATGAAACTTCCAAGTTTTTTAAATAAAAAAGAAAAAGTAACTCTTTACTCTTCTGTTGCCGTTTTTGTTTTATCATTCCTCTTTTTAGTGGTGTCTTTTTATTATTCAAACACTAAGCAAGCTCCTGCTTTCGGAGGGAAATATACTGAAGGAATAGTTGGAAAAACAGGATATATTAATCCTGTGCTTGCCAGCCGTGATATAGAAAGAGATTTGAACGAATTAGTTTTTTCCGGTCTAATGCGTTATGACAGTCAAGGAAATCTTGTAAATGATTTATTGGTCACTGACCCAGAAATAAAAGATAATGGAAGAACTTATGAAGTATATTTAAGATCAGATATTTATTTCCATGATGGTCATAAAGTAGACGCCGACGATGTTATTTTTACTATAAAAACAATCCAGGATCCGGAATATAAAAGCCCTTTAAGACCTAATTGGCTTGGCGTAACAGTAGAAAAAATTTCAGATGTTGGAATCCGCTTTAGGCTTAAAAATCCTTATCCTGATTTTAAAGAAAGGCTTACTGTAAAAATAATCCCTCAGCATATCTGGAATAATATAACTGCTTCTGAATTCTTTACATCTCCATACAATAACAAGCAAGCTATAGGATCAGGACCTTATAAAATAAAAAAATCAGGTTTTAAAAAAGATTTTTCAAAAGTTATAGAATTGGAGGCTTACGATAAATATCACCTTCAAAAACCTTATATAAAAGAATTAACTATTTTAGTTTTTTCCGATGAAAAAGAATTAATAAAATCAGCTAAAGCCGGAAAAATAGATGGATTCATGACTAGGCCATCGCCTGAATTAAAAATACATGGATTCAATGATTACCAATTTTTAATACCAAGATACTTCGCATTATTCTTCAATTTAAAAGACAGCGCCTTCCAAAATAAAGAATTTAGACAAGCTTTAAATTATGCCACAGATAAAGATGAAATAATCAAAAAAGTCTTTGGCGGAAAAGCACAGAAAGTCGATTCTCCTGTCTTGCCTGATTTTTACGGATTCCCTGCCCCAACAAGCACATATCAATACGACATAAATAAAGCCAAGGAAATACTCTTAGGATTAAAGTATGAATATAATCAAGATGGAAAACTTTTAAAGCCAGAATCTCAAAACTTTAAATTCAAGACAAACCTGGCGCAAGGATCTATAGGAGAAGAAGTTAAAATGCTTCAAAAATGTTTAGCCCAATTCCCTGAGATATATCCTGAAGGTAAAATTACAGGAATCTTTGGAAAAGGAACAGCCGATGCTGTTTCAAAATTCCAAGAAAAATACGCCCAAGAAATACTTATCCCCAACAATCTTGAAAAGGGAAATGGAAAAGTCAAAGGATCGACTCAAGAAAAATTGAATCAAATCTGTTTTGGCGATCCAAACCAAAGCAGAGAGGTTAAACTCACGGTTTACACCACCAAAACAAGCAACTATCAAAACGATTATCTAAGCGAAACTGCTCAAATAATAAAAGAGCAGTGGGCAAAAATCGGAATTGATTTAGAAGTAAAAGCCGTAGCCACTTCTCCAACTGAAAAAAGCTTAGAAATAGATATAATAAGACCAAGGGCTTATCAAACCCTAATTTTCGGATATGCTCTAAAAATGATGCCTGATCCATTCCCTTTTTGGCATTCCAGCCAATCGCAGGATCCTGGTTTCAATCTTTCACTATATGACAATAAAGCCGTGGATAAAATTTTGGAACAATTAAGAGAAGAAGAAAATGATTTTTCAAAAACTGAAAAATATGAAAAATTGCAGGAATTGATTTCTCAAGACGCGCCCTGTGTATTTCTTTATAATCCTCAAAACTCTTACATTGTCGACCAAAAAATAAAAGGCATAGAAAATGGGAAAGGAGCAGATCTTTCCAAAAGATTTTCTAATGCCTCGTCTTGGTACATAAAAACTAAGAGAATCTGGAAATAAAAAATAAAATATGAACCCAAAAATTGAAAAACTAGATTCTTACGTCCTTAAAACTTTGGATACTCTTTCGGGATGGAAGTATCCTGAAATTGATATTCCTAAAAGTGATTACAATGTATTCATGGGTAGCGGATCAGGAGCTTGTGTTGCTGAACTTTTCACTAAAAAATTCGGAGGTATATTTTTAAAAGCTCACGATTACAAAGATTTCTTGCAAAGAGGAATAGAAAAAAGCTGGAAATCAATAAATATCGTAAGCGCTTCTGGAGGAAAAGACGCAGTCAATATGGCAAAACTCTGCAAAGACATGGGATATGACGTTAATTTGATAACTTGTAATCCTAATCCTCCTTGCAAAGAATTAGTCAAAAAAATATTCTTTTTTCCATCTTTTTCCGACCCGCCGACTTACAATGTAAGCACGTATTTTTCCATGATCCACTGGCTTTTCAACGAAGATATTCAAGAAATAAAAATTTTCTTATCGCAAATAAAAAAAATAAATCTTAGAAAATATAAATACATATTTTTTGTAAGCGATGATAAATTCGCATCGATTGCGCAAATGGGTTATCGCAAAATCGGAGAAAGCCTCCAAGGATTAGGCGCAAACGGAGAAGGAAGTTCCCAAGCAGCCCACGGAGTGATTCTCCAACCAAACAAGAACAGACTTGTCATAAGACTTAATTGCGATTTTCCTGTCTCTGGAAATGTGACAGATATAAAAATTAATTCATATTTGGGTCTTTTATCTGCTGTTTATTATATTATTGGTCAAAACCAAAAAGATAGCGATATAAAAAATACTCTTGACCAATACGCTAAAACAGTAAAGCATAACAATTGGCAACTAAGTGAAAGACAATAATACTAAAAAGCCTTCGTGGCGGAATTGGCATACGCGTACGATTCAGGTTCGTATTCCGTAAGGATTGTGGGTCCGACTCCCACCGAAGGCACAACTAAAAAACTATGATACAAGATAAAAAAAATTCTCCAAAGGAGAATAATTTAAAAATTGTTTGCCTTGGAGGCTTAGGAGAAGTCGGTGAAAACATGACTCTCTTCGAATACCAAGGGAAAATTTTAATATTAGATATCGGTCTTATGTTCCCAGGAGAAAACATGCCTGGAGTCGACTGCGTCATTCCTAATATAGAATATTTAAAAGGAAGAGAAAAAGATATTGTCGGAGTGCTTTTTACTCATGGTCACTATGATCATATAGGAGCAGTCCCCTATATAATGAATAAAATATGGAGACCGGAATTGCCCATCTATGCCAGCGCTCTTACCAAGGCAATAATTTTGAAAAGACAGGAAGAGGTTCCAAACCAACCTAAACTCAATATAAATACTATAAAAGATGGGGATAAAATAAATCTTTTTCCATTCTCAATAGAATTCTTTCATCAAGCCCATACAATACCAGATAATTTAGGAATGGTTATAAAAACTCCTTTAGGAAATATAGTCCATACTTCTGATTTTAAATTCGATGCCAACCCTATTTATGATAAACCAACAGATTTCCAAAAGTTGAAGTTGATTGCGCAACAAGGCGTTTGGATTTTGATGTCTGATTCAACAGGAGCTGAAGAAGAAGGCCATTCACTTTCCGAAGAAACAATAATGAAAAATCTTGAAACGATTTTCAAGCAATCAAAAGGAAAAATTGTAGCTTCAAGTTTCGGTTCTTTAATAAACAGAATTCAACAAATAATAACTTTGTCTGAGAAGTATGGGAGATATGTCGCGATTGATGGAAACACAATGAAAACCAATATTGAAATTTGCAGAAATTTAAAATATGTGAAAATCAAAAAAGATACCATAATCCCGGCAAAAAAACTCAGTTCTTATCCTCCAGAAAAAATAACTTTAATCTGCACAGGAGCCCAAGGCGAAGAAAAAGCTGTTTTAGCAAGAATTGCTTCTGGAGAATATCCTAATCTAAAAATAGATCCTAAAGATACTGTAATTTTCTCCTCTTCAACTGTCCCAGGCAATGAGAGAACAGTGCAGGCTTTAAAAGATGAATTTTTCAGACAAAAAGCAGAAGTCTATCATTATAAAATGATGGATATTCACGCATCAGGACATGCCAGACAAGAAGAATTGAAAGAAATGATTTCTATAATGAAACCTAAATTCTTTTTCCCTGTGCATGGACAATTCTCAATGCTTGCTTCGAATGCTAAATTAGCGCAAAGCGTAGGAATAAAAGAAGAAAATATCATCTTTACTGAAAATGGACAAATAATAGATTTCTACAGAGATAAATTTGAATTCTCAAAGAAAAAGGCCCCATCGGAATATGTTATGGTTGATGGATTAGGAATCGGAGATGTTGGAGAAGTTGTTTTAAGAGACAGAAACATACTTTCTAAAGATGGAATATTTGTAATCATAACTATTGTCGATCATGCGACTGGAAAAGTACGCAACTCCCCTGACATAATTTCTAGAGGTTTTATCTATTTAAGAGAGTCAAAAGACTTGCTTACTGAAACAAGAAGGAGAGTCGTAAAAATAATTAGCAGATCCACTGGAAAAGATGGCGCTGTTAATTGGAATTACATCAAGAATAATATCCGCAATGAATTAGGCGAATATCTATTTAAAAAGACTCAAAGAAGACCTATGGTTCTACCGGTTATTATTGAAGTTTAAAAATCAAATTAATCAAATAAACGGCTAAGTTGGTTTGCCCCTGTCTTTTTAACGGTTAGCCGTTTCGCCAGAAACTCAATACTGTATTGAAAATAAACGGCTAAGTTCACTTAGCCGTTTATTTTCTAATCAATTAAGCCCTAAAATAGCCTTTTTGCGAGATTTTTTTATTGATTGCTTGAAATTATAGCTTCAAGCTCTTTTACTTTCTCTGGAATCAAATTTTCGTTTTTTGATTCAATAGTAAGTCTAATTAAAGGTTCGGTATTAGACTTTCTAGCCAAAAACCACCAATCAGCGAAATCTATTCTTATACCATCTATCTTTATTATCTTCCCGTCTTTATACTTTTCTTCCAAAATCGAATAAATATTTTTTATATCAGTGTTAGAATCAATCTTGATAGCTATAGGTTTTGAGCCATGATAAGTTCTGAATTCTTTCAAAAGATCTGAAAGATTCTGACCAGTAGCAATCATATGCTTCAAGATGGAAAATAAAACAAAAAATGGAGCTTCGCAATATTTATTATCTTGATAATAATAATGGCCGGATTTTTCCCCTCCAAAATATATCCCTTCAGCGCGCATTTTGCTTTTAATAAGCGAATGTCCAACTATGCTTATCACAGGGATTCCCCCATATCTTTCTATAGTTTCGGCAACCGATTTGCTGGAAGAAACATCATACAAGATCCTATCTTGAGGTCTTTCTTTTAAAATTATTTTTGAAATTAATGCAGTAATCAAATCTGGGACAATATCATTTCCAGATTCATCTAAAAAAATTATTCTATCTCCGTCACCATCAAATACAATCCCCAAATCATATTTTCCATCTTTCATTTTCTCTTTTATAGCAGTTAAATTCTTAGGAATAGTAGGGTCGGCGGAATGATTTGGAAAATTACCATCTATTTCATCGAACATATAATCTGCATTAATCCCCATTCTTGAAAAAACGGCTCTGGCTGCGATTATTGGGACAGCATTAGCAGTATCAACGCAAATTTTAAATTTTGAAAAATTATAATTATCGAATCCTTTTAAAACATTATCTACATAATCTGAAAGCGGATCTTTCTTGATAATAGTTCCTTTTTTTTCAGAAAGCTGAAATTCGTTTTTAATAACCATATCCCTTATTTTCCCCAATCCTTTTCTCAAATCTATTGGCACAGCATCAGGTCCTACGAATTTGAAACCATTATATTCTTTGGGGTTATGCGAAGCAGTAATCATTATCGCTCCTACAAAATTATAAAACCAGGAACAAAAATAAAGTGTCGGAGTACTTGTCAAACCACAATCAACCACATTTATCCCCATATCAGTTATCCCTTTTACGCAAGCTGAAAATAAAGCCTCGGAAGACAATCTGGAATCTCTGGCAACGCCTATAATTGGATTATATTCTGGATATTTTTCCTTAATAAAAACAGCAAAAGCCATTCCTGATTTATAGGCAATGTCTTCATTGATTTCAGTAGGATAAATTCCTCTGATATCATAGGCTTTAAATATCTTATCCATATAATTATTAAACACAAAAAAACCGCTCCTGGCAAGAGATTTTTTTCATTTTTATAAAATATTTAGCAAAATAGTCAAATAATTCTAATTGACTTTTCAGGGTTAATATTATAATATAGTAGCATGAATAAAACAGAAATTACTATGAAAAACTACGAATTGACAATGTTATTAAAAATCGATTCGGAGGAACAAACAGCCAAGCTGTTAGGACAAATCAAAGAAAACCTTGAAAAAAATCAGGTTTCGATAAAGCATGATACCCTACCGACAAGAATCAAATTGGGATATCCAATAAAGAAAAACAATGAAGCTTTCATGGTTTCTTATGTTTTTGAATGTGAAGAAGAAAATCTTGATCCAATCAAAACTTATCTTGATTTTCAAGATAATATACTCAGATATTCATTAATAAAAGAAAAAATATTGCAAAACAAGCAAGTAAGATCAAGAAGGGATATAAACGCGCAAAAACCTTTAGATGTAAGCGAAATTCCTCAAGATCAAGAAGAAAACAAGGAAACGCCCGTTCAGGAAGTCGTTCAAGAAAAAAAACACGAGAAAAAAGCTGATTTGGAAGAAATCGACAAAAAATTAGATGAAATGTTAAATCAATAAAACATCTAAAAATATGAATCTTAATAAAGTTTTTATCATCGGCAATCTTACATCTGATCCAGAAACAAGGCATACCCAATCCGGACAAATGGTTTGCAATTTCACTATTGCTACCAACAGGACATGGAAAGGCCAAAATGGACAAAAACAACAGCAAGCTGAATTTCACAATATTGTTGCTTGGGGAAGGCTAGCTGAAATAATTTCCAATTACTTAAAAAAAGGAAACTTAGCATTAATCGAAGGAAGATTGGCAACCAGATCATGGGAAGATAAAAACGGAAATAAAAGATATACAACTGAAATAATAGCCGAAGGATTGCAAATGGGCCCTAAAGGCGCATCAAATCCAGGCGCTTTCTCCCCAGGGAAACCACAAGCGCAGGATTTCTCTCAAGAAAAAGAAGAAGAAATCCCTGTAATTGAGGAAGGAGAAGAAGAAATTGATTTATCAGATATCCCGTTATAATATTTATTAAAATAAAAATATGGAATGTTATTTTTGCAGAAGAAATATAAAAAATATAGATTATAAGAATAGCGTGACATTAAAAAATTTTCTGTCCGCTGCCGGAAAAATAAAAGCCAGGAGCAAAACCGGACTTTGCGCGATACATCAAAGAAATTTAGCTAGCGCTATAAAAAGAGCAAGGCAACTTGGAATAATATCGCCAAGTTCAAAATAATTATTTTGGCAAATAAAAAACACCTTTTTAATAAAGGTGTTTTTTATTTTTTAATTTATAATGGAAATCCTAAATAATATTGAGGATATTCCAAAATATCAAGAAAACCATTAGTGGCTAACATTAAAGCCCGATTAAAATCCTGCAATTTAGACCATTTTGTCGGCATCGCAATCACAGGCAGAAAAGCCATATCTCCAGAAATTACTCCTTCCTGACTATCTTCAATTACTCTTGAATCGCAATATTCTGCTCCAAAAGCTCTTCTCGCAGCTAAATATATCATAGGAGAAGGTTTAGAACGATTCTCAGCCTCTTCCCTAGAAAACAAAGAATCATCAGGAAAAAAATCGCTAATTCCAGCAGATTCCAATTTTTTCCTAAGGATTCTTTTATTAGCTCCAGAACAAACAGCCATTCTCACTTTCTTTTTTTGCATTTCTTCTAAAAATTCCTTAGCATAAGGCATCGTTTTCATAGCGCCTTTTCTATACATGTTAGCTTCTTGTTCAAATATTTCATTATATGCCTTATCTGGATCAAAACTATGGCCGTTTTTATTTTTGTTCGAGAGCCAAGAAATAATATGATGCAAATCTTTCCCAACGCAATTTTTCGAATATTCATCGAATTCTATCTCTGGAAGATTTAATTTTTCCACCAGATAATTATTACGAATTCCCATTCTCACATGCTCGCTTTGTATTAAGATTTCATCAACATCTAAAAAAAGATTTTTAACTGGCTTGAGGTCCTGACGCGTGACAAAAGAATTAATCTTATTTGTCTCCATTTTTATATCCATTATAGCCTCCTATCCCTTATATATTTTTAATTTGCAACTTTAATGGGTGTAATATTTATTCTCCCAATTTTTATTATTAAATCACATTTATCAAAAAAAATCAAATCAAAAATAAAAAAAGCGCTTTCATCAAATGAGCGCTTTTTTTATTTAATTAAGAATTGAAAAATAATTTTAAACCTTTGCTTCTGATATTTTTAATATTTCTTTTTCTATTTTATTTGCCAAATCTTTATTTTCTTTTAACATTTGCCTTGTTCCTTCAGTTCCAGCAGCAAGTTTTTCTTCTCCAAAAAAGAAAGTGTTGCCTTTTTTTACAATAATATCATTTTTCAATGCCACATTCATAATATCTCCAGAACGAGAGATACCTTCGTTAAAATAAATATCGAATTCTGAAGTCCTAAATGGAGGAGCTACTTTATTTTTAACAATATTAGCTTTTACTCTTGAGCCTATAATATTTTCTCCATGTTTAATTTGAGCTATCTTTTTCAAATTTATCCTTACCGAAGCATAAAATTTCAAAGCCATACCTCCAGTCGTAGTCTCAGGATTGCCGAACATTATTCCAATTTTCATTCTAGTCTGATTTAAAAATATCACTATCGTTTTTGTTTTAGCAATAATCGCTGAAAGTTTTCTTAAGGCATGACTCATCAATCGAGCTTGCAAACCAACAGGCATTTCTCCCATCTCCCCCGCTATTTCATTTTTTGGCGTTAATGCTGCTACTGAATCAACAACAATAATATCAAGTTTTCCAGAATTAACTAACGTCTCGACAATTTGTAAGGCTTCTTCTCCTGAATCAGGCTGAGAAATCAAAAGATTTTTTGTATCTACGCCTATTTTTTTTGCATATTCAGGATCAAGAGCATGCTCTGCATCTATAAAAGCAGCCACTCCTCCCATTTTCTGAGCTTGAGCGATGCAATGCAATGCCAATGTCGTTTTTCCCGAACTCTCGCCTCCAAAAATCTCTATGATTCTTCCCCTTGGCAATCCTCCCACTCCCAAAATAACATCCATAGAAATACATCCTGTTCTTATCACATCTACATCAACAGCTTTAATATCCTGGAGTTTCATTATCGATCCTTCTCCAAATTTCTTTTGGATTTCTTCAATAGCCTCTTGAAGCTGATAACTGTTATCTTTTGTTTCTTTTTCAACTCCCTCTTCTTTTTTCTTTTTAGTCATATTTTCTTGCCCTATGAATTATTCCATTAGGGTATTATTTTATAACAATTCATCTATGTTATTAGAACTATCAGCATCTTCTTTTTCTATATTTTCCTGAGATTCATCAAAAGCAGAGCTTGATTCTCCGGAAAATCCATAAACTTCTCTTGGTTTTGCCCCGTTCCCGGGACCAATCACGCCATTTTGTTCAAGCAAATCTATCAATCTAGCAGCGCGAGCATATCCAAGCCTCAATCTTCTTTGCAAAAAAGAAGAAGAAGCTTTACCGCTTTCTAAAACAATTTTTTTTGCTTCATCGTACATCGGATCATCAGATTCTTCACCAGAAGAGACTCCTCCAATTCCCATTTCCCCAGCTGGCTGATTTTTCTCTAATCTTTGATTCACGCTTTCTGCTAAAGAATCATGAGCCTGAGAAGCGCCTTCTGCTTTCTCCTCAACTTCTTGATTCTTTTGAGCATTACTTACTATAAAATCAACCACCTTTTTAATTTCTTTATCTGCAATAAAAGCGCTTTGCAACCTTACAGGTTTAGGAGATCTGCTTGAAACAAAAAGCATGTCTCCTGCTCCAAGTAATTTTTCCCCTCCGGCAGAATCAATAATAGTCCTTGAATCAATCTGTGAAGCGACTCTAAATGCAACTCTTCCAGGAACATTTGCTTTAATTAAACCTGTAATAACATTAACTGAAGGTCTTTGAGTTGCTAAAATCAGATGAATTCCCACCGCCCTGGCCATCTGAGAAATTCTTACGATTCCTGCTTCCAATTCTTTTCCTTTTGTCGACATTAAATCAGCTAATTCATCAATTATGAAAACAATATAGGGCATCGGCTCTTTGCCTCTTTTTATAATCCTAGCATTGTAAGATTGAATATCTCTAGCTCCTTTCTCCTCGGAAATAACATCAAACCTCCTATCCATTTCTTCTATCATCCAAGAAAGGGCATTTAATGTTTTCTGAGCATTATAAATCACAGGGCAAAGCAAATGTGGAAGTTCATTGTAAACTTGAAATTCAACGCGTTTCGGATCGACTAAAATCAAACGCATCGTTTTAGGAGAATTGGCATAAAGCAAACTCATTATTAAAGCATTCAAACAAATTGTTTTTCCTGATCCAGTTGCTCCAGCAACAAGCATATGTGGCATTTTTGCCAAATCCGCAAATATTGGTTCTCCAGAAACATTTTTTCCTAAAGCCAATCTCAATGATGTTTCCATTTCCTCAAAACCATGATCGGAAATCAGAGCTTTTAATCTTACTGTTGATCTCTGTTTATTAGGAGTCTCTATTCCGACCAACGGTCTGCCTGGAATAGGAGCTTCGATTCTGATAGGATGCGCTGATAATGCCAATGACAAAGTTTTTGACAAACTTGTTATTTTCGCAACATTAACACCTTCTGCGGGTTTAATCGCATATTGAGTAACAGTAGGTCCAATATTCACTTCTGTTACCTCTACTGGAATTCCAAAATTTTGCAAAGTTCTTTTTATAATAGCTGAATTTATTTTTATGTCTCCAGCATCGGCTCCACTATCTTCATCATCTAATAAATCAAGCGAAGGAAAAACATAATTATCATCTTTTAGCTCGTTCAATTCTATCAAAGGTTTTTTCTTTTCTTTTTCTTTCTCCTTTTCAAAAGGCTTTCCTCCATTATTGACTTTGATTTCTTCTGGAACTTTTTCTACATCGAATTTAGGAGAAAAAATCTTCTTAACCAAAACAGGTTCATCTTTCTTTTTATCATCATCTTGATCATCTCCGAATTCAAATTCTCTATAAGTCAAATATGGAATCATAAGCCAAACAGAAATAACGCATAAAGTGATATGGAATAATCCTAAGACAAGCAATCCAAAAGCTTCAACAAAAAATTTTCCAACTAAAAAATCACCTAATTTCCCGGCGAATCCAGTTTGATGATTAAAAGAAACGGCAACGACTGCGGTTATTCCAGTTAGACCGACAAAAAATAATAATGACGCCAGAGCTATTTTCCATCTTTTTTCTAATTCTTGATTGAAAAAAGCATAACCTATTATTATCAGTATCAAAGGTATCAAAAATATTACATTTCCAAAAACTAATCTTAAAAAATCTAAAAATTTTAATCCCACCATTCCTGCCTTATTGAAAAAAGAAAGAAAAACCGCGAATGCAAAAAATATTAAAATAGTCCCCCAAATCTTATCTTTTATGTCTTGGGCGATATTGTCAAAATTAAATTTAAAAGGCGACTCAAACTTAGTCCTGCTCCTTTGTTTGTTTGCAGAATCTTTTTTCTTTCTTCCCATATTTTTATATCATTATAACCTAAAATAACAGTCAAACAAAACAACTTTTTAACAGGGATAATCTGTTTTTTCCATCAAAAATATTTTTTATTATTATCAATTGACAAAATAATATTTGATTGTATGCTAAAGAAACGCCAAAGGAGGTGTTAATGAAAAAAATAGCTATTTTAACAACTTTTCTTTTGCTGATTTGTTTGCCTTTTAAGCAACACTCCATTGCCTCGGAAAAGCAATGGGAAATGAAATCAACCCATCAATGCGATGCTATCGCCCACCCATATTATCACATTCCCAAAGATGTGATTGTCGGAATTTTAGATACTGGCCTTGATTATAATCATTGCGATCTATCAGGACATTTATGGGATGGAGGTAAAAATTATCCGAATCATGGATATGATTTTACAAGCCCAGACAATGATCCTATGTCTGGTAATCCTCATGGAACTTTTGTAGCTGGGATAATAGCCCAAATAGCTCCTAACGCAAAAATAGCCGGATTGCAAATTATAAAAGACAGTTATAATCCAAGCATGTTTACAGCTGCAATAAAATTTGCCATTAAACAGAATATTAAAATTCTCAACGCTAGCATTGCTTTCCAGGATCCTGATATCTCGTCTCCGGAAATAAGATCAGCAATCCAGCTTTATCAAGATTTTGGAGGATTATTGGTAATTGCAGCAGGAAATGATTCAAATGATAATGATGAAAATCCCAAATATCCAGCCTCTTATTCTTATGATTGCATAATATCAGTTGCAGCTTTAGATGATTCTGACGATCTGGCAGAATTCTCTAATTACGGAGAGAAAACTGTAGATATTGCCGCGCCAGGAGTGTTAATAGAGGGACCGACAACAAGGAATAAACGCGCAGCGCATAGCGGAACATCTGCTTCAGCTCCGATTGTTTCTGCCTTAGCAGCTTATATTTGGGGAATAAATCAGAACTTGAATGCTCAAGAAGTGAAAAAAATCATCATTGATAACTGCGATTATCTTGATAGTCTTGATAAAAAATTAATTTCAGGAAAAATTAATTTTTTAAAAGCTTTCATTGCGACAATCGGAAAAATTCAATCAGAGTCAATCTGCTATAAAGGCAAAATGATGATAAAGCAGAACTTGATAAACGGATGGCAACAAATTGTCTTAAAAGACATGCCCAATGTCCATTTTTCCGAAAAAAGCACTATTATAATCACAGGCGATCAATCATTTGAAAAAGCAAAATCAGAAATAGATTTCTGGATCAAAAAAAATATGCTCAGCAAAGAATGTGAATGTAAAAAATAAAAAACAGGAGGATAATCCTCCTGTTTTTTTGTCTATTAAACGGCTAAATATCTTACTTAGCCATTTAGCCGTTTCGCTGGAAACCCTTTACTTATAACAAAATAAACGGCTAAGTTCATTTAGCCGTTTATTTTGTTGTTATTCTAAATATAAAAAATCAAATTTTTATTATCAAAGCGCCGCTATTAGGACCAATAGAACTTTTATCAAAAACCCATTCATATTTGTCTTCTAAATAAGCAATGGCTGCATCTCTTAAAGGTGATTGCCCGTCTTGCGAATGACTCCCCTTCCCGGTTATAACTCGTATTGTCTTAAATCCTTTCTTCTTGCTTTGTTCAATAAAATCATAAAGCAATCTGATGGCTTCATCAACGAAATATCCATGCAAATCAATCTCGTCATCGATTTTTTTCTCGTATTTATTATTTTTCATCTCTAAAATATCTTAATGCTTCATAAGCAAACCGCCTGAGCATTATTGCCCAGGCGGTTTTACAAAAAACTTTTTCATTCTTAGTCATCTGTGTCTTGCGAATCTTCAGGCTGAATATCATAAGCTGTTCCAGCTGGAATCAATTTTCCGATAATAACATTTTCTTTCAATCCCTCAAGCTTATCTTCTCTTCCATCGATTGCTGCGCGAATCAAAACTCTCGATGTCTGTTCAAATGATGCTGACGACAACCAGCTTCCTGAAGTCAGAGATACTGCTGAAATTCCAAGGAATAAATCATCATATTTGATTTCTTTCTCTTTATCCTTTCTCCTCTGTTTATTAATCTCAATTAAGACTTTCTCGTCGATAACTTCTCCTATTGAGAATTCTGAATTATCAGGATCTTTTATCTTAACTCTGGCAAACATTTGTCCGATAATTATTTCAACATGCTTATCATGAATGTTCACACCTTGAGAAACATAAATTGACTGAATTTCTTTTATAATCGCTTTTAATGTTGTTTCTTTTCCTGTCAGCTTGAATAACTCTTTAAAATCAATACTTCCTTCGCAAAGTTGCTGTCCTTTTTCAATTACATCTCCTTTCTGCACCCAAACTCCTCTATGCGAAGGAATTTCAAATTCAATAAGATCATCTTTTTTCTCAGGCTTGATTCTGATAATTTTCTGCTTCTCTGATGCGACAATTTCTTTAACAACTCCTTGAACAGTAGATAAAACTGCTTTTCCTTTCGGAATCCTTCCTTCAAGGATTTCTTCAACTCTAGGCAAACCTTGAGTAATATCAGAAACTCCGGCAACACCTCCGCTATGGAATGTCTTAAGTGTAAGCTGGGTTCCAGGTTCTCCGATTGCCTGAGCGGCAACGATTCCTACTGCTTGTCCGATACCTATCATTTTGTTATTTCCAAGATCCCATCCATAGCACTTCTGACAAATTCCTTTTGTGCATTTGCAAGAAAGAGGAGTTCTTACAGTAAGTTTCTCAATTCCTTTCTCAACGATTTTAGCCGCTTCTTCCATTCCTATCATTTGTCCAGATTTAATAACTCCTGGAACATCTTCAAGACAAATCCTTCCAATAATTTTGTATTTAAAATCTTGATTTATAGAATCACTGTCTTTTTTGTATAATATTGTGCCTGTTTTATCCTGGCAATCTTCTTCGCGAATTAAAATTCCATGTCCGACATCAACGAGTCTTCTTGTTAAATATCCAGCCGCAGCAGTTCTTAAAGCAGTATCAGAAGTTCCTTTTCTCGCTCCATGAGTAGAAATAAAATATTCCAAAACTTTCAATCCTTCCTTGAAAGAACTTTTAACAGGCAATTCCATTGTCTGACCTAAGGCATTGATAACCAAGCCTTTCATACCAGCCATCTGTACTGGCTGAGCCCAGCTTCCTCTCGATCCTGAATCGACTATTGTCCACACTGGACCATCTTTAGGAAGCAATCCTGGTATTTTATGCTCTAATTCATCTTTAGTCTCTTGCCAAACTTGAATTATTTGAACACTCTTTTCTTCTGGAGACAATAATCCTTTCTGATAAAAATCTTCTATTTGTTCAACTTTCTTTTCCGCTTGAGCTATCATTTCTGATTTTTCTTTAGGCAAAATTAAATCATCCATACCCCAGCTTGTTCCTGATAATGTAGCATATTCGAATCCAAGATTCTTCATCTTATCAATCGTCTTGTTCGCTGTTTCATTATCAAAATGATGAATGATATCTCCTGTCAATTTAGTTATTTTTCCCTTATCAGCTGTATCATTAAAAAATTTGTAACCTTCTGGCAAAGCATTGTTGAATAATATTCTTCCAACAGTTGTTTCAATAATATCTTTATCAATTCTCACTTTTATTTTAGCTCTCAAATCAACGATATTCGAATCATAAGCCAATATCGCTTCATTTTTCGATGCAAAAATCTTTCCTTCTCCTTTAGCCTTTTCTTTTATCGAAGTAAGCCAATAACAACCCAAAACCATTTCCAAACGCAAGTTAATTACTGGTTTTCCAGTAGCTGGTTTTAACAAATTATTTCCGGAAAGCATCAATTCTCTAGCTTCTTGCTGAGCTTTCGTCGACAATGGTAAATGAACAGCCATTTGGTCTCCGTCAAAGTCAGCGTTAAAAGCCTCGCAGACCAAAGGATGAATCCTAATAACTTTGTCTTCAATTAAAATAGGATAAAATCCCTGGACGCTTAACCTATGCAATGTCGGAGCTCTATTTATTAAAACAACTTTATTAGCCACGACTTCTTCTAATGCTTCCCAAATATCTTCGGTCTTATCTTCAATCAATCTTGAAGCACCTCTAATATTATAAGCAATCCCTTTTTCCAAAAGTTTTGCAATAACAAAAGGCTTGAATAATTCCAAAGCCATTGTTTTTGGAAGACCGCAATAATTCATGGCTAAATTAGGTCCTGATGCAATAACAGACCTTCCCGAGTAATCAACTCTTTTACCAAGCAAATTCTGTCTAAATCTTCCTTTCTTTCCTTTAAGCATATCTGACAATGATTTGAGATTCCTCTTTCCACCTGTTGTCGCCATTGTTGTTGTCTGAGATTTCCTCATTCCATTATCAATCAAAGCATCAACCGCTTCCTGCAACATTCTTTTTTCGTTTCTAACAATAACTTCTGGAGCATCAATTTCTAAAAGATATTTCAATCTATTATTTCTATTAATGACTCTTCTATACAAATCATTTAAATCTGAAGAAGCATATCTTTCTCCATCGAGCTGAACCATAGGCCTCAAGCTTGGAGGTAGAACTGGAAGAACAGTCATAAACATCCATTCTGGTCTTACTCCATTTTTTGCCATTCCTCTCAAAATTCTCAATCTCAAAAGCGCTTTTTTCTTATCAGCGCCTTCCATTTCTTCAATTTTTTTCTCTAAATTCTTAACTAAATTTTTCAAATCAACTTTTTCAAAAAGCTTTCTTAGAACTTCCGCTCCTGTTCCTGCTTCAAAAACTTCTCCATATTTCATCGCAAGATGGGAATATTGCTTTTCTGAAAAAACTTTAAATAATTCGATTGATTTCAATTCATTCAAAGCCTTGTCTTTTGCTTCTTTTAATTCAAACAAAAATGATTCCTGATCTTTTTTTGAAAGCTTTGATTCTTTAGCGCTGTTTTGAAATTCTTTTAATTTATTCTGGAATTCTTCTTCAATTTCTTTCAAAACTTTTTTCTTTTCATCTTCTCTACATTCAGTGACTATATATCCGGCAAAATAAACTACTTTTTCCAAGCTTTGCTGCGGGATATTTAAAACCATTCCCATAATCGAAGGAATAGATCTTAAAAACCAAATATGTGAAACCGGAGCGGCTAATTTGATATAGCCCATTCTATCTCTTCTGACAGTGGCAGATGTTATTTCGACTCCGCATCTATCGCAAACTTGCCCTTTGTATCTTATTCCTCTGTATTTCCCGCAAGCGCAACGGTAATCCTTAACAGGACCAAAAATCTTTTCACAGAACAAACCATCCTTTTCAGGCCTCTGAGTCCTGTAATTTATTGTTTCAGGCTTTTTAACTTCACCATTACACCAGCCAGTTATGTCCTGGGGCGAAGCTAATTTTACTTTTATTGATTTTATATCAGCAACAAACATAGGATTTATTGTTCTTTGATAATTTTTCCTTTTATTTCGACGTCAAGCGCCAAAGATTTTAATTCGCTCATAAGCAAATTAAATGACGCCGGAATATTTGGATTTTTAATTTCTTCATTCCTCAAAATGGCATTATAAGTAGCGCCTCTACCTACAACATCATCTGATTTAATAGTTAACATTTCCTGCAAAGTATATGCAGCTCCATAACCTTCCAATGCCCAGACTTCCATTTCTCCAAATCTCTGACCTCCAAATTGCGATTTTCCTCCCAAAGGTTGCTGGGTTATCAATGAATATGTGCCGATAGACCTCATATGAAGCTTATCTTCTACCATATGATTGAGCTTTAAAACATACATGTAGCCGACAGTGCATTTTTCAGGGAAAGGTTCAGATGTCTTTCCGTCATAAAGCACTAATTTTCCATCTTCAGGGCAACCAGCTTCTTTTAATTCTTTCTTAATATCTATTTCTTTAGCTCCAGATAATGAAGGAGAATAAGAAACATATCCTAATTTCTTTGCAGCCAATCCTAAGTGAGTCTCCAAAATCTGTCCGATGTTCAACCTTGAAATTATACCTAAAGGATTCAAGACAATATCAACTGGAGTACCATCTTCCAAATAAGGCATTTCTTCAACAGGCAGAACAGTCGAAATAACACCCTTATTCCCATGTCTTCCAGCTAATTTGTCTCCAGCTCCAATTTTCCTCAATTGAGCAACTTCAATTTTTATTCTTTTTATTACTCCGGGATCAAGTTTAAAACCTTTCGCTCTTTCAAAAATTTTCACATCAACAACTCTCCCTTTCTTTCCATGTTCCATCATCAAAGAAGTATCTTTTACATCTCTGGCTTTTTCCCCAAAGATTGCTTGAACTAATTCTTCTTCAGGAGTTAAATCTCTTTCCCCTTTTGGAGAAATTTTTCCAACTAAAATATCATTTGGTCCAACTTCAGCTCCAACGCGAATTATTCCTTCTTCATCTAAATCTTTTAATTTCTCTTCTGAAACATTTGGAATATCAGCAGTTGTAATTTCTGGACCTAATTTTGTTTCTCTTACATCACAATTAAAACTTTCAACATGGATTGATGAAAATTCATCTTCTTGAACCAATCTTTCTGAAATGACGATAGCATCTTCATAGTTCCATCCTCTCCATGGCACAAATGCCACTAAAAGATTTTTACCTAATGCCAATTGTCCATCCTTAGTCGATCCTCCATCTGAAATGATATCTCCTTTCTTAACTTTTTGTCCTTTTTTAACCAATGGCCTTTGATGAAAACATGTATATTGGTTTGTCCTTACAAAAGTTCTTAAATTATATGTTTTTGTTTTTGCTCCTATTTCTGTTTCAGCCGGCTTAATTTTAATATGAGCCGCATCAACTGATTCAACAATTCCGTCAAATTCAGCTAAAACAACTTGGCCTGAATCTCTTGCCACTTTTTCTTCTAATCCAGTTCCAACTAAAGGAATGTCAGGCTTTATTAATGGAACAGCCTGTCTTTGCATGTTAGAACCCATTGACGCTCTTTTTGCGTCATCATTTTGCAAAAATGGTATTAATGAAGCAGCCACTGAAATTGTTTGGTTTGGAGAAACATCGATATAATCAATTTCTTCCTTTTCAATCATTCCGGGCTTTCCTTTAATTCTAGCTTCAACAACTTTTTCAATTATTTTTCCATTGTCATCAATTAAAATATCAGCTGGAGCAATATTATTTCTCTCTTCAGAATAAGCGTCTAAATATTCAACTTTGCTGGTAATTTTTCCATCTTCAACTTTAATATAAGGAGTTTCTAAAAATCCATAGTCATTAATTCTTCCATAACAAGCAATATGTCCGATTAAACCGACATTAGGGCCGTCTGGAGTTTGGATTGGGCAAATTCTTCCATAGTGAGAAGGTTGCACATCTCTGACTTCAAATCCTGCTCTCTTTCTAACTAATCCTCCAGGACCAGTAGAAATTACTTCTCTTTTATGTTCAAGCTCTGATAATGGATTTGTTTGATCCATGAATTGAGCCAACTGACTTGATGAGAAAAAAGTTCTTACTGATGCCATTATTGGTCTTTGATTTATCAATTGGACAGGATTTAATTCTTCTGATTCAACAGTTGACATTGAATCTTTGATATTTCTTTCAAGCCTCATCATTCCGATTTTTAAGCTGTTAAGCAAAAGCTCGGTAAATGTTCTTACTCTTCTATTTCCTAAGTGATCAATCTGATCTGCTTGAGCATCAGGATTATTATTTAATCTAATAATTTCTCTTAATGTTGCAACAACATCTTCTTTTGTTAAAACTCTTTCTTTAGTCGTGATTGTTTTAACCTTCTTTTCTTCTGCGATTTCAGGAAGTCTTTGATTTGTTTTCCATCTCCCAACTTTTGAAAGATCATAGCGATTGAAATTGAAAAACATGTTTCCTAAAAATTCTAATGCTGCTTCAGCATTAGCCATGTCTCCTGGTCTTAATCTAGAATAAATTTCCAAACCTGCTTCTTCTTGATTTTTAGCAGGATCTCTTTGAATAGTCTTTTCAATATATGGAAAATCAGGATCAATATCTACATCTTTAAATGTTTGTCTAATCTTTGAATCTGTATCAACGCCAAAAACACGCAATAATGTAGTTGCGGCTACCCTTCTTTTTCTATCTATTTTAACTCCAATAAATCCATTAGCATCAGTATCGAATTCAAGCCATGAACCTCTGTATGGAATTATTTTAGCTGAAAATAATTTTTTTCCGTTAGAAACTCTTGCCGTAAAAAATACTCCAGGAGATCTAATAAGCTGGGAAACTACGACTCTCTCCACTCCATTTATCAAAAAAGTTCCCCTTTCTGTCATCAAAGGAAAATTAGTTAAGAAAACTTCTTGGGTTTTTTCTTCTTTTGTCTTTAAATTAATCAATTTTACCTTGACTTTAAGAGGAGCTGTGTATGAATCATCATTATTTTTAGCTTCTAAATCATTGGGATAATTAGGTTCTCCTAATTTGTAATCCAAGAACCAAAGCTCGAATTCTTTTCCAGTATAATCTCTTATTGGGGATGATTCTTCAAGAAGATTCTTCAAATCTTCTTGCCAAAACTTTTCCCAAGCATATTTCTGACTTTGGAGGAAATAAGGAAGCTTAGAGTCTACTTTAGATTTATTGAAACTCTTGATTTTGATTTTTTTCATACGCAAAACAAAAAGACAAAAATCACCTTTTAAGGGGCGATGTTATTGAATTTTAATTATTTATAAAAATATAACCCAGAATATTATATAATATTAAAAAATAATTTTAGTATACGAATAGTATACAAAAAATCTCGTCTTGATAATATGAGGTTTTTCGCGAAAATATACGTCAACAAGATATTATAACTTTTTAAAAAAATAGTCAAGAGCGCTTTGATATATTTCCCTACAGACGCTCTCGTCCTGTTAGACGCGACAGCGGATTAACGAGGCAAGCCATTCAGAATTAAAGTATTGAAAATTTTTATTTTATGTTCTTTCGCTTATTTTTATCGCCTGCACTATTCCTAAAGCCAAGAATGAAAAAATAAGATTACTTCCTCCATAGCTTACTAATGGTAAAGGTATTCCCACTATAGGGAATAATCTTAAATTCATAGCCATATTTATGAAGCTTTGAGCAAAAAATATTATTATGAACCCAGCCACAAAGAATTTTGAAAAATTATCTGGCGCCATTATCGCTATTCTCACCGTCCTGGAAAGCATCACAAGCATTGCGCCTATTAAAACTATTACTCCTGCCAAACCCATTTCTTCAGCAATAGAAGCAAAAATAAAATCAGTCTGGGGTTCTGGCAAAAATTTAAGCTGAACTTGAGGGCCTTTTAAAAGCCCTTTCCCCCACATGCCCCCGGAACCAATAGCAATTTGTGATTGCATTTGATTCCAACCAGAATCTAATACATCTTGCTCAGGATTAACGAATGTGACTATTCTCTGCTTTTGATAATCCTTAAGAAAAAAATTCCAGCCAGCGCCGAATAGAACCGCCCCTGCCAACAGCAAAACAAAAAAATGCCTTATCTTAATTCCGGAAACAAACAAAATCCCAACCCAAAGCAATAAAATAACAAGAACAGATCCAAAATCAGGCTGTAAAAACATTAATAATGAGGGTATTGCTACATAAACTCCCGAAACTAAAATATGAGAAAAATTATACATTTCAGCATGTCTAAAAGAGAAATATTTAGCCAACAATATCACTAAAACGATTTTTGTCATTTCTATTGGATTAAAAGTAAAGCCAGCTATGCTGTACCAACTCCTTATCCCTCTAATAGGCTTCACAAAAATTAAAAGTCCGAGCAATGTTATTATACATATGCCGTACATCAACAAAATAAGATTGGAATGATTCTTAAAAGCCCGCCAATCAAAAAAAGACATAACTATCATTAAAAAAATTCCTAATATAAAGAAAAACAATTGCTTTCCAAAATAAGATTGATAGAATTCGAAAAAATTATTCCCTGGAAAACTTCCTCTTGAATAAGAAATAGAAAATAACGAAGCCAGACCTATCCCCACTAAGATAAAAACGGCGATATTCATCACCCAATCCATTTTTTTAATATGTTGAGTAAAATTGTTGAAAATCATTTTGCCAAAATTTTTAATAATTCTTTTTGCGATATGATTTTTATGCCAAGTTTTTTAGCATCTTGCAATTTGCTTCCCGGATTCTCGCCAAGCACCAAATAATCAGTATTTTTGCTAATAGAATTTGCCACTTTTCCTCCTAATAAAATGATTCTATTTTTAGCTTCTTCCCTGGAAAGAGACTCCATTGTTCCAGTTATCACAAAAATCTTACCATTAAGTTTATTTTCTATCTTTTTAGGATTTAAAATCAATACTCCATTTTCCAATAATTTATCAATTAAATCAATATTCTCTTTAGCCAAAAACCATTCTCTTATACTCTCAGCTGATTTCGGTCCAATATCCCTTATCTGCATAAGCTCTCCAATATCTGCATTTTGCAAATTTTTTATATTCTTAAAACGATTAGCAAGATCAACAGAAGTTTCCTCTCCTACATGTCTTATTCCCAATGAATAAATAAATTTATCCAATGTTATTTTCCTGCTTTTCTCGATTGAATCAATCAAATTTTGTGATGATTTCTCAGCGAACCTTTCTAATCCAACTAAATCTTCTTTTTTCAATCCAAAAATATCATAAGCGCGCCTAATTAAATTATTCTCAACTAACGCATCTATTATCTCAGGCCCTAAACCATCAATATCAAAAGCTTTCTTAGAAACAAAATGATATAATTTCTCTCGATGGACAGCCGGACATTCTTTGTTTATACATCTATAAGCGACATCATCTCCCTGTCTTTCCAATTTCTTTCCGCAAACTGGGCAATATTCAGGCATTTTAAATTCTTTCTCCTTTCCTGAACGCAATTCTTTTAATACTTGACTTACTGCCGGAATTACATCTCCGGCTCTTTGCACAATTACAGTATCGCCTATTTTTACTCCTAAGCGTTTTATCTGATCCATATTATGCAAAGTAGCTCGAGTTATTTTTACTCCGCCTAAAACCATAGGTCTTAAATGGGCCACTGGAGTAGCCACGCCTGTTCTTCCTATTTGGATTTCTATCTCTTCTATTATAGTACTTGCCTGATTCGGAGAAAATTTCAATGCCCTTGCCCCTCTTGGAGTCTTGCCTACAATTCCAAGATCTTCAAAAATTTTATTATCATCAATATTCACAACTATCCCGTCAATTAAAAAATTAAATTTATCTTTCTGTTTTTCTATCTTTTCCCAAAAATCGCAAACTTGTTTTAAATTCTTGAAAGATAGACCATAATCCGTCCTAAAACCAAGTTGCTCTAAAGAAAAATGTTTCTCCTGGTGAGTTTTTAAATCCAATCCAGAAACCAAATCATAAGCCATAAAACTTAATTTCCTTGACGCTGCAATTTTAGGATCTAACTGTCTTATTGACCCTGCCGCTAAATTTCTTGGATTAGCATAAGCTTCTAATCCTTCTTTCTCTCTTTGTTTATTTATCCTGTCAAACTCTCTTTTATCCATATAAACCTCGCCCCTTACTTCTATCCTTGAATTTAAAATTTTTTGACTGGCAAAAATCTTATTTAAATCAAAATCTGTATTATTCGAATGATTATTTTTAGGATGAATTTGTAATTTTAATGGAATGCTTTCGATAGTTTTGATATTTTCCGTCACATCTTCCCCGATTTTTCCATCCCCCCTAGTGACAGCTTGCTTTAAAATCCCGTTTTCATAAATCAGACTAATAGCAAATCCATCAACTTTTAATTCAGCAAAATAACTTTCAGACTTGGCTCCCATTCTATACAGATATTTTTCCCAATCAAAAAGCTCCTCTGAATCAAAAATATCTTCCAGAGAAACCATTTGCTTTAAGTGTTTAACTTTCTTAAAACCTTTTAAAGGTTTTCCTCCAATCCGCTGAGTCGGTGAATCTAGGGTTACAAATTCAGGAAAATCTTGCTCTAATTTATATAATTCGTGCTTTAACGAATCCAAAGCTTCATCGCTTATCTCTTGCTTATCTAAAACATGGTATAAATAGCGATGATGATTAATTGTTTCTTTTAATTTTTCAATCCTTTGTTTTGCATCTTGCCTATCCATATTACCATTTCACGATAATTCCTCTTTTTATCTTTCCGAATTTTCCTATGGAAATTAATGTCCTCAAATTATTCCCAGCCTTAGAGAAAAAAGATTTATAACCATAATTAGGATCTGACTCAGTGCTATACAAGCTTGGTCCATTTATCAAATAATATCCGTTTGATGGATCAGCCCACCCATTGTCTGGATCTGCTTTCTTAATATTATTTTTATAATAAAGAGACTTTTCGATTCCCGAATCAGCAGCGTAAAAAGCAATAACCGAGTCTCCTGCATCTTTAATCATTTTTGTCCGGATATATAAAATATTGCTTAAAACCATAACCGAAGAAAGCATTATCATTACGGTAATAACGACAAAATATAAAGAAACTCCATCTTGGAATTTTCTATTCGGTCTTGAGTGGTTCGACGAGCTCACCACGAAGCTTGTCGAAGGACCTTGTCCTGAGTGGTTCGACGAGCTCACCACGAAGCTTGTCGAAGGGCATTTTTGAAATTTTCTGTTTTGGGTTGCCATATTTTTTTAATCTCTATTTCTTGTTGATACTAAAGTTTGTATTTTTAATTTAATATCTTTATATTTCTTGCTTTCAATTCCTAAACTTATTAAAACTTTAGTCTGGGCTCCATCTGCTGAATCTGTTGTTTGGGGCAAGACGGAAAAATTTAAATCAGTGACCTTAAAATCCTTTGATGTCAAAGGCAAAACATACGGAGCATTTGGGTAAGGATTGTCTGGGTCAAGATTACTATAATCTGTTCTTTTAGCAATAATATATTTCTCTTCTTCTTGTGTTTCACTTGCTGGTTCAATGGCTAAGGAATATTCCATGCAATTATTCCTTTGATCTTTTATAGCAATTCCCCCATCTGCTAAAATGCCAATTTTTTGTTTGACACCCCTATTACAATCTCCTGTGATAGACCCGCGAGCAGCCATTCTAATATCTTTACTGATGTAATCAATTAAATAATTAACTTGCTCATACATTGCTTGAGCAACTAATGTGCGCGATTCAATTCTTATTGCTGAAGATAATATTTGCATTGTCACAATTAGAAGCACTGATGTTATAGCTACTACAATTACAATTTCTATCAAACTAAATGCCTTTTGAAATTGTCTTGAGTGGTTCGACGAGCTCACCACGAAGCTTGTCGAAGGACCTTGTCCTGAGTGGTTCGACGAGCTCACCACGAAGCTTGTCGAAGGATTATCTATCATACATGAAATGAATTACTTTATGGGCATAGACCTTTTCTTTAACTTTAAATAATACAATTGATTCTGCTTTAATCGTTTCATAATCATTTGCCCCATCATTCCCGGAAACCTTTTCAACCTTTACAATTCTTTTCATATTAGCTTTCATATCATTTGCTCCTCCATAAAAATAATAAGGAGCTGAACTTCTTATATTCAAATCTTTTATTGCTGTTAATTCATAACAATTTTTAGTATTAAACCCAGAAGAAAAACATTGGTTTTCAATTTCTGAATTATTACTTAAAGATATTAATTGACTGTCTTCTTGCGCAGCAATATCAATTTCATAGTAATCAGGGTTATTATAAATAATCCCCGAATCATATGTTTCATTGGCTGGAACTGGTTCATAAACATTGCTATCTTTAATATTGCGCAAATATTCAATTGCTTCTTGATTTAAATATGCTGCGACAATATAACCCTTGGCATATCCGAAATTCATTTCAATATCTTGCAAGGAAACAAAAAGTCCGCCAATTCCTAATGCCAGAATCCCTAATGCGACCACTGTTTCCAATAATGTAAAACCTTTTTGGTTCCGCGCAGTTCGATTAGGCTCGCTGTAGGCCTGTCGGAGGGTTGGTTGACCCTGAGCTTGTCGAAGGGTTTGAAATTTATTTTTATTTTTCATTTTTTAAATAATAATGATATTTTACTAGGGCTTGCTCCGTGAAATCCGCGGAGTGGAATTGACACTGCCCGCCGGCTTTCACTAGGGCTCTACTTCTTGTTTCTGATCAACAGAAACTAATCCTAATTTATTGAAACGAATTTTTCTTATAAACTTTGTATCTCCTAATTTCAAAGTCACAGTCGCTTCTCTAAGCGCATTGTCTGAATTGCCTCCATAAAACATTAAAATTTTAGGATCCGGCGGATAATAAATAATATTTAACTGGGTAATTTCATTAACATCGATTCCAGATTCATCTATTCCAGAAATATCTGAAATAAAAACATTATCAGTAAGCGCAATCGGAGAATTTAAAACTGCCTCTCCGGAATTATAGATTAAGCTTGCCATATCAGGCGAATCATTAAAATAAAGATAATATTTTTTATTTTTATTATCAGCAGTATCAGCATTCAATTCTATTCCATACCCGCCTTCTGGAACACGATCGATTCCATTAATTTTTATAGTAGAAATAGACATCGACATCTCCTGGATGCTTCTAGCGGCAGCTGACAAAGAATAAACATTTCTTTGCAGCGCGAACTTCTTTTGAGGCTGATTAAGCGAAACAAAAACAGCTGAAAGAATCATGATAATCGCGACCACCGTTATCATTTCAACCATAGTGTAAGCTTTCTCGAATTTTTTATTTACCATAAAAATAAATTGTGATAAATTTCAATAAATATTTCTCCGAAAAAAAACATTAAATAAAAACCAAAAATCAAAAATGGACCGAAAGGCATTTCACTTTTTAATCCTTTTTGCTTTGAAAATATTAGTATTAATCCCATTATAGCACCTAAAAAAACAGCTAACAACAAGCTTATTAACACGTTAGGATATCCTAAAATTAAACCTAACAAAAATCCTATTTTTGAATCTCCTAAGCCCATCCATCTTCCTTGTGAAATAAAATTCAGGATAAAGAAAAACAAGAATGGCAGAAGCGCTCCCAAAAGATAAGGGCGGACATAAAGCCAAAATCCATAAATAATTCCTATATTAACAGGAGAATTCCCTTTGAAAATAAAATAAAAATTTATTATATGGAAAATAAAAGTTATCCCTGTCCCCCAATAAATAAAATCAAGAGGTACAAGGCAATGTTTCAAATCATAAATAAAAATCACTTCTAAAAAAGCTGAAATTACGCAGGAAAAAATTAAAAGAACAGTATTGTTTGAAAAATTCAAAAAATTCAGAATAAAAATCATTCCCGTCAAAAATTCTATAATCGGATACTGCGGAGAAATTTTTTGTTTGCAATATCGACATTTACCTTCTAAGGCCAAAAAACTGAAAATCGGCAATAAATCAAAAAATCCCAAAACATGTTTGCATTTTGGACAATACGATCTCCCTTTAGTAAAACTTTCATCAATTTCCAAACGATAAATGATACAATTCAAAAACGATCCTATAATCGCGCCCAATAAGAAAAAAAATAATAATTCAATCATTGATTTATTTTAATAAAAAACCGCCCTTTGTAAAAGAGGGCGGTTTTTAAAAAATCATTAATTACTGGCAGGTCCACGAAGGTGCTGTGCATGTTGAAACGCTGATTGTTCTTGTTGCGTTTCCTGCGCTATCAACACATTGATATGTTACTGTTGTTGGCTCGATTAATTGAGCATAGACGCAATAGTTATTCCCGCTGGCATTAATTGTTGCACTTGATCCTTGAGCTGTAATATCTTGTGATAATTTTGTGATTTCAGCATTTGCATCCATTCCTGTATAAGTATTGTTTGTTGAAAAAAATATTTCTGCTTGTGTTCTAATTTGGGAGATATCTGCAGTAATCCTCGCATCTTTTGCTTTCTTTGTTGCGCTTTGGATTCCAACCAAAACTATTGATGCCAAAATAACGATAATGGCAATAACGACTAACAATTCAATTAATGTAAAACCTTTATTTTTGTTCATAATAATTTATTATTACCCCATTGAGTGCGCGAAGTGCTACTCTACCGGGGTTGCTCTATAAGTGATTTAAATTTACGACTTTTTTATTTTTTAAATTTGACCTTTATTATAACTAATTGATAATAGCAGATTTTCTATTTTTTTTAAAATGCCATTCTGTGAAAAACCATTAAATCTGATTCATCGTCGAAAATATCGGAAAGAACACAGAAACCGCGAAAAGCATAACAGCGATACCAAGAACCACAATTAATATAGGCTCAATCAAAGAAATCAAATTATCAGTCGTTCTCCAAACTTCTTCCTGATAAAAATTTACAACCTTTGTTAAAGCTTGCTCAAGATTTCCCGTGCGCTCCCCAACAACAACCATCTGAGTCAAAAGAGGAGGAATTATCTCAGGATAAGAAACAAGAACTGCGCTCATCGGGCTCCCGCGTCTTACCTCTTCCCTCATTTCCAAAGTAATATCTTTATAAACAACATTAGAAACAACATCAGCTGTGATTTCCAAAGATTGAGAAATCGGCAATCCTGCGGAAATCAATGTCGATAAACTTTCGGCAAAAGTCGAAATTTGAATTTTTTTTATAAGATCGCCGACTAAAGGAAATTTAATCAAATTTTTATCTAAAAACATTTTACCGTCTTTTGTCTTTGAAGCTTGAATTAAAATCAAAACAATAAAAGCAAGCATCAGAAAAAAAGTTATGAAATTTTCCCTTAAAAATCTTGCCATTCCAAAAACTACTAAAGTAATTCCTGGCAATTTCTCTCCTGATTGAACTTCTAAAACTTTTTCGAATTGCGGAATAACAAAAAACGCCATTGCTGAAAATATGACTATGAAGACAGCAAGTATGAAAATCGGATATATCACAGCGCCCCTCACTTTATCTTTTAAATTCTTTTCCTTTTCCATGTGTAAAGCCAGATTTTCCAGATTTTCGGAAAGTTTTCCAGAAACTTCTCCCGCTTTAACCATATTAACAAAAAATGGATCAAAAGCTTTTGGGTATTGAGCTAATGCTTGCGATGTTGGAGCTCCGCCTTCGACATCTTTTGCAACTTTTCCGATAGCTTCTTTAAATGCCTGATTCTTTGTCTGTTTGGCAATAGTTTTCAAAGCTTCGGTCAACGGTATGCTTGATTTAAACATTATTGCCAATTGATGGGCAAAAGCAACTTTATCTTGATCTTTTATTTTTCCAGACCCAACAGGCCTTTTCCAAAAAGGCAATTCTTCAAATAAAGTTAAAGATGTAACATAATATCCTTTTTCCTGTAAATGTTCCAATGCCGCTTGTCTTGAACCTGACTCCAATTGTCCATTGATTATCTCCCCATTTTGAGTTCTTGCCTGGTAATCAAATTTCATATGTTTTATTTAAATATGTTTTTAATTCAGTTGGATTATTAGAATGCGATATCGCTGTTTCCATTGAAATGATATTCTTGTTAACCAACCCAGCCAAGCATTTGTTAAGAGATATCATTCCGTCTTTACTTGAAGTTTCTATAACAGATGGAATTTCATGAACCTTATTTTCCCTTATCAAATTAGCTACTGCGGAATTATTAAACAATATTTCATAAGCGGGAACTAAATCGCCATTTATCGCCGGGACCAATCTCTGCGATATTATTCCATAAAGACATGAAGATAATTGCAATTTTATTTGCCCTTGTTGTTCTGCTGGAAATGTATCAACAACTCTATGAATTGTTTCTGCCGCAGAATTAGTATGCAATGTCGCAAAGACCAAATGTCCTGTTTCTGAAGCTGTTAAAGCAATACTGATTGTCTCTAAATCTCTCATTTCTCCAACCATTAAAACATTAGGATCCTGCCTTAAAGACGCCCTTAAGGCTCTAGCGAAAGATTGAGCATCTCTTCCAACCTCTCTTTGATCTATAATGCATTTATTATCAGCAAATATATATTCTATCGGATCTTCAATTGTAATTATATGCTCACTTCTGTTTCTGCTTATTTCATCTATCATTGCCGCCAAAGTCGTTGACTTTCCTTGGTTAGAAGGACCAGTAACTAAGACAAATCCCTGTTTTGGTTCTGTAAATTTATGAAAAATCTCTGGCAAACTCAATTCTTCTAAATTTTTTATCCTGTTTGGAATAAGGCGTAAAGAACACGATAATCTTCCCATCTGAAAATAAATATTTCCTCTAAATCTATATTGATTTTCAAAACTATAAGAAAAATCAACATCCTTATCCCTGCTCAATTTATCAAAAAGTTCTTTATTCAAAAGCATTTTGCAAAAACCCAATAAATCATTGTCTGTCAAAACTTCCCATTCTTTCACATGATAAAGTTTGCCTTTAATTCTTAAAACTGGAGTATGACCAACACACAAATGCAAATCAGAAGCTTGTTTCTGGATAGTTAATGTTAAAATTTTTTTTAATTTATCTTCCATAAAAATTTGATTCTTAAATTGCGCCTTCTTTTGTCTTTGAAACTACTTCTTCAACAGATGTTATCCCTTGCAAAACTTTTATAAATCCATCTTGACGCATCAGAATCATTCCTGATTTTATTCCTTGGGTTTTTATCTTATCTTCTGAAACATCTTTTGTGATTATCTCAGCCATCTTGTCATTAACCTCAAAAATTTCAAAAATGCCAATTCTTCCAGAATATCCTTGTTGCCCGCATTTATCGCAACCTTTTGACCTATAAATACTTATGTCTTTCAAATCAATATTATATTCTTTCAAAACATCTTCAGGCAAACTTTTTAATTCTTTTAAAATCATTTCAGCCACTTCTTGATTAGGCTTCACTTTTTCCTTACATTCCGGACAAAGCTTTCTCACTAACCTTTGACCTATAACAAGATTAACACTTGAAGGTATCAAAAAAGACTCAACGCCTAAATTAATAAAACGAGGAATAGCGCCAACAGCATTATTAGTATGCAAAGTTGATAAAACCAAATGCCCAGTCAATGCTGAATGAATAGCCAAATCAGCTGTTTCATGATCGCGGATTTCTCCAACCATTATTACATTTGGATCGTGCCTTAGAATAGACCTTAATCCTGAAGCAAAAGTATATCCTATATCCGGTTTTGCCTGCGATTGATTTATTCCCTCAACAATATATTCAACTGGATCTTCCAAAGTCATTATATTTATCTTATCTCGGTCCAAAGATTGCAAAATAGCGTAAAGGGTAGTTGTTTTTCCTGACCCAGTAGGACCTGTAGATAAAATCATTCCATAAGGCTTTTTGATAGCATTCTTTAAAAGATTCAAAGGCCTTCCGATCAATCCTAATTCATCAACTCTTCTAACTCCTTCTGTTGGATCTAAAATTCTCAAGCAGACTGATTCTCCCTCTGAAGTAGGAAAAGTTGAAACTCTGAAATCAATCCTTTTGTCAGAAAATTTCAGAGAGAATCTGCCGTCTTGAGGGATTCTTGATTCGTCTATTTTTAAATTAGATAAAATTTTTATTCTGGCGACTATCGCTGGATGAACTTTTTTTGGCAAAATTATGCTAGTATGTAAAACTCCATCAAGCCTGAAACGAACTTGCGTTTTATCAAAAGTCGGTTCGATATGAATATCAGAAGCTTTCCCTTCAACAGCATTGCGCAAAAGAACAGCAACAATTCTTGAAATAGGAGCTTCCTCAGAAATCCTCTCTGCTTCTGCTTTAACTTGCCTGTCTTTTCTTTTTGGGTCTGTTTCAATTTCATTTTCAAGATCTCCCAATGCTTTGCTTACTTCCTGCTTTAAACTTTTATAGCGTTTCAACAGTTCATTAAAAGTCGTATAGTCAATCAATGAAATTTCGTATCGAAAGCCTTTCTCAATGCTTAAAAACCTTAAAACTTCTTGCGATTTTATATCTTCTGGATAAACCATTCCAATACTCACAGAACTTCCTTCTTGATCTAAAGGGATAACATTATAATGTCTCGCTGAATCTTCAGGAATCATTTCCAAAATTCTTAAAGGAATGTTCTTGGGCGCATCTTTGATATAGGGAAACCCGACAATCTGGCTTTTTGCATCAAAAAGAGCTTGCTCCTCTAAAAGCTTTTTCTCTAAAATTAATTCTTCTTCCCGATTTTCAGATCCTTTGCTTTCGTTATATATGCTCAGAGCAGTATCATTATCCAACAGTGAAAGATCTACTAATTTTTGTAGAAGCGGTGTCATCTATTTTTTAATTGGAAAGATTAAAATCTAAATTTAATTCAGAAGCTCCAGGAGCTCCAAAGCTTTCTTCTGGAATATTTTGGACAGGAGCTGAATAATTATTTGTTTGAGTTGCTTGAACTTCTGCTTTCTTTGGTTGAATTTCTGTTTTTTCTGATTTTTGGGAAACTGTTCCACTAGAAGGCATAAAAGGATTCTGTCTATTAACATTTATTTCTTGTTCATTATAAGGGGATTCATCGGGGAGTTTATCTGGATAACTTGTTTGATTTAAAAGTTGAAATTTATAATAATTGCTCTTTTCCAGATCATTTAATTTCAAATCAGCAAGCGTACTTTTATCCAAAGGTTTAGCTGGAGCTTCGTTAGTTCTATCTCCTAAAGCTATCTTATTCATGTAAAATAAAAATCCTAAATAGACAACTATTATCAATAAAACTGAAATTATTAAATAATAGCTCCCTTTCTCTTTTATAGTTTCTAAAAAATTTGTTTTTTCCATCTTATATTTTTATTTATTCATGTAATAGACCTTTGTCGCCAACTTAAATTGGAAATAATCTTCAATATTCTTGGTTTTATCTTTTGCTTTTGTTGGCATGGAGAATTCTATATTTTGAACTTCTATAAATCTTGATGACTGTTCTATGCCTTTCAAGAAATCCCTAAATCTTTGATAAGGTCCTATGACTGTAAGTGTAACATCGCTGGAAGCGACTCCCATTCTGCTGATATTGTCTTCATAGCTATTCCCATCATTAGAAACTTTTCTTTTCTTTTGCGATTCTGTTATAGAAATCGAATCCATTTCCACTCCAGAACTTTTTGCAATCGTATAATATAAATTGAACAACGCTGGTTTGAACATTCTATCAGGCAAAGCATTCTCTAAAACGGAATTTTTTTTCTTCCCATCAATTGTTATATCTGCATATTTGATTTCTTTCTCTTGACCATAAGAATCTTTATATTTGAATCCGCCTGTCATTATCTTATTATAAGCTTCTTCGGTCTGTTTCTTATGCTCCAAGATAGCGGAAAGATTTGTGTTCAAATCTTTAACTTTGGCATCAAGCTTCTTATATTCATTATATTGAGGCCAAGCCAAAGTTTGAAAAACTATGAAAGTGAGCGCGACGCAAATTAAAAATATTAAGCTAGAGTTTTTCATTTTAATTATTGATTAAAAATTTATAAACATTAGGTTTTAAAACAATATCAAAAGTAAATTCAACTTCCCTTTCCCTGGATAATGAAATATTCGCCAAATTAACGCTCGAAACATCTTTATCTTTTTCAAGCATCAAATATTGTCTTGCCAAGGTAGTGAAATCATCTTCATGCACCACTCCATCGATAGTCAGCAATGATTCTTGAGCTTTTGCAGTAAAACTTTTAAATTGGACTTTAGGTAAAGTATTTCTCTCAAGAAAATTAAATATTTGAGAAAGTTCTTTTCTGTTTTGCGCCATCAAAAGGAATGGATCGAGTTTTTGTTTGAATTCCAAAACTTCTTTCTTTTGCCCGCTGTATTCTTCTTGATAAACTTGAAGATCTCCTTTTACAGTATATCCTTTCTCAGTTGCTATTTTCCTATCATCAGAAATTTTTGCGACATTAATTGTTTTTTTCGCTTGAGCTTCGCTTGAAAAGACGCAACCTTCTATCTTACATGCATTAGTTTTTAGATCGCGACTTAAAATATTAAGCGTTATATATCCAATCAGTACCGCTACAAGCAAAAAAACAGAAAAATAAACTAAAGCGCTATCTTGTGATTTTGGCGCTGATTTTGCTTTTGGGATCAATGTTGGATTTTGAATATTATTATCCATAAATTATAATTCGGTTCCTCTAAGGGCCATGCCTACTGCGACAGCATAGCGAGGACCCATTGTTTTTAATTTTTCTTTTAATTGCAAAGGATAAATTAATTTTGAAAAAGGATTAGCAATTTCTAATTTTTCATCGCATTTAAATTGGGTTGAAAAATGATCTGCAAATCCAGCCATGAAAGCGCTTGATCCCGAAAGTATTATTTTGCATACATCTCTATGCGCTTCCCTCTGAAATTCCCTGAATGTCCTATCTGTTTCTTGAACAAGCATATTCACTAAAGGCATAATTGAATCTTTGGTTTTTTGATCAATTCCGCTTATGCCATTTTTTGTTTTTAATTCTTCGGCCTGGTCCAAACTTATTCCTAAATCTTTTGCTATTTTTGAAGTTAATTGGGAACCTGAAAAATTTATGCTATGAGAAATCTTCACCGTATTCTCATCAATAATATTAATTGTCGTGCTGTTCATTCCTATATCAATAATACAAACAGGATTAGCCGAACCTTTTGTCAACGATCTATAAAGTCCGAAAGCTTCAGGCTCGAATCCTAAAAGCTTAAGTTGACAGTTTGTAGCTACTCTTTGATATTGATCTATCACTTCATTTGGAATCGCTACTGTTAAAATTTTAAAAAAATCTGATCCGTCTTCTTTCTTAAAATGCTCAATAATCTGCCAGTCGAGAGTAATATTGCGCATTGGTATCGGAATATATTTTTTTGCTTCGAATTGAACCGCTTGAGGCAACTCTTTTGCTTCATCCATTTTTGGCAAATCGAAAGTGACAAAAAATGTCGAGAAATCAGGGAGGGAAAAAATCGCTTCTTTGGTTTTTGTCTTCATTCCATGAAGCACTTCTTTAATAGCTTTTGTAACATTATCTTCAGCCAAGAATAAATTGCTCTGATCAAGAGTCATAAAAGGAGTCTGAAAATTGCCCTGCGATTCTATCTCGCCGTAATTAATTAATTTTACCTTGTTAGAAGAACCGGATAATTCTATAATTCTTATCGAGCTTGCTCCTATATCAAAACCTAAATAATTTTTCCCAAATATTTGAAACATACAAACAACAGTTTAATATTAGATATATAATCAATTAAAACTGTTTTAGTTAAAAATTTATTTTATTAATTAAATTATACAATATATACCGCTAAAAAAAAGTATTAGCTATGTGGAAAACTTTTCTAAAAGAATTATCTGAAATATTCTTTCCCCAAAAATGCATAATCTGTCAGAAAGAAGGAGAAATTTTTTGCGATGATTGCATGCATTTATCCGATATATCCGATCAACAATACTGCCCATTCTGTTCACTGCCCCAAATTTCAAAAAACGGGGCAAGCTGCGCAAAGCATAAAAAATACCTTGATGGATTGTACTGTCCCTGCGATTATAAAAATAAAATAATCAATACTGCCATTAAAAAATTTAAATACGAACCTGGGCTTAAAGAGTTAGCCACGCCTTTGGCAGAAATAATTGCCATGCATCTTGATTGCATTTCCAAAAACAAAAATGATTTCTCTCAATTTATATTAATCCCCGTTCCGATTTCAAAACAAAAAATGAGAATTCGAGAATTTAATCAAAGCGCAGAATTGGCAAAGGAACTTGCTAAAATTTTTAAAATCCCTGTTTGCGATATTCTGCAAAGATTAAAAAATACAGCGCCTCAAGCGCAATTAAATAAAAATGACAGGATAAAAAACACAGAAAATGCTTTTTTGATAAATAAAAATAAAGCAGATCTTATAAGAAACAAAAATATTCTTTTAATAGATGATATTTTTACTACTGGAAGCACCTGCGAAGAATGCGCCAAAGTCCTTAAAACAGCTGGAGTCAAAAGTGTCTGGGCTATGACTGTTGCCCGCGAATCATTAAATTAAAATAGACCAAAAATAAACGGCTAAGTGAACTTAGCCGTTTATTTTCAATACAGTATTGAGTTTCTAGCTAAACGGCTAACCGTTAAAAAGACAGGGGCAAACCAACTTAGCCGTTTATTTTACTTTATCCACTAAAAAATAATTTTGAGCTAACCATGATTTCAATGCCCAAACATCTATTTTAGGATTTTTCGAACCCAGTATAACGATAGCTACATTCCTTGAGTCTGGAAGCTTCAAACTGTCTATAGTAGAACTTGCTTTAGTGCTTGTTGTGCTAGTCGATTGTATATCATAAACCGGGACATTAACCAATTCTTTCCCTCTAAGATAATTCTTGAGCTTGTTTTTATCTAATTTCATATCAAAGATAAAAATTCCTGTATTTTTAGCTTCATCTAAATATCCTGTCTTCCCTCCTATAAAATTATCTTCTTGCCAAAAGATATTTTTATTTTTCATTTTTGCGAAATCAAAATCAAGCTTTCCATAAATTTTTACCTTTTCCCCTCTGCTTATATCAAGAAGCAAAGGAGTGATATTCTTAGTGTATTTCCCCAAATAAAAAAGATCTTTTGCCGTGGAGACATTATTAAAATCAAAGCCGCTAGTGTCCTTAAAAACAGTTTTTTCCATCATTATCGCTCTGGCCTTATCATTCATCATCTGAACAGTTTTTTCTTGTCCCATATATTCACCTATAAGGCTTGCCGCATCATTCGAGGACTCGGTCAAAAGAGGATACAAAAGTTCATAAAGCCTAAATTTGTTTCCCACTTCCAAACCGTTAGTCTGACCGTAAGTTTCCAAAAGCTGTTGATCATTTATGTAAACATAACGATCCAAAGTTATATTTTCAGTGACAACAATAGAAGACATCAACTTAGTTATTGAAGCAATGGGATATTGATTTTCAGGGTTCTTAGAAATAAAAACAAAATTCGAATCAAGATCAGCTACCAAAAAAGACGGAGCGTTAACAGCGGGACTATTTTTGGGAGTCTCAACTAAATATTTGAAATCATCTTTCGGGGTGTCGATTACTATTACCGGATCATTAATTTCAACAATTTTAAAAACAGCTTCTGCGTCAGAATCTTTCATCTGCACACATCCTCCAGAAAAATATGACTGAATTATTTCTCCATTAGGATAGTAAGGTATACCATGGATATAAAACTTTCCATAAATTTGGAGCGCAAAAGGCATGTATGCTTCTGCTGCGTTAGAAAACGCTATTCTTATCTTATTGCCTATTTTATAAATTCCTTCAGGAGTCCCTCCCCAATTATTTTTATTTCCGCGCTTTATCGCAGTTACTTCTTTTTCCAATTGCCCTTTTTTATAAATCCTTATTTTCTTATCTACCAAATTGACTTCTACCAAGTCGCTTCCAGCCATTAAGAAATCATTTCTAATGTCATAGATGTTTCTTAAAAAATAATTCTTATTGATGCCCTTCTCACTATCAAAATTAATATTTTGTTCTCCACTTTTTTTCGCCAAAGTGGTTGTCCCATTATTTTTATTAGGGACAATAGAGGACAAATCTTCTATAAAATTATTTAATAAACTGTCCTCATCAAGATTTATAATCGTTTTTGGCTTCACATAAAAAGATCCTATTAATAAAAAAATCAAAAGCCAGCCATAACGCATCTTAAAATTTAAAAAAATATTTTCTTTTTTAATATCAACAGACATTTTTTTTAAACAATTCCTCTCTTTACTAATGCTATAAAATGTTCCTTTTTAATTTCTTTCAAATATTCAAGGACTTTTCCTAAAAATAAATTTTTAGAAGATATCCCTTTTTCCTTCAAAAAATTCATTATTTTCTCCCTGGCTTGATTAATTTCCTCCTCATCTTTCACCATCACTTCAATCTCCGCTAAATTATATAAAAACCCATCATCGGTTTTGCTTTCATCGATTTCTATGGAAAAACCATTATTTGAATATTTTTCTCTTATAGTATGAAAAATGCAGAATTTTTTGAAATCATTTTCATCTAAAAAATCATCGATGCTCTTTCCTTCAGGAATATTTAGAAATTTTTTTATTTCCTCATCATCTTCTATTTCCTTATATTGATCTCCTTTTGCGCCCTTGATCCCGATTTTTATTTGAAAATTGCCGTTGCGCGAACGGATCCAGATATCATTGCAAGTTAATTCATAATCATTCTTATCGTAATAAATATCATTTAATTCTTTCCTGCCTATGAATTGCGCGCCTGCTAAAAGAAGCTCTTTGTTTTCTTGATCAAGCCTTATCTTTTTTTCAACTTCTATCATATGATAATGTATTATAACAAAAAACTCGAAAAGATAAACTTTTCGAGTTTTGTTTTTTTATCAAATAACCTCCAAGCGCTTCAATTTAGAAATCACGTTTTCTATTAACTCTTTATCTTTAAGATGATCAGTCGAAACTTTCAATAACGAACGATAATCTCGAGATAAAACATGATAATTGAAGACATTATTATAGGCTTCTGCTTCCCTATAAAAATTAGTCCATCGATCGAACTTGCTCAATTTTCCTTCTTCTTCTCTTTGTTTTTTCCTTTGGTAAAAACATTCTTTTCCTACTTTTAGAATTATTGCCAAATCCGGTTTAGGAAATCTCCAATTTAATCTCACATCCTCTTTTGCGACTTTTTCCAGATTGATATTGCACATTGAAGCCATGGCGAGCAGGGAATCAAGAGATCTTTCTAAAATCAAAACTTTTAATTTTGGATTTTTTGTCTGTTCTTTTATGACTTCCTTTAATTCCATATGGAATTGCCAGGCTCTATCAGCTCTCATAATTTCAAAAGGAAAATGCAAATTCCCCTTCCACAAATCATGATTTTTGAAAAGCATTCCAATTTCCGATTTGGTCGGGAACTTGCTCGCATAAAGATCAATCTTATGTTCTTTGAAATAAGAAATAAGACCTGAGCATAAAATCGTTTTTCCAGAAAAACTCATCCCATCGACAGATATTACAATAGGGTAGTTTTCCTTTCCGTTCTTGGTTTGGTTGTCGAAAACATTAAAATCAATGTGATTGTACCAGCTACTCGGCATTTAACCCCCTTTTTATTATATTTTAAAAGCGCTATTTAGGTTCTTTTTTATATAAAATATTGAGCCAATTGTCAAAAAATAATTCTATTTTTTAGCGACAATAATAGTTTCTGGCAATTCAACATAAAAAACAGAACCTTTTCCAATGCCTTCACTTTCTGCCCAAATTTTCCCCGAGTGCATCTCTACAAATTTCTTTGCTATAAACAGTCCTATTCCAGAACCCTTTGTAGTAACTTTTTTACCAACTTTTCCCCTTGAGAATTTTTCAAAAAGACCAGCTAATTCATCAGGAGTCATTCCTTCTCCTGTATCTTTTATAGAAACAACCTGCTTTTCACCTTTTTGCGCTAATTTAATAGAAACTTTTCCTAAAGGAGAATATTTCACAGCATTATCGATCAAATTATAAATCACTTGCTCTAATTTCGAAGCATCTCCTTGAATATCTGGCAATTTCGAGACTGGAGGCATGAATTCAATCGCGACTTTCTTATCTTCTAAATGTTTCTCGATTTGTTTTAAAATGCCGCCGATTACATTCTGCAAACTCACAGGTTCAAAATTTAAAGTCATTTTACCCTCTTCCATCATATTTAAATCAAGCAAATCATTAGAAAAATTTATCAGCCTTTCATTGGCATCAAATACTATCTGCAAAGGTTTTCTAACTTCTTCAGAAATTGATCCATAATCACCTTCTAACAAAACAGAAAGATATCCTTTGATAATTGTCAAAGGAGAACGCAATTGATGACTGGCAATTGAAACGAATTCACTTTTTAGTCTGTCTGCTTTCTGCAGATTCTCATTAGCTTTACGCAGTTCTTCTGTCCTTTTTTTAACTGTGGCTTCCAAACGAATATTAAAAGTCTGTAATTGGCTATAATTTCTGGCGTTAATCAAAGCCAAAGATATCTGAGAGGCCAAAGTTGATAATAATTGCTCATCCTGTTCAGAATAATTATCGCTGTTCATTTTAGGTCCTAACAAAATAATTCCAACAACATCTTTTTCTAAAATCAGAGGCAGACATAAAGAAACATTGCAATCAAGCATTTGAATCGATAAATTCCTAAGCTTATCTAAATCTTCTTTAGGGCTTTTCTCTACAAGCGATAAAAGTTTTTCGTATGATAAAAAAAGAGAAGTCTTTTCAAGATAATCATTCAATGATTCGTTAATTACAAGATCTCCAGTTTTTGATTTATCAAATCCAAAATTATCAATTAAAGAATATTTTCCATTTTTATTCTTTAGATAAATAGAAATCTGATCAACCTTCATTGTTTCCGAGATAGTTTTAAAAATTATATTGACTAATTTATCCATCTCTAACACTCTATTCAATCGTTTTCCAGTATCGATTAGAACTTGCTGCACAGAATAAAATGTATAGTAAAAATATTTCGATGCAAATTTTTCAAAAAATAAAAAGATAGCGGGATAAATGCTTAAGGATAAAAGCAAAATAATATTAAAAAGCCATACATCAGGCAATTGCCATGAGAAATATCGAGTCGAAAAAATAATTAGATAAGCTATCCCCAAAATAGAAGCAATCGACGAAATATAAACAAATAATCGACCAAAAACATAGCCGATATCCATAAAACGATAACGCAGAATAGCATATATAACAAACATTGTGCTAATTGGAATAGCAAGATAAGAAATAGGAAATAATCCAATATTATATGCTGGCAATATAGCTAATCCAGCAATCGAATATATAAAGAAACCAACTAAAATAATACCTGCTTGTTTTTTCAACAATCCATTATTATGCAAATAGGCATCAATAATATTAATAAAAAATAATATAGTGTAAAATATAAAAATTCCAAACCATATATGGTGCAATACTCCAGCCTGAGCATGAGCTCCCCATTTATATCTAAAAACTCCTGAATAAAATTTATCTGTCTGAGAAAGAAAAACGTAAACTATCGCAGATATATATCCTAAAGAAAGAAAAATATTTTTATCATCTCTCTTCTTAGAAAAAATAATGCTAAAATGATACATCAATACAGGAATGAACAAAACAGCGATATTAGCTATTCTGTCCCAAAAAATTATTTCTTGATCTATATTGCCATTAAGCATTACGACCGTAGCGAACAACCATTGAGACGAAACTAAACAAGAAACAGCATAAACCAAATTCTGTTTTTTATAATGTTTATCCAACAAAAGAAAAAAAGCGAGTAAAAAATTTAATATGCCACTTATTAATGCTAATAATGCAGCTAAAATCATATTTACTAATAATTTTAAATGATTTAAATCATAATGACAATAAAAAAGGCTAAGCATTAAGCTTAGCCCATTCTATTTTTTTCCCGAAGCTAGTAAAATCAGCAAATTTTATTAGCTCGCGGTTCTTTTTGAAAGATGTTCCTTCTCTCTCTGCTCCTTTCATATCGACTTTGCCTACTTGGTCTTCTTGTCTTCCTTCATAAGCCATTAGAATCGCATTGCTGATACAAGCATGGATATATTTTGGAGTCGGTTCGAGATTAAATCTATAATCAATATGAGGAGTGAATAAAACCCCGCCATCAATTATCAATACATCAGGTCTTTGTTTAACTATTTCAATAGATGTATTGCGCGGCCAAGTTATATCATACACGACAGCTCCATCTGCTAAATGCTCTGGCTTAACTATAGAATCTCCTGAACTAGTCGCTACTATCACCAAACTAGCTTCTTTTATAGACATAATATCATTACTGACAAATATCGAAGATTCCTTGCTTTCAGGAATGGCATTTTTGATGTCTTTTTTCAATTCTTCCAAAGACTCAAGTTTTCTTGCTACACAGATTAAATCATAGCCATCTTTAGCAAGCATTTTAGAGACTGCAGATCCTATAGATCCGGTTGCTCCAACAATTGCTATCTTCTTTCCTTTAAGATCAATCCCTTTTTTCTCGCATGCAATCAGCGGGAGATTTTTTGTAGCATAAGCTGTCAGCCAATTGCCATTGATTATTGTTATACCTTTAACAACTCCAACTAAATCTTTTCCTCCATCACTGACTACCGATGTTAATGCGCCAAGACTTACAACTTTTACTCCCAGAAATTTTGCCAGCTTCAATGCTTGGATAATTTTCTTCATGGCAGGAATCTTATATTTCGGATTGGGATTTAAAAGATTTCTAGCCATTACTGGAATTGCGATAATCCATCCAACCACTTTTTTAGATCCATCTATCTGGCATCTAAAAGCAAATGGCGGAATCTTATGCATATTTCTTTTCAAGAATGTTTCGAATACATCAATAGGTTTTCCTTTCAGCTCTTTTTTGCATATTTTTCTATACAAAATTCTGAAAAAAGAACTTTCATATATCAAAGAAAATATGTAAAAAATTTTCTTCAATAAAGGAAAAGCTCTACTAAAATCATCATATGCGCTGTTCATCGGATGAATTAGATGCGCAAATTTAAGTCCATTTTTAGGCCAAGAGAAATTTCCTTTCATTTATATTCACCTCTCTTTTTGATTTTTATTTTTAAAAAAGCTTTATTTTCTACCAGACTCAAATTTATGGTCTGTATATATATTATATCATACATTGTCAAAAAAGTCAATAGATAACAAAATATCCATATTTTATAAGTCTTTCCCCTATTAGATATTGAATCATTCTAATTTTTATATTATATTATAAGGCATTAGGCTAAAAACAAATGCTTAATGGAGAGGTGGCAGAGTGGACGATTGCACCGCACTTGAAATGCGGAGTCGGGGCAACCTGACCGTGAGTTCGAATCTCACCCTCTCCGCAAGACAAAAAGAATCTTGATTGATGTGATTTCAGAATCAAGACCGAATTATATTTTATCTCGCTATGATGGTATTCCTTTCCGACCAGGAGGAATTTATGAATTCTGGTTAGAAGTTTCAAAAACCACTATCGACCCAAAATTTGGAAAAGTTGTATGGTCCACAAAACATCATGTCAGCGCAATTCACTATTAACTAAAAAATGGTAAAATTCTCCCAAAAAAACTAATTTTAAAAAAACAGCCTTAATTTCAAGGCTGTTTTTTATTATGCAAAGAAAATTTTTCTGGCAATCCATAACATGCAAGATTATTATTTTTAAAATCTTCATCCTCTGTGACATCTTTCCCTAACCAGGAAAAGGAATTGAAATTTTTCGCTTCTGATTCTGTCTTGAATTCTATCTCAGCTATGATTAACCCAGAAAGATTGCCCCTATAGAAGTCTATTGCCACTTTTAACCCATGCATGTTAATAATATGCCTTAATTTGCTCACTCTTTTATTTTCTGTCTTTCCCCAATAATGTTCAAAAGTTTTCTTATTTAAATATACTTCTGCTTCTTCTCTTACCATGCCTTTTCCATTTTTCACCGTCAAAAAATATTTAGTTCTTTTTGTCTTTAAATCTTTCTGCCTCCTTATTCTGATTTCTTCTCCATTACATTTTTCCCAGAAATAGCCCTGAACAATATCTATTTTTTGGCAGTCATTAATGCCATCAGGGATAATTTTGACCAAATATTTTTTTTCTATCTCTTTGGAAGTTCGCATTCTGCTTCTATATGAACCTTTATCCTTCTTCGGCACTTGGCTGCCTCCTTTCTTTTTTCTTTGCGCAATTTTAAAAGTGCGTAAAAACATCATAACCTTTTTTTAAAAAAAATCAAAAAGGCATTTTATTCCATTGGTTTACCAATCATTGATATATTGAATATCATCATCTTCCCTGCTCTTTTTTGAGAAATTACTATCTTCCTCGGTATAATCAAAATCCAAATATCCTTTTTTCTTCTGAATTTTTGGCTTGTAATTAGCAAAATCAATATTCAAATAACTTTTCTTTTTAGCTGGCATCAACATTTTTTGAAGATAATCATTTTGCATAATATCTTTATCTAAAAATCTGCAAGCTACTGAAAAATCTTTCTGCAAAACATTTTCCTGCCAAACTCTTGGTCGAATATCGGGCTTCATCAGAAACAAATTATTTTTAGCTCTTGTTAAGGCTACGTAAAAAAGTCTTCTTTCTTCTTCTAAATTATCAAGCGACTTCAGAGATGGCATAAATCCATCTACCAAATTTATCAAAAAAACATTATTCCACTCCAAACCTTTTGCAGAATGTATTGTTGAAAGCACTAATCTGTCAGATGTTCTTGTGAAATCATTATTATCTGGAGATTCTATTAAGGTGTCTGACAAAAATTTCTGTAAATCTTGATATCTGCTAGAAATTTCTTGAAGAGATTGCAAATCTTTTTCTCTTTTATCGAAATCATCAAGATACCTTTCTTTTAGAATCGGTTTATAATGATTAAAAACAATCTTCATTTTCTTTTCTGGTTCTGTTTCTTTGGCAACATCTATTAAAGTTTTAAGCAATTTTCCCAATTTATATTTATCAAGAATATCGATACTATTCTCCTCAATAATTACATCTATTATTTTTTGCGCGGTTTTTAATCCAATCCCCTTGTGCAAGGACAATATTCTCTGCCATGCCGCAGAATCTTTGTAGCTGAAATCAACTCTTAAAAAAGACAATATATCTTTAGTATGCGCGCTCTCCACGAATTTTATCCCGCCGTATTTTACAAAAGATATATTATTTTTTATCAGTTCAAGCTCTAATTCATTGGAATGCCACGAAGATCTAAAAAGAACAGCGCTTTCACCCAGAGGTTTCTCTAAACTTTTTAATTTCTCAATTATAAATTTAGCTTGTTCTCTTTCAGAAGAAAATTCCGCATATATCGGTTTAGGGCCTTTGCCTTTAAAAGCTTTCAAATTTTTTGAGTATTTCTCTTTAGCCTTTTCTATAACTTTATTAGTTAAATCCAAAATCTGTTGAGTCGAGCGATAATTCGTTTCCAACGTAACAATTTCTGTTCCCGGAAATCTTTTCGGAAAATCCATAATATTTTTGAAATCAGCTCCCCGAAAAGAATAAATACTCTGAGAATCGTCGCCAACAGCCATTATATTTTTACGCTCTCCAGCCAAAAGCTCGGCGATTTCTGATTGAATTTTATTAGTATCCTGATATTCATCTATCATTATATATCTATATTGATCGGAAACTTTTTTCCTGATAGAAATATTATTCTCCAGCAATTTTTTGCAATAAATGAGCAAGTCGTCATAATCCATCATTGAATTCTTCAATTTTAACGAAGAGTAAGCGTCAAAAATCTCTTTTATCTGGTCAATCTTATCTTTGAATTGAGGAAGTTGATCAAAAATTATATCTTCCAAATTAGTCTCTTTATTCTTATGGAATGAAAACAATTCCCTTAATGTATTTTTCTTCGGCATATCTTTTTGATCGGGGAAAAGCTGGTTACGTATCTGTTTTAAAAGATTTTCAGAATCCTGTTCATCTAATATAGAAAAATTGTTAGAAAAACCTATAGCCTGAGCATATTTTCTCAATAAATTATTAGCAAAAGAATGGAATGTTCCTCCAGGAATTTTCAAACATCTATCGTCTAACAATTCTCCAGCTCTTCTTAACATTTCTTGGGAAGCTTTTCTAGTGAAAGTTAAAAGTAAAATATTGTCAGGATCTATTCCTTGCTCTATCAAGTAAGCAACTCTAAAAATCAAGGTTCTTGTTTTTCCGGAACCAGCTCCAGCAATGACCAAGACTGGACCATTTAAAAAAGTAGCAGCCTTATACTGAGAATCATTTAATTCTTTTTTATAATCTATCTTTGTCTGCATATGCAGAATTATACCCCAAAAATTTTAATTTAAAAAATGCCCTTCTAAAGAAGGGCATTTTCTTATTTTTTGCTTGATGTCGGAATGATTGGCGCTGATCCTGAAGCAAACATTTTCTGATAGTCAGCAGTCCAATCAGGATTATATTTTATCGCTTTTTCTACTAAATCATTAACTTTTTGCATATCATTCAAAGTCCCAGCGAAGAATATCGCTAAATCAAAATCATTTTTTGTCTTCTCGATTTTTTTATCGTCTATTTTCTTTTCCGCAGCCTGGAGGCCTTGTAAAGCATAAGACATCAGTTTATCTTGATTCTTCAAAACCCTGGCAAACTCCATTCCTGTTTTAAAAAATCCTAAATTACTATTACCAGTATCAGAGATTGCTTTATTTATAACATCATAAACTTCATTAGTCTTACCTAAGAGCCCTCCAAAATAAATTGCATTATCATAAAAATTTGCCACTCCAGGAACATTTTTTATATGCGCTAAACTAGCATCCCAACCCATCTGAGCATATTTAACCACATAATCAATTTTCTTTAATGCTTTAGCATAATCAATCCCGATTATATAAGTTCTTTCAAGAGTTGGCTCTAATTCCGCAGCCTTATCTATCAATCTAAAAGATTCATCTATTTCTCCGATCATTATTCTTGCCTGAGACAACCCCCAATAGCTTTGAGGATTATTGGGAGATAGCTCAACAGCTTTTTGAAAGACATCGATAGCTTCATTTATTTTTGACGGATCATAAGCAATGCCATAAGAAATAAGCATATATCCAAGTCTTATATAAGCCCTATAATCAGTAGGAGCTTCACTGATTGTCTTTTGATGCTCCTGAATAAACATATCAGCCTCTTCTTTAAATAATGCTTTCTGCTGGGCGTTATATTGATTGCTTTGCATTATATTATTGACTGTTTCGCATAAATAGTCTCTTTGCTGATAAAAACCGATGTGCGATTTATTTCCCTCTTTGTAAAGAATAATCCTTTGGTTAGGATTATTTTCCTGTAAAAGCTGAACTATTGCAGAATTAGATTTATAAGGCAAAACCGCAAAATTATAAATCCAAGAACCAAACATAGCAATTACAAGAATAATTCCAAAAACTTTTGTAGGAGAGATATCTTCTTTCTCGGAAATATTTTCTTGATCATTTTGGTTAATTAATGATCCGGCAAAAGCTAAAACTAAAAAGAACATCATATAACTTGTCACCATGTCAAAAACAGTCAGATTTTGAACAAAATATGCCGCTAATAGCCCCGATATAATCGAAAACTCCCAGAAATATTGATTATCTTTGTTATATTTCTTCCAAAGAAGATAAGATGTTCCTAAAAATAAAGATAAATATGATAATAATCCTAAAATTCCAGTTGATATAAGCGTATCTATGATAATATTATGAGCTCTATCAAACCATACTTCCCCTCCATATTCGACCAAGAATAATTTCGGATTGAAATATTTATAAAATACCAATTCAAAATTTTCTGGTCCATAGCCAAGCAAAGGTTTCTGCCAAATAGCTGGAATAATATTTTTCCATATCAATAGCCTTGCCCCTCCTCCAGATTTTATGAATTCATTGCTCAAATAACTATTATCTTCCAGGATAGAGCTTAAAAACCAGATAGAAAAAATAGCAAAAACTACTATAGTTATTTTTCCTATTTTTCTTATTTGGACGTTTTTATGATTAAAGGCCAACCAAAACAAAAAAATTATTACTAATCCTCCAAAAAATGATGCCAGAGCGGCTCTTCCCCCGCTGTAGAACAACGCCCAAAAATTTAAAATAAAAATCAAAAACAGATAAATCCTATGGCTTAAAAATGAAAGCATTGCTAAGGCAATAGTCAAAAAAACCAGAAATATGGAAAAATAAATCCCTGTTTGCTTTAACGTAAAAACACACCATGCAACTATGCCAGCGCTTGATAACCAGAAAAGCCATCCACTCTTGCTAATTTCTTCCCAAGAAAAAATTTTTCTATTTGAATCTTTTGCGAATTGGCTGATAAGATAAATTATCAAGAAACAATTAAACATCAAATAAGTAGCAAGAAAAGAAGAGTTTCCCAACGTTACTCCTCCCCAAGTTGAATATTTTAATAATGTATTAAATACATTTATTCCGTATTTTACACATAAGAAATAAATGCTCATCAAAGTCGAAAAAAATGTCGATACTAAGAAGATAGAATTCCAATCGCTTTTCTTTTTAAATGTATTTGAAAGGGCGAGAAAAAAAGCGCCTAAATGCAATTGCATCAAAAATCCTGTCATTCTCTCAAATTTCGACCAAAACGATCTTGTTGGATCCAATCCAAAAGCAGTAGCCAATCCAAAAACCAAAAGATATAAAAAGACTATTATAATCAATGGATTTATTTTAGGCCTATATTTAGGATTAATGATTGCCAATATCATCCATGATGCAAAAGCTATTTGCGCAAAAGCCATGAAAAATATCGACTTGGCTCCTACAAAAGGAAAAAAGCCCTTATTGTAAACAATGAAAGGAATAAACATTGCCATTATAGTTGAAACCCAGATGGCAGTTTTCAATATTTTTTCCAAAATACTTATTTTATTTTCTATTTTTGTCATATTTTTCGTTTTAAAAGGATTACTTATTTTTATATAAATTTAAAATCGTATCAAACATTATTTTGATATCAAATTCATCTTTTAATTTGCGATAAGAGTTTTCTCCCATTTTTTTGATTAAATCGAAATTGTTGATAAGTTTTGCCAAATTTTCTGCCCAAATGCTTGAATCATCTTCTTTTATCAAAATCCCGCAATCAGAGCTCACTGCTTCTTTTATGCCTCCAACATCGCTGGCAATGATAGCCAGACCATAGTTCATAGCTTCAATTATAGTATAAGGGAATCCTTCCCATTTGCTAGGCAAAGCAAAAATATGGGCATTTTTAAGATAATCCGAAATTTCTCCGTGATCAACCATGCCCGTAAATTTAATTTTTTCAAAAAGATTATTATCCCTAACCAAATCACGAAGGATTTTTGTCTGCGGTCCGTCACCTATTATTGTAACTTGAGATTTATTTTTAGTTTCTTCATCCAATAAATCATAAGCATTTATAAGCAAAAATGGATTTTTTGGCTCAGCCAACCTGGCAATCATGACAATTTTTACAATATCAATATTCTTGAATTTATCTTCCAGATTCACCTCGCTCGGCTGGACGCCATTATAAATAACTGCGAATTTTTCTTCTGGCGCGATCTTATATTTCATTCCAAGTTCTTTTACAAAATTAGAACAACAAATTATTTTCTCAGAATATTTCGCGCAAATCTTTTCAGTAACTATTCCTAATACCTTTTGTATCCACGGAACTCCATCATTAAAACTCCAACCATGAGCCGTAAAGAAAGTTGGGATTCTGTTTTTTATAGTCATTCTCCCCACTATTCCAGAAAAAGAACTGTGACAATGGACTATATCCGGCTGAAAATCTTTCAAACATTCTTTTAGCGCATCTCCAGCCTGCATCATCACCGCAGGATTGAATGTATTTATAAAAAAATCATTAGGGTAGTATTTAATCTTTAACGATTCTGATTTTTGCGCTAACCACCCTCCAGGAGAGCTCATTATAGCTATTTCATGCCCTTGCATTTTAAAATGTTTCGCCAAGTCAAAAACATGGGTCTGAGCGCCCCCAATTTCTGATTTTGTTATCAAATACAGTATCTTCATGAATAATGATTCAGCATAGCAGGAAAATAGCCTTTTTTCCAGACAAAGAAACGATTATTCCCTTTATTTTTCAAACCTTTTGTGTTATCTTGAAATATAAAATATGGCTCAAATAAAGATAATAAATGTTGTCGGTGCTAGGCCAAATTTCATGAAAATCGCACCGCTAATGAAAGAATATTTACGATATCCAGAAATATCGCCTATTTTAGTACATACTGGGCAACATTATGATTATCAGATGTCAGAATCTTTTTTTAAATCCTTGGGAATAAAAAACCCTGACTATAATCTTGAAGTAGGATCAGGGACGCACGCTCAACAATTCGGAAAAATCATTGAGAGATTAGAGCCGATATTATTAAAAGAAAAACCAAATTTAGTTTTAGTTGTCGGAGACGTAAATTCAACAGCTGCTTGCGCTATAACTGCGAAAAAAATGAATATTCCTGTAGCGCATATTGAATCAGGTCTAAGAAGTTTTGACCAAGAGATGCCAGAAGAAATAAACAGAATAATTACTGATCATATTTCTGACTTGTTATTTGTCTCAGAAAAATCAGGAATAAAAAATTTAAAGAAAGAAGGAATATCTTCAAAAAAAACCTATTTTGTCGGAAATGTGATGATTGATACATTAATTAATTCTTTGCCTCAAATAGAAAAATCTGAAATTCTTAAAAAGAATAATTTAGAAAATAAAAGAATAGTTTTAACAACAATTCATCGCCCTTCCAATGTCGATTCCAAAGAAAAATTGGAAAAAATATTGGAAATATTAAACAAAATCGAGAAGAATTCAATTATTGTCTTCCCTATGCATCCCCGTACTAAAAAAAATATTGAATTATTCGATTTAATGGAAAAATTCAAAAGCTTAAAGAATCTTTTAATATTAGATCCTATAGAATATCTTGATTTAATAAAAATTCTAAAAAATTCCTGGTTAGTTATTACTGATTCAGGAGGCATCCAAGAGGAAGCTGCATTTTTAAAAATACCAACTATCACGATAAGAAAAAATACTGAAAGACCTGCAACTATTACCTGCGGAGCTAATATAATCACAGGATTGAATACAAAAAAAATCGCTTCTCAAATCAAGAAAATTTCAAGCAAAAAATATCCTAAGATAAAAAATATTCCTTTATATGACGGGAAAGCGGCTAAAAGGATAGTTTCAATAATCACTAAAAAATACAATGCCTAAAGTAAGCATAGTACTGCCAACTTATAAAGGGTATAGATATCTCCGCCAATCAATCCAAAGCTGCTTAGACCAAAGCTTTACAGATTTTGAACTCATAATAATAGATGACGGGCCATCGCAAGAAACACAGGATATAGTCAATTCATTCTCTGACAAAAGAATAAAATTACTTATAAATGAACATAATATCGGCTTGCCTGATTCTGTAAATAAGGGAATGTCTAATGCTATTGGGCGATATCTCACTTGGACATCAGATGACAATTATTTTGCCAAAGATGCTATTAAAGAAATGGTAACCTATTTAGACGAAAATAAATCTTATTTTGTTTATTGCAATTATTGGCTAATAAACGAAGAAGGAGAAAAAATCAAAGAAGTGAAATTAAGCAATCCTGAGAATCTTGATGGATTTAATACAATAGGAGCTTGTTTCCTCTATAAAAAAGAAATACCAGAAAAAATAGGTGGGTTTAACAAAGAGTTCTTAGGAGCTGAAGATTATGAATATTGGCTAAGGATAAAATATTCAGGATTCAAAATATCAAAAATAGATAAAACACTCTATTACTACAGGCAAAATCCCCAAGGAATAACTGGAACCCAAAAATCGATAGGATTAGCGCAAAAAGCTTATTTAGCGTGCAAAGCCCATTGCCCTGCCTGGTCGCAACTTATCAACTTAGGAAAAGTGGAATTATATTCCAACAGACCGCTATCAGCTATTAAATATTTTTTACAATCAATAATGCAAAAACCTAATTTTTTCTATACCTGGAAACTAATAGTTTTTGCAATAATTAATATAATCAGCCCTAAATTTGCTCAAAATTTAAAAAATAAAATATGAAAGAATTTTTAGAAAATAAAAAAGTATTAGTCACCGGAGGCGCTGGAGCAATCGGATCGAGATTAATTCAAATGATAAAAGATGTCCCAGGGGTAGAAATCTTCAATATTGATGATTTCTCGTCTGGAAATAATATTGTTATAGAAGCGCCTAATATCCATTTCTATAAAGACGACATTCTTAATGAAAAAACATTAGAAGAAATTTTTTCAAAAAAAATAGATATAATCTTTCATTTGGCAGCTAATTTCGCGAACCAAAATTCTGTGGAGCATCCAGAGAAAGACTTAATGGTCAATGGAATGGGAACTCTCAGAATTTTGGAATATTCAGTAAAGTATGATGTCAAAAAAATAATTTATTCATCTTCATCATGCGTTTATGGACATCAAGATAATGCCATGGAAGAAGAAAAAATTACTATCAAGCTTGATACTCCTTACGCGATTGACAAATTATTAGGAGAAATGTATTGCTATTATTTTCATGATATTTATAAAACAAATGTTACAATTTTTAGAATATTTAACTGTTATGGACCAGGCGAGAAACCAGGGCAATACAGAAACGTTATTCCTAATTTCATAAAATTAGCATTAGAAGGCAAAGCTTTACCGATTTTAGGAAACGGCCAAGAAACAAGAGATTTTAATTATATTGATGATGTTATAAATAAAATGATATATGTTTCCTCATTAAAAGAATCAAAAGGCCAAACTTATAATTTAGGAAGCGGGCAAGAAACTCAAATTATTGATATTGC
>ENA-UOWE01000533-UOWE01000533.1-activated-sludge-metagenome-genome-assembly--contig:-NODE-533-length-54484-cov-6.683735_pt1 | contig 54484 bp, 48 predicted proteins | sample MGYA00249841_ERZ761562 | MGnify/ENA primary metagenome ERZ761562 (study PRJEB28883, sample SAMN05720200) | activated sludge metagenome | isolation source: Anaerobic digester | place: Japan...
ATGGTATATTAAACGAATCGCATATTTTATTACCTAAATCGTATTTATAAATCCAACTTGAATTATCCATCTCATATATAATATTTTTCCCATCAAAACAATACTTTACTAATAAACTATTGCTTTTTTCTACAAATAAATATGGATTTTTTATTTCTAAATTTTTAACATAAAAAGTATCTTGACGTTTAATTAACATACCAAGTTGATTGTATTTACCAAACGACCTCCTCCCCTCTTCAGTGCTTTGATTGATATGTCTTATTATTAATGCCAAAAAACTTGAATCGTTAACCTGAATAAATGGAAAAGCTTTTAATGTTAATAGGTGATAATCAACTTCTGGTGGGTAAATAGTTCCAATAATTTCATATTTTCTTAAACTGTTGTTTTTAATATTATACGCAACTATTTCTGAATTATTATAAAGTACATATAAGGTATCATTTGTAATTTTATCACATATCTCATCAACCTCCACTTTAAAAGGTAATTTGAATGATTTAAAAAATTGACCATTTTCTTTGTATATCAAAAAATTAGTACTGCTATCTGTATTTTGTAAGAATATTATATGATTTTCATTATTTATTGTAATATAATTGAATAATGATGAGGTTTGAGTACTAACATTGTTAATTATAATATCCTTAACTTTATTATATTTCAATGTTCTGTTTTCGCATGAATTTAAAATAAACACTATAATTATAAAAACTATCTTTTTCATAAATGTTATATATAAAAGTAGGAGCCATTTCTGGCTCCTACACATTAAAATTATTTTTCTAAGTTCACCACCAAATCTAAATAATCCATACCGGGTTTAAATTCTTCTGGATTTGTTTCTTCCGTTACAAGAAAATAAAAATATTTATTCTCTATTTTTTCTTCAATAAACTTCATGTCTTTGCGTAAACAAAGTTCGTAAAATTCATTCCATTCTTTATCTAGCAAAAAGGGGAATAATTGCTTTACTTGCTCTTTGTCTGCAAAAAATTCATATTCCTTATGTTCTAATATAGAAGAAACAAAGTTCTTGTAACATTTAATTGTAGTACCGGTAGGCGTTACTACTACATCATAAGGAGCACATGCTTCAGGAGTATTAATACAATCGGGTTCTGTTTCTACAAATTTTCTACCATTTGACGCAGGTTTGGGCTTTACTGGTGCAGATTTTAAAATTGACATTACATTTGTTTTTGAAATTTCATTTTTTTCTTCTTTTTTGCAGGCTGTCATCATAATTCCGCTTGCCAAAATTACTAAAAATGTACGAAATGTTAAAATGCGTTTTGCATTTTTAATTTTCGTAATTCCGAAATTTTTCGTGAATAGTTTTTTCATAAAAATACATTTTTTAAATTGTTAATAAATTTGTTTCAATTGTATTTGGGTACCTCATAAAATATTTATAAAGACAAAAAAGCTGAAAGTCTATAAGATTTAGAAAAAGAAACAAAAACTTAGTTCTAATGCATAAGCAGCAAGTCTTTTACATTACAAGTAAATTAGAAAAATTTCTAACAATAAATTTTCCAGCTTTTTCCCAATTTTGTTGGAATTGTATAAGCTTTGATGAAATTTACACTAAACTCACTTTTGGGGATGCTATCTTTCTTTTAAAAGAATTTCAAATAAGAAAAGAAAAAAGTGAGACAAAGAATGGGGATTACTTCTGAATGAATTAAAATAGCTCATCTTTTATTTTGAAAGTAATTTAAAAAATTTCGTTCTATTTTTATCATAATGAACGATCTCTTTTAATAAATTATTCCTCACAGAAATTATTAAAGGATTAATATTCATTGTTTTATTGAAATAAATCTCATTATCGCTATTCTTATCGATAATAAATTTTGAACGATTAATAAATTCATTAATATTTATATAAATAATATTATTTGTATCAAGCAAAAGCACATATAGTTTATCTTCTCTTTTACTTATATATGATTGATTCGTTATTAGCCATTTATAAACATCCTCGTTGCAAGAAGCACATCCAGAGTTAGATATTATTAATAAATTATAGTTTTCTTTTTTTATCACTGATCCTATTTTAACAACAAGATTCTGCATTTTTTCTTCATTCGAAGCAATTGAAATAGAACAATATCTGTTATAATATTCATTCTTCAAACTATCCAGTTGTTTATTGAATTCTAAATCATTATACTTAGTTATTTTTAATGAATCAATAATTTTTAAAATTATTTTATTATTGCTTTGATTTAATGAATACATTATTCCACATTCTTCACCCCAAGGAGTTATTCCTATTTTTTTCCCAATTAAATTAAAATTACTGTCATAATATAACTCCATTCGCTTTTTGCCATAATAATTTCCGAGAGTTATATAACGTTTGTAGATGTTTAATTTTCGAAGCGGACAAATAATTGAATATAAACCCTTAAAAATAGAATTATCATTAGAATATATTAAATTTGTATCTATCTCATTTATTATGGTTTGAAATGAATCGATTTTATTTTCTTTAAGATTAAATTTCAAAAATGTTGAATTGAATCGAAACGAAACTAATATATTATTCGAATCAATCCATAAAATATTTGGGAAAATATATTCAGCATCAATATTATTATCAATGTTAGGGTATTTTATCGGTAAATAATATGAACTGTCCTTTTTTAAATCATATATTACAATGAATTTACTTTGAGATATTAATTTTCTTTTTCGTGGCAAATATATATAAGCCATTTTCTTATTTTTAAATTCAATATTATAAACATTTGGAATAAAATAATCTTTCCCATTAGTAAAATCCAGATTCAATGAATATTTCTTTATTAACTTCCCTTCTTTATTTAAAGACACCAAATAAAAAGTATCGTTCCCAAAATAATCCCATTTGCTAAAAAAAATTATAATGGTATCTTTATTTATCATTTCAACTGTATATATATCATGTATATTATGAAAAGGCATCTTGAGTGAATCAATCGCTTTATTTCGATTAAGATTTAAAAAATAAAGTATATTAGAAGATTTATAATTAATAATCAAAAAAGTATCTGTTGAACTAATTGATAATTTTCTATAAATGATTGGATTAGTATTTTGTACAATCCATGAATATTCGTCAATTTTACAATTATTATCCGATAATTGAATCCATTGATTTGTTTTATCTTTATGTTGAGCAACACAACTATTCAAAAGTAAAACAAATAGTATAGGTAAGATTCTCATATTATATTTAATTAATAATTAAAAAGGCTATTTATACGACGTAAATCAATTATAAATAGCCCATAAAGTTATTCTAAAAAGTTATTCTAAACTAGCTCCATATTTCACATGTGTTCCTGTTGCAGTATTATAACATTCTTTTAATGGCTCACCACCACATGCAATAGTTTTACTTCCATCAGAATGTTCTAAAAAATAAGCATCCCATCTATATCTTCTAAAAAGAGCTTTATCATTAGTTGGATAATTTTCAAAAAAAACATAAGTACTATCACTACTATCAATATACTGCCTATATGAAATACCATCAATAATGCTATCTGTATTTATCAATACAAAATTTGAAGGTAAATTTGGTGGCCAACAAGGAACATTTTTATTTAGCACTGACTCATAATTTTTTTTTACTTCTTCTTTTTTACAGGCCGTAAATATCATTCCACCGACCAAAATTACTAAAAATAGTTTTTTCATAAAAATACATTTTTTAAATTGTTAATAAATTTGTTTCAATTGTATTTGGGTACCCTACAATTTGTTGCAAGTATAATCGATCTTATGTAAAAAAAAAAAATGACTTTTGTCATGTTTTGAAATTTATTAGGGTTTTATTTTGATGTTTCTACTCGTTATTAGGTTTTTATTTATCAAAATAGCTATACTTGCTAATTAAACTGTACTGTAACAACTGCTTTTAAAGCAATATTTTCTTTTATTACAGGGCTTGAATAATATCCGTAACGGTAAAAAACACCGATTCCCAATCCGTTAAACGATTGTTTAAATAAATTGTAAACTTGTATTCCGGATTCAAGAAAAGGATGATTCGCTGTTTTAATGGTGGGTATTTTGTTTTTTTCCGACAAATCGCCCAAAGCAATATTCTGATGAAGCGATAAGCCGGGATTAAATTTTCCGATATGAAATAAAATGCTTCCAAAATCGTGCTTGAAAAAACCAAATACAAACCGGTCAAAATAAAACTCGCTCATCCGCATCGTTGCAAAAGTATGGTCAATAGCAATGGGCAATCCCTTATCGTAACTGCTATATCCTCCATACAAAAGCGAAATAGGCAAACGACCGGGTGTATATCCACCCATAATGGTAAAGGTAGATTTTCCATGAATACCCCATTTAACCGGAATCTGGAGGTTGGCTTCTGCTTTCCAATACGTCGAATGGTTTTCTTCTATCGTGCCGTAATGCACATTCCACCATAAAACGGGATATTTTGATCCTATACTAAAACGACGGTTCAGCGTTTGAAAAAATTGTTCCTTGTATAGGAATTTCGAGCTAAATGTGTATTCCTCAAAACGCACTGATTTATAAATGCTATCGTTATACAAAAAGAAATTAATTGGCGATAAAAGCAACGAATTTCGACTGTATGCCAAGTTGTTCTTAAAATAGCGAAACGTTCTGAATGTAATGGAAGCCTGGTATCGTTCAAAATAATCCATGTTCCATATATACAAGCGACGGTAGGCATTGCTACCAATAAGCGATGTTTGGTCGAAAAAGGCAATCTCTCCCGATTCGCGTACGTCGTTGCTGTATTGCAATATAATTTTTGTTTCTTTTAAAGGATGGGGGGTCAACTGAAACAATCCCCCGTATTTCCATTTTTTATCTTTAAAACCATAACCCGCATAGCCCCCAATTGCCCAATATTTCGATATTTTTTCGTTGGTAATGAGATCTAAATTTAACCGGAAACCCTCAAAACGGTTATAAGCAAACAAATTACGAATATTAAGATTACAAAACGATATAGGCACATAACCGTTCAACAAAATCTCCATAAACCGGATTTTATTATCCAGATGAAATTCCTTACCAATGCTATCGATAAAATGATACGTATTTTTTTCTGTCTCGCCAAACGATTCGGCTCTGTATTTCATCCATAAACTGTCGCTTTGTTTCGGTGCGTTTTTCTTCAACTCTACCTGCACCTCGTTAAACATATTTTTACTCAGCGAAGGGTTAATTTGTACCGAGTCGATGTATGATTTTCCCACTCCAATCAACGGAACCGTTTTTCGTATTACGATGGCGGTTGTATCGCTAAGCGATAGCGTATCGTTTTTATCGCCGATCTGGAGACCGCTCATTTTTATTTCGGTATTGAGTTGGTAAGGAAACCATTGCTTCCCATCAACCAAACGATAAATTTGTTGGATACCGACCCACATTTGCTCGTCTTGCTTAAATGGCTCTGCTTGTATGGTTTGAATGGCATATTGCCTTGCATTTATTTGAATCAACCCCTTAAGCCCATCGAATAATGTGTTTTTCATCGGCCTAAAGAAAATAACAAAAATGCTGTCGCCCTCTTCGCTGAATACAGTATCTTTTATCTCATAAAAATAACGCCCAATTGCTTGTTTTGACAATGGATTTAAGTATTTCTTATCAAAAACATTGACCATATCGTTATAAAACGAAAACGATTGAAACTGGGTAGCCATGGCAATAAAATAAGGTTGCTGAATACCCGATGTTCGCGTTGCTAATACGATTTCTTTTGTTTTGTCGGGATAAAGAAATGACCTACGCGTAACCGACTCAGACAAAAACAAATAATGCTTGTTGAAAAAAGAATCGATGCGCGAAGATAACGACATCGGCATATTTTCTGAAGTGTCGGAACGCAAGGTACTAACAAAAGGCGTTAATCCGGCTGATTTATCGGGACTTATTCGAATGGTATCACGGCGATAAAACACAGATTTTTTGTCAATGGTAAAAACCAACTTATTGTACGACACGTATTTAAACGATGACAACTGTTCGGGATTATTTCGCTCCCTATTTTCTATCACTTTGCGCACAATACGGTGAGCAGGGTTGTCGTTTGCTTTTATGGTTAATTCGGGCAAAGTAATGGTTTGAGGTTTTAAATAAACATTCAAAAAATCTGATGTTTGTTCCGACAACATAATGATTTTATTCTCATAACCAACATAGGAAATTTGTATTTGAAGTGAGTTATTGATGTTTTTTAACACAAAATTCCCGTCTATATCTGAAACCGTTCCGGTTTTTGTACCAACCACCGATATATTTGCAAATGGAATGGGTTGTTTATTCGAAGAGTCAAATACTCTTCCTTTCACTACATTTATTGATTGTGAAAAGCTAAAATGATTGAAAAATAGTATTAAAAAAACAAATAAGGTCTTTCTAAAACAAGAAATGGTTTTCACAAAAAGAATATTCGTTATTCAAAAGCTCCCATTTTTAGCATGTTTATTTCGGTGGGAGTTAAAAATCTCCAACGTCCGCGTGGCAAGCTTTTTTTGGTAAGACCGGCAAAATAAACGCGATCGAGCTTCACAACTTTATAATCCAATGCTTCGAACATTCGTCTTATAACCCTATTTTGTCCGGTATGAATTTCTACACCAACTTGCGTTTTATCGGTAGGATCAACAAACGAAACCACATCAGCTCTCAAAAAATCATCACCATCGTTTATTCCCTCAACTAACTTATCCATATCTTCTTTTTTCAGTTTTTTATCTAAAAAGACATGGTAAATTTTCTTTTTTGAAAACTTGGGATGAGTAAGTTTTGCAGCCAAATCTCCGTCGTTTGTAAAAAGCAAAACACCGGTAGTATTTCGGTCTAAACGTCCAACCGGAAAAACTTTTTCGCGACATGCACCGCGTATAAGTTCCATAACGGTTCGCCTTCCACGCTCGTCGGCGGTTGTTGTAACATAATCTTTCGGTTTATTCAAAAGAATATAAACTTTGTTTTCTATTTTTATAGCTTCGTTGTTAAACTTTATCTCATCGGTTGGTTGTACTTTTGTTCCTAATTCGGTTACAACAACGCCATTAACCTTAACCAGCCCGGCTTTTATATATTCGTCTGCTTCGCGGCGACTGCATATACCTGCATTTGCCAAATAACGATTCAAGCGTATGCTGTTGTCTTTTTTGGCTGCTGTTTTATTATACTTAGGCTTCCCTTTCGAAAAAGTTGGCTTTTGCTTTGAAAATGGCCGATCTTTTTTTCTATCACGATGTTCATTACTATCGTCTGATTCTTCTTTTTTATATGGTTTATGGACCGGTTTATCTTTTTTGTATTTTGAAAAGGATTTAGATGAATCACCTATGTTTCGCTCTTCATTTTTGTAGCGATTCTTTTTCAATGGTTTCGAATCGGTTTTAAAATGTTTATCGTTTTCTTCTTTGTCTTTTGTAAATCGTTTGTGCTGCTCTTTTTTCTCATTGGAATGATAATGTGAGTGTTCGTTTTTATTGCTCTTTCCGGAGTTGAATTTGCGTCTTTCCATAATTGGTATTTTGCACAAAAGTACTAAAAATTAGCAAAATTCTAATATACTTAATGTGTAATAAAGTTGAGCACAAATAGAGTAGCATTGTTTTTATTACGATAAACTTTTTACGCACTGCTTATATTGTAGTTGCGTCTTTTTATTTTTTACTTTTGCCAATATTTCTTACCTTCGCTGTTTAAAAATATGGCGTATGCAAGTTAAGATAGTAAACAAATCCAAACACCCCAATCCGGAATACAGCACTCCTTTTTCAGCCGGAATGGATTTAAGGGCAAATATCGAAAAGCCTATCGTTTTGAAGCCTATGGAAAGAGTACTTGTTCCAACGGGTCTATTTATCGAGCTTCCGGTAGGATTTGAGGCACAAATTCGTCCTCGTAGCGGATTAGCATTAAAAAAAGGCATCACGATACTTAACACACCCGGGACCATCGATGCCGATTATAGAGGAGAAATTGGTGTTATTCTTATCAATCTTTCTAATGAAGAATTTATAATAAACGATGGCGAACGTATTTGTCAAATGGTTATTTCAAAACACGAAACCATTCGTTGGGAAAATGTAGAAATACTCCAAGAAACCATGCGCGGTGAAGGCGGATTTGGACACACAGGGAAAAAATAACTAAAAAGTAAAAGCAAATGAAGATAATTATACCAATGGCAGGAATGGGCAAACGTATGCGACCACATACGCTCACGATTCCTAAACCATTAATTCCTATTGCCGGAAAATCGATTGTTCAACGTCTTGTCGAAGATTTAAAAACCACCATATCCAAACCCATTGACGAAATAGCATTTGTTGTGGGCGATTTTGGCAAGGAAGTCGAAGAGTCGTTGTGTAAAATTGCACACGAAATGGGCTCAACATGTAGCATATATTATCAAAATGAACCGTTAGGTACCGCTCATGCCGTTTTATGTGCAGCCGATTCGTTAAAAGGCGAAGTTGTGGTAGCTTTTGCCGACACCTTATTTAGAACCTCATCTATACAAGGTAATAGTGCCGATGCCATTATATGGGTAAAAGAAGTCGAAAATCCATCGCAGTTTGGAGTTGTTAAGCTGAACAATGAGGGTATTATTACCGATTTTATTGAAAAACCGCAAACACCGGTCAGCAATCTTGCCATTATCGGTATTTACTATTTTAAAAGCGGAGAACTACTTCGTCAAGAATTACAATACCTCATCGACCATAACATAAAAGTTAAAGGCGAGTATCAACTTACCGATGCACTTCAAAACATGAAAAACAAAGGCCTTACACTTAAAGCCACAGCTATTGACGAATGGTTTGACTGCGGAAATAAGGAAGCTACATTAAATACAACAAAACGAATACTTGAATTGAGTACACCCGAACAACTTTTAATGCCCGGAGCGCAAATAATCAATTCAGTTATTATTCAGCCGTGTTTTATCGGTATTGACGCCATTGTAGAAAATTCTATAGTTGGACCATATGTTTCGATTGGAAAACAAACACACGTTCGCAATAGTATCATCAAAGATTCTATTATTCAGCGTTATACGCATGTTGAAAATCTCATCATTTCAAACTCAATTGTTGGAAACAACAGCGATATAAGCGGTTCATTTAAGGACTTAAATGTTGGCGATTATAATACATTGACACTTTAATATGCAAATATTAAAACTCTTTATATTAACGTTGATTTTTTCGTCCCTGTTTTGTATTACGCATGCTCAAAAAAAGGATAATTCTGCATATAATCCCGAATACACTCATACGCTTATAGAAGCCAACCGACAAAAAATACTCAATAATTTTGAAGCAGTCAGGTCTCTTTACGAAAAGTGTATTGCAATAAATCCCAATAGTGCCACAGCCTATTACGAATTGGCATCCTATTATATCCAGCAAAACGAACTCGAAAAAGCCATTCCCTTGGCCCAAAAAGCAGTCCAACTTTCACCAAAGAATATTTGGTATCAAGCACTTATGGGAGTATTATACAAGCAAACCCGTCAATTTCCTAAAGCTATCAAATCGTATAAAAAACTATTACAACAAAATAACAATAGAATCGATTTTTGGTATGAATTAGCTTATTTATACATGTACACCGGCAAATTATCAAATGCCATTAAAACATTTGATAAAATAGAACAAATGTTTGGACTGGAAGAAAGTATATGTCTTGAGCGGGAAAAAATATATACGTACCAAAAAAAATACGAAAAAGCCAATAATGAGATTTTTAAGCTTATTAAAACAAATCCGAACGAAATCCGCTATTTAGGAATGCTTGCCGAATCATACATATCGCAAAACAAAATGGAACAAGCAAAACAAGTTTATGATCAAATGCTAAGCATGGATAGCTTAAACGGATTAGTAAATTTGTCGTTAGCTGATTTTTATAGAATTCAACAGGATTTAAAAAAGTCATTTTATCACCTTCGATTAGCTTATAAAAGCCCCGATATCGATTTAGACACAAAAATCAAAATGCTTATTACCCTTACCGGTTATGCCAGCAAAGACAAAACGCTTAGCAAAGAAGTAGATAATTTGCTTTCTATTTTAAGTCAGATTTATCCCGATAACCCCAAAGTGCTAACACTTGAAGCAGATATCCTTTTACGCAACAATAACCCCGACGAAGCCTATTCTAAATTGTATAAAATAACCCTTCAGGACCCAAGCAAATATATTATTTGGGAACAAATGCTTATGATAGAATTTAAACAAAGTAAGTGGGACTCTATGTATATACACAGCTGCAAATCTATTGAATACTTTCCAACACAAACAAACCTTTACTATTTCAAAGCCATTGCAGCACAGCAATTATCAAAGTTAAAAGAAGCAGATGAGGCATTAAGTTATGCCGAATCGCTGCCTATCCAAAACAAAGACCTCGAAACCGAAATCTATGCTTTACATGGCGAAATATTACATGCATTAGGCAAAAACCAGCAATCAGACCAGGCACTTGAAAAAGTATTGCAACTTGACAAAGGGAATAAAGCTGTGCTGAATAACTACAGCTATTATTTGTCGCTTCGTTCAGACAGTCTTGACAAAGCCGAACGCATGAGCCTGATTTGCGTTGAGCTTGAACCCAACAACCCTACTTTTTTAGATACTTATGCATGGGTGCTTTATAAACAAAATAAACTTGAAAAGGCGCTTGAATATATAAAAAAAGCGTATTTGCTTCAAAAAAACGACGCTGCAATTATTGAGCATTATGGAGATATTTTGTTTAAAACAGGTAACGTTGAACAAGCATTGGAAATATGGAACGAAGCCTTTAAATTAGGAAAAGGAAGCATACAACTTGAACAAAAAATAATGCAAAAAAAACTCATCGAATGAAAATCCTACAACATATTCTCGTGTTTTTAATCGTTGGTCTATTTGTTCTCGCATGCAAAACAAATAAAAACGTAGTTAGTACAAAACCCACTAACTACCCAAAAGTTAAAAACTATGGCATAGGAAAGCTCATCGACTCTATCACCACAAATTATATAAGCTATGATACGCTGTCTGTTAAATTTAAATTAAAAGTAGATTTATCGGACGAAAGCCACAATATTGACGGTGTTTTTAGAATAAAAAAAGATAGCCTGATATGGATAAGCCTGATGGCTCCTCTTGGAATAGAGGCGGCAAGAGTAATGTTTACACAAGACAGCATTTATTTTATGAACAAACTCAAAAAAGAATACTTTATCAAACCGTATTCATTGTTTGAAAACAACTACCATGTTGAACTTACATTCAATGATATTCAGGCCATACTCTCCAACCAACTATTTCTTTTTTCTGAAACCGACGAAGATAGCAATCTCGAAATGAACCCCAACAGTAACGAACGCGAATACATTAAAAAAACTTTTTTTCGCGATAAAGATTCCATAAATTATATACTAAAAACACACCGAAAACATAAAATAAAACGTTCTATTCGAAGAAACACAAAAGACATGATTGTGGAAAACATCAAAATTATACCACAAACATTTAAAATTAATCATATAGAAATAGTGGACTATATTGAAAATAGAAAGTTAGATATAGAATACCAACAATTCGAAAATATTAATTCCAAACTATTCCCCAAATCGCTTCAATTTGTTATTCAAGATTCGTTAAAAACATTCCAAGTCCAGTTAGAATTTTCCAAAGTAACTATAAATGGCGAAAGTAATTTATCATTCAATATTCCTAATTCCTATAAACGATTACCATGAAGCTAAAGCAAAATAATATCAACAAGTCGTTTTACATAAGAATTCTCATGATCTTGGTGATAGGAGTTCTTTGGTTTTCGAACAGTTATACTCAAAACAGAAAAGAATTAGAACAAAAAAGAAAACAAAACCAAAAAGAAATTGAATATACCAACTCACTGATAAAAAAAACACGCATGGAGAAAAAAAATTCCATGAATCAACTTTTAGTTTTAAATAAAAAAATTAGTGTTCGCGAAGAATTACTGAATACTATGCAATCGGAAATTCAATACCTCGACAGCCGTATAAAAATTCTTATTGATAAAATAGATTCACTCGAATACGACCTAAAGAAAATTAAAAGCGTATATGCAAAAATGATTGTCTTTGCCTATAAAACACGTTCTACCTACGACAAGCTGATTTTTGTGCTTTCGGCAGACAACTTTAACAAGTCGTATCGCAGGCTTCGCTATCTTCAATATTATGGCGAATATCGTCAAAAACAAATTGAGCAAATCATAAAAACAAAAACCGAAATCAAAAATATACTCGAACAATTAAAAGAAAAGAAAACTCAAAAAGAACAACTAAAATCCGAAACCGAAAAAGAAAAATTAGCCTTATCGAAAGACAAAGAAGAACAAACTCTCGTTTTAAACTCCTTGAAAAAACAAGAAAGCGAACTTTTAAAAAAGTTAAACAGTCAGAAAAAGGCCGACAAGCAACTGCAGGAAAGCATTAAAGCCTTAATAGCCGAAGAAATGAGAAAAGCCAGAGAGGAAGCAGAACGTAAAGCAAAAGAACTCGCGGCTCGTAAAGCAAAAGAAAATGCTTCAAAACATAATGCTGCAGAAAATAAAGAAGCTGTAGCCAACACAAATAAAACTGAAAATAACAATAAATCCCTTGAAATCTTACTTACACCGGAGGAGCAACTTGTAAACGATAAATTCGAAGCAAACAGAGGACGTCTTCCATGGCCCACTGAAAGAGGCGTGATTTTATCTTCATATGGCGAACACGAACATCCGGTCTTAAAAGGAGTTAAAGTTAGAAACGACGGTATTTATATCAGCACCTTGCCCGGGGCAAAGGTAAGAACAGTATTTGACGGTGAAGTATCAAAAGTGCTTGCCATTCCCGGAAAAAATAAAATCGTGCTCATTAAACACGGTAATTTCTTTACAGTTTATTCAAACCTCAACGAAGTTTTTGTTCAACCCGGGCAAAAAGTAAAAACTAAGCAAAGCATCGGAACGGCCAACACTGACCCCGACGAAGACAAAACGTATGTCGAACTTCAAATTTGGAATGGAAACATTAAAATGAATCCGGAGTTGTGGATTAGTAAATCAAATTAGCAAGTCTATAAAATCAACATCGCATCACCATAAGTACCAAAGCGATATTTTTCTTTGATTGCCAATTTATATGCCTCCATAAATTTATCGTAACCGCAAAAAGCTGCCGAAGTCATCATGGGTTGCGACATAGGTAAATGAAAGTTAGTAATCATGGCATCCGGCACACTAAATTGATAGGGCGGGAAGATAAATTTATTGGTCCAACCTTCAAACGGTTTTAATAAACCATTGGTAGAAACAGAAGTTTCGAGCGTACGAATAACGGTCGTTCCAACAGCACATATTTTTTTCCTGTTTTCTTTTGCCTTATTTACAATTTCGCATACCTCGGGAGTAATTTTTATTTGCTCGGAATCTACCTTATGCTTGGTCAAATCTTCAACATCAATTTGTCTAAAATTGCCCAATCCTACATGAAGTGTAACATAAGCTAAGGTTACTCCTTTTATCTCTAATCGCTTAAGCAAATGTTTGCTAAAATGCAGACCTGCAGTAGGAGCAGCCACTGCCCCTTCTTCTTTTGCATAAATAGTCTGATAACGTTCGTTGTCTATTTCTTCTACCTGGCGTTTTATAAAACGTGGCAAGGGCGTTTCTCCCAACGAATATAACGTTTTCTTGAATGAATCGTAATCTCCGTCAAATAAAAATCGTAGTGTTCTACCTCGCGAAGTAGTATTATCTATTACCTCTGCTACCAATTCGTCATTGTCGCCAAAATAAAGTTTGTTACCTATACGTATTTTACGGGCAGGTTCAACCATTACATCCCACAGACGCTGCTCCTGATTTAATTCACGAAGTAAAAATACTTCTATGCGAGCACCTGTTTTCTCTTTGTTCCCGTACAAACGAGCCGGAAATACTTTTGTGTTATTAAAAACCATAACATCCTGATCGTTAAAGTAATCTAAGATGTCATTAAATTGCTTGTGAAAGATTTCGCCTGTTGCTCTATCTATTACCATTAATCGCGACTCATCACGATTTTCTGTGGGATATAAAGCAATCAGCTCATCGGGTAATTTGAATTTAAATTGTGATAGTTTCATATTAATTCTTTTTTTAAACCAACCTTTATACGTAAAACTTTCTTAGTTGTTACAAATTTTCTGCCAATTTTTGATTTTTCAACTTCTCTTCAAATTGCTCTAACGTAATAATATCCTTAATATTAAAATCACCGATTGAAACCCTGCGAAGCGAAGACAAATATGCTCCACCAGACAACATAGCTCCTACATCGCGAACCAATGAGCGAATATAAGTTCCTTTGCTACATTTAATGCGAATTTCTATCTCGGGTAATTCACATCGTAAGAGCTCTAATTCGTAGATAGTTATTTCGTGCGATTTTAGTTCGGGCGTAATCCCTTGCCTTGCAATATTATACGCTCTGTCGCCATTAACCCATTTTGCCGAGAACGAAGGAGGAATTTGTTGCTGTAAACCCAAAAACGAAGAAAGAACATTTTCTACTTGTTCGGTAGAAATGTTTGAATAATTGTAATTCCCTTCTATTGGCTTTTCTAAATCGTAAGAAGCAGTGGTCGCTGATATATTGATTGTTGCAATATATTCTTTATTCAAACCGCTATATCTATCTATCGTTTTTGTATCTTTTCCTATGCAAACGATTAACAATCCGGTGGCTAAAGGGTCTAATGTTCCGGCATGTCCAACTTTTAGTCTTTCTCCAAAGGCTTGCTTGCACATACTTCTAACTTTACCGACAACATCAAACGAAGTCCATCGGTAAGGCTTATCAAATAAGAAGGTTCCGCTTTTATTTACTAACTCATTCATTATACCACCGCAAGACTATAGCCCAATTTTATCATTACCAAAATCAGAATTCCTATTATAATACGGTACCAACCAAACCACTTGAAACCATACTTCGTTAGAAAATAAATAAAAAATTTAATGGCGGCCATTGCAACAATAAACGACACAAGGTTTCCTACCAATAAATATTTCAAATTTTCACCATTAATAAACGTATAGGTTTTTAATAATTTATAGGCCGATGCAGCAAACATGGTTGGTACTGCCAAAAAGAAAGAAAATTCGGCTGCAGATTTTCTGCTTAATTTTTGAGTTAAGCCTCCAATTATTGTTGCGGCAGAACGCGAAACGCCCGGAACCATGGCAATACATTGAAACAAACCGACCATTAACGCATTTTTATAAGTCGGTTCTTGATCGTTTGTGCTATTTTTAAACCAAAAATCGACAAATAAAAATATAATCCCTCCAATCAGCAAGGCAATAGCGACAACTATAACATTTTCGAGCAGCGCATCAATATAATCGCCCAATAAAAAGCCAATCACAGCTGCCGGTAAAAATGCCACCAAAAGTTTATAATAAAAATTAAGTGACTTGAAAAAACGTTTATAATACAAAACGACAACTGAAAGAATCGCACCAAATTGGATGTTTACGATAAATGTCCTCAAAAACTCAGACGATTCCATTCCTAACATGTGTTGAGCAATAATCATATGACCTGTTGAGGATACAGGCAAAAACTCGGTTAGCCCTTCTACAATGGCTAACACAATAACATCAAACCAATTCATCAATTATTCTTTTTCTTTGCGACGATATAAAATCCCCACTATTTCAAATGCAAAACCAAGCAGAATTAAAATGGTAGATAAACTTAGTCTTCTAAAATCAAATAAGGTATCACCGGCAAAAACATTGGGGTCTTTGGTGCCTCCACCGGACATTGCGATAAAACCGAATACAATTAATAATAAACCAACAATTATTATTAATACGTTGATTTTTCCAAAAATTGAATAAGAAGCATTTTCGTTGTTCATATATTGAAATATTAAAAATACAAATCAGCAGTCCTCAATCGCAAATAGCGATTAACGGCGAAAAATGACGACAATAAACAAATAATGATTCCGGTAAACAGAATAACCAAATAGGTAATTCCTAATACCCTTATATCATATAAATTGATCATATCACCCAATTGAAGTTGTAAGAAATAGACAACAGCCGTAATAAGTGCCATAGCAATAAACGACGCTATAATACCCTGATATAACGATTTTGCTACGTAAGGTGCTCGAATAAAACTTTTGGTTGCTCCAACTAATTGCATCGTTTTTATAAGAAAACGCTTTGAATAAATAAGCAAACGAATGGTATTGTTGATTAACGCAACAGCAACTACCAAAAGGAATAGACTGATTAGCAGGACAAAAAAACTAATCGTATTTATGTTCTTGTATATAATATAAACCAAATCTTTTTGGTAGTACATTTCTTCTACAATAGGATATTGACTTATTTCTTTTTCAATTTTCTTTATGCTATCCGGTACGGCATAGTCGGCTTTGTATTTTACTTCTATAGAGGGTGGTAATGGATTTTCACTTAACAATTCCAAAAATGATTCTCCTAAATCTTTTTTCATTTGCTCGGCAGCCATGTCTTTGGTAATATAGCACGTGGATTTTACATAAGGTTTTGCATCAAGCATTTTTTGAAGCTTTAAAATATCAACCTCTTTTGCGTCTTCTTTAATAAATACACTAAAACTAATATTTTCTTTAACATAATTGTTAATTTGGCTGCTGCTTAAGTAAAGCAACGAAATAATACCAAGTAGAAACAATAATAAGGTAATGCTAAAAGTAGTTGTAATATAAGAATTTACAATTCTTATCCAATTGCTTTTTTTTTGCTTTTTTGGTTTCATAAATTTGATTGCAAACTTAGTCTATTTTTTTAAAAATCAAAAATCTAAAAAGGAGTTGAGTGTTAAAAATAATAAATTTAGCATTATGGCTTAAATTAAAATGGCTACCGTTTTATGAGTAGCCATTTTAATTTTTATGCTTCGCCTTTTGGTCCGCCAAAATTAAGCGGAAATGGAGGTGCATCAACGGTTTTGATAGGTCCAAATTGCGACTCAAACTTTTGAACATTATCTTTCAATGCCATGAGCAATCGTTTAGCATGTTCAGGGGTAAGAATAATTCGAGATTGTACTTTAGCTTTGGGCATTCCAGGCATAAGTCTAACAAAATCGACAACAAATTCCGAATTAGAATGTGAAATAATGGCAAGATTTGAATATATTCCTTGACCTACCTGTTCGTCTAATTCAATGTTGATTTCGCCTTTGGGCATTTCTTTTTCGTTCATAATTTTATTCGTTTACTTCAACATTTTTTTTGCGAATGTTGGTTAAGTTTTCTAATTCCTGTTTTGAGCCCACAACCATACGCTGATATTCTCTCATACCTGTTCCTGCTGGTATTAAATGTCCAACAATAACATTTTCTTTCAATCCTTCGAGCGTATCCACTTTTCCACGTATTGCAGCATCGTTTAATACTTTTGTTGTTTCTTGGAATGATGCAGCCGAAATAAAACTATGAGTTTGCAATGCAGCGCGAGTAATACCCTGCAATACCTGACTGGCTGTAGCAGGAACAGCATCACGTGCACTTACCAATTTTTTATCATTTCGTTTCAGCATAGAATTTTCATCACGCAATTGGCGAACACTTACAATCATTCCGGGTTTAAAGTTTTCGCTATCGCCAGCATCCAACACAACTTTTTTGCCATAGATATTATCGTTTTCTTCGAGGAATTCGATTTTATCTACCAACATTTTTTCGAGGAAACGTGTATCGCCGGGATCTTCGATTTGTACTTTACGCATCATTTGACGAACAACGGTTTCAAAATGTTTATCGTTAATTTTCACACCTTGCAAACGATAAACTTCCTGGATTTTGTTAACGATGTATTCCTGAACAATGGTAGGTCCTTTAATAGCTAAGATATCGTTAGGCGTTATAGCTCCATCAGAAAGTGGAGTTCCGGCTCTTACATAGTCGCTTTCTTGTACCAAAATTTGTTTTGAAAGCGGAACCATGTATTTCTTTTCTTCTCCGGTTTTGGAGCGAATGATTACTTCACGATTACCGCGTTTAATTTTTCCGAAGAAAACTTCTCCATCAATTTCTGCTACTACTGCAGGGTTCGACGGATTACGAGCTTCGAATAATTCGGTTACGCGAGGCAAACCACCGGTGATATCGCCCGATTTACCAACAGCACGAGGTATCTTAACTAATATTGCACCGGTTTTAATTTTATCACCAACATTCAACGATACGTGTGCGCCTACCGGAATATTGTATGATTTAATTTCTACACCATCTTTTCCAACAATTTTAATAACGGGGTTCTTTGTTTTATCGCGGGTTTCAATTATTACCTTTTCTTTAAATCCGGTTTGTTCGTCCGATTCTTCGCGGAATGTAATATTTTCAATCATGTATTCAAAATCAACGCTTCCGGATGCCTCTGAAATAATGACCGCATTATATGGATCCCATTCACACAACACATCACCTTTTTTAACTTCAACCCCATGTTCAATATACAATTTAGAGCCATAAGGGACATTGTGAGTCATTAACACAATGCCTGTATTTTTATCTACCAATCGTAATTCAGTTAATCGGCTAACAACAATTCTGGTATTTGATTTAGGTTCTTCTTCGTACGGAACAGTTCTAAGTTCTTCTAATTCAACAATACCATCGTACTTAGCAACAACACTTGATTCTGTAGTAATATTTGAAGCAGTACCACCGACGTGGAAAGTTCGCAGTGTAAGCTGAGTACCCGGTTCACCGATTGATTGAGCAGCAATAACACCTACAGCTTCACCAATTTTTACCATTCGTCCGGTAGATAAGTTGCGACCATAGCATTTTGCGCAAACACCTTTTTTCGATTCGCAGGTTAATACCGAACGTATTTCAACCGACTCAATGGGAGATTTTTCAATAATTTCAGCTAATTCTTCAGTTATTTCTTCACCAGCAGATACAATTAATTTTCCTGTTTGAGGATGGTAAACATCGTGAACCGAAACGCGTCCCAAAATTCTATCGTAAAGCGATTCTACGATTTCTTCGCCTTTTTTAACTGCACTGGCGACCAAACCTCTTAATGTTCCGCAATCTTCTTGATTAATAATAACGTCTTGTGTAACGTCAACCAAACGACGAGTTAAATAACCGGCATCGGCAGTCTTAAGAGCTGTATCTGCTAACCCTTTACGAGCACCGTGAGTAGAAATAAAATATTCCAATACCGACAACCCTTCTTTGAAGTTTGCCAAAATTGGATTTTCAATAATTTCGTTTCCGGTCGAGCCTGATTTTTGAGGTTTTGCCATAAGACCACGCATACCGCATAGCTGACGAATCTGTTCTTTTGAACCACGAGCACCCGAATCCAGCATCATATATACCGGATTGAAACCTTGACGGTGTTCGGAGATTTGCTTTAGCACTAAATTGGTGAGTTTTGCATTGGTATGTGTCCAAATATCAATAATTTGATTATAACGTTCGTTGTTGGTAATAAAACCCATGTTATAGTTTTGCATTACTTCTTCAACCTGGTTATAACCTTCTTCGACTAATTTTTCTTTTTCGGCAGGAACGATTACGTCTTCTAAGTTAAACGACAAACCGCCTTTAAATGCCATATAATAACCCATGTTCTTAATGTCGTCTAAGAATTTTGCTGTTTTTGCAATACCTACCACTTTAAGAACTCTGGAAATAATATCGCGTAACGATTTTTTGGTTAAAAGTTCATTGATAAACCCAACTTCTTTCGGGACAACTTCATTAAACAAAACTCGTCCTACTGTTGTTTCAACTATATGATGAACAGATTTACCATTTACAACATCGTTTACTTTTACCTTAATTACAGCATGCAAATCGAGCTTTCCTTCGTTGTAGGCGATAATAACTTCTTCGGGAGAATAAAATGTATATCCTTCGCCTTTAACAGTAAAGCCTTCGGTCGATTTAGCCGGTTTTGTAATATAGTAAAGCCCTAATACCATGTCTTGTGAAGGAACAGTAATAGGTGCTCCGTTGCTGGGATTAAGAATATTATGCGATGCTAACATTAACAATTGTGCTTCTAAAATTGCAGCATTGCCTAAAGGCAAATGAACTGCCATCTGGTCACCGTCAAAGTCAGCATTAAAAGCAGTACAAACCAATGGGTGTAATTGAATTGCCTTACCTTCGATGAGCTTAGGCTGGAATGCTTGAATACCCAAACGGTGCAATGTAGGAGCACGGTTAAGCAATACAGGATGGTTCTTTAAAACATTTTCCAAAATATCCCAAACTACAGGATCACGGCGATCTACGATTTTTTTAGCAGATTTTACTGTTTTAACAATACCGCGTTCAATCAATTTTCTAATTACAAATGGTTTATAAAGCTCGGCTGCCATATCTTTAGGCAAACCACATTCGTGCATTTGCAATTCTGGTCCCACAACAATTACCGAACGAGCTGAATAATCGACACGTTTACCTAACAAATTTTGACGGAAACGACCTTGTTTACCTTTTAAGCTGTCGCTCAACGATTTTAACGGACGATTCCCTTCCGTTTTAACAGCTTGCGACTTTCTTGAGTTATCGAGTAAGCTGTCAACTGCTTCTTGAAGCATACGTTTTTCGTTTCGAAGAATAACTTCGGGGGCTTTAATATCCATTAATCTTTTTAAACGATTGTTGCGAATGATTACTCTTCGGTATAAATCGTTTAAATCGCTCGTTGCAAAACGGCCACCATCGAGGGGAACCAATGGACGTAATTCGGGAGGAATAACGGGTAAAATTTTCAATATCATCCATTCAGGATGGTTTATATTTTTTGATTCGCGAAATGCTTCTACTACTTGCAATCTTTTAAGTGCTTCGAGCTTTCTTTGTTGTGATGACTCTTTGGAAGCGATGTCGCGCAATTCGTAGGATAAATCATCCAAATTTATTTTTTGAAGCAATTCGTAAATTGCTTCGGCACCCATTTTAGCAATAAACTTTTGAGGATCATCATCATGCAGCAGCTGATTTTCTTTTGGGAGATTTTTCAAAAGCTCGGTATATTCATCGTCTGTAAGCAAAGTAAACCGCTGAATATCTTCTGATTCTAATATTCCGGGATTTATTACAATGTAACGTTCGTAATAAATAATCGATTCAACTTTTTTGGAATTTAGCCCGAGTAAAGCACCAATTTTATTGGGTTGTGAACGAATATACCAAATATGAGCAACCGGAACAACGAGTTGAATATGTCCCATACGTTCGCGACGAACTTTCTTTTCGGTTACTTCTACACCGCAACGGTCGCAAACAATGCCTTTGTAACGGATTCGTTTATATTTTCCGCAATGACATTCGTAGTCTTTAACAGGACCAAAAATGCGTTCACAAAATAACCCATCGCGTTCAGGCTTATATGTTCTGTAGTTGATGGTTTCAGGTTTTAACACTTCGCCCCATGAATGGTCGAGAATTTCTTCGGGTGATGCCAAACCTATGGTTATTTTGTTGAAATTCGGTTTTATTTTATTTTCTTTTCTAAAAGCCATAGTTTTAATTTTTTTAAAGTTGCGGAATAATGAATTAATCCATATTAATGCTTAACCCTAAACCACGCAATTCGTGAACTAACACATTAAATGATTCGGGAGTTCCGGGCTGTGGAAGCGGTTCGCCCTTCACAATTGCTTCGTATGCCTTAGCTCTACCCACAACATCGTCTGATTTTATGGTAAGGATTTCTTGCAAAATATTCGATGCACCGAATGCTTCGAGTGCCCAAACTTCCATTTCACCAAAACGTTGACCACCAAATTGTGCTTTACCACCCAAGGGTTGTTGTGTAATAAGAGAATACGGTCCAATGGAACGTGCATGCATCTTATCGTCCACCATATGACTAAGTTTAATCATATAAATATATCCTACTGTAGCCGGCTGGTCAAATTTTTCGCCCGTTCCACCATCGTACAAATAAGATCTTCCGTACCTTGGAACTCCGGCTTTGTCGGTATATTCATTTATTTGGTCTAAGGAAGCACCATCAAAAATAGGAGTAGAAAACTTCACACCTAATTTTTGTCCTGCCCAACCTAAAACTGTTTCGTATATCTGTCCTAAGTTCATACGAGAAGGCACACCCAGAGGATTTAATACGATGTCAACCGGAGTACCATCGTCCATAAACGGCATATCTTCTTGTCTTACGATCTTTGAAACAATACCTTTATTTCCATGACGACCTGCCATTTTATCTCCTACTCTAATAGGACGTTTTTGAGCAACGTAAACTTTTGCCAATTTTATTATTCCTTGAGGAAGTTCGTCTCCAACCGATAAACTGAATTTTTTGCGTTTTACTTCGGATTCAATTTCTTTGTATTTAATTAAATAGTTGTGAATGAGTTGAGAAATAATTTCATTTTTCGATTTATCGGTTGTCCATTTGTTTGGATTAACATTTAAATAATCAATTGACTGCAATTGCTTCAATGTAAATTTACTGCCTTTAGCAATTTGTTCTTTATTTGCAAAATCTTTCACTCCCTGCGATGTCTTTCCGTTAACAATTTCGAACAATTTATCTATGAGCAATTGTTTCAATTCGGCATATTTTTTATTTGCTTCTTCGTCAATTTTGTCTAATAAATTCTTTTCGGCTGTTTTTACTTTTCTTTCTTTAATTTGACGAGAGAACAGCTTTTTATCGATTACAACGCCATACATTGAAGGAGGAACCTTTAAAGAAGCGTCCTTAACATCACCTGCTTTATCACCAAATATTGCACGCAGAAGCTTTTCTTCGGGAGTAGGATCGGATTCTCCTTTGGGTGTAATTTTTCCTATTAAGATATCACCCGGTTTTACATATGCACCTATACGAATCAAACCATTTTCGTCGAGATTCTTTGTTGCTTCTTCGCTAACATTTGGGATATCCGATGTTAATTCTTCCACACCTCTTTTTGTATCACGCACCTCAAGAACAAACTCGTCAACGTGAACCGAAGTAAAATAATCTTCGCGAACTAATTTTTCATTTAAAACAATAGCATCTTCAAAATTATACCCTTTCCAAGGCATAAAAGCAACTTTCAGGTTTCGACCCAATGCTAGTTCTCCTTGTTGAGTAGAATAACCTTCGGTCAATGGTTCACCTTTTTTAACCTTTTGGCCTTTTTTAACTAATGGTCGTAGAGTTATGGTTGTGCTTTGGTTGGTACGTTTAAACTTTGGAAGTTTATAATGCACTTTGTCGTCTTCAAAGCTTAAAAAGCGTTCTTCGTTGGTTCTATTGTAACGAACTATAATTTCGTTAGCATCTACATATTCTATTACGCCATCATTTTCGGCTACGATAACAGCTCTTGAGTCAATGGCTACTTTTCCTTCTAATCCGGTACCAACAATGGGCGACTCGGGTTTTAGTAGCGGAACTGCCTGACGCATCATGTTCGAACCCATTAATGCACGGTTGGCATCATCGTGTTCGAGGAACGGAATGAGACTGGCAGCAACCGAAGCAATCTGATTAGGAGCCACGTCAATAAGCTGTAATTCCTTTGGTTCGAGAACAGGGAAATCTCCTTTAAAACGAGATTTAACTTTAGGGTTAATAAAAGTTCCGTCATCGTTAATAGGAGCACTTGCCTGTGCAATAATATTTTCTTCTTCCTCTTCAGCTGATAAATAAACAACTTCTTCGTTGTCTAACTTTACTCGTCCATCTTCTACTTTACGATAGGGAGTTTCGATGAAACCTAAATTGTTTATTTTGGCAAATACGCACAACGAAGAAATAAGACCGATATTGGGTCCTTCGGGAGTTTCTATAGGACATAAACGTCCGTAGTGAGTATAATGCACGTCACGCACTTCAAATCCTGCTCTTTCTCTTGTCAAACCGCCGGGACCTAAAGCAGAAATACGGCGTTTATTAGTCATTTCAGCCAGTGGATTGGTTTGATCCATAAACTGCGACAATGGATTGGTTCCGAAAAAGGTATTTAATACCGATGACATACTCTTTGAATTAACGAGGTCTGCCGGTGTAAATACTTCATTGTCGCGTACGTTCATCTTTTCACGAATGGTACGAGCCATTCTTGCCAAGCCAACACCAAATTGTCCCATAAGTTGTTCACCTACGGTTCTAACTCTTCGGTTGCTTAAGTGGTCTATGTCGTCCACATCGGCTTTTGAATTGATGAGTTGAATTAAATATTGAATAATTAAAATAATATCTTCTTTGGTAAGTGTTCTTACGTCAATGGGTGTTTGTAAATTCAGTTTTTTGTTTATTCTATAGCGACCAACTTCACCCAAATCGTATCGTTTAACCGAAAAGAATAAGTTTTCGATTGTTGAACGAGCCGTTTCTTCGTCGGGTGGTTCGGCACTACGTAATTGTCTATAAATATATACAATGGCTTCTTTTTCTGAATTACACGGGTCTTTTTGAAGTGTATTATATATTATAGCGTAATCGTTTAAGTTTTGATCTTCGCGATGCAGGATAATATTTTTTGTTCCCGAATCGACGATCATATCGATATGGTCTTTTTCGATGATGGTTTCACGTTCAATGATTACTTCATTTCTTTCTATAGAAGCAACTTCGCCGGTATCTTCGTCCACAAAATCTTCTATCCATGTTTTTAAAACACGTGCTGCCAATCTTCGGCCTATATATTTTTTTAATCCGGTTTTTGACACTTTTACTTCTTCGGCCAAATTGAATATTTCTAAAATATCCTTATCAGTTTGGAAGCCAATAGCTCTTAAAAGTGTTGTAACGGGTAATTTTTTCTTTCTATCAATATATGCAAACATCACATTGTTGATGTCTGTTGCAAATTCGATCCACGATCCTTTAAATGGGATAATTCGGGCTGAATATAATTTAGTTCCATTTGCATGCACACTTTGACCAAAGAACACACCTGGTGAACGATGCAACTGCGAAACAATTATACGTTCTGCACCATTAATAACAAATGTTCCTTTTGGAGTCATATAGGGTACCGTTCCCAAGAAAACATCTTCTACTTTTGTATCGAAGTCTTCGTGCTCAGGATCTGTGCAATAAAGCTTTAGTTTTGCTTTTAGTGATACACTATACGTTAATCCTCTTTCAATGCATTCATCCACTGTATATTTTGGAGGATCAACATAATAGTCGATAAATTCCAAAACAAAATTGTTTCTTGTATCAGAAATTGGAAAATTTTCTTGAAAAACTTTAAATAATCCTTCGTTTTTTCTTTTTTCCGGTGTAGAGTTAAATTGAAAGAACTCTTCGAAAGATTTTACTTGTACTTCTAAGAAATCCGGATATGGATATTCTATTTTTTGAGTACCAAAATTGATTCTTTTGATTTTATTATTAGCAGACATTGAATTAATTTTTAATGAACCTTAAATTATGTAAAACAACAAAAAGGCTTAAGACCTATAATATAGGTCTTAAACCTTTAAAAGTAAGACGTTTGCTTTTTTATTTAAGTTCAACTTCTGCGCCTGCTTCTTCTAACTGAGCTTTTAATGATTCAGCTTCTTCTTTGCTAACACCTTCTTTTACTGCTTTAGGAGCAGCGTCTACTAAATCTTTAGCTTCTTTTAAACCTAAGTTTGTTAATTCTTTAACAAGTTTTACTACTTGTAATTTAGCACCACCTGCTGATTTTAAAATAACATCAAATTGAGTTTTTTCTGCTGGACCTGATTCACCACCAGCTGCTGGAGCTGCTGCTACTGCAACTGCTGCTGCTGCGGGTTCAATTCCATACTCATCTTTAAGTATTTGTGCTAATTCGTTAACTTCTTTAACTGTTAGGTTTACTAACTGTTCAGCTAAAACTTTTAAATCTGCCATTGTTGTAAAGTTTTAAATTTATACTACATTAATTTTGTTTTTCTGAAAGGGTCTTCACCACACCGGCGATGGTATGTTTGCCGGATTCAAGTGAAGAAATAACGTTACGCATGGGTGATTGTAACAAGAAGATGACATCAGCAATAAGTTCTTCTCTGCTCTTAATGGTTGCTAATGTTTCTAATTGACTATCACCAATGTAAACGGATTCTTCTACGTAAGCTGCTTTAATTAGAGGCTTAGGTTGTTTTTTACGTAATTCTTTAATTAATTTTGCAGGCTCACTGCTGGAGTTTGAAAACATTATCGAAGAGCCTCCTTTTAATGTTTCAAAGATAGGTGAATACTTATCTTCAAACTTTTGGAGAGCTTTTATAAATAATGTGTTTTTTACAGTTATCAGTTTAATGTTTTTTTCAAAACATTTACGACGCAACATACTGGTATCCGAAGCATTCATATCGGCAATATCAGTAACATAAAAGTGGCTGTATTGCTTAATTTGTTCGAATAACTGGTCGATAATTTGATTTTTTTCTTCTCTGGTCATTGTTTACGTCTCCCTCATTAAGCTTCAACAGTTTTAGGATCTACCTTAATACCCGGGCTCATAGTGCTTGACATGTATAAGCTTTGGATATACGTTCCTTTTGCTGAAGTAGGTTTTAATTTAATAATTGTGCGAATAAATTCAAGGGCATTTTCGTAAATTTGAGTATCGTTAAATGATACTTTGCCAATTGAAGAGTGTACAATACCGTTTTTATCAACTTTAAAATCGATTTTACCCATTTTAACTTCTTTAACGGCTTTACCAATTTCCATGGTAACGGTACCACTCTTAGGGTTTGGCATTAATCCACGAGGACCAAGAACTTTACCTAAAGCACCTATTTTCCCCATTATTGAGGGCATAGTGATAATGACATCAACATCTGTCCATCCACCTTTTATCTTTTCGATAAATTCATCTAAACCAACATAATCTGCACCAGCTTCTTTAGCTTCTGCTTCTTTGTCGGGTGTACATAATACTAAAACACGGGTTTGTTTACCTGTGCCATGAGGAAGTGTTACAACACCACGTACCATTTGATTTGATTTACGAGGGTCAATACCTAATCGTATGTCCAAATCAACAGAAGCATCAAACTTTGTAAAAGAAATTTCTTTTACCAGTTTAGCTGCTTCATGCAAAGAATAAGCGTTTTGCTTATTAACTTTTGCAAGGACTGATTTTCTATTCTTTGTCAACTTATTCATTGTAAATCTTTATTACTGGTTAAAAGGAGGTGTACCCACAACATTGATACCGATACTTCTTGCTGTACCTGCAACCATTTTCATTGCCGATTCAATAGTAAAACAGTTTAAATCAACCATTTTATCTTGAGCTATTGCTTTTACTTGGTCCCAAGTAACTTGTCCTACTTTATTACGGTTCGATTCCGGGGAACCTTTTTGCAATTTAGCAGCCTCAAGCAATTGTACAGCTGCCGGAGGAGTTTTTACGACAAAATCGAACGATTTATCGCTATAAACCGTAATTAATACGGGTAAAACCTTTCCGGCTTTATCTTGAGTACGGGCATTAAATTGTTTGCAAAATTCCATAATATTAACACCCTTAGAACCTAATGCAGGTCCTACCGGTGGTGATGGATTTGCAGCACCGCCTTTAATTTGTAACTTAATGAAAGTTTCAATTTGCTTTGCCATAGGCTTAACTTTAATTTTCTTTTTCTACTTGCATAAAACTTAACTCAAGGGGGGTTTTTCGTCCGAAGATTTTTACCATTACCTTAAGTTTCTTCTTTTCTTCGTTCACCTCTTCTATAATGCCTGTAAAACCATTGAAAGGCCCGTCAATGACTTTAACTGATTCATTTACAAAGAAGGGGGTCACGTTTTCTTCACCACTTTCAGCTAACTCATCCACTTTTCCAAGAATGCGGTTTATTTCATTTTGTCTTAGTGGAATAGGATTGCCTTCGGGGGTGGTTAAAAAACCAAGAACACCATTAACATGACGGATGATGTGAGCAATTTCGCCCACCAAAGCCGCATATATTAATATGTATCCCGGGAAATAATTACGTTCTTTACTAATCTTTTTACCTTTGCGTAATTGGTAAACTTTTTCGGTAGGAACCAATATCTGCGAAACATAATCTTGTAAATTGAGTCGATTAATTTCGGCTTCAATATACTCCTTTACCTTCTTTTCTTTGCCACTAATAGCTTTTACTACATACCACTGTTTCGAGTTATCATCCATACCAAAAGAAGATTAATAAAACAACCTGTAAATCCCATGCATTACATTGCTGAAAGCTAAGTCCATCAATGAAACGATGAGTGCTATAATAAAGGAAGCAACCATTACAACGATAGCACTTGATTGAAGCTCTTTCCATGTTGGCCAGGTAACTTTTTCCTTAAGCTCAACATAAGCTTCATGCAAGTATAATTTAATTTTTTTCATAACATTGTTTTGTCAAGCACGGGTGGAGAGACTCGAACTCCCAGCCAATGGTTTTGGAGACCACTACTCTACCAATTGAGCTACACCCGTATAAAAAGCAAAACAGCTTTTGCTGTTTTGCTTTTTATCCATCTTATTCAATAATATCTGTTACCTGACCTGCACCAACGGTTCTACCACCTTCGCGGATTGCAAAACGTAATCCTTTGTTGATAGCCACAGGGTAAATCAATTTAACTTCGATGGTTAAGTTATCGCCCGGCATAACCATTTCTACACCTTCGGGTAAAATAACTTCACCGGTAATATCTAATGTACGTAAGTAGAATTGAGGACGATAATGATTTCTGAATGAAGTATGACGTCCACCTTCTTCTTTCTTTAAGAAATAAACTTCGGCTTTGAAATGAGTATGAGGAGTAATGGTTCCGGGTTTTGCAATAACCATACCTCTTTGAATTTCTTTTTTATCAACACCACGAAGTAATAAACCTACGTTATCACCGGCTTCACCGCGGTCTAATATTTTACGGAACATTTCAACTCCGGTAACAACCGTTTTCTTCTTTTCATGACCTAAACCAACGATTTCCATTTCGTCTCCGGTATTTACAACTCCGGTTTCAATTCTACCGGTTGCAACGGTACCGCGTCCGGTAATAGAGAATACGTCTTCAACGGGCATTAAGAATGATTTTTCAACATCGCGAATAGGTAGAGGAATATATTCATCAACAGCGTTCATGAGTTCCATGATTTTTTCTACCCATTTGGGGTCACCATTCAAACCACCTAATGCAGAACCACGAATAACGGGTGCATTGTCGCCATCAAATTGATAGAAACTTAATAATTCGCGTACTTCCATTTCAACAAGGTCAAGCATTTCTTCGTCTTCAACCATGTCAACTTTGTTGATGAAAACAACAACTTTGGGAACGTTTACTTGGCGAGCTAAAAGAATATGCTCACGTGTTTGAGGCATAGGACCATCAGTTGCAGCAACAACTAAGATAGCACCGTCCATTTGAGCAGCACCAGTAACCATATTTTTAATATAGTCGGCGTGACCGGGGCAGTCGATATGTGCATAGTGACGTGTTTCTGTTTGATATTCTACGTGTGCAGTATTAATAGTAATACCACGTTCTTTTTCTTCCGTAGCATTATCAATTGAATCAAATGAACGGAATTCTGATAAACCTTTTTCAGCTAATACTTTAGTAATTGCAGCCGTTAATGTGGTTTTACCATGGTCGATGTGTCCAATAGTACCAATATTAACGTGAGGTTTCGTTCTTTCAAATTTTTCTTTTGCCATAATTTAGAATTTTATAAAATTAATACTCGTTTTTAAAATAAAGTTAGAGCCAATGATGGGAGTTGAACCCATGACCCCTTCCTTACCAAGGAAGTGCTCTACCACTGAGCTACATCGGCAAAAGAGCGGGAAACGGGACTCGGACCCGCGACCCTCAGCGTGGAAGGCTGATGCTCTACCAACTGAGCTATTCCCGCAATGATATATTGGTAAGTGGGGAGAGCAGGATTCGAACCTACGAAGGCATACGCCAGCAGATTTACAGTCTGCCCCAGTTGGCCGCTTTGGTATCTCCCCAACTAATATTTTGAGCCGATGGAGGGATTCGAACCCCCGACCCGCTGATTACAAATCAGCTGCTCTGGCCAACTGAGCTACATCGGCAATCAAAGAACCTTAAAATTTTAGACCGCAAAGATATACTAAATAAATGATATTTCAAAATATGTTCTAAAAAAAATTTAAGGGGCTGTGTTTTTTTTTGCAGCCCCTTAAAATACTACTATTTTGAAAAGTTATTAACGCTTATCTTTTATTTTTTCGAGTTGTCGATGCAATACTTCAACAGCAGAATCGGCTGCATCTTCGAACGATTTTGATTGTTTTTTTACAAATAAATTATTTCCGGGCACTTCTAATTTTATTTCAGCAATTTTATTGTCTTGGGATTCTGATTTCTCGAGACGTAGAACCACATCAGCTCGTATAACTGATTTGTAACGATTAATAAGTTTGTCTACTCGCTCATGGATAAATTCTTCTAAACGGCTATCAGCGTCAAAATGTACAGTTTGGATTTTTACTTTCATAATTAGTTCCTCCGTTTTTTTAATTGTTACTATTTTTTAATTAAGCTCTTGGATGAGCCTTGTTGTAAACTTTTTTTAATTGTTCAAATGAATTGTGTGTATATACTTGTGTGGCAGCTAAATTTGCATGTCCCAATAATTCTTTTATCGAATTTAAATCGGCACCATTATTTAATAAATGTGTTGCAAACGTATGCCTTAATACATGCGGACTTTTCTTATCTAGATTTGAAATGAGACCTAAATAATGATGAACTATTCTATAGATTAATTTTGGGTATGCCATTTCGTTTTTTTCGCTTATTATTAAATAAGGAGAGTTGAATTCTTTTCTGGTAACTAAATATTGATTCAAGTCATTTAATAAAGAATTACCGAAAGGGATAATGCGTTCTTTTCTTCTTTTTCCAAAAACTTTTAATGTTTTTTGTTTAAAATCGATGTCCGCAATTTTTAAATTAATCAACTCACTTAATCGCATGCCTGTCGCATATAGAAGTGATAGAACAACCTTATCACGATATCCTGTAAAGTTTTCTTCAAAAGTTATAAGCGAAAATAAGTCTATCATATTTTTTTCTTCAACAAAAACAGGAAGCCTTTTACGCGTTTTAGGCAATACTAATTTCCTGGTAGGATTGTTTTCAATTAATTTCTCGCGTTGTAAAAAAATGTAAAAGGTTTTTAACGAAGATATTTTTCTGTGGATGGACGTCGGTTGTTCGTTCTGTTCCAGTAATTGAACAATCCATGCTCTTAAATCGGATGTTTCGGCATGGAGCATGTCTTTATTTAATAAAGAAATAAAAGCATCACATTGTTTTATATCTCCAATGTATGCTTTTAAAGTATGATTTGAATAATTTTTCTCGAACGTTAAGTAATTAGAAAAAGCTTCAAAAATATTCATGTAAACAAGGGTAATTTCTTTGTTTTTTAACGCAAGAATTTTGGTTTTGTTTCATGCTTAACGTTTTTTAGTAAAAACGTTAATAAAAACCAAACTACTTGGTAATTAACCCTTGTTGTAATTTTTGAATATAAATTGCTTTAATTATTTGTTCGCGACGACGTATGGAAGGCTTTTTGAATGCTTTACGTTCACGTAATTCTTTCATAACGCCGGTTTTTTCGAATTTGCGTTTGTATTTTTTCAACGCTTTATCTACGCTTTCGCCTTCTTTAACAGGTACAATAATCATATTAAACAATAATTTTAATTGGGTTGCAAAGATATAGCTTTTTTCTTTAACATCAAATTTTTTTTCGTTTTTTCTATAAAAATATTTTATCGATAAACGGACTATTTTCTTTTTATTCCTATTACATTTGGCAAATTCCAATACCGAGTGTTGGTATCGGTGGGAAATGAAAGCGAAACGTAACTGCCATTTTTAGAAATTACGGTATCCGGTGTTTTTATATAAAGACAGGCTTCCGGTCCACCCTCTAAATACATAGCAGAGCGTATATTTATTGGCAAATGAAGCAGTAGGTTGCTCATTTGGTTAGCAGACAATGGTGTTCGCGTAAAGGCAATAATAATATTGTTGTTTTTATCGTTTGCAAGCACACACATACTGCTATATATAATTCGCCTTGGTTTCCAAACAACTTGTTTAGCATTGCAATCTATCATTCTAATTGACTGAAAACATGACTGATATTTATCAATAAAATCTTCAACCGGTTCGCTTTCGCCATCCATTATTTCAAAAGACTTGTAATGTTCTCTATCTAATGGGTTAAAAAAAGCAAACATTTTAAAACTTTCTTTAAATCTACCATTATTGATTTTGTTTTGGCATTTTAAAAACCCTTCGGCTTGATATGTATTGCTTAAATTGTACATGCCGGCATTGACGACAAGATTTAAATCAAAATCTTCGCTCCATACCATTGCGGTTCTTTTTATACTATCAAAAGAAGTATTGGAATAAATATCAGCGTTTAATATCTCTGGATTGGCTTTAACCAACGTTATTCTATTGTCGCCTATTTTTGAATGATACGGGTTTTCTATTTCACAGTAATAGAGACCATTTAGCAATTCTTTCCATTCAATTTTCTCTGGGAAATTAATTTTATTTTTAGCATCCTCAATACCTGCTGAACATGACCAAAACAATATAAGAACAAATATGAATGCCTGCAACATAAAATTAAAAATCGGTTTCTTTAACGATAGTATCATTTTTATATAAAACTTCTTTTTTCTTTTTGCCTTTTTCATAAAAAACCCATAAACCATCGGGAACCCCTTCTTTATAAGATGATTGCATAAACAACTTTCCATCTTCTTCGTAAATTATAAATATTCCGTTGCTCTTACCATGTATAAAGTTTCCCTTACTCCATAATTGACCATTCTTGTAAAAATATTGCCACTCGCCATGACGCAAATTATTTTCGTAGGTCCCTTTAATTCTAATATTTCCGTTAGGATAATACTCCGTTTTTTCTATTGTGTCTTGTTTTTGTTGAGTTGTATCTAATATATACTCTTTCATGAGTTGACCATCGGGATAGGTTTCTTTAATTTTAACGGTTCCTTTTGGTTGACAAGCTATAAGAAACAAAAAACATAAAAGGGCTAAAAATTCTATTTTCATATGCTTTTTTTTAATTTTCAATATTTAGGCTACGGCTTATCCCCATTTTTCGTCCTGAATTCTCGGGATAAAATACGCCATAATTAATCATTTATTGTTCTCAATCAATTTTTGCTTATAGCACATTTCATAAGAAACGTTTTTTATTCTAAAAATAAATTACAAGCTATCTAATCGTTGTTGCATATCGTCCACGTTGCTATCGAGGCTATCGAGTGACTCCATCTGGTCTATTTCGTTGGTATATCCCTCTATTGCTTGTTTTGCTTTCTTTTCGATTTCGGTGTATTGCCAATAAGCAAAAACGATGCTAAAAACCGATACAATAAATGCAGCTAAAATTAATCCTTTATTTTGATTTTTGGTCGCTAAAAAGTAAGCAATTACAGCCAAAATTAAACCGACAGAGCCGGTAACTGTAGCAATCGCTCCTACATAGGGAATAAATGCGATAGCAAAAGAAATTAATGCAATGATAATAGAAATAATACCTAATACTTTTGCTGTTGATGATGTTTTTTCCGTATTCATATGTTATTTTTTTAAAATTAGTTGCATATCGTTTTCTAATGTTGTATGTGGCGTTTCGATAATCCGCCCAACTTCTTTTCCGTTTTTATAAAAAATAAAAGTGGGAACTTTCTCAATACTATAAGGAGTCATATCTACATCGGATGCTTGTTTTTTTCTATCTACTGCTATAATATCAATCATATCGTCGTATAAAGAAAGCTTATCTATTATAGTAAAAAATCGAGGTAGCTGTTCTTTACTATCGGAGCACCATGAACCAAAAACTACAACAATATGAAGCTCTTCAGAAACAGCATCTTTTAATTCGGACATGACTTCACTGTTGGGAAGATATGATTTGTATTCCGGTAAAAACCAATCGCTATAAGGCTGGCTTGAAAAAACAGTCCTTGTACAATAACCGATTAATATCGTATCTTGCTTTTTGGAGTCAATGGTAGTTTGATTAAAATCTTGTCCAGATAACAATGATGTAAAAAATAGTAAATGGACAAAAATGAATATTATTCTTTTCATTCTTATTCTTCTTTTTTAGTTACTCTTCCTATTGCACAACTCACGTATGATTTAACGTTTTTAATCAACGTATTATTTCCTTTCTCGGGATAGCCCAATTTTGATAAAAGCTGAACAAAATCGTCTCTGTTAACTTCTTTCTCATCATATTCAATCGCAACGGATTCCGGTTCGAATACAACTTCTACATTTTTAACGCCATTCATTTTGGAGATACTTTTCTTGATAGTATTGGCGCATCCTTTACATTTAAGGTTTTCTATTTCTATTGTTATTTTCATATAATTATAGTTTAATGTGGTTTTGTATTGCAATAAAAAAGGGATTTTCAAGATTTTCTTTATTATACAACAATTCTTGCATTGTATCAATATCTATTAGTTTAGCATTTGAATATTTCAAAATAGCATGTCCGGCAGCAGTATCCCATTCCATCGTTCTTCCAAATCGAGGGTATATATGCGCAGTACCTTCAGCAACTTTACAAATCTTAACAGAACTACCTCCTACCACTTTTTCTACATTTGGGTGCGTCTCTTTTAATGCTTCTACAAACGAATCTGTTTGAGCGTTAGAATGGCTTCTGCTTACAACTACTTTTAACAAGTTTGTTTCAGTAGCAGTTGGCAATTTTTTTAATGTATCTAAATTCAAATCGTGGTTTTCAATCCTAATCTTAAAAGCCCCCATAGCATTTGCTGCAAAATATAGCTCACCGGAAGCCGGACTATAAATAACACCAAGAATTGGAATTTGATTATGAACCAGCGCAATATTTACAGTAAATTCACCATTTTTATGAATAAACTCTTTCGTTCCATCGAGTGGATCAACGATCCAACAATAATCCCATTTTTTTCGATCTTCGTATGAAATTGTTTCCATTTCTTCGCTTATAATTGGATAAGGTGTTGTTTTTAAATAACTTAAAATTATTTTTTGCGACTCCTTATCAGCAATGGTTACCGGAGAATGATCGTCTTTTATTTCAACTTTAAAAGGGAGGTTATAATAATGTAATATTATTCTACCTGCATCTATTGCAGCTTTTAAAGCAATGGTTAATGAGTCGTTTAAATTCATTTTATCTTTTTTGTGACCCCGGAGGGACTCGAACCCTCAACCCTCAGAACCGGAATCTGATATTCTATCCATTGAACTACGAGGCCATGATGCAAAAATACATTATTTTTATTAATTCGTTAATAAATGAACTATATATATTCTAAATATACAGTCTTAAGCCACTTTTCTTCAAGTAATTGAGCAATTTGTCTAATAACGGTTCTTCTGATTTCAATATCCATTGGAAGGTTGGGGTCTTGATGAGCTTCATTTATTTTTGTACCAATAATAAAGGTTATATAATCGCTTTCAATAAGCATTTTTAATATTTGATGCGCCGGACCTTTCATGTACAAGTATTCTTGCTTAAAATTCTTCAGTAAATTAAAAACTTTGGTCAATGTTAGGATTCCCTCTGTTATTAAATCTACACCATTCATATATGAAATGGGAGGTAAATCGGGGTCAATAAAATCCAACGTATCTGTAATGGTTTCGTTCCATTCGCGTGCAATAATGTCGGCTGTTGTAGCTCCGCAAAGGATTTTTTTACCATTAAATTCTTTTAATTTTTGAGCGTAAATCTTATCATTTTGCTTATCAAAAGGCGGTCCTGTGCATATAAGCAATGAACGGGGTTCTCTAAAATATACTACACAAGCAGAAGTATCGTCTCCCGGCATAAATGCATCATGCTTTACCGCTTTTTTTACAATTTTTTCGGCTAATTCTTCGGCTGAAATGGTTTTATCTTTTTGAATATTAGCTGCTATATATTGTTCTGCATTCTCAATTCCCCAACCAAATGGCATTTCATTCGTTCCCATTCCGGCTTGAACAATTCCATCCGTCATTGTAACAATTCTATCTTCTTTTTGGGCTTGAAAAGTACATGTTAAAATTTCTTTACCTTTAAACTTTTCATTATTTAGCCACATACATTGCCAACCCACATCTAAGCTTTTTCTTCCTCTAAAAACCAATGTTTTGGGATTATCGTATTCAATGATATGTACCAAGCCATCTGGCTCAATATCAATGATGGTAAAGGTTGCATAGCTCATTTTTCGGACACTGCAAACCGGAAGCGTATTCATTAATATTTCGGCTATTTTGTAGTGGTCGCGATGGTTTTTGGTAAAGCTTACTGCCATAGTAGCTGTAAGTGTTGCTAAAATATTTGCCTTTACTCCATGCCCCATACCATCAGAAAGCACTAAAATGGTTCGTTTTTCTTCTTTTATTCTTTGGCTTAGAAAAACATCGCCACATATACGTTGGTTGTGCTTAAATTGCTGTTGACAAAATATATCTAAATAAAAATGGTTCATTTTTTATTCGATTTGTATGATTGAATGATAGAATGGAGCATTTGTTCAGTTGCTGCAACTTCTTCGCCAAGTAAAAATCCGATTTTTTGTACCATTTGAAGATTTTTATCTATCACCTCATTTAATCTGTTTATTACTTCTTCGTCTCGAATTTCAGGAGCATATAAATCGCGCAGTACAGCACCAACAATTTTGTTTTTGTGAATAGAGAAAATAGAAATATTTATAAGTTTTTCATTAAATTGAATATCTTTGTTTGAAATATTATCATCGTTTTCAAGTACGAAAGAAAAATATTGCAAAACAGACGGAGGGAGCAGCGTTTTTAAATCGGCACTGGAGAGCTCGGGAATAATTTCGCTGATTTCTAATGCTTCTTTGCCGAGTAAATTAATAAAACTCTGATTACTTCTAATAATTTTCAAGCTATTATCAACAATAACCACTGCAGCAGGCAACTTTTGCAACATAGCATTTAAAATCTCCATGGCTTGCTGAGCCAATTCCTTATCTTTTTTCGTTTTTTCCTGCTCAATTTTAACTTCTTCGTGCGAACGTTGCATCTCTTCTATTTTCTTTTGCAAGCTGGTTATATAATGATTTCTGTGATCGAGTGAGTTGTGTAAACACATATCGCTTTTTGCCATTCCTACAGCAACATATGCAGCAAAATCCTTACACGATTTGTACCCACATACCTGACAACCTTTTGTATAATCACTTTTTTCCTTTTTTAATATGGCAAGGGTTTCGAGAACTCTTTCTTCGGGAACACTAATTCGTTGATCGTTTGCTTCGAATGAAGTTTCCATTTCGATTTGGCTATATTCGCCAATATAATCCTGCCATTTTTTTATTGATATGGAATTTGCTCTTTTCTTTGTATATTCTGCTACTAAATTGGTTTTCAATAAAATATTTTCAGGGTTGGTCATGCCCGGTCCATTAATACACCCTTTGCAATAAAACATGTTTAAATGTTTGCGGATCTGATTCATTTTATCTGAATACTCATCCAGTGCGTTAATGGAATTATTTTTATCGACAATGGTTATTATATCGCTATTTACTATACTCTGATCTAAATCGGTTAACTCAATCCAACCATTGGCAATCGGGAATAGACTTCCCATTCTGCTTTGTGGACCATCAAAATCGCTATATTCCAATTGAGTTTCAGAAATATTATGTTTTAAGAAAATATTGCGCAACTCTTCAAATGTCAGAACACAATCAATATGTTCCTCTTTTTCAGGTTTAAAATATGCAGATTTTGAAGCTGTACAAGAAGTAATGAAAATAATTTCCGAATCATTGCCAACTATTTTTCTTGCTATTTTGGCCATAATCTGAGCCGGTGTAAGAACTGTAATCAGGTTACTAAGTAATTCAGGGTAATATTTACTCACCATATCGTTGATAACCGGACATGCGGAGGTAATATAATGTTTCCCCTTAAAATTTTGAATGATTTGTTGATATTGAATGGTCATTAAATCAACACCAAACGACACATCAAAAATATTTTTACCGCCAATCTGTCTTAGCATTTGAGCAAATTTACGATAATCGCTAATATCAGGAAACTCTGCTGCAATAGCTGGATCTAAAAGAATCGCATTTTTTTCTTTGCTTAAAATAGCGTCTGCCTGTTCTATAGATTTTGTGTAAACGATGGCTTCGGTTGGGCACGACGGAACACAACTACCACAATTTACGCAGCGACTGTCAATAATTTTCGCAAAAGTTGAATTTGCTTTTACTTCGATTGCCTTAACCGGGCAAGTTCTTACACACGAGTAACAAAGGATGCACTTATTTGCATTTATATAGAAAACGGCATTCTTCATAAATCAATTTTATTAAAAATGGGGTAGTTCTGTTTTAAAAAGCTAATAACTTCGGTTACTGAATGGAACGACAAAAGTTTATCGTCAATTTTACAAAAAGGACCATCTTTACATTCTCCAAAACATCTTGTGCCCTTAAAATCGATGTATTCGAGCAAATGATGTCGCATAAAAAATTCGTTTAATTCTTTAACCAATTCTTTGTTTCCTCGTGCAAAACAAGAACTTCCAAGACAAATATTTACCTTTATTTTTGGTTCGACGTTACTCATTTTACTTTTTTTTTCAAAGATAGGCAAAGATAGGCGAAAAAAATGTTAAAAAACATCTGTTAAATTATTAACATTGTTCTTTTTTTCACAATTAAGTTGTATATTTGTACATATTTTATTTATGAATACAATTAAACAGATATTATCAACGTTTCCTGGCTACAACAAGGGACTCGTCATACCGGCACTTCAGGCCATTCAGGCCGAATACGGTTCAATCAATCTAACTGTTTTATATGAAGTAGCGGAACATTTTAACACCTCGTCGGAGCAAATTTATAGTATTTTATCGTTTTATCCCCAATTCAGATTCAAACCAAAAGGCAAATATCACATAGAAATCTGCAACAGTCCGCTTTGTAAAATGAATCACCATCAAGAAATTATTTCATATTTAAAAAATTTGATAGGCATTGAACCGGGTGAAATAAGTTCCGATGCACTTTATAGTTTAGATGTTGGAATGTGTACGGGGATTTGCAAAAAACATATTAGAATAAACAATGATGTTTATTTAATTTCGTCGGTTGATGAAATTAAATCCATCCTTGACAAATACAGTAAAGAAACTAAACTATGACACCATCTTTTGGCGAACTTTTGCCATATATAGAAAAAAGAGAATTCCCCAATGAATGGCTCATGTTGATGCACCATGAAAAAGTATCAATACCCACCATTTTTATATCTATTTCTTCTGCAACACCCGAAAACATTATCACAGAAATTAAAGCTGAAATAAATCGGTATGCCGAAACTCAAAAAACGACATTCAATATCATAGAAACAGGTTCATTTGGAATTCTATCATTCGAGCCGGTTATTGGCATTCAACTTCCCGGTAAAGCAAGAATCTATTATGCTGAAATTTATTCAAACGAAATTTATTCGCTTTTAGAAGCAGTTTTTTCTCAATGGGTTCAACATCATCATTTATTAGGACAGCTAAACTTTCAGAATACCGAAGCATGGGAAGGAGTTCCCTTATTGAAAGAACAAAAATGGTTTTGCAATGAAAGCAGGCATATAACAGAAGCTTGTGGATTTTGTGAACCACCTTCTTTGTTATCTGCCCTTTCATGGAATCGATGGACTACGTTTTTATATGCACTCAGAAACATAAAACAAGACGACATTATTTCAATCATTCGCGAAAGCGAATTAAAAGGAAGAAGTGGAAGTGGATTTCTTACCGGATTAAAATGGCAACAACTCACAAAAACAAACTCAGAACAATCTTTTCTAATCTGTAATGCTTACGAAAGCAATCCTTCTTCATTTCATGGCCGCCTGCTGATGGAAAGCGACCCTCATCTTGTTTTAGAGTCGATTGCTATTAGCGCTTATGCACTTCGAAGTACAAAGGCTTATCTTGTTATTCCTTATCGGTTTAGCTTGGCTATAAAACAAATTCAAAATGCCCTAAAACAAGCATACGACAACGGATTACTTGGTTTTGACATCCAAAAAAGCGGATATTCATTAGACATTCATATTTTTATTGCACCCGGCTCTTATATTATTGGCGAAGAGACAGCCATCATCAATGCGATAGAAGGCAAAAAAGCGATGCCCAACGAAAAACCACCCTACCCTATACAACAAGGCCTTTTTGGAAAGCCAACCGTAATTAATAACGTCGAAACACTGACTCAAGTTACATACATTGTACGTTATGGAACAGCATGGTTTAAATCTATTGGGAATGAACAAGGCTATGGGACAAAACTTTTTTCCGTATCGGGAATCAATATTTTAAGAGGTGTATTTGAATTGCCCTTAGGAGTGCCTTTGAAGCACATATACGACCTTACCAAAAACGAAAATGCAAATGTTAAAGCCATTCATTTAGGCGGTCCTATCGGAAATATTTTCGACCAAAGTTTCTTGGAAAATATTATTATTAATTTTTCAAAACCATCTTTTGTTTATGATGGTTCTATACTGTTTATCGATCATTCTAATTGCATTGTAGATTATATCAAAAACGAAATCAATTTTATTCAAAACGAAAGTTGTGGCAAATGTCTTCCTTGCCGAGAGGGAAGTAAACAACTGTATCATATATTAGAAATGCTGACAAAACGACCCGAAAATGAACAAACAAAAGAAACCTTGGTAAGAATAAAAGAAGTAATGATGCTTACAGAGCTCTCGAATACCATTTCAAACACTTCGCTTTGCGGTTTAGGGAAAAAATTCCCGAACTTAATTCACGACCTATTGCTTTATTTTAAAAATGAAGTAGAAGAACATTTATATGAGCGGCATTGCGAAGCCGGTGTTTGCAAAAATCTTCGCACTTATACTATTCAAGTTGAAAAATGCACAGGTTGCCATATTTGCTTTAATAAATGTCCCGAAAACGCCATAATTGGCGTTATACAGCATCCGCATTTTATTATTCAAGACAAGTGCACCTCATGCGGCATCTGCTACGAAATGTGTAAATTCAGTGCAATAACTTTTAAGTAAAATGAAAAAAGAAGCCAATATAACCATCCATATAAATGGGCAAAAAATAAAAGCCACAAAAGGCGAATTGCTTTTGGATGTTATTCGTAAACAAGGCATTAACATTCCAACACTTTGCCATTTCGAAGGAAAACATTCTGACTACCCCTGTAGAATTTGCATCGTTTACGACGAAAACAGCAAAAGCTACATCCCATCGTGCAACACAAGAATTACAGAAGAATTAAACATAACTACTCATAGCCCAGAATTACTCAAAAAGAGAAGCATGTTGCTCGAATTAATTTTAGCAAATCACCCGGACGATTGTTTATATTGTGTAAAGAATAATGCATGCGAATTACGTTTACTAGCAAATGAATTAAACGTAGACCAACGGCGTTTTCATACTAAAGAAATAGCCTTTAACACCGACAAATCATCACCTGCTATAACGCGCGAGTATGCTAAATGTATCTTATGCGGAAAATGCGTAACCATTTGCAACGAAGTTCAAAAATGTAATGTTTTACAATTTAACAACAAAGGCAAACAATCTCGAATAGAACCTGAATTTGGCAAATTATTGTATCAATCAGCATGTGTTTATTGTGGAAAATGCTTACAAGTTTGCCCAACAGCTTCGTTGTACGAAAGAGAAAACATTTCAGCCTTTTTTTCGTCATTAGGAAACACTGCTCAAAAAACCATATCGATTTTTTCGCCAATATTAGAATTCGACCAAGCTATCACATCGTTAAACAAAACCGCCCGCTCACGCGAGAATCACACTGTTTCAATATTACGAAAATCGGGTTCAAACCATGTTTTCTCATTAAACCCTGCCATTGATTTATATTTATATGAACTATTAAATGAGTTTAAAGCTACGCTAAAAGAAAATAAAACGCTCATTTCCACATTTTGCCCATCTGCCGAGCTTTATATACAAAAGTCATTGTATAACGAAAACATCAAACTATCAGCGTTAATTAAACCCATTTATTTTTTTCAAAAGATACTTGAACACATTTATCCCGAATCAAAATTTCAACTACACGAATTTACTACCTGCGTTGCCCAAAAACATATTCACGCTACTGAATCCGTAAAAGATAAAAATTATGCTTATACGGTTCGCGAATTAATGAAAATAAAGCAAACCACTTCTTATGGTAATAACAGTTCTAATGTAAAAACAGACGAACCACTTCATTTATTCAGCGCCTTATCATATCTTCCATTTATTCCGGGAGGAATGAGCGAAGCCATAGTACGCATGCTGAGCTTAGAAAACAATGCAGCAAATAATAATATAAATTTTGACTCTTTCAGAAATGTCGAAAATTTCGGTATCGTAAAAATCACACTACATCAACGCGAATATTCGTTCGGAATAATAAACGGTATGAGTCATATAAAAACAGCTTTAGAGACATGGGAAAACCGACTTCCAGCCTTTATTGAGATTCTTGCATGCCCGAATGGTTGCTATTATGGCGGAGGAGCATCAAAAGAGAATCAAAATACCGAGTTCAAGCAATTTTCAAAACAATGGTTCGAAATTTTTGACCAAACACTCATACGATATCCACAGCGTAACACACAACTTATTTCACTTTACCAAGAAATTAAAGAAAAACAAAGCAGCGACTCATCATTGTTTTACATACAAAAAGAAGAATGAAAAAAAATTCGACCATAAAACTTGTTTATACCCTACCTGAAAGATGTAGAGTTTGTTATACGTGCGTAAGGGAATGTCCGGCAAAAGCAATCCGCATCAACAACGGGCAAGCCGAAGTAATACACGAACGTTGTATTGGTTGTGGCAATTGCATTAAAGTCTGCAGTCAAAACGCCAAAACATTCATCCGCAACGAAAATGATGTTCAGGAAATGTTGCATACAAACGAAAAAGTGATCGCCCTTTTAGCACCCAGTTTTCCGGTTGAATTTTGTGAGGTAGAAAATTATAAAAAAGTTCTGGGAGCTATCAAAAATTTAGGCTTTTGGAAAATAATTGAAGTAGCTTTCGGTGCAGAGCTGGTAGCAAAAAAATACAAAGAGCTTTACGATAAAGAAAGCAACTTCTATATAACTTCTGACTGTCCGGCAGTAACGTACTTTGTGCGACAATACTATCCTGATTTAACCAACCATTTAGCTCCTATTGTTTCGCCAATGGTGGCTACGGCAAGAGCTGTTAAAAAGCATTATGGAGAAAATGTTCGATTGATTTTTATTGGTCCATGTATTTCAAAAAAAGTAGAAAGCGAAGAAATTGACATTGCCATAACGTTTAAAGAATTAAGAAATTTGTTTTCTATTAAAAACATTGATGTTGAAAAAAGTAGCGAATACGAATTCGACTTCCCAAAAGCGCACAAAGCAACTGTCTTTCCAATCAATTTTGGACTGTCTCAAACAATGGGACGTTACCATGATTTGATAGAAAATAAATTCATCGTTGCACAAGGGAAAGAAGACATGCAACAAGCCATAAAATGGTTTTCCGATAGCAAAAACGACAAAAAGCATCTCGAATTGCTTTGTTGCGAAGGGTGTATCATGGGACCCGGTATTACCAATCCGATTGTTAGTAAATTTATAAAACACAATTTGCTTATAAACTATGCCCGCCAAAGGATTTCCGAAACTGACGAAAAAGAATTCGAAAACACCCTGCTTCAATTCTCTGATTTAAATCTTAGCACATCATTTTCTCCTCAAGACAGGAGAATTCCTTCGCCTTCGTACGACGACATTGACAAAATTTTAAAAAAAATGGGCAAAAACACAGCATCCGATATGCTTAACTGCGGCGCATGCGGATATGCTACCTGTATCGACCATGCCATTGCCATAATTGAGGGAATCGCCGAAACAGAAATGTGCTTGCCCTATACCATTGAAAGTCTTCATAAATCAGTAAACGATTTAGCACTTACCAACGAAAAACTCACTTCGGCACAAATTGCACTGAAACAAGCCGAAAAACTTGCTCATATGGGACAATTATCGGCTGGAATTGCACACGAATTAAACAATCCGCTTGGCATTATCATTATGTACTGCAATCTTTTACTCGAAGAATGTCCTCCCGACTCAGCTCTATACAAAGACTTAGAACTCATTGTTAACCAAGGAAACCGCTGCAAAAAAATTGTAAACGGATTACTAAATTTTGCTCGCAGAAATCAAGTCAATGCTACCGAAACAGACTTATATTCTTTAGCTGAAAAAGCGATAGAATCAATTATAATACCTGAACACATCAATATAAGCATTATTTCAGACAAAAAACCCATGCTTGCCATGCTCGATGCCGACCAAATGCTTCAAGTGCTCATCAATTTAATCAGAAATGCAGCCGATGCCATTACCAACCAAGGTGAAATCCATGTTATTTTAAGCGAAGAAGCGAATTACTTCGTAATTAAAGTTAAAGATAACGGAAGTGGTATCGCTGAAGAAAATAAGGCAAAATTGTTTGAACCCTTCTTTACCACAAAACCAATAGGTGTAGGAAATGGCTTAGGTTTACCTATTGTTTACGGAATTGTGAAAATGCATAAAGGGATTATAGAAGTAGAAACGAATGATAATATCCAAAAAGGACCTACAGGAACTACGTTTATTATTAAACTTCCTAAAAATTAGCATATGGCAACAATTTTTTTAGTTGACGATGATTTCGACTTTCTTTATCAGTCAAAAATTTGGTTTTCGCAAGCCAACTATAAAGTCATTACATGCCAATCAAGTATTGAAGCAGCAGAACAAATTAAAAACATCAAGCCCGATATTGCACTCATCGATTTAATGATGGAAACCAACGACTCCGGTTTTATATTAGCCCGAAAAATCAAACAGCAATATCCCGATATACCTGTCATTATGCTTACCGCCGTCAGCTCTGAACTTGGAATATCGTTTGACGCCAACGAAAAAGAATCGAAATCGTGGCTTTTTGTTGATGCCATAATCGACAAAGGAAAAGATTTTAAATATATTCAAAAAATCATTGAACAATACATCTCATAATGGAAACACTAAAAATATTAGTAATAGACGACGAAGCCGGAATACGCAGTGGAGTTAACAGAATTCTGAACAATTATAAAGTTAATTTCCCTTTTTTGGAAGACGAAATCGTTTTTGAAATTAAAGAGGCTTCTACCGGTGAAGAAGGGATTGAAATAATAAATTCTTATTTACCCAATGTTATTCTTCTCGACAACAAATTACCGGGGATTCAAGGTCTTGACGTATTAGAATATATCCAAAATGAAAAACTCGATATTTTGGTTGTAATGATTACCAGCTATGCATCGTTAGAAATAGCCGTACAAGCAACACGCAAAGGAGCATACGACTTTATTCCAAAGCCCTTTACTCCACAGGAATTACGAACAACGATGGAAACCGTAGCCCGACATGTTTTTTTAAGAAGCTTAACCAAGCAACTCAATACGCAAGGCAAAGCAGTTCGATTCAGGTTTTTATCAGTACTATCGCACGAATTAAAAACTCCGTTAAATATTATTGAGGGGTATCTTAAAATGATGAAAGAAAGACAAGTTGGGAATGATTTATCTTCTTACGAAGAAGTAATTGACCGTTCACTTTTCAGAATTCAAAACATGCGAAATCTGATTTTCGATTTACTCGATCTTACTCGCATCGAAACCGGACAGAAAGAAAGAAAATTACTCCCCGTAAATATTGCTAAAACCGCATTATTATCCATTGACACCTTTACACCACTTGCCATTCAAAAATCGGTAAAAATCATTTACGAAGGTCCACAAGAAGTGTTCATGGATGCCATGGAAGAAGAAATGGAGATCATTTTCAACAATTTACTTTCTAACGCTATAAAATACAACAAAAACAATGGTGAAGTTCGGTTTATTATCGAAGCACAATCCAATTATATTTTAGTAAAAGTAAAAGACACCGGAATTGGAATGAACGAAGAAGAAATAAAAAGAGTGTTTGAAGAATTTGTACGAATAAAAAATGCCAAAACACAAAATATTGCTGGCAGCGGATTAGGATTATCTATCGTTAAAAAAATATGTGAATACTACCATGCCGAAATCAATGTTGCAAGCAAAGAAAACCAAGGAACAACTATCAGTATTAAATTTAACAAAACCAACTATGAATAATATTCCTGAAAAAACAGTAGAACGTTTAAGCCAATATCGACGAATTCTAATAGATTTATTGCCCGTTCAGGAATTTATCTATTCGCACGATTTAGCTGCACTGCTTCATATAACACCAGTACAAGTGCGAAGAGACTTAATGCTTATCGGATATAGTGGCACACTCAGAAAAGGCTACAATATTCAAGACCTATTGCAAAAACTATCTAATATTCTTGACAGCAACTCTACTGCCAATGTATGTATTGTAGGGATGGGCAATCTGGGAAGAGCTATTACCGGATATTTTAACGGTCGGCGATCAAAGTTAAAAATTGTAGCTGCTTTTGATAACGATGTAAACAAAACCCATCACTTAATTAGCGGAATTAATTGCTACCCTGTTAACGAAATGTTTGAGGTAATAAAAAAAGAAAATATTTCGATTGGAATCATTACCACTCCACCCGAAGTATCTGCAGATGTTTGCGAACAGTTGGTAGCTTCGGGGATAAAAGGGATTATGAATTATACACCGGCTCGCTTAAAAGTTCCTGAACATGTATTTTTAGAAGAATACGACATGATTACGTCTCTCGAAAAAATTGCTTTTTATATTCAACATCGTTAAAAGATGAAGGTCTATCATAGCTTTGATGATTTTTTTGAAATAACAAATCCGGTTGTTACAACAGGTTCTTTTGATGGCGTGCATTTAGGACATAAAACCATCATCAACCGACTCAACCATATAGCGAAGCAAATAGATGGGGAATCGGTTCTTATAACTTTTCACCCCCACCCACGTAAAGTGCTCTATCCCGAAACAGTAGGCAAAGAACTTTTTCTTATCTATTCGCAGGAAGAAAAAATCATGGCACTTGAAAAAGCCGGTTTACAACATCTTTTTATTATCGAATTTACCAGAGAATTCGCTCAAACCTCGTCTATCGATTATGCTCGCAAAATACTACATCAAAAACTTCATGCCAAGGTTGTCGTGGTAGGTTTTAACCATAACTTCGGCCACAACCGTGAAGGGAACTATCGAATGCTTTTCGATATGGGTCAAGCATTGGGCTTTTGGGTAGAACAACTTCCTGCCATGGAAATAGAACACGAATCGGTAAGCAGTACCCGTATTCGTAAAGCAATTATGAATGGTGAAATTCAAAAAGCCAACGCATGCTTACACGATTCGTACATGCTTATTGGTACTATCATAAAACAAAACGAATTTTACCTGATTCCGGTTGTTGAAGAATGTAAATTGCTCCCCCCACAAGGAATATATGCCGTAAAAGCTAAAGTTCAACAACAGGAAACGAAGGCTTTGGCAATTATTGAATCATCACGGGATCGCAGTATTAAGTTACTTGCTGGGAAAGATATTAATGTTAACAATAAAAAAGCTTGTATATTATTTTATAAAGAACTCATGCTTTTTTCTGAAACAACCCTACTCCCCGACCAACTCGAACTTTACGAAAAATTGCACATCATTGAAGAATGGATATACTAAGGAGAAGTCCATTTCCGATTTCATTCAATAAATCTTAAGAAATAAATATGGAGAATGGTAGTATCCCATTTTGTGTGTAAAATATATTTTTTTTGTTCATAACTTCTGCTAACTTTAAAACGAACATCATCGTAAAAAACATGATTTTTAATGTAATTTTGAACCAAATTTTTTATTATGAATAATCAAATGACCGTATTACCCGATTACTTGTTTGAAGTAAGTTGGGAAGTATGCAATAAAGTAGGTGGAATTTATACTGTTATCTCAACAAAAGCCAAGTCCATATCCGATTTACTAAACGATCGTTATATATTAATTGGCCCTGATGTATGGAAAGAAGCCAACGAACACGCAGAATTTGTTGAAGACCATTTTTTGTTCAGTTCATGGCGTAAGCAACTCGATATGGATGGCATCAAATGCAAAATTGGCAGATGGAACATTGCCGGTAATCCGGTGGCCATTTTAGTCGATTTTACTTCGTATTTTTCACAAAAAGACAAAATTTTTTATGAGTTTTGGGAAAGCCACAAACTCGACTCACTCAACGGACAGTGGGATTATATAGAACCGGCTTTGTTTGGATATGCTGCTGCACGAATTATTCATAGTTTCTACGATTTTTTTATTACAGCTCAAGATAAAGTTATTGCACATTTCCACGAATGGATGACCGGAACCGGTGCGTTGTATCTTAACACCAACACTCCACAAATCGGGACTCTTTTCACCACGCATGCTACAGCTCTCGGAAGAGCGATTGCCGGTAATGGGCTACCATTATATTCCAAGGTCGATGAATACGATACCAACGAAATGGTTCATCGTTTTAATCTTATGTCAAAATTTTCGCTTGAAAAAAACTCAGCCTTAAGTGCCGATGCATTCACGGTAGTAAGCGAAATTACGAATATTGAATGCGAACATTTTTTGGACAAAAAAGCCGATGTCGTAACTCCTAATGGGTTTGAAGATACGTTTGTCCCCAAAGGCGAAACATTTCAACAAAAAAAACAAATTGCTCGCAGAAAGCTTACTACGATTGCTGAAGCCATGACCAATACTCATGTACCTGAAGATGCGATATTTATAGCTAATAGCGGACGCTACGAATTTCATAATAAAGGAATTGATATCTTTATCGATGCATTAGCAGAATTAAATAAACAAGAGTCACAAAAAAATATTTATGCTTTTATCTTAGTCCCTGCAAACCATGCCGGACCTCGAACCGATGTTATTGAAAACATCCACAATTGTGATTTTTCAAAACCCATCGAATATAATTTCTTAACTCATCGCCTGCACCAAGAAGAATATGACCCCATTTTAAATCGAATCAAAGAAAAAGGAATTAATAATTTAGCACACGATAAAGTTAAATTATTTTTTGTTCCTTGTTATTTAGACGGATGTGATGGTATTTTTAATCTCCCTTACTACGACTTGCTTATCGGTTTTGACCTAACTGTTTTCCCCTCTTATTACGAACCTTGGGGCTATACACCATTAGAAAGCCTTGCCTTCCATATACCAACCGTAACCACTACTTTAGCAGGTTTTGGCTTATGGATAAAAAACTATTTTTCCGATTACCAACATAGCGTTTACATCATCGAACGCAATGACGATAATTATGAAGAAGTTGTATTGCAAACAGCTAATTCAATTAAAGAATATACTTCGCTCCCCGATGATGCCCGATTGTTGGCAGAGCAAAAAGCCTACTCCATAGCAAGCGAGATCCTTTGGTCAAAACTCATTAAATATTATATGGAAGCTTATTCCATTGCACTACACAAAGCTGCTTCACGACATGAATTATACAAAAACAAAAAACTCCCCGATACACTTTTTTCAGACAATAACAACAACAAACCACAATGGCGTAAGATGTTGGTAAACACATATCTTCCCGACTCGCTGTTCGGATTAAAGGAAATGGCTCAAAATCTTTGGTGGTCATGGAATATACAAGCTCAAGAAATGTTTGAGTCGATTGACCCTGTTTTATGGAGAAAAGCAGATAAAAATCCTATTATTCTTTTAGAATTACTTTCTCTCGACCAGTATAATGAATTATTACAAAACACCACATTTTTAAACAATTACAATGAAGTTTATGGGCAATTTAAATCATATATGGCACAAAAGCCTAATGAGGATGACTTGATTGCCTACTTTAGTATGGAATATGGTATTCACGACAGTCTTAAAATATACTCCGGTGGTTTGGGTGTTTTAGCCGGAGATTACTTAAAGCAAGCCAGTGACTCGTGCAAAAACATGATTGGAGTTGGACTACTTTATCGATATGGCTATTTTACCCAATCACTTAGTATCAATGGCGAACAAATTGCTCTTTACCAACCACAAAAGTTTTCACATATGCCTGTATTGCCTGTTAGAAACAAAGATAACGAATGGGTAACGATTTCTTTATCCTTTCCGGGCAGAACTGTTTTTGCTAAAGTGTGGCAAGTAAATGTAGGCAGAGTTACTTTGTACCTGCTCGATACCGACATCGACGAAAATAATGCTGAAGACAGAGCAATAACTTACCAACTTTATGGAGGAGATAATGAAAACCGTCTAAAACAAGAAATTATTCTCGGTATTGGCGGTATAAAAATGTTAGAATCGCTAAATATTCAGCCTCAATTGTATCATTGCAATGAAGGTCATGCTGCTTTTATCGGGCTCGAACGACTTCGTCGTTTTATCGAACAACGTCATCTCAGTTTCTACGAAGCCATTGAAATTGTTCGAAGCTCCACTTTGTTTACCACTCACACACCCGTACCGGCCGGACACGATGTTTTTCCGGAAGACCTTATTAGAACCTATTTAGCATATTACGCCGACAAATTCAACATTAGCTGGCAAGCCTTTATTGGTTTAGGAAAAGTAAACGAAGACGATGCCGGCGAAAAATTTTCTATGAGCGTTCTTGCCTGTAAACTTTCGCAGGAAGTGAATGGAGTTAGCCGCATTCATGGAAGAGTATCAAGAGAAATGTTTCAACCCATCTGGAGCAATTATTTCCCTCAGGAATTACACATAGGACATGTAACCAATGGAGTTCATTTCCCAACCTGGGTTGCTAAACCATGGTTAAAACTTTACAATAAATACCTGCCAAACAACTTTATACATCAACAACATTCTCCTGAATCCTGGAAGGCAATAGAACAAGTTCCGGACGAAGAAATATGGAAAACACGCACCTGGCTTAAGCAAGATCTTTTTGTTTTCATACGTAAACGTTTAATGGATAATCTCGAAATACGTCAGGAAAATCCGAAATTTGTTTTAGAACTAATAGAAAAACTAAACGATTCTATTTTAACCATTGGGTTTGCAAGACGATTCGCTACATATAAAAGAGCACATCTACTATTTAGCGATTTAAATCGATTGAGCAGATTGGTTAATAATCCTGATAAACCCATAATGTTTATTTTTGCCGGCAAAGCTCATCCCGCCGATAAAGCAGGGCAAGATTTAATAAAAATGATTTACGACATTTCGCACCGACCCGAGTTTGTTGGCAAAATATTGTTTCTTGAAAATTACGACATGGAATTAGCTTCAAAACTTATTCAGGGCGTAGATATTTGGCTTAATACTCCCACCAGACCCTTAGAAGCCTCCGGAACCAGTGGCGAAAAGGCAATCATGAATGGTGTAGTAAATTGCAGCGTGCTGGATGGTTGGTGGGCTGAAGGTTACACAAAAGGTGCCGGCTGGGCACTTAAAGAAGAGCGCACATACGCCAATCAAGCCTTTCAAGACGATTTAGATGCAGAAACACTTTATTTCTTGTTAGAAAACGAAATTGCACCTCTTTATTATCAAAAAAACGAAAATCAAATTTCACCTAAATGGATTTCGCATATTAAAAAAACCATTTCTTCTATTGTGCCCCATTTTACCATGCAACGTCAACTCAACGATTACTATAATAAATTCTACCACAAACTATACGAAAGAAGAAAAATACTCACCGAAAACCATTACGAACAAGCTCGCTTATTAGCCGCATGGAAACTAAGAATGTTGCGTTCATGGGATAGTATAGAAGTTGTAAACATAAAAACTCCGGACGCAACTGCAAAACCGCTAAATCTAGGCGACAACTTTACTGCAGAAGTGAGTTTAAATTTGCACGAAATTTCATCTAAAGAAATAAATATCGAAATATTATTTGGTAAAAAGGAATTCGATCAAATTAAAGAGATTATGTTTATCGAAAAGCTTAATTCAATTAAAGAAGACAAAGGAGTTGTAACGTATTCTTGTACTCTTCCTACTACCAAAGCCGGTGTTTTCGATTACGCTTTCAGAGTTTATCCAACTCATCCATTACTTCCTCACAGAATGGATTTTCCGTTAGTAAAATGGCTATAATATATTGAAATGAAATGAGAGCGATTTTTATTTTTTTACTTTTAAGCACAAATGTTGCTTTTGCTCAACAAATAAATAACATTAAAGTAAAATGCTTGAATTTAATATATGAAGACACTACTATTCTTTATACAGGCATTGATAATTATATTAAGATAGTATATAGCAATCCAAACGATACCGATTATACTATTTCAATAATTGGAGGAATAATAAAAAAACAGAAGAACCATTATATTATCAATGTTAAAGATCCAAATCGAGTTACGCTATTATTAAAAAATAATAATTCAGAACTACCCAAAACAGAAAAGATCTTCTTTTTCATTAAGCCTTTTCAACCACTTATACCTATGCTCTGTAACACTATAGGTGGCCATATTAAACGGAATGAACTATTAAAAGAAGAAAAGATTACACTTAACTATTCTAAAGTAGAATATTTAAAAAAACAGTTTTCTATTTCCGGATTTAAACTTGTTTATACCGATAATAATGGCAACACTAAAGAACTTAAATCAAATTCAGAAGCATTAACCAATGAACAAAAGGAAGCAATAGAATCTTTGTTGCCCGGACAAAAATTCTATATTGAAAATGTTGAAATCCACGACTCATATGGCAATAAAATACCCTCAGAAAATGTTGCTTTTATCGTTGATGTCGAATAATTAATTTCATTATTTTTGAATCGGTTCCATTTGTTAGTTTTACAAAATAAATTCCTTCGGCCAAATCTGAAGTTCTTATAACCGAATTGTCTTTTATTCGTTTTTCATCTATTTTCTGCATCAAACTGTTATATAGTTCCATTAAAACAATTTTTGAATCGGGTAATTTCAACTCAAAATATTCATTTGCAGGATTAGGAACAATGAATGGTTTAAATAGGTCAATTGAACTTACATTACTGCCAACAACATGAATTATCGTACAATGTGTAATGGTATCACATGAAAATAAAGTTAAACAAACCGTATAAGTCCCATCTGTAGAATAGGTGTAAACAGGATTAATCTCTGTCGATACGTTTCCGTCTCCAAACATCCATACATAATTACCTGGAGTTGATAGGTTGTTAAACTGATAAGTGTTTAACATCGACGTATAATTAAAATCTGCAAATGGAAGTTGACCTTGAGGCATATTTATAGGCAATATATAATTACAATTCGATGCATCGGTAATCGTTACAAAATAATCACCTGGCGACATATTACAGCACGTATTATTTGTACAACCATTACTCCAATTGTATAAATATGGAGACATACCATTTTCTACCAGAATGCTTGCACAGCCATCAGGAGTGTTCTGACATGATGGAGGAGCAATTGAATCAATAGAAGCCATCATTGAAGTTTGATTATTTACAACAAAAAAACTATCTACTGTGCAACCATTACCATTTACAACAGTAACGCTATATACACCTGCATTTAGATTTTGGTTCATTACTACAGAATTGTTTGTTCCGTTTATAGTAATGCCATTCGACCATGAATAAGAATAGGGCGGTGTTCCATTGCCCAACGAAAGGACAATGCTGCCGTTTGCTTGTCCGCAAGAACTATTACTAATAAATGCCGTTAAAATAGGAATTGGGAGACTTTGTATTTGAAATGTTACCGGAGCAGTGCAACCCAACGAGTCACTTATCATAACTGTATAGCTGCCACTTGCCAAATGAACAATCGTGTCAGTCGAATAAAAAGTATGCTGACCGTCAAAATAAGGAGGAGTGCCTCCTGTTGCAGTGATTACTGCCATTCCATTATTCTGTCCATTACAAATATTCACTATTGACGTAACAGTTACGCTTAATGGTGTTGCATGATGATACAATGAATATTGTGCAAACACCTCACATCCTAATGCATCTACTATTGTTACAAAATAAATACCTGAATTTAATCCTGACAGCACATTGCTATGATTGTTGGGATCGGTATTCCATATATAATTATAAGGAGGAACTCCACCATTAACGATTAGTTGAACAACCCCATCGTTCCCGCAACGAGGTTCCTGTAATTGAGCCGCAACATTAATATTCGACATATAAGGCAATTCATATGTATTTGTTATTGTGCAATTTTGAGCATCAGAAACCGTACACGAATATACACCTGAGGTTAAATTACCGGCAACATTGGTTGTTTGAGGTGGATTCGTTGACCATAAATAGGAATAGGGCGGAGTTCCGTTACTTGCATTAATGTGA
>ENA-UOWE01000535-UOWE01000535.1-activated-sludge-metagenome-genome-assembly--contig:-NODE-535-length-54173-cov-18.382867_pt1 | contig 54173 bp, 54 predicted proteins | sample MGYA00249841_ERZ761562 | MGnify/ENA primary metagenome ERZ761562 (study PRJEB28883, sample SAMN05720200) | activated sludge metagenome | isolation source: Anaerobic digester | place: Japan...
TGAACTGGACACATTCTTTCTCTAATTGAACGGGCGTCTGTGCGAAAACGAATGTTGTATTTTTAAGATGAAGCACATCTGATGATGGATTGAATAAATAATAGTAATAATTCTGCGAGAGCTATAACTATTCTTTATTGGATATATTTCCGAGCATAATGTATTTATCCATCCGGTAATGACGTTATTCTACAGGAGCAGCGGCAAAAAGGGCTTCTTGTTTGAACGGTTATTTATGGAGGTATGTTGAATGGGTGACACAAAAGTTGTGGATGCAAGAGGACTTGCCTGCCCCCAACCGGTAGTTCTCACCAAGCAGGCTTTGGAAATCAATGAAAAGGTGACAGTGCTGGTGGATAACGAAACGGCGCTGGAAAACATCAAGCGCCTTGGAACGAAACTGGGCTTCGCGATTAAAGTGGAAACAAAAAAAGACTCAACTTTCGAAATAAAATTGAAGCGCAAAAAAGGTGTGGTCGTTTCTTCTTGCAGTGCAGCAACCGCAGCGGCGGGACCTTTTATCATTGTCATATCGGCAAACACGATGGGACAAGGCAATGACGAACTCGGCTCCGTTTTAATCAGGTCTTTTCTGCACACGGTCGCTGAACAGTCTCAGAAACCCGATACCATCATTTTTTACAATACCGGTGTAAAACTTACTGTAGAGGGGTCGGAAGTCCTGGATGATTTGAAACAACTGGAGAGCGCGGGCGTTCAACTGCTGGTTTGCGGCACCTGTTTAAATTATTTTGAGATTAAGGACAAACTTGCGGCGGGCACTGTCTCCAATATGTATGACATTCTGGATGCCATGAGCCGCGCGGGACGCTTGCTTACGCCATGAATCAAAAACATTCTTATTCCGTCATGCTGTTCAAGGCGGTGAGTTACGTTTTGAAGGCGGAAAAAATTCTCAAAGCCGAAAGCATTCCGCACAAAATTATTCCGGTTCCCAAGCACATCAGTTCGGATTGTGGCGTATGCGTGCGCTTTGAACCAGCAATCCAAAACAAAATAGAAGCCGCACTATTGAATAAGGTGCAGATAGAAAAAATCAGACCTCTAAATGATTAATGGCCGTCAATCATTTCGTAAGTGAATCAGGAATGAAGAAAAATATTATTTATTTTGACAATGCCGCTACCTCGTGGCCGAAGCCGCCAGCAACAATCTTGGCCATGCAGAATTATCTGCAGAACGTCGGCGGCAGTCCCGGTCGTTCCGGACATCGTTTGTCTATTGAGGCGGCGCGAATCATCTTCGATACCAGAGAAAAGCTGGCGCAAATGTTTAATGTTCCGGATCCTCTGAGTATCATTCTGACCAGGAACGCAACTGAAGGGTTGAATATCGCTATTTTCGGTTTCTTAAAGCCCGGGGACCATGTCATCACGTCCGGCATGGAACACAATTCCGTCATGCGCCCTCTGCGTGTTATGGAAACGCGAGGCGTTGATATAACGGTTGTTTCCTGCGCGCGTGACGGGCTGGTTGATCCCGGTGATATTCTCAAGGCAGTCAAAAAAAATACAAAGGCAATATTTATCACGAATGCTTCCAATGTTACCGGCACGGCCATGCCGGTTGCCGATATCGGCAAGATTTCCCGCGAACATGATTTGGCGTTGTGCGTCGATGCGGCGCAGACTGCGGGCTGTTATCCGATTGACGTTGAAGCAATGCATATTGACCTGCTGGCCTTTACCGGCCACAAGGCCCTTTTCGGCTCTTCGGGAACCGGCGGCCTCTATATTCGCAAAGGTCTTGAAAAAAAAATAGAACCGATCTGCGTCGGCGGAACCGGCAGCCGTTCGGAGTTGGAAGTTCAGCCGGACTTTATGCCTGACCGCTTTGAGGCGGGGACGCCTAATACAACCGGCATTGCCGGTTTACGGGCGGGCGTTGAATTCATTCTGGAACAAAGTATCGCGCGGATTAAAGACAGGGAAGAAAAACTGGTCCAGACTTTCATGGATGGTGTCCGTGATCTGCCGGGCCTGATCCTTTATGGACAAAAATCAGTTCAGCGGCGAACACCGGTTGTTTCCTTTAATATAGCCGGAATGGATCCTGCTGCCGTGGCGATGGCACTGGATGAACAATTCGGCATCATGGCACGATCAGGTTTGCATTGCGCGCCGGCCGCTCACAAAACGATCGGAACGTATCCCGCAGGCACCGTTCGTTTCAGTTTCAGTTATTTCAACACGGAAGAACAAATTATTTCATCCATCGAAGCGTTGAAAAAAATCGGTCAATCACGATAATGAATTCAGCGTAAGCGGTCACTTATCTCAACGTCGCTCAATTTACCATCAGTGATAGCACCATAAAAATTGCAAACAGTTTCTTGCAGGAAACTTTACGCAATAAAAACCCCCTCAAGTCCTTTTGACCTTGAGGGGGCGAACCTATATTACCAGATCATGTTTTTGTCGTTGAAGCAGCGGTTACTTTGCCATCTGTTCTATATCGAGTACTACTTCTTAGCTGACTAATGTTTTTACCGCGTTAATAACCGGGTTGGTGAAAAGAGCCATCAGAACGGTGTAGAGAGCGAACACACCAACCACCTCGCCGACATACATCTTTTCATATTTACGTTTCAGAGAAACCATAATCAATCCGCCAACGATCAAACAGCCCAGTTGGAAGAAGGGGAAATTGGTTGCTCCTGCTGCCGCGTATTCAGCAAAGCTGAAGGTTGCCGTTAAAAGAACTACCGCTGCCGCTACGATTGTTGTTGCCATTGTCTTTTTCATGATCTGTTACCTCCTTGGGGTAATTTGTTTGCTCTATTTGTCTTTATACTAATGAAAATACCGTGCCAGAATTTAAGGCGGAAAAAACAAACTTCATAACCTTTTGATATATCTATTGAATCAGAGGCAATTAAATCCGGAAAGCACACCACTCACATCCATTAATCTGTTATTTTTTTAATAAAATATTCAAGACGATTCAACGAAATGTGGAAAATAAATCCGGCTAAGGTTCTTGCGAATAAGATTAACTTGACATCCAAGGATGATTTGCTTACATTCTCGCCGGTAAAAAACCTTTCATTCTCAGATCATAATTTAGTAACGGGGCAAATGGAAAAAAGTATTAAATTCCTCATAGCAACAGTTTCTTTTTTTTTATTGATTTTTACTTTCATAGCGTGCAATTCCAGCAACAACCATAAGGAATCAACAGAACTGCCCAAAGTCAGCATTACGACAGAGAATGGCGCAGAGATAACATCAAAAGAGGTTTATATTGCCGCCACCGTATCCATTTCCAATGTAAAAGATGAATGGTTGCTCGATGAGGTAGAGGCAGGTGTCAGAGGAAGAGGAAATACATCCTGGGAAGAACCCAAAAAACCATACCGGATAAAATTTAAGTCAAAACAGGAGATATTCGGCCACGCAAAAGCGAAAAGCTGGACGCTGATTGCAAACTATTGCGATAAGAGCCTGTCCAGGAACTATCTCGCTTATACACTTGCCTCTAAAATGGACGGCATTGAGTTTTCGAGTATGGCTGAATTTGTTGACCTGTATCTGAACGGTAGATATTTGGGCGTGTATCTCCTGTGCGACCAAATTGAGGTTGGCGAAGGCAGAATCAACGTTGAAGAAGAAAGTTCTGATATCGACACAGGATATTTGCTGGAAATGAATTTTCGAGCACCCATGGAAGGCGAGCTGGATTGGGATTATTTCTTCGCGAAGGACTTATTTCCGGCCTATACGATTAAATCTCCTGCCACAGACGAAGATTATTATTCACAAGAGCAATTGTATTACATTAAAGATTATCTCAGCAACGCCTACGCGGCAATCCTTTCCAGGGACATGCAGGCCATTCATCAATACATCGACATCAATTCCTTTATCGACTGCTACATCGTGCACGAATTGTTCTGCTCGGTCGATGTGCCCTTTTCGAGCTTTTACCTCTATAAAAAAAAGAACGGGGTCTTGTATGCAGGTCCTGTATGGGATTTTGATAGAAGCAGCGGCAACGTCAACTATGGCCCGGGACAAAAGGAAAGCCAATCACCTCGTGCCGCATTATGGGTCGCCAAGACGAATCCGTGGTACCAAGCACTTCTCGATGTTCCAGAAATAAAAACGATCCTGCAAAAAAGGCTGGCTGATGCGCAGTTAAATATTGCTGAAATCATCGCTGAATGTGACACCCTTGCCACAACGCATAATAAGTCATTTCAGAAGAATTTCGTAAAATGGCCTATTATGGGTGAATATGTGGCGCCAAACCCGGATGATGTCGTTGCCATCAAAACAGTCAAGGGGCAGTTGGCGTTTTTAAAAGATTGGCTGACGGCCAGGAATCAATATATGTTGATGATGTATGATGTTTCCATCGACTGAAAGATATAAAAGCTTTCCTTTGCACAACGTCAATCCTGCAGATGGAATTCGGAAATTGATGACAGGCAAAAAGAAATCCATCGGCCGAGGAATCAAGTTTAATAAGTTTAAATATCTTGACACCCGCATACCTTCTTCCCTATAATCAAATCATAAATAATCATTTATAATATCATCTTCGCCGCTGGATGTAGTTTCAGACAGGTTTCACTGATTTATTAATGGATTAATTCTGTATGGATTGTTTCGGTAACGGAAGATGAAAGAAAAAAACCCTCTGAACAAGGTCAAAAAAAAAATCAATCGCACAGAAAGTGTCTGGGCAAAGGAAGTTTTCAGCAACGGCCAGCAATCTCTGCAGAGCATCATCGGCTCATCTCCCATTCCCGCCTTTATTATCGGTAAGGATCATCTGATTATTTACTGGAACAAGGCGCTGGAGGAGCTAAGCGGCATCAAGGCCCGGGAAGTCGTGGGAACCGGACAGCAGTGGCGGGCTTTTTATAAAACCGCCCGACCCTGCATGGCCGACTTGCTGGTTGATAAATGCCAGAAAAAGATTCCGCAATGGTATTCAGGAAAGCACATCAAATCAAAATTAATTAAAGGCGCCTACGAGGCGACTGATTTTTTTCCGGAACTGGGCAAGCGGGGGAAGTGGCTGCGCTTTACCGCCGCGGTCATCCGCAATTCCAAAGGATCGGTTATCGGCGCAGTGGAAACGCTTGAAGATATCACCCAGGCGAAAAGAACGGAAGAGGCTCTGCTCCAGGCTCATGCAGAACTGGAAATGAAAGTTAAAGAACGCACCCGCAAGTTGACCAGAACCAACAAAGCTTTGAAAGAGACAACAGATCATCTGTCGCTCATTCTGGAATTTCTGCCGATTATTTCCTATGCCTGTCATGCTGACGAAAATGCGACCATCACGTTTGTCAGCAATCGTGTCAAGGAAATTACCGGATATACGCCGGCTCAATTTACCGGTAATCATTTTTTCTGGCAGGAGCATATCCATCCCGAAGACAGAGATCATGTTCTGAAAAAATTGAAATCGACCACAGGAAAAAGAACGCAGCAACTGGAATACCGCTTCCAAATCATGGATGGCTCCTATCGGTGGATTGCCGATCATCGTCGTCTGATAAAACCGGGAAAGCGCTCGCGCAGTTACCTGGTGGGCGCATGGCAGGATATCACGGAGGATAAGAAAATCCGACAGGAAGGAGAATTCCGGCTGCAGCAGATGATTCAATCTCATAAGCTCAAAGCGCTGGGCGAGGTTGTCGCGGGCGTCGCCCACGAAATCAATAATCCGGTCAGTTTTATCGCCAACAACATTACCATGCTGGAGGAAATGTGGAATGCCGTGGAACCGATTCTGGCCAGTGACGGCGCCTCGCATCCGGATTGGAGTGACAAGGGCATAGGTTATGTGGAAGTCTGCACCAACATGAAGGAAATCATCGATGAATTTAAAATCGCTTCCCAGCGCATTAAGCGCGTTGTTTCCGGATTGAAAGAGTTTGCCCGCACCGATGAAACCGTCGAAAAGAAACCGGTGAAAATTGAAGAAGTTATCCGGGGCGTGATGATCATTGTCGGCGCTCAGGTGCGCAAAACCGTTTCCCGCGTGGATATTTATGTGGACAGTGATCTGCCGCCGGTTCAGGGGCATTTTCAAAAGCTCGAGCAGGTCATCGCCAATCTTCTGATTAACGCTCATCAGGCCATTCCGCCGGATAGAAAGGGACGAATCATTATTACCGCCAGAAACATGGAGAGACTCAACGCGATTCTCATTGAGATTGAAGATAACGGCATGGGAATGAAAAAGGAAGTCATGGATCATGTTTTTCAACCTTTCTTCACGACACGCCGTGATTTGGAAGGGACCGGTCTGGGACTTTCCATCTCTTACGGACTGATCAAAGAGCATCACGGCCTCATCGGCGTGCTTTCCCGTCCTGATATCGGTACGCGGTTTTCCATTTATCTGCCGCTGGATTCCCGCACACCGATCAGTATTCGCCCGGCCATTCTCTGCTGTGACAGCGACGCTTCTTATCTCAACGAAATCAAAATGAGCTTTGTGGATGCTCTGGACTGGCAGTGCTCTTCCGAGGACACCTGCGAAGACATCATCACTTATCTGGAAGCGCATCCGGAGATTGATATTTTCATTTCGGAAATCAATCTTCCCTCCATGAACGGTTGGGAATTATCCCGGAAAATCAAAGAACGTTTCCCGCTCATGTGCGTGATCCTCTATTCTGCCGATGACGGCAGCCTGAAGTCTGAAGGCGGAACGGCAGATCAAGCGGACTACCTGCTGAAAAAACCTTTCAGCATGATGCAGTTGCAAAATATCATTCGTGACACAGGAAGGCAGCGATTATGAGAATCCTGATTGTTGATGATGAAGAAGTAGCTCTGAATTCAATCAAACGTCTTTTAAAGTGGCGGGGCATCCGGAATGTGGACACCTGTTCCAGCGGCCGGGAGGCTATTGCAAAAATCAAGGAGACCGAATTTGATATCGTTCTGCTGGATTTGCTGATGCCGGAAATTGACGGGTTACAGGTGCTGGAAGCGACGAAGCCCTATCGCCCGCACACGGAATTTATCATTCTCACAGCCATTGATGATATCCCCACCACCGTCAAGGCGGTTCGTCTGGGAGCTTATGATTATCTCGTAAAACCGGTGGATAATGATCTGCTGCTCCTGGCCATCAAGAGAGCCTATGAAAGAAGGGGATTACTCATCGGTTTGTCGTCAACAGCCGGATATAGCAAAAGTAATGTTCCCCAGCCCTTTGCGGAAATTATCACCCAGTGTCCGAGAATGTGTTCACTGCTTTCCTACGCTCAGATCATGGCTGCCGGCGGCAATCCGATGATGATTACCGGTGAATCGGGAACCGGCAAGGAACTGGTCGCCAGAGGCATCCATCAGGCGGGACCGACGCCTGATGGTCCGTTCATTGCTGTTAATGTCAGCGCCATTCCGGCCAGTATGTTTGAAAGCCAGTTTTTTGGTCACGCCAAAGGCGCGTTTACCGGAGCGGATGCTCCTTATCGTGGCTATTTCGAACAGGCGGATGGGGGGACCCTTTTTCTGGATGAAATTGGAGAACTCCCTGTAGGGTTGCAGTCGAAACTATTGAGGGTGCTGGAAGAAAAATCTTTTTATCCCCTGGGTTCGTCCAAACCGGTCTGGGTTGACGTGAGAGTTATATCGGCTTCTAACAGAGATATTGAACAGGCCTGCCGGGAGGGAAATTTCAGACTGGATCTGCTCTACCGTTTGAAATCCGTTCATATCCATCTGCCGCCGCTCCGGGAAAGAGACGGCGACATTCCATTGCTGGCTCTGCATTTTCTGCGCAAGTCGTGTGAAGCTCACAGGAAAGAAATCAAAGGGTTCACTCCGGAAGCGATGGATCTGCTCAGCAGCAGAAATTATCCCGGCAATATTCGGGAGTTCTCACAAATTATTGACAATGCTGTACTGGTGGCGTCTGCGGATTTTATTCAACCTGCTCATCTGGGCATGACATCAACCGGCAAATCTTCTTTATCGCGGCAGCTATGCACATTAAAGGAAAATGACGAAATACATCTGATTTATGTTTTGAAAAATGTCCATGGTGATAAAAATAAGGCAGCACAAATTCTGGGCATTACCATCCGGCAACTGCAGCGGAAAATTGCCTCAATGAAAAAAAATCCGCAATGGCAATCCGCTCTGGACGACATTTAAGTCATGCCGGGTGACATAAATGTCGCAATTCATAAGCTGTTGTTTTTTAAGCGACCTGTCGTAATATCCTGTCGGAAAGACTTTTCATGATATTTTTCCCGCGTCCTTTATTTCGTTTTCATCAAACTGACATCCATCATCAAAACCCCAAGAACAAACAGAAAAGTTTATTCTCTGATTTTCTTTCAGTTGTGTAACGAAGCTCGTAAACATCGAACAATACTAAGCTTCTCAAAAATACGCGGACTTTGTCACTTGATTATAAATTTCATCAATGAATACGAAAATGGGAATTTTTTTTCTGGCATGGCTTATGCTCTTCAGTTTTTTAAAAAGGACGAGATGACGATGAAAGCTTTTACCGCAAAGCTTGTGGATTTAACGCAGAAGAACGCGGAAGAAATTGCCCGCCAATGGGCCAAAGATGTAAAAACCAACGCGAAGACGTTCAGCTATCATAATGAACCGGAGGAAAAGATCATCAGTCAGGCCAGGCAATTCTACAATAACTTTCAGCTCATGTTTTTTAATGAGTCACCTTATGAGCAGGCCAGGGAGCTTTTCGAACAGTATGCCGAGGAAAGATATCAAGAGGGAATGCCCCTGCATGAAGCGTTATACGCGTTAATTCTGATGAGGAGACATATGTGGCTTTACGCGGAATTCCAATCGCTTTTTAATTCCGAGGTTCAGCACCGGCAGGCGGTGGAAAGCTTGAGCCGGACGATTCTGATGTTTGATTATATTATGTATGCTGTCGCCAGAAAGTTCTGGAAGTTGATGAGGCTGGAAGCACCTCCAAAATAAAAGAGAGTGTGGCATTGCAATCTTAAAGCATAAATTCTTAACACAAGAGGAGATGAACGTGGAAAGCGAACAAATCAATCAGGGAAAAGTTTTATCCGTCCGCAGCAGTGTGGTTGATGTGTATTTCCCGCAGGCGCCGCCGATTCGTAATGTTCTCCATGCCGGGGAGAACCAGGATGTGATTATTGAGGTGTTTACGCAACTGGACAATAATACTGTTCGGGGCGTCGCGCTGACTCCCACGCAGGGGCTGGCCCGCGGATCAAAAGTCGTCGACACGGGAAAACCCTTTGAAGTTCCTGTGGGCAGGGAGCTTCTCGGGAGGGTTTTCAATGTGTTCGGCAATACTATTGACAAGAAGGGCAATATTGAAGCCGGTGAACTGCGTTCCATCCATCGTGAACCGATTCCGTTACGGGATCAGTCCACCGTGTCGGAAATCTTTGAAACGGGCATCAAAGCCATTGATGTTCTGGCACCTCTGGAACGGGGTGGAAAAGCCGGACTTTTCGGCGGCGCCGGTGTCGGCAAGACGGTTCTGATTACGGAAATGATCCACAACACGGTCAGCGCGCATGAAGGCATGAGTATCTTCTGCGGTATCGGTGAGCGGTGCCGCGAAGGCGAAGAGCTCTACCGGGAAATGGAAGAAAGCGGCGTTTTAGGTAACACGGTCATGGTCTTCGGCCAGATGAACGAACCGCCCGGTGCGCGTTTCCGGGTTGGACATTCCGCGCTGACCATGGCGGAATATTTCCGCGATGATGCGAAGCAGGACGTGCTCCTGATGATTGACAATATTTTCCGTTTCATTCAGGCCGGCATGGAAGTCTCCGGTCTCTTGGGACAACTCCCCTCGCGCCTCGGTTATCAGCCGACGCTGGCCACCGAACTGGCCGAGCTCGAGGAGCGTATCTGCAATACGAAAACCGGCGCCATCACTTCCATTCAGGCCGTTTATGTTCCGGCGGATGATTTTACGGATCCTTCTGCCGTGCACACGTTCGGTCATCTTTCCGCGACCATCGCCTTATCGCGAAAGCGAGCCAGTGAGGGTCTTTATCCGGCCATTGATCTCTTGCAGTCCGGTTCCAAGATGCTGATGCCCAACATCGCCGGTGAGCGTCATTACAAAATTGCTCAGGAAATTCGTAAAACACTGGCGATTTATGAAGACCTGAAAGACATTATCGCGATGCTGGGAATTTCCGAACTTTCCCGCGAAGACCAGCGCACGGTGTTCCGCGCCCGCCGCTTGGAGAGATTCTTCACCCAGCCCTTTTTTGTCACCGAGCAGTTTACGGGAACGGCGGGCAAGATGGTTTCCCGGGAAGATACATTGAACGGTTGCGAACGGATACTTAACGATGAATTTGCCGAGTACCCCGAACGCGCTCTTTATATGATCGGCTCCATTGATGAGGCAAAGATCAGTCATGATGCTTAGAATTTTATTGCCGGCAGAAGTCATGCTGAAGCAGGAAGTGAAAAAGATTGTCGCCGAGGCGGAAAACGGCTCCTTCTGCCTGATGCCTAACCACATTGATTTTGTCGCCACGCTCGCTCCGGGAATTTTTGCTTATGAGCCCGTACAGGGCGGACAGGAACTGCTGGCAATGGATGTAGGTACCCTGGTGAAAAAAGGAGCGGACGTTCTGGTTTCCACACGCAATGCCGTGCGGGCGCCCGATCTGGGAAAACTCAAAGACGTGGTTGTCCGGCAGTATGATGTACTGGACGAACGGGAAAAAATGGTGCGCTCTGCGGCGGCAAAACTGGAAGCGAGTTTAATCAGGCGTTTTGTGGAACTGAAATAATGACACTCGCTGAGAGCGAGTGAAGCGAAGCTCGAAGCGCAAGTGGTAGTGAGACTCAAATTTTATAAGCGACGCGTAATGAAATTTGTTAGTCGAACAATCCAATCCTGACACGTCGGGATTGGAAATTATCCCAGGAGCAAAGTACCCTAAAGGGCATCTTCGACGACGCGGGATAAAGAACCGTTCTACGTTCAACGTTCTAAGTTTAGAACAGTACAAATGCAACGTCGAACATAGAACCTTGAACGTGAACTTTTAGAGGTTTGAGCATGGTTGAAATACGACGAACACCCGGTACGCGGCGCCGAAAAATTGCCGATCATTTCACCGCACAGGTGGCGAAAAAAGAAGCCCTGCGGAAAAAGGCACTGCGGCACAAGGACGAGACCGTCTGGTTTGGTCTGGGCATGTTCGGCATCGTCGGCTGGGCTGTCGCTATCCCCACATTGATCGGAGTCGCGTTAGGGCTTTGGATTGATCGCACCTGGCCCAGCCAGTATTCGTGGGCGTTGATGTTACTGATTGCGGGCGTACTGATTGGCTGTATGAATGCGGCTTACTGGGTGCGCAGAGTACGCAGCAAAATTATTGAGGAAGATGAAGAAGATGAGTCACCATCTTGACACAGCATCCGCCTTTGCTTTGATAGCAGCATTTGCCGCCGGTTTGGTTCTGGGTGCATTTTATTTCACCGCTTTGTGGCATACGGTACGACGGTTGTCGACAACGCACAGCGCTGCGCGCTTGATGATCGGGAGTTTTATTTTGAGGATGGCGGTCGTGATGGCCGGATTTTATCTGGTGATGGGGCATGGACACTGGGAACGACTGGCGGCGGCCATGTTCGGATTCGTCGTAATGAGAAAGATTTTAACCTATCGACTGGGACCGCAAAATGCCACTGAGCCTGTTCAATAAAGTAACGGAGATGCGCTATGGAAATTGTTTCTCTTAATCAAATCAGTCCTGATCAGGTCATCATCTTCAGTTGGGGCTTTATCACCCTTAACGTGACCATTATCTACACCTGGCTGGTGATGGCTATTCTGCTGATCATTTCTCATCTCGCCACGCGTAATCTTTCTTCGGAAATAAACGTTTCCCGCTGGCAGCATTTTCTGGAAGTGGTCGTTTCCGTGATTCGTGGCGAAATATCCGAAATGACGAAAAAAGGCGCGGATAATTACGTTCCCCTGATCGGAACGCTATTCCTGTTCATCTGCACGTCCAATGTTCTGGCCATTGTGCCGGGATATGTAGCACCGACATCGTCCATTACAACAACGGCTTCCCTGGCACTGTGCGTATTTATTGCCGTTCCTTACTACGGCATTTCCCGTAACGGTCTTTTCCATTATCTGAAAGAGTATTTTCAACCCAATTTTATATTCTTTCCCTTCCACGTCATGGGGGAAATATCCCGGACGCTGGCGCTGACGGTTCGACTTTTCGGCAATATCATGAGTCATGAAAAAGTCATTGGTATTCTGCTGGCCGTTACACCGCTTTTGTTTCCGGTTGTCATGCAATTGCTGGGGCTTTTAATCGGCGTCATTCAGGCTTATATTTTCGCGATTCTTTCGATGGTTTATATCGCATCGGCACTGGCGGAAGAGGACCATCAGCATGTTCAGACAGAAGTAAAACAGGAAAGCGTAACAGTTTGATAATTATTTTTTGAAAAGGAGGCGTTTTATGGACAATGTAAGTATCGTCGCGTTGGCATCAATTTTCGCCGCGGGATTGGCAATGGGTATCGGTTCGATCGGACCGGCTCTGGGCATGGGATCGGCCATCGCGCAGGCACTGGCCGCAATCGCTCAACAACCGGATGAAAGAAATTCGCTGACCCGAACACTTTTTGTCGGACTGGCCATGATTGAATCTATCGCTATTTACTGCTTCGTTATTTCGATGATTCTGATTTTTGCCAATCCGTTCTGGGGTCACTTTACAAAGACAGGGGGATGATCCATGCATATCGACTGGTTTGTTTTATTCTGCCAGATTTTCAATTTTCTGCTGCTCGTCTATCTGCTGAAGCGCTTTCTTTTCGGTCGGATCATCAAGGCGATGGACGACAGGGAAGCCAAGATCGTCGCGCGGTTTGCCGAGGCACAGGAATTGAAAGATAAGGCAACCGAAGCCGCCGGGCTTTACGAAAAGCGCAACCAGTTGCTCAACGAAACCAAAGAGAAGATGCTCAATGAAGCGGCCATGGCTGCTGATGCCAAGCGCAAGGAATTGATGGACGGTGTTCGCCAGGAAGTTGATCAGGTCAAAGCACGCTGGCAGGACATGTTGATTCGCGAGCAGGATGCCTTCTTTTATGATTTGCGTCAGCGGGCGGCTAAACAACTGTATGCGACAGCGCGCAAAGCCCTGAGTGATCTGGCAGACGCCGATCTGGAAGAACGTATTATGGATGAGTTCATCCGCCGCGTCCAGGCCCTTGATGCCGAGAAAAGTCTTCAGATACGCAACGCCATCAGGGGCGGTGGCAATCAGGTGACCATCCAGAGCGCTTTCGGAATTTCCGAACAAAGGAAAGCACAGATCGAAGAAGTGCTCAAGAAACAGATCACCAACGGTTTTTCGCTGCGGTACATGAGACAGCCGGAAATCGTATCGGGCATTGAATTGCGGGTGAACGGGCATAAGATCGCGTGGAGCCTTAATGAGTATCTGGAAACACTGGTGGAGAGCTTAACCGAGACGCTCCAGAAAGAGGCGCACGCGGCGTAATGACACTCGCTGAGAACGAGCTTCGCGAAGTTCAAAGCGTAAGTGGAATTATCCCAGGAGCGCAGTACCCTAAAGGGCATCTTCGACGACGTGGGATAGAAGAAAAGTTCAATGTTCGCTGTTGAAGGTTCAAGCCGAAGAACAGCAGATATAAAAATGGCAAAGAGGTCAGGAGGCGAAGAATGAATCAAGAATCCAGCCAATTGGAAAATCAGGATTTAAAGACTTTCCTCGACGATACCTTCGATACGATGGAAAAGGTCCTGGACGAGCAGAATCCTGAGCTGAAACAATACGAAATCGGCACGGTGCAGTTTGTCGGACGCGATATTGCCCGGGTCAGCGGCCTGCCGCATATCCGTGCGGAGGAACTGGTGCGCTTTGCCGGAAATTACATGGGGCTGGTGTTTAACATTGATCCCAAAGAAATCGGCGTGATTCTTCTTGATCCCAGTGAGAATCTTCAGGTGGGATCGGAGGTTCACCGTACCAAACGCGTTCTGGATGTGCCGGTCGGAGACGGGCTGTTAGGACGGGTGGTCGATCCGCTGGGAAGGCCGCTCGACGGTTTGGGCGAGGTCAATACCGTGATGAGGCTGCCGGTGGAAAGACCAGCGCCAGCGGTTATGGACCGCGCGCCGGTGACAGTACCCTTACAAACCGGCATTAAAGTTATTGATGCGCTCATTCCCGTGGGACGGGGCCAGCGCGAACTCATCCTGGGCGACAGAATGACCGGTAAGACGGCTATTGCCGTGGATACCATTATCAATCAGAAAGAAACAGGGATTATTTCCATCTATTGCGCCATTGGTAAGAAAAGTGCCGATGTCGCCAAGGTTATTGCCGAACTGCGCGATCACGGCGTTATGGGATCCTGCATTGTCGTCGTGGCCACCGGTGAAGACACCCCGGGTTTGCAATTCATTGCGCCTTACGCGGCCACAAGCATGGGAGAATACTTCGTGGAGCAGGGGCGCGATGTGCTGATTGTCTATGACGATCTAACATCGCATGCCCGCGCTTACCGGGAAGTATCGCTGCTGCTCAGGCGGCCTCCGGGACGAGAAGCTTTCCCCGGCGATATATTTTATATTCACTCCAGGCTTCTGGAGCGTTCCACGCACATGCGGCCGGAACTCGGCGGCGGATCGCTGACGTCCCTGCCCATTACCGAAACCGAGGCGCAGGATATGTCCTCCTACATTCCCACCAATCTGATTTCCATAACCGACGGGCAGATTTATCTTTCACCGGTTCTTTTCAGCAAAGGTATTCTGCCGGCGGTAGATGTCGGCAAGTCCGTTTCCCGCGTGGGTGGAAAGACGCAATTGCCCGCGTATCGCTCCGTGGCCGGAGATTTACGCCTGTCCTATTCGCAGTTTGAAGAGCTGGAATCGTTCTCCCGTTTCGGCACGAGACTGGATGACAGCACCCGGCGGACGCTTGAGCGCGGCTGGCGAGTGCGTGAAATTCTCAAACAGGGGCAGTACAAGCCACTGCGTGCCTCCGAACAGATTACGTCCCTGCTTTCCGTGACAGGTGGCGCTCTGGATAAAGTGCCGACGGAAAGAATCCGCGAAGCGGAAGTGCAGGTGCTGCAAACGGTCAACGAAACATTACCGGAATTGTGCGGGCGCATCGAGGCCGGCAAAAAACTGGACATGACGGATCGCGACAGCATTATGGACAAAATCAAACCGGCCGTTGCGCCGTTTGAAGAAGCAGAGGAAGCCAATGCAAACAACTGAGTCGCTCAAAAGAAGAATTAAAAGCGCGGGCGATCTGCTGTCGGTGGTCAAAACAATGAAGGCCCTGGCCGCCGTGAGCATCCGGCAGTATCAGAAGGCCGTGGAGTCGCTGGACGATTATAACCGGACTGTGGAAATGGGACTGCAAATTGTTCTTAAAGAACGCATGGGCGCGATGATGCAAAGCAAAGATGCTGCCGTCAAACGCATGGGCGTGATCGTGTTCGGTTCCGATCAGGGGTTGTGCGGCCAGCTCAACGAACAGATCTCCGTTTATGCCATGGACTACCTCAAAGATGCCGGCATCAAAAAAGAAAACCGCAAGGTACTGGCTGTGGGTGCGCGCGTGGCGGATTATGTGGAGGATGCCGGACAACCCATCGACGAACTGCTGACCACGCCGAGTTCGACGGCGGGCATCACACCGCTGGTCCAGGAAATCATCATGATTATTGAAGAATGGCATTTCAAACAAAACGTCGGTCATTTTATGCTATTTTACAACGACTACATCAGCGGTTCCAATTATCATCCTTACAAAGTTCAGCTTCTACCGGTTAATCGCGAATGGCTTAAAGATATTGCCCGCAAGAAATGGGATTCCAAATCCCTGCCCATCTACCGGATGGATGGAGACAAAATTTTTTCCTCGCTGATCAGAGAATATCTTTTCGTTTCGCTTTACCGCGCTTTTGCCGAATCGCTGGCCAGCGAAAATGCGAGCAGGCTGGCTTCCATGCAGAACGCGGAAAAGAATATTGAAGAGCAATTGCTGGATCTGCACGTTCAGTTTCACCGCACGCGTCAGATGACCATTACTGAAGAACTGCTGGATATTGTTGCCGGCTTCGAGGCGTTAAGTTAATCAATGAACAACTACCATTAACAAGAAAGAAGGTGATCATCATGGCAGCCGAAATGAACGTTTGCGGTATTTGCGCCTGGCGCAGGGAGTGTCAGAAAAGATTTAAACTGGACAAAGATTCTCTGGTGGGCAGTCATTGCCCTGATTATACAAGGGATCTGACCATCAAGCCGGCCGCCACCGCGGACAATGAAGATGAGAAGTTGATCATGGACAAGATGGTTCAGATGCAGGTTGCCAAATGGCGCAAACTGTTTGACCAGGCCATGAGACAGGGACTCAAAATTGAAAACTTCAAGGGCGGACCCATCATTACCGTTTCCAGAGAGGCGGGAGCAGGAGGAAGCGACATCTCCCGGAGATTGGCCAAAGCCATGGGGATGGACCTGATCGGCGGTCAGATTATTCAGCATGTCGCGGACAGCGCCAAGATGAGCCGAAAAGTCATTGAAACGCTTGATGAACGGGAAGTGACGTTCCGGGAAACGCTCCTTTCTTCGCTGTTTGGAGAAAACCGTCCCTGGCCGGGCGAATATCTGCATCATCTGACCAGGGTGATAGGCACCATCGGCATTTTCGGCAATGTTGTAATTGTCGGCAGAGGAGCCAATTTTGTCTTGCCGCAAGACAGAATATTCAGGACCAGAATCATCGCTCCCATGGAATCAAGAATCAGGTACTTTATGGAAGACAGGGGATACACCCGAGCCGAAGCGGAACAGTATATTGTCAAAAGAGATAATAATCGGAAAGCATTCGTCAGAAAATATTTCAATGCGGACATCGCTGATACGCAATACTACGACATGATCATCAATACGGAAAAGATATCCATGGCACAGGCTACTGAAGCCATTATTGTGGCTTTCAACCAGCGAAGAAAAAGAAAGAGAGCTGATGCAAAAGCGTAAAAATAAAAATTGACCGTTTTCATAAAAAGGCGGCTTTCTTGTAGGCAGGGAAATAACTTTCCCGTGTCGCTGAGAAATCTTGCTCCATTGGACAGCTTGATTGTCCTGACCGGTAATTGGATTGTTTAATGGTTCCCGGTTGCGATACTGTTTGAACGCAACAATGAACGTTCGTTCGGATTGAGGATTCAGATCAAAAAAGAAAGGCAGAATCCTCAAACGTTCTGCCTTTCAGGCTGTGTTCCCGAAAAAGTTGCCCTTTTTAACGACCGCTCTGAGTCACCGTAAATGTCTTACCGGCAATGCTCATGGTTCCTGTTCTTGCAGGTTTCTTTGTATTCGGAGCCACATTATAACCGACCGATCCGCTCTCTACGGATGGAATGGTTATCCAGGACGCGTTGCTCACGGCATTCCAACTGCAACCTGCATTGGCTGTCACGGTTACGACACCTGAACCACCGGTCGCCGGAAATGAGCCACCGGTCGGTGAGATCGAATAGGTGCAGGCTGCTTCCTGATAGGCTATGGTATAATCACCAAAATGTACCGGGGCTTCAAGCTGTGAATAGGCTATATTGAAGAAGCCACCTTCACCCCACCCGGTTCCCCAGCTGTTTTTGGCAATAAAATACTGACCGCTGTCACTGTAGCCAACAATCAAAATGGCATGTCCGCCTTCATAGTTGCCTGTCGCATATGAATAGATGCCACCGCTATAGTAGAAAAAGTCTGTGTAGACATCCATCGTTGTGACCAAGGGGCCGTAAGTATTCAAGGCATTCTTGATGGCTTCTACTGAGGGGGAGGTAGTAGCCACGTAGGCCCAGCCGCCGATTACATCGGTATCCAACTGCCAATCGGCGCAGGAAGCGTTCCGGCATTTGCTGTTCGCAGCAGTATAAGGGAAACACACTTCCGATGGCAAACCGGTATCACGGATGAAGCTGGAAGCGCGATCAATGTAGCCTCCGCTGCAGCTTCCCGCCCGGCTGCAGGAAAGAAGGATTTGTTCGGCTAAGTCCCAATCACCGGCTGGACAGCCGGCCTTGATCAACGAGAACGACTCAAGAGCGCCGGCAGTTGCAAAGGCCCAGCAACTTCCACAGTTCCCCTGGTCGCGTACGGACGTCACGCAACTGTTATAATTGATGGGCGTATTTCTCCAGTCAAGATCTGACGGAAGTGCGGTCATAGGAGCTTCAAGGGCAACCTTCTTCTCCGTACCTGTCATTTCAGGTTTCATCAGGCCGAAGCGCAGCTTCCTTTGATCGGACGGTAATTTGGAAACGGATGTTTCCCCGGCAATCCATTTGACACCTTTTGCTTTTACTGCTGCTTTAATTTCATCCGATTCCGCTGCGAAGGAAAACGTGCAGAATAACAGCAGCGAAAACATCATAAACAGCAGAGGGATCAGCCTTTTGCGCAAGATATCATTTTTCATATCTCCTCCTTTTAATCTAAATGATTTTGATTCTTATCAAAAAATGATCCTGTGATTTTTTAACCCCTTCCCATTGTCTGTAATAGTCCATTTTGATTTCCGTCTTACCCGCCTTTTCAGCCTTGAAACGCCAGACATGGACAACAGGAGCTCCGATTTTTTCTTTTTCTGAGAGTTGCCTCGTTTTGTCTCCAATGAACTCCAGATATTGCGAATTAATTTCATGAACGTGCCAAGTAAAACCGGCGCTGCCTAATTCAGCAAGTTCAATCTGTATGAGCGTTTTAGCTTTAACGGTTATCTCCTGACCATTTTGTTCTTTGCGGACGATAACCGGATCATCCTTCACTGCTTTATCAAACGACCACGTTGTCTCATAAAGAGCAAATTGGAATAATAAAATGAAAAGACCTGAAATAACTGTAGTTTTCCTGTCCATCGCAGTCCTCCTTATGGTCACCGCTTATCTTGCCGACGGCGGAGTTCCTGGGGGTACAGGTCAGCTTGATGAGCTTATCGAGCCATAACTGTTTTCTCGATGCTCCTCAGGAAGGGTTGTCAAGGTTTCTTGAATTCATCCTCTCATTACTCTTGCTTACATTTCCAGATCTGGAATTTTGCCGCTGTAACATCTACAGTACCTTTTCTTTCACTACCGGTAGAGATAATCTTATAGGAATCTCCTCCCGCATTATACACGGTCAGTTGGATGTTACGGGTCAGGTTTACGCCCGCCATGCCTCTGGCAGATGATTTTTTTATGAATGTGCATTTACCTGTGTCGGATACTTCTGCGATCTGCTCACCTTCAGGAGGTAAAATATTACTTTTACCACTGGCGCAGAACGCCAATGCTAACAACATAAAGACTCAAGCTATCTTTTCATATAATCTCCGTGATGCTAGAATGAGTAATTTGGTTCGTTATTTTCTCATGGGTTTACTTTTGTTATAATTTACACCATCATGAAAATATTATCAATCCTATGAAAGCGAAGGGTTGGATTACGTTGATTATTCACGGTTTTTTTGATTTTGTCATAGAACGATCACGCTTCAACACTATTTCATCTCTGCCTTGAGCCTGATTCTCTTGCCGGCAATCATAAAGTTTTCTTTCCCAATATGATGCAGGGTCTGCGGATTTTTTACGGACGGGTCAATCCAGGCCTTCACAACTTCAACAACAAAGAAACCATACTTTGCCACCATTCTGGTATCAACCACACGGCATTCAAAATTGGCGTAGCACTCATTAATCAGCGGCGCCCGGACCACGGAAGCCGGTTTGGACGTCAGACCGAATTTTTCAAGCTTGTTGATCTTATCTCCGTGAAGCTTTCCGCAGGCAAACATCTGTTTCGCAATCTTGACCGTTGGAATATTAATCACGCATTCCCCGGTAGCCTTCAGCAGGTTGAAGGAATAATTCAAATCACTCATGACAAATCCCACCAGCGGTGGCTCGAATTCCATCATCGTGTGCCACGACATCGGCATTACATTCTGCTTATCCTCGCGGGCGGTTGTGACCATGATCACCGGCCCCGACTCCAACAGCGTGTACACCTTGGAAAGAGGAAAAGATTTCCTGGCCATTCAAATACTCCTTTTCATCCCCAATTTATTTTGAAGTTGTTCAAGAAAACCGCGCTGACCGGCTAATAACTTTTCGCGGGCCTGCGTTATGGTAAACCAGCCGCCTTTATCAACCTCCGGAAATTCCTGTTCCTTGCCGGAGCGCGGCGGCCATTCCATCGAAAACATATTACTTTTTATGGATGTTGCGTCAAGATTGCCCTCCACCGCCCAGACGTAAACAACCTTTCCACTGGGTTGCTTGAGTGGTGTGAGTTCTATAAAATTACCGTTTATATCCAAACCGGTTTCTTCACGAAACTCCCGTTTGGCAGCTCCCAGGGAATCTTCTCCAACTTCAAATTCACCTTTGGGGACAGACCATGAGCCCTCATCCTTCTTCGCCCAATAAGGTCCGCCGGGATGGACTAGAAAGACTTCCAAGGCGTCATTCAACATTCGATACAACAGAATCCCGGCGCTTGTTTTCTTAGGCATTGATTCAGACAACCGTCATTCTCGACAATCAATTCATCCTATTTTATAGAGAATGCGCGTATTTTCCTCTCCAAACCAGTTTTTATGTTCTGAAATGATTTTTCCGTGGAATTTTTTACATATGTGCTCGGAAACACTTTCATGGGCATAGGCATAGCCCATCATATAACCCTTATCGAATGTATCAACAATTATATTGGAAATGAGAGCCCTCCCGATACCCTTGCCGTTAAATTGAGGCAAAACTCCGAAAGAACATAAGTAAACTTCATTATCCGTCATCATGGAGATCAGTTTATTAAAATTATCCTGATCTTTATGGTAGGCATTGCTGAGGGGTATGGTATCTTTATCGATGGCGTAAGCTTCGCCTATGATTTTACCTTCAACGTAAGCAAAAAAACAGGATATGGCTGACTGCAGAAGTTTTTTCTTTGATTCCCAGGTTTCCTGAACCTCTGGATAAAAACAGCTTTTCTCAATCTCCATCAATTCGATTTCACTTTGTTCAATCGCCGGACTTTTTTGCGGTATTCGTACAATCCTGAACATTGTAATATCTCGTCCTGTGATTCGCTTGTTTAATATTTGGTATGTGCAGTCAATATAGCATCGTTCGTTGGACTGTCAATAATATTCTTCGAAGAAGAAATCGCCATCGGGTATCAATATTTCTATTATTCGCGTCGATGAGAACGGCATTGGGCATTTTCAACCGACCTATATTGTCTCAAGAGGATTCATTATCTAATACGCTTGTAAGTGACTTTATTTTATAATACAATAATAAAAAATGACCATTCCATCGCCCAGCAGGAGGTAACCATGGAAAACAAAAAACTGGCGAAACAAATGATTGATTTCCACAAGACATCCCTTCAAAACAGCTTTTCAACAATGGAAATGTTTCGGAACCAGGCGGAAAAATTTTTGCAGATCATTATCGACCATACTCCCGGAATCAGTGCGGAAGGGAAACAGGTTCTGGAACAATGGAGTAATACGTACAAGAAAACGGTTAATGAATTACAGAAAACCATGAATAACGGATACGACAAACTTGAGGTGTTTCTGGAAAACAACACGGTATTTGCGCAGGACAGTTACGACAAGATGATTAATCCGTTTTTAAATCAGCAAAACTGGTTGAATGTGGATTTAAAAGAATCTGTGGAAGAAGTAACTGACCCCTATAAGAGCGGTGCCCATAAAATTCAAAAGCAAACTGACAAAAAAATCAAGCCTGTAAAAAACCTTTCTCCTGTTAAAAGATTGAACGTCAAGACTAAGAAAAAGAAGTAATCATTCTTCAAACATCAAAGCGTATGGAATGTTCAAGAGTACATATACGTTGTCACAAGTCTAACGTCCGGTCATCCTTATATTGAATATTGACTTGGGGAAAAAGCTTTAAATTAAGAATTCAGGACACAGAGAAGGGAGCACATCATGGATACAAAGGAAATAAAAGAGATGATGAAAAAGATGATTGATCTACATAAGACATCCTTTGACATGTTCTTTTCCACGATGGTAACCTATCAGAATCAGGCTGAAAAGCTTCTGCAAACTTTCGCTGAAAATACTCCCGGAATCAGTGAGGAAGGCAAAAAAGCCATTACGCAGTGGAATGATGCCTATAAAAAAGGTATGGACGATTTCAAGAAAGCAGTTGATACGGGATACACCCAGGTGGAAACATTGCTGGATTTAGACGGCATGTTCGTTTTCACGGACCAGACCGGGAAAATGCTCGATACGTTGACGGGTAAGAGTAATGGAACTCCACATAATTCTGTTAAGGATGTTATGAGAGAGTGGGTTAATATTTATTATAAAAACGTCAAAAACGTGGAAGACTTTTTTTCGGCGGTTCAGCAACAACAAGGCGGCAACAAGCAAAGAAAGTAACTATTATAACAGTAGATGGTGCCACGCTAAAATTTATGAACCGTATTGGAACCATATAACGTGAAGGGGGATGGAAAAATGTTGATAAACAATATTAAAGTTGGTGTCAAACTGGTCGGAAGTATTGTGCTGATTTGTCTGTTGGCAGCGGCTGTGATCCTGTATGGCGCAAAGTTGAGAAACGCCTTACTGCATCAGGTAGATTCGGTGCATCGCCAGTATGAAGCGGATATTAAAGATACCATAGAAATCAAGGCAAGTCTTGAAAAGATGCGCGGAGACATCTATCGATATATTTCATCCCCATCCGACCGCCAGAAACTGTCCCAGAATATCAATGAGATGATGAGTTTCATTACCGGTTCTATGAAGGCTTATAAAAACAGAAATGTCAGTGACGAGGTTCAAGCGATCATCGCTGACTTTGATGCCGCATGGCCAGAAATGCAACGGGATTATCAGGAGGTCATGAGAACAGCCGACAGGGGAGAAAATGATGAGGCGAACCGCCTCCTGAACGGCAGCAACGTGGTTGCCGCGCAGATGAAAACCGCAACCGCTGTGAATAAATTAAATGAATACATCACAGGCAGCAATGAGCAAAACATCAAAACAACGATTGAAAAAACCGGAGGCCTGTCGGCTGCCATGCTGATCTTATCCGCTATCGCGATCGCACTGGTCATCGGCTTGGTCATCCTCCTGAGCGCGTCGATAACCGGTCCCTTGAAAAAAGGAGTGCTGATGATGGAGGAACTGGAGAAAGGCCATCTTTCCAATCGGCTGAATATGCTCAGAAAGGATGAAATAGGTCATCTGGCACAGGCAATGGACAAATTTGCCGACCACCTTCAACAAAATGTCGTATTCAACATGCAGCAGATTTCGGAGGGCAATATCAACATTGCTCCCGTTGTCATCGACGACAAAGATGAAATCGGTCCTGCTTTAAAAAAGATCGTGGAAACCATCAATAATCTGGTCAATGAAATGGATATGCTCACCGAATCTACAAAGGAAGGTCAACTTCATGTCCGCGGCAATGAAGAAGCTTTTCGTGGAGCTTACCGGCAAATTGTACAGGGCGTAAATCAAACATTGGATGGTGTCCTGGGGCCGATCAATGAAGCTGCCGATGTTCTGGAAAAGATAGCCGGCAGGGATATGACTGCACGTGTCCAAGGTGATTATAAAGGCGACCACGCTAAAATCAAGGAATCTCTTAATATCGCCGTGGAAAATCTGGACAAGGCCTTGCACCAGGTATTGATTGCGGCAGACCAGGTGGCCGCTGCCAGTGTCCAAGTCAGTTCAGGCGGACAGTCTTTGTCGCAAGGTGCCAGCGAGCAGGCCAGTTCGCTGGAAGAAGTATCCAGCAGTCTGCAGGAAATGTTGTCCATGACCAGACAAAACGTTATTAACGCCAAGGCGGCCAAAGAAGTTTCTGATGAGGCCTGGAACAGCGCGGACAGTGGCGTGGAATGCATGGCCCGAATGTCCATGGCCATTGACAAGATTAAAACGTCATCCGATGCCACGTCCAGGATCGTCAAAACCATCGATGAAATAGCTTTTCAGACCAATCTGTTGGCGCTGAACGCCGCCGTCGAAGCGGCCAGAGCCGGTGACGCCGGCAAGGGGTTTGCAGTGGTTGCCGAAGAAGTGCGGAATCTGGCAATGCGCAGCGCGGAAGCGGCCAAAAATACAGCGAGCCTGATTGAAGAAGCAGTCCAGAACTCGGAAAACGGCGTATTAATTAACAATGAAGTTTTGACAAACTTTCAGGATATTACCGAAAAAGTTAATAAAGTCAGTCAGGTCGTGGCGGAGATTGCGGAAGCCTCGGAGCAGCAGGACATGGGAATCAGCCAGGTGAATAAGGCCGTTGAACAGCTCAATCAGTTGACCCAGCAGAACGCGGCCAATGCCGAGGAATCGGCCAGCGCCGCCGAGGAGATGTCTTCGCAGTCCGAAGAAATGCGCAGCATGGTGGCCGGTTTCAAACTGAGCCGTTCAGGATATCTCACATAATCATTACACACGGCAGACTGCCGGTAATTTCGTTTATCGGCGCTGCCGTGACAAAGATAATGAATCAAAGAGTTTTATCTTTCATTTTTCAAGGAGGCATTCATGATCAGGAAATTAATTTTCTTTTTTTTCATCAGCATCCTGATGCTTCTGTTGTCAATTTCCGGAGAGCTCCAGGCAAAAACACAATGGCCTCACGTTATTCCTTCCAAGGACGGCACACCGATTTCATATGAAGTTTACGGTTCGGGGGAACCGACGCTGGTGTTCGTCCATGGCTGGTGCGGCGATTCGAGATACTGGCGCGCTCAGGTTCCCTATTTCTCCAGAAAGCATCGGGTGGTCACGATTGATCTTGCCGGCCACGGCCATTCGGGAATGACAAGAAATATTTATTCGATGGCCTCTTTCGGCGAAGACGTGCGGACCGTAACGGAAGCGGTCGGTGGACAGAAAGTCATTTTGATCGGTCATTCCATGGGGGCTTCGGTGATCGCGGAAGCAGCCCGGCTGATGCCGGATCGTATTCTGGGTTTGATCGGCGTCGATACTCTGGAAAACATCGAATATCCCCTGACTCAGGAAGAATTTCAGAAGATGAGTGCTCCTCTGGAAAATGATTTTGCAACCGGAAGCAAAAAATTTATCGGCGAGATGCTTTATCCGCAAACGGATGCGCAACTCCGCGAGTGGATTATGGCAGACGTGTCGTCTGCGCCGCCTGCTGTTGCTCTGAGCGCGATGCGCGAGATGCTGTCTCAGTATATCACGGGAGAAGCGGCAACGATCTTTGAACAAATCCCCCTTCCCGTTGTGACCGTAAATGGAGATCTTTGGCCGATCAATTATGAAGCTAACAGGCGACACATGTTTTCGTACGATGCCGTCGTCGTGAAGAAAGCCGATCATTTTCTGATGATGGATCGCCCGGAAGCATTCAATCCTGCTCTGGAAAAAGCCATCAAGATGCTTTTGAAAAAAAACAAAGATAAAAAAACCGGGTACAAAAAGATCACAAACTGAGCAGATGTAAAGGAAAAATACCATGAAGCGATCATTTCTACTCATCGCTTTGGGAGTCGTTACAGCTTCTGTTTGTATGTGCACCCCGCCTGCTTGCGCTGCCATGCAGAACGAGACTTTTCCGGCAAACAGCTTCGGCTTCGATATAAAAGCGCTGTCAGAAAGATTAGGCAGAGCGGTTCAGTTTCAGACCGTCTCTTATGAAGATAAAGCTCAATTCGATAAAGAAGCCTTCACAGGTTTTCAGAAATTTCTAGAGCAGGAATTTCCTAACGTACACGCGGCGTTGAAAAAAGAGGTTGTCGCGGATTACAGCCTTCTTTTTACATGGCCAGGCCGGGATCAACAGGAATTGCCGATTCTTCTGGCGGCTCATATGGATGTGGTGCCGGCCGGCTCGGAATCCGGCAGTCCTTGGACTTATCCTCCCTTTCAAGGGCGCATTGCCGATGGATTTATCTGGGGAAGAGGAACGCTGGATGACAAGGTCAGCGTGCTGGGTATCCTGGAAGCGGTGGAAAAGCTTTTACAGCATGGGTACGTGCCCCGTCGAACGATTTATATCGCCTTCGGGCATGACGAGGAAAGCGGAGGAAATGCCGGCGCGGCAAGCATTAACAGGCTGTTGAAGTCAAGAGGGATCAGACTGGATTATGCGCTGGATGAAGGTCTGACTATTACCGAGGGAATGGTGCCGAATATTACCAGGCCTGTGGCGCTGATCGGCATCGCGGAGAAAGGCTGTCTGAGCCTTGAATTCCATGTCGAAAGTCCCGGCGGGCACTCCATGATGCCTCCTGCTCAAACGGCGATCGGCATCTTAAGTGCGGCCATCAGCAAACTTGAGGAGAACCAGTTTCCCACAAGAATGGAAGTTCCGGTGAGGAAAATGTTTGAAACACTGTCCCCGGAAATGCCCATGGGTCTGAGAATCGTTTTTTCCAATCTCTGGCTGTTTCAAGGGCTGGTGGAGAAAAAACTGGCCTCCGTACCCAGAACCAATGCTCTTGTCCGAACGACCATCGCACCCACAATATTTAATGCCGGCGTAAAAGAAAATATTCTGGCGCAACAGGCGAGGGCTGTTGTGAACTTTCGTCTGCTCCCCGGCGATACCATTGAGAAAACCATACAGAGCACGCAAAAAATAATAAATGATCCGAGAGTGAACATAAAGATCTTGGAAGGCATGCAGAGTGAACCTTCTCATATCGCGGATACAGAATCTCAAGGTTATCAAACCGTCCAAAAAACCATCCGTCAGATTTTTCCGAAAGCACTGGTTGCGCCGGGGCTGGTGATGGCGGTTACAGACAGCAGGCATTATGCGGATCTGACAAATACTATTTTGCATTTCAGCCCGATTCGTCTTCTTCCGGAAGATTTGCAGAGGATTCACGGCCGGGACGAAAGAATATCCCTGGAAGACTACCGGGATGTTGTAAGCTTTTACACGCAGCTCATGAAGAACGAGGGAAATCCTTAAGATTCAGACTTTAGTCGAGGCAAGAGCCTTTCTGATTTGACTGGACACTAAATACCATTTCTGTACGCCGTTTTCGAGACGATAGTAGTGAATGAGGTAAGCCCCGGATAAAATGAGCAGCAAAACGAAAAGAATGATCGCCGGAACAGACGTTTGTATGGCGGAAAAACAAAAAACAATCAAAGTGAACAGACAGACAAAAAGTGTCACGATGAGATGAACGAATCTTTCGTGCTGCATCCATTGAATCTGTTGATCGTGAAAAGCAAGCAGCTCTTTTAATTTGTCCTGATCGGGCTTATTCGCCAGCACCTCTTGAACGTAGCTTTCATGTTTTTTCATGTATTCAATCATCCATTCATCCACGACAGCTTTTTAATTTATCGTATACTACCATATTCTTAGTCAAATATTGACACAAAAATCTATTTTGCGTATATATTCCCGCAACCAACTGAAGATAATTATCAATATTTGACATTGCGACACTTGCTTCTGTTTGATTTTGAGAAGAATAGAAGTTGAATATTTATAAAATCAGTAATTCATTTACAGATCATGACCTAGCCACGAAATGCGGCATCCAGATCTTCAAAGGAATGCCGCATGAATATATTTTTCAATTTTAAAAAATCATCATTGTGTTTTGATCATCCTGTTTTCATCATCAGTTGTTATTCTTTTGAGAATGTTCCACGGGCTTTTGAACAAATTGAAGGTGCTCTGGCACAGGGATTACATGTTGCCGGATTTTTTTCTTACGAACTCGGCTACGCGTTTGAAGAAACATTTTCCGCTTACGATCTTAACGGTTTTCCACTCATATACGTGGGATGTTATGAAAAGCTTCAACGGTCTAATAATCAAATGCCTGCTGTTGGCGGTCCCTGCGACGTAAGAAATATCCGCTTTAATCTTTCCCGGAAAAAATATTCCAAACATATCAATATTATTCGTTCATATCTGCAGGCCGGAGATGTCTATCAAATCACCTATTGTTTAAAGATTCTTTTCGATTTTGACGGCAACGCTTTCGATTTGTATAAAAAGCTCTTTGCTGTTCAACCGGTGCCCTATGCCGCGTATGTCGAAACCGACCATTACCGTATTGCATCGCTTTCGCCGGAATTATTTTTATATAAGAAAGGCCGTAAAATCCTATCGAAACCCATGAAAGGAACATGGCCGAGAGGGAGAAATTTTTTTAGCGATATGGCGGCCAGATATAAATTTTATCATGATGAAAAAAACCGGGCCGAGAATGTGATGATTACCGATTTGCTGCGTAATGATCTGGGACGCATCGGTAAGAATATTCATGTGCCTCGTCTGTTCGAAGTCACACCTTATAGAAAACTGTTTCAGATGACTTCGACGGTTGCGGCAGATATTGATTCGGACGTGCCACTTCGTGATTTATTTAGAAGCCTGTTTCCTTCAGGGTCAGTCACCGGCGCGCCTAAAATCAGGGCTATGGAAATCATTCATGAACTAGAGGATGAACCGCGTAACATTTATACCGGCGCCATCGGCTACATCAAGCCCGACAAGGATTTATTTATGAATATTCCGATACGCACCGCTTTGATCAATAAGACCAATGGAAAGGGCGAAATGGGCATCGGAGGCGGTATTGTCTGGGATTCAACAGCCGACGGAGAATGGGCGGAAGGTATTTTAAAAGCACGATTCTTTACTGACGGCCGATTTTGCCGAGGGTAAAAAGAGCGCTTTGGCTCATGCTGATTTGGGGAGATTCCTTGATTGTGAATCCCAATGCCTTTGCCGTCTCTACCGTACGCGCAAAATTTTTTCTGGACACATGCAGGAGCGGTTCGACGAGAAGAAAGAGTCCGTCCGGTTTCATCAGATTGCCGATCTCCGCCAGAAACCTTCTTTGGTCGGGTACCTCGTGTACCATCCAGAAGGCCAGAACAAAATCTGCTTTTTCCTGAAATCCGAGACTATCCGGTTTGGCCAAATGAGTTTTGATTCGATCGGCAACGCCTTTCTTTTGCGCTCGATTCAATAGCGCGAAAAGCATTTTTAGCTGGATGTCAATGGCGATGACGCGGCCATGAGAACCAACCAGTTCAGCCATCGGCATGCTGAAATAACCCATGCCGGGCCCGATATCAACTGCCGTATCTCCCTGATGAACATAAGGGCTGAGAATTTTAATCGGGTCATGAATAATCTTGCGCAACGGATTGTCGAATGTAAAGCACAACCACCAGGGACAGACATGTTTTGTATTTATGAATTTTTCCAGCATAAGGTTTCAACCTGCTTTTAATTTAAAATCCCTTCTTTGCTAAAACTGAAATATCCCTTTTTCCCAATGATGATATGGTCGATTACGCTCAGTCCGAGGATTTTCGCCGCTTCGATTAATTGATTGTGCATTTTCAAATCGGCATCGCTGGGGCGAATATCGCCGCTGGGGTGGTTGTGCGCCAAAATAACGGCGGCGGCTCTGTCGGCAATGGCATCGGCGAATACTTCGCGGGGATGAACCTGACTGCGGTCGAGCAGGCCGACAGTGACAATTCGTTTTTCGATAACTTCATTCGCGCCATTGAGAGAAATGCAGACGAAATGTTCCTGCGGTTTGGCGGCAATGTCCTGTAAAAGGGGAACAACATCTTCCGTACCGTTTATGCGGACGGAATCGCTTTTTGTGAAGCGCCGCGCAATTTCAAAAGCGGCAAGAAGCTGATAACGTTTTGCTTCGCCCACGCCGCGAATGTCTCGCAGGTCTGCTTCCGCAAGATGCCCTTTCCTTTGTTCAAGAATTCGGGCAATTTTTTGCGACATTGAACGCACGTCGTGACCTTCAACGCCACGTCCCAAAATGACCTGCACCAACTCCTCATTGGTTAGCGCGGCTGCGCCTTTTTCGCGCATCTTTTCACGGGGGCGGTCGTGTTGCGGCAGTTCTTTGATTTTTTTCATTCTTTCAATGCTGCCAGGCCTGCGGCAATTTCGGCCTGGGCCTCCTCAATAATTTTAATCAATTCAGCCGGTGTGCGTTTGTCCGAAAGATCAGGGGCATTTTGATTGGTGGCCTTGAGATCGTAGTTTTTGGCGCGGATGTCTTCAATAGAAACATACCAACTGCGCTCGCTGATTTTGTCCGGATCATCCGGCGGTAACGCCAGCCGCTCAAAGAAATCGGCAAAGTCGTCAAAGAGCATGGGATTGCCCTTGTTGACCTTGCGCGGCTTGAATTCCGGCGTCAGCGTCATATCGTAATACCAGACGCGTTCAGTGGAAGGGCCTTTGGTAAAAAACAATAAGTCCGTTTTCACGCCCGCGCCGGCATTGACAAAAACGCCTTGCGGCAGGCTGATGATGCACCAGAGATTGCATTCATCCAGCAGCTTGCGCTTTGTCTGCTTGTAAGCCGCCGTTTTAGTGTGGAACAACACTCCTTCATCAATCACCATGCCGCACGTGCCGCCATCGGCCAGCGAAGTGATAATGTGCTGGAGGAAAAGAATCTGCGCCTTGCCGCATTTATAATCGAAATGCTGTTGCGCGTCCTTGCCTTCCTTGCTACCGAACGGCGGATTGGTAAAAATATAATCGAACTGTTGCGGTGCGCCTGTAAATAATTCGCCATACGTTTCCGCTTTAGTCAGCGTGTTGCCGTGCCAGATGCGCGGCAGGTCAACGCCGTGAAGCACCATATTGGCCAGCGCAATGGGAATCGCCTCGCCTGCGTCCTCGCGCGCCCAGAGCGTTTCGGTTTTCAGTTGTTGAATTTGCGTTGCCGCGGGGTCTTGCGCCATCAGATGTTTGAAGGCTTCGATCAAGAAACCGCAAGTGCCCGCGCAGGGGTCATAAACAGACCGTCCCAACTGCGGATTAACCGCCTTGATAATGACGCGGATAATTTCGCGCGGCGTGAAAAACTGGCCGCCGTCATTTTTCTTTTCGCCGAGGCTGGGCAACAGGCTCTCCAGCGCCTGAGACATCGGAAACATGTGCTGCTCGCTCACCTGCGCTTCGCTCAAAGCATGCACGCGATCCAACGCGTCCTGTAAGTTCGTTTCGCTCGCCAGAATTGTCCGCTCCTTATTACGGAAAATTTCGGCAATGACCTTTTGTTTGTTGGTCGCGTTACCGTTGCCTCCCAGAGCCTGCAAGTGCGGAAATAATTCGCCGTTGACAAACCTTAAGTAATCGCCCAGCGTCGAGCCATAGCCTGTAAGTTCCGCACGCTTCCAGCCGGGCGCCTGTGCAGCCTTCAACTCCTCTAAGGGTATCTTGTAATCAAACGGCGCGGCCCAATCCCGCCAGCGGTAGGGGGCGGAAAGTGAAGGCGTAAAAGCTGTGCCCAGCGCCGCCGATTGTTGCGCTTCGGCGTCTTCCATCAAATCAAGATAACGCAGAAAAAACATCCAGGTCAGTTCCGGCACATAAAGCCTGGCGCCCTTGGCCTTGTCGCGGCGCAGTATATTATTGATGGATTTGACGGCCTTGTCCATATCCGCCTGCGTGCGTATAACTTTACCATTGCTGTTTTTAATTTTGGATTTAGCCATTATTCACCTTTATCTTCCAGCAGTGGAACGGCTGTCTGTTTGGAATCTTTGTTCATTTGAGAAAGCCTTTTTCGTGCGGCAACAATAGCCTGATGGAACTTGCGCTGGAGCACGCGTTTGGGCAGCAGCTTTGTCCAGTAGGACGCAACGCGGATATTGCTCTTTTCCAGTTCCAGCAGTTCCACCGTTTCTTCTTTTTTCCCGGCGCAGAGAATCAGGCCAACCGGTTGTTCCTCGCCGGGTTTTTGCTCATACTTGGCCAGCCAGCGCAGATACAGTTCCATTTGTCCCTTGTAGGCGGCCTGAAAATCGCCGAGTTTCAAATCAATGGCCACAAGCCTCCGCAAGCCGCGATGATAAAAAAGAAGATCAAGATAATAATCGTCATGGTCCACCTGGATGCGTTTCTGCCGGGCGACAAATGTAAATCCCACGCCCAGTTCCAGAATAAAGTTTTCCAGTTCGCGCATAATCGCATCTTCAATGTCCTTTTCGAGATACCGGTCCTGCAGCCCCAGAAAATCCAGAAAATACGGATCGCGAAAAACCAGGTCGGGTGTCAGTTGATCTTTTTCACGCAGTTGATTGAGTTCGTGGCGAATGAGTTCCGAGGGTTTTTTGGACAGCGCCGTGCGTTCAAAGAGCATGCCGCCGATTTTCTGCTCCAGCGTGCGGGTGCTCCATCGTTCCATGCGGCACATTTCGGCATAGAAATCCCGTTTCAGCGGATCATCAAGGTAGATGATGGCTTTGACATGCGTCCAGCTCAATTGTCTCCGCAGTGCGGAGACAATTTGTTCATTCGGGAAAACCTCCGCAAAGCGAATCATATGGCGCAGCGATTTTTCAGAAAATCCCCGTCCGAATTCCAATGCCAATTGTCTCCCAAGCGCGGAGACAATCTTTTCACCGTACTGCGCCCGCTTTTCTTTCAGGATGTCCTGTAAAATGCGCCTGCCGACGCGCCAATGAAGCATGACCAGCGTGCTGTTGACCTGCCGCGCCACGTCCTGCCTGGCTTCGTCAATGATCGAGCGCAGATCTTTGAGCAGGCCTGTGGATGGCTTGGGCGCAGTCTGTTTTGGCATAACTTTTTTTTCAGGCATTGGCGCTCCCCCCGAAATTAAAAAATTCCCGCAGCGTTGCCGCCGGCAGAGCCGAGATAGCTTCAAGCTGGTGTTGGGCGGCTTGTCGCGCATTTTCTAAAGCAACCATCTTTTTTTCTAAAAGGTTTGCGATAATATCCTGTTCCTCGCGTGTTGCCGGTAGTGGAAGTTTCGTCGGAAAAACCAACTCTTCAATTCGGATAGCTGCTTGATTAACCCAGACATCGCATTTTTCGCGAAAAAAGCCTTTGCGCCACAAGTGATTCAGCCAGAAGACAAAATAGTGCGGCGACAAAGAGTCTTTTGTGCGGATACGTGTGATGTGATTGCTAAAGAGAAACGTGTCATCATTCGGTGGGCGAAATAAACAAGTCTTGCCGACCAAGTCGCGGCTATTGGTGTTGTTGAATAAAATATCATTATCCTGAAGGGCGTACTCTTTAATTTCGGCAGCCGAGGCCGGAATCCTCCAAATCTCAGAAAAAGAAAGACGAAGGTCATTGGAAATATTGTTCATACGTAAATGAGGGTAACCCTCCTTGCGTGACTTTTCTCCACGTGCGATGCCGGATCTTGATTCTTCTATATGAGGTCCGATTTCCTCCCAACGCCAACCGAAAGGCAACGGTGTTTCGTCTATATAATTCACGCCAGCAACCTCGTTTTCGTTTCCTGAATCAACATGTTCGGTTCAACCGGCAATCCCGTGAGCGCGGCAAAATCCACGCCTTCAACTTCAAATAGTTTTGGTGTTTCCAGTTCTTCAATGCCGTTTTTTTCAAACTGCCGCGCCATGTTGACCAGCACTGTGCCGGTGCGTTCGGGGAAATCCTTGAGCCATTGTTTGTTCTTGTAAGAAAAAGCGGCCGCTCTTTCCGGTCTCGATTTGGGCGGAAGATTGTAACCAAGTTCGGCCAGCACGTCGAACAAATCGCATTCCTGCTCGTTTTCCAATTCCCGCACCAGCCTTACCGCAGGTTCTCCACCGGGAAGTCCGCGTAAAAGGTCGCGCCGTTTATCCGGCATGACCCACACGGCGCGAAGCTCTTCCACATTCGGCGCTTCTTCCACCAGTCCGGCGGCAAGCCGCTGTTTGTATTTTTCATAAGGAACGAGGACATCCTTGCCGTCTTCCTGACACAAAACGGAACGTCCGTCGCCTTCAATACTTACTGTAAATTTGTTTTCGCCGACACGGATAATCTTTTGTTTTGCCGGCGGTCTGCCGGTTCCGCCAATGCCGGTTTCCGTTCCGCCCACTTCGCCGCCTCCGCCTTCATCACCGGGCGGTTGCGTAGGACGATAACGGCTTTCGAATTCTTCACCGAACAGGCGTGTGCAGTTGGTGTAATCATAGAGGCGGAATATTGCTTTCGAGCCGCGCGGTTCGCCTGTGCGCGTGCCGCGCCCGACCATCTGATAGAAGCTGATCGGCGATTCGAGGTAGCGGAAGAAAACGACGTTTTCCAGATTCGGAATATCCACACCGGTGGACAGCAAATCCACCGTGGTGGCAATAAAGTGCGAACTCCGGGAGCCGCGAAATTCCGGAATCAGGTCGCTCGCGGGCGGACGCAAATCGGGGTTGCCGGTGCACTGGAAGGCGTACCATTCTTTCGGCGTGCGCCGCACTTTTTGACACCACGCCGCGTATAGATTGTTGAGCGCAATCATTATCTGATTGGCGTGATGGTCGCGTGTGCAGAAGATGACGGTCTTCTGGTGCGGGCCGCCGGTGTCCAGTAAAAACTTAAACAAGTCCTCGGACATGGCTTTGACGCGGTCATCGAGCATCAATTTGGCGTCGTAATCGTGCGCGTTGTATTTGTCGTCAATTTCGCCCGGCTTGATCTTGCGTCCGGTGAAGGCGTCCACGGCGGAACGCTCGACGATGTCTTCTCGGGTGATTTCCTTTTTGTCGAGATCCACGGTGCGCCGGATGACTTCGCATGCCGCCAGATAGCCGTCTTCCTGTCCGTCACCGATGGAGTATTCGTAAACAGGCTGACCGAAATATTCGATGTTGTGACTGGTGATTTCCTCATCCTTCTTTTTCGACTGCTCATCTTTCTTGCCGCCGCCCACAATGATGCGCGGCGTGGCGGTCAAACCGATATGGATGGCGTTGGGATTGTCGCGGAGAATAACGCTCCATTTGCCCCAGGCCGCACGATGGCATTCGTCAATGATGATGTGCGAAAAGAAATCGGGCGGATAATGGTCTTTCCAAAATTGCGGTTCGTTGTCTTCCGCAGTAATGTTGAGTGTCTGGTAAGTCGCAACAAGAATGCGGGCGTTAAGACGGGGTTCACTGGTGGAAACTTCCTGTGCGTTGTCGCCGAATACCGCGTGCATTTTTCCCATGCCCTGCGTCCGGAGTTCTTCCCGATCGCAAACAAAAAGGGCGCGACGGAGTTGCCCCGCTAGCGCCAGTTTGTAAAGCAATTGCGCCGCTATGATTGTTTTTCCCGTTCCGGTTGCCAAGGAAAGCAAAATTTTCTTCTGTCCGGCGGCGATTCGCTCCAGCGTTGCACGGATGGCCGCGTCTTGAAAATACCAGCGCGCCAATTCGCCGCCTTTGTAAGGCATCAGCAGGGCTAGCGCGTTGTTATCGGCGAGATTAATGCCTTTAAGTTTTTCATAGCGACGGCGCAGCTCATCCGGCGTCGGGAAACCGGACAGCGGTTTGCCGTCAATAATTTGCTGCGAGTCTTCTCCATACTCGGCAAACAAATGTCCATTGGTCGTAAAGACAAAGGGAACATGGTGCTTGGAAGCGTCGCGTCGCGCCTGCTGAATGCCGAGCGATGGAAGTTTGCCTTCTGATTTCGCCTCCAACACAGCCACAGCCAGCGGCGGTTTACCGGGCAGAATGGGCAGGCAAAGCAGATAATCGGTTCGTCCCGATCGTTTGACGGGTCGTCCGTCAATAATATTGGAACCGCCGGGCGTCTTTTCCTCACGGATCAGCGGGCCTGTCCAACCTAAATCATGCAAAACAGGGTCAATCAGCTCAACTCGGGTTAAATGTTCGTTACGGGACATCTATTTGGCGATGCTCCTTGCTATATTTCTAATTACGCGGGACATAATAAAATCGATACATTGGAAACGTTGCGAAAACATAAAACATTTTCTAAAAAAATAAAAGGTTTAAAATGGTGTTTTTGGTAAAGATTCCTTTGACAGGAAAGAACCTTCTTCATATACTTCTTTCGAAAAAAAAGCATGGGGGTGCTCTATGGCGGATAAAACAGTTCTTATGTTGGACAAGGCCGTGAAAGATTTCACGTTGCAGGATCAATTCAGGCAGGACTTTGTTCTGTCCAAAATGAAAGGACGGCGTGTTTTGTTGTCCTTTCATCCGCTGGCATGGACACCGGTTTGCACCCGTCAGATGCAATCGTTGGAGAAAAACAAAAAAGTATTCGAAAAACTCAACACAGTCGCCGCCGGCTTGAGCGTGGACAGTGTTCCTTCTAAAGGAGCATGGGCCAAAGCCATCAAGGTAAAACAAACAAAACTTCTGGCTGATTTCTGGCCGCACGGCGGCGTTGCTAAAAGCCTCGGTCTGTTTCGGGAACAGAATGGTTTTTCACAACGGGCCAATGTCATTCTCGACGAAAAAGGCAAGGTTTGTTTTGTAAAGGTCTATCCCATCGGTGATTTGCCTGATATTAAAGAGATAATTGATTTTCTGAAAAAAGTTTAATCCCCGTAACGCCCCGTTTCCTTTTTTGAAGGGAAACGGGGTGGTCTGTTTTTTATGTCTTCCGGTAAAATATTTCTTTGACACACACCAGTCTTGCCCATATACTTCTGCCCTAAAATAAATGAAGGAGATACGATAATGATTACACTGATTGCGACTTTAAAAGTAAAAGATGGCAATATGGAAGAAGCGATTAAAATCCTGAAAGAGATTGTTCCGAAAGTAAAGGCGAGCGAGCCGGGTTGTCTGGAATATATTCCGCACACTGTTCGCGGCGATGAAAAGACCATTATTTTTTATGAAAAATACAGCGATAAAGATGCTTTGAAATTGCATTCCGCCAATCTGATGAAAAATATGGAAAAACTTTTCCCTCTGCTGGAACCTGGTATGGATGTCAAAACCTGTTATGAGATCATCAGTTAAACCCGTTTCAATTCAATATAATAATAGTTCTACTAGTATCAGAGCGAAGCGCAGAAGTGCGCAATAATTTGGAGTATTCATGGATGTAATTAGAACTCTTCGAGCTCTGCGGGGTGTCAATATTGCCAGGATGTCCACGACACTGGCAAAGCTTTTGTATTTCCGTCTGACCTGGACTAAACGCAATCTGGATTATCTGCCCGCCGGTTTGGGACCAAAGTTTATGACCGCCCGTGACGCGGCCAAATTGATCCCCGACGGTTCAACGCTCACGATAGGCGGATTTGCAGCTACTGCCCGTGCATCCATTTTTTACTGGGCTTTGCGCGATGCATACGAACGCACCGGTCATCCCCGCAATCTGACCGTAATCGGCGCCTGTCCCCAGGGCGGTCGTGGCATGACACCCGGCATGATCGAGGAACTCGATGCACCGGGACTCATTACCCGTTACATTGTCGGACACGGCGAAACGGCCAAGGCGCTTCTGCAACTGGCCGATGAAGGCAAGCTGGAACTCCATACGATGTCGCAGGGAACCCTGGCATTCCTGATCGAAGCACAGGCGAAGGGAATTCATAAAATTGTAACTCATATCGGGTTAGGGACATTTTTAGATCCTTCCGTGGGAGAAGGTTCAGCTGTATCTCCCGGAGCACGGGACAGTTTCATCAAGCTAAAAGACGGTCAACTGGAATATCATATTCCCCCCATTGATCGGGCGCTGTTTCTCGCTCCTTATGCTGACCATGAGGGCAATATCTATTTTAAAGATGCCGCCTTGATTTTGGATTACAAAGATGCGGCAGCCGCCGCACGCATGAACGGCGGCAAGGTGATTGTCGCGGTGTCCAGAATTATTCCCAGGGACGACTCACAGATTACCATTCCGGCGAATCAGGTGGACGCTATCGTTGTCAATCCGCGTAACGAACAGGTTGGAGGGATTTTTCAAACTAACTTCATGCCCTACTTCACGCCCTGTTCGTCCGACGTTGACCATGAAGCGGTCAAACTCATGAGACTGATCAATACCTTTCTCGACATTACACCTTATCGAGGCAAGGTAGCCGATATTCCGGCACGCCTGTGCGCCGATATCTTCGTAAAGACCACCCGGCCGGGGGCAATCGTGAATATCGGGATAGGAATTGGCGAGGAAGTTGCCCGCATGCTTTATGAATTCGGGCTGTATAAAGACATTACCTTTACTTCTGAAGGTGGTGCCTATGGCGGTCTTCCGGCATCAGGTGTTTATTTTGGTGCGGCCATCAGTCCCCGGAAAATCCTGAGCACCGCCGAAATGTTTCATCTTTACGAAGAAAAACTTCAAACCTGTGTGCTGGGATTTTTACAGGTGGATTCAGCGGGCAATGTCAATGTCTCTCACCGCGGTCCAAAGATCATTGATTTCGTCGGTCCGGGCGGTTTCACGGACATTGTCGAATATGCCCGGACGATTATCTTCGTGGGAAACTGGATGGATGAAGCCCGCTACGGTTTCAAGAACGGCCGGGTAAGCATTCAGAAACCGGGCACGCCAAAATTCGTTGATAAGGTGGACAAAATCACCTTCAATGCGCAAGGGGCTCTGAAAGCGGGCAAACTGGTGCTTTACGTCACAACAGTCGGCGTCTTTAAATTAACCGGGGCAGGCTTGGAGCTTATCCAGATTATGCCGGGTATTGATTTCGAAAAGGATATCCGGAGAACCAGCAGCGCACGTTTTGTTATTCCAGAGCACGCCATACCGGAAGTTGCCCCGGAAATCGTCAGCGGAAAAGGTTTTTCTTTAAGATTTGAACATCCTTCAACACGGTAAAAAATCCTGCTCACCGATAGAGGAACTTTTCATGTTCGTGGTGTCGCGCCTTCCCTTATTTAACCGGTGGCAGGAACCAATTTTAACGTTACGAATCCTTTGCACTGACAACGTAAAGAGGCGGATTTTCCAGTTTATTTACAGGATAGTTTGTGGGTACTTCCACTTTTTCTATTTTGCCCCCATACTTCTGAATAATATAGTTGACTTCCTGTGACCAGGCAATCTGATAGGCTACCTCATTCCAGCCATAGGGTGAGTAAGGAGCAGGAGGAAGACGTAAGGGAATTCTCCCCGGTTCCGGTAGTTTCAAACTGCCAATAAACCAAACGCGATGTCCGTTTTGCAGGGTTTCGATAATTTTTTGCATGCTGGTTCCAAGAGGATCATTTTTCGTCATAATGGATTTTATAATGTCCTGACGCGTTGCACGAAGATCATATACCTCCGGGATGGTAATCCAGGGGGTATTGCCCCTGTAGTAGCGATTGAACGTGATGCCATAATAAAATGGTCTGATCACAATCAAATCATTTTGATCAGAAGCATCTTGGATTTTCGCGGCCAGTAAATCAACATTGGTTCTGCGTGTGTGAGCGGCATTCCATGAATCCGTAAAAATAAACAGAGACGCTCCGAGGACAAAAACAAGTCTCATGATTCTTGCGGCAGTACTGCCTTGGCAAATATTATCAATCCCCTTTTCTATAATGACAATGATCACGGCCATCAGCGGCAGGAAATACCAATTTTGCATTGAGCGAGATAATATGATCAAGAAAGATGTATAGGCGAAGATGCTCAATAACATTGTAATCAATAAGAACAGGGATAATTCGCGCCGATGAAGAAACGTATCTGAAGGCGATGTCGATTTTAGCAGAACGATCAAAAATGAAATGAATGAAAGCAATGCCAAAAGCGCCCACATCCAGGAAAACGGGATTCCGGAAACGTCCGTCGCAGATTGGAATTTATTAATAATCCATACCAGATCAACGGGTGCATTCATTATCATTCCCCAGGCGTTTCTCTGGGAAACAACTTCAAAATAAGAACATACTGAAATTGACGCCAATAAACCAGCACCCAGGGGGAATACGATCAGTTTCCATTCGCGCCGATAAATCCCTGCTGCCGCGGCACCGGTACAGATAGCCAGGATCAGGAAAGAATTGTGATAAAGACATTGTACACTCAGAAGAACACAAATTATGGCGACAATCATTTGCCCGGGGGCAGGATTCAGAAAAAACCGCCACATGGTTGCCAATGACAGCAGGATCAGCAACGTGCCCGTTCCGTAAGCTCTCATGGTATCCCCGAAATATATCGCCGGACACAGGGCAAAAAGAGCCAGGGATATGAGAGGCAGACGAATCCCCAATGATCGTATGGCAAACCACAAAGAGCCTAGAACACCAAGGCCAACGATAAAGCCCAGGATGCGCAAAGAAAAATCAGTGCCTCCTAGGCCGATAGACGTCCACACCTTGAGTATGAAGAACCACAGCAAGGGAAAAGAATCGTATTGAAGGTTTTGCCAAATTTGACTTAGCGTCGGCAGATTAGACAAATTAACAGCACAGACTTCATCACGCCAGAGAGGGCCAGATCTTACTAGAAATATAAAATGCAGAGCAATTAAACTCAATAAGAGAGCTGTTGTTGCTGCATTTTCTATCCAGGAAATTATCTTATCGTTTTTGCTCATAGGCAGCTTTAAATGTTATTCATATTTATAAATATCTGAGAGATTTTTTCGTTGCTTTAAATTTCCGTTACCATAGCATTATCTTTTTAGATGATTGATGATTTCTTTCGGGACCCATACCTGATCATTTCCATGCTTTGCAAGATATTTGTAATAAAAAGATCGATTGCTGCCCAGATATTGTGCAGCGATCCGGCCGGGAATCTGCATCAGGCTTATATTCTGATTGAGGTGACGATTGCCAGATTTGTACGAACGAGCTATTTCCGCCAGCGGCGTAACCGCACCTATGATCAGAACGAGGACAAGTGCAATTTTTAATGCTCTGGAATAATTGCTCCAGAGACGAACAAGAATGATTTGAAGAATGAAAAGCGATGGAATGGAAGCCCGCAAGGCCAGATCATTGTAGTGACCGAAGCGATAAAAGGGAATGACCATGAGTGCCGTCATAGTAATGATGACGAGCATTCTATTTTCTGGACTGAGCTTGTGAAAGTGTCGGAAAATGAAAAAGGCGAAAATTCCAAATTCCAGCAAACAAAAAAGCAGGTACCTGGGAAAGACATTGATGAATCTGTTTTGTTCCCAGACAAACGCATGAACATGCGGATACTGATTTCCCAGATAATAAAATCCCAGCGGCATGATCATGCCGATAGCCGGCAGGAAGGATTTTAGATTGAAAAAATTACGATATCCGTTTTTCAGCAAAAGGACTGCCATCATCGGAAGAAGGCCGATAAGAACAAAGTTCGACCATAAAAAAGATATCGCCAGAAGGAACGTTCCCGGTATCGGTTTTTTTTCTTTATTTTGCAACAAACCAAATAAAAGAGACGTGGCGAGCCACCCTCCGATAGCATGTTGAGGCGCCCAATAGAGTTGAGCCGTATTGGATGAGTAATTCCAGAAATCATATCCGGCCCACCATTCCAGATGAGGCACACCATCTACAATGACGGTAGCGTTTGTCCAGAGAGTTCCAATAATATCCAGACCGCTAAATAGAATAAAGAAAAGAAGGAGCCACAGCGATGTTTTATTGGTTAGTTTCACAATCCAAAGGGTGACCAGCCAGATTCCTAAAAAAGACCATGAAAAGGCAAAGATATGTCCGAAATCGATGTTGGTGATCTTCCCGACAAGAGCCGGGACAAGATAGTAAGCAAGATAATAGCAGAGGTAATGGATATCGCCGGTTTCGCTGCGATATTGCACAGGCCAACTGAAATGGATCAGATCATAAAATATCCCGTTGTGCTTCAGGTAATCCGCATTTTGAAAACTTATACCGCCGACACCTGATAATAAAAGCCATAAGAAAACAACCGTCCCGAAAATCAGCATAACGTTTATCGGACGGGCTTGAGAATCAACCTTTGAAAAAACCGGCGTTGTCTCTGTATGTTGATAAAAAGAAAGCGCGTAAGACAGACCGTATAAGGTTAAGGCGGAAAGAATAATAGCGTAAATGAATTTAAAATAGCTGAACCAGAAAAGACCGTAAGGAAGTGTCAGGTAAATAAGGGTGGAATATTCCAGAAGAGGAACATGCGGATTATGAAAATTCTCATTATTTGTTCTTAACCGCATAAATTCATAAATGACCTTCAGCCCTTTTTGAAAGAATCCTTTAAAATTAACAGAAGGCGTTCCTCCTTTTCGACGGCTGAAAGAAATCCTGACCCAATGAATGCTGCTTATCCGATTAAGTTCGACACTTAAATAAGCATTTCCCAGATATATATGCTCGGGAATATTCTTAAGGGCGGCAGATAAAATATTTGCAGCCATTAACCGGAAAGGAACGTTTGCATCTCTGATATAAGTTCTAAAGATTAAAAATATGACACTCATCAATATCTTACTGATAATGAAACGAAACCATCCATCCCCTCTGCGGGGACGATAGCCAAAAACCAAGGGATGCTTTTCTTTCAAATGCCAAAATGTCTGGAATTCTCCGGGATCAGTCTGTCCATCGGAATCGGTCTGGAAAATCCATCGGAAGCCTTGTTTTACGGCCCATTGATAAGCGTGAAGACAACTGTTGGCATGTCCGGAATTTTCTTTGTCAATGATAATTAACCGTGGATTATTATTCTGCAACCGCTGAACAATTTCCAGCGTTTTATCCGTGCTTCCATCGTTGATCATAATGACGTTGCCGTCGTACTGCCTGGCAATGTCAGACCATTCTTCGATGACCTGACTGATGGTTTCCTCCTCGTTAAATGCGGGAATGACGATAGCCAGATTGGGGGCCAGGATGCCATTGAATAAAACCCGGATGCGCATCTTACTTCCCCTTTTTTGAAATCATATTTGCCAGATTCATGGAGCGCAAAAATACCTGATCCATATTGTAGTATTGGAACTCGGCAAGACGTCCGATAAAATGAACCGGTGTTTTTCCCTGGAGCTCTTTGATGGCCAGCTTTTGATATTGATTGTTTTTCGAAATATTTTTTGCCGAAAGCAGCGGATAAAATGGTTCTCCTTCATCGGTTGGATATTCGTAACAGACTGTGGTGTTCGATGAGCGCTGACCCGTTACATGCTTTATTTCTATTGAACGAGTGTAATCGTGCGCGTTGGGGTAGTTGATCTGCACACACGGTTGTTTGTAATCTTGATCGTATGTTTTCCATTGGAACCGCAGGGAACGATATTCCAAATGGCCATATTTGTAATTAAAATATTGATCTACAGGACCGGTATAAATAATCAGATCGACTTGCTGCTTTAATTTCAAAATATCATCAGCAAAAATTTCGCAATCCAATTTAATCTGAATGTCGGGATGTTGCGCAATATTTTTAAAAAGGAGAGTGTAACCGTCTCTGGGCATGAGCTGAAAATATTCAGAGGGATAGCGGTCGTTAAAATCAAACCGCAGCGGAAGACGGGCCGTGATTTCTGCGTTTAATTCGGCAGCCCTTTGCCCCCATTGCTTTCGGGTATAATTCTTATAAATTTTCTCATAAAGTTCTCTGCCCACCGTCGCCAGGCATTGCTCTTCGGAGTTTTTTACTTTCTTTATGGCAACTTTATGACCATCCAAATATTTTTTCAGGTCTGATTTATCAAAAACATTTCCGCTGAGCTGAATCATCGTGTTGAGATTTACAGGGATGGGAACAAGCTCATCATCAATTTCCGCTCTGACAAAATAATTTGCCGGACGCCACTTTGTGAATTTGGACAGCCAATTTAAAAGTTTTCTCGAGTTGGTGCGGAAATAGTGAGGGCCATAAGGATGAATTAAAATTCCGTCCTCGTTCACGGCATCAAAACAGTTCCCGCCGATAACAGAACGTTTTTCAAATACCGTTATTTTACAGCCTTTTTCGGCAAGTAATCTTGCGGCTGTTAATCCCGATGGACCGGCCCCTATAATAGCGACATTTGCAGTATGATGAAGGGTTTTTCTGGATTCCATAGCACGTATAGATTATTGGACTATAGGAAGCGCCGATTCGTATGTCAAGGTTATTTTCTGTAATGTCTTATTTTATCTATTTTACTTTTCCGTGAGCAGTTATCTTTAAATACACGTCTTTCTAATTGAAATTTATTGCCAGAATACTACAGGCAGATAAATGAATATTCCGTCGCCTGCCGGCACCGATGACTAAAAACCTAAGTCTTTGCCAAAACAATGAGTGCATCCACCACGACTGGTTTGGATCCGCAGATGATCACGGGATTAAGATCGATTTCTGAAATTTCCTTCATTTCCAGTCCGATGCGACCGATATGGAGCAGTATATCGGTCAGAGTTTTCCTGTCCACCGCTTCCATGCCACGCACAGCGTCCAGTATTTTATGTCCTTTGATTTCAGCCATCATCGCTTTGGCATCACTTTTTTTCAGTGGGGCGCGACGGAAAGAAATGTCCCTCAATATTTCGGTAAATATTCCACCCAGACCAAACATGACGCAGGGCCCAAACTGTGCATCACGGGTCATTCCCATAACCAGTTCCCGCCGGCCTTGAATCATTTCCTGTATCAGAACGTCACCCTCAAAACCTTTCAGTCCGTTCATAATTTCCTGAAAAGCTTTTTTTGCTTCTTTTAAGGTACGGATATCCACGTGGATCAAACCTTTTTCCGTTTTGTGGGCAATGGCTGAAGAGCAGCCTTTCATCACCAGTGGAAAACCGATTTTCCGGATTGCTTTTTCCAGGTTCATTTTATCTTGCACCAGAATTTCTTTTGTTACCGGAATATCGTAAGCAGCGAGGATTTGCTTGGATTCATATTCGGAAAGCGTTGTTCGGCCTTGCTCCAAGGCTTTACGGATGATTTTGAGCGCTTTATCTTTTTCCATGCTTTCTGCCTCCGTAATAGGTATTGACGTGCGCGATGGCCCGGATGGCGTCGTGCAGCTCATCAAAAACCGGAATATCCCGGGCCACAAATTCTTTTCTGGTCAGGGTAATCATTTCGACGATATCCAGATCCTCCAATCCCTGTTTGGGATTGGCAAGCACCGCGATCACCGGTTTGCCTGTTTCATCCACAACATCACGAACAGCCTGCGCCAGTTCGCGAAACGGCGTAATCTCTGCAACCGGTTTATTGTATATCGAAGCGACAGATTTATAATGATAAAGCAGTGCAACAATGATCTGCAAATCAATTTGTTGATCCTGTGCCGCGGCCAGTAGAACCTCTTTCAAGCATTGTGGAGGAACAAACGGGTTGGCAACATCGACGGGGTTGACCGCGCAGGAGCCCGGCTTGGGCAGATAATCATAGATGCGCGCCTGTATTGCTGCGGCGAGAGACGGAATTTCTATTCCGTAAGCTTCCGCCAGATCACAGGCGGCCACACCGATGGCGCCACCCCCGCCGATAACGGAAATCTTTCCGAATTCTTTCGGCGGCAGGAGTGCAAAGGCGAGAGAAGTCTGTGCCATTTCCCGCGTATCATGAACCTGGATGGCGTTGACCTGTTTTAAAACGTCTTTCCAGATGATTTGACTGCCGCCCATGGAAGCGGTATGGCTGGCCACGGCCCGTGCACCGGCCCGGGAAAGTCCTCCCTTGTAAACGATAACCGGTTTTTTAGCAGCGGCGTCTCGCACGGCATTGAAAAAGGACTCGCCATTTTCAATGCCTTCAATATACATGGAGATAACCCGTGTTTCCTGATCATCTTGAAAATAACGCAAAAGATCGGCTTCGCGCAAATCAGCGCCATTGCCGAAACTGACCATTTTGCTGAACCTTACACCCATCCATTTTCCGGCGTGCGCAAAGTCAATGGACATGCCTCCGCTTTGGGCCAGAAAAGCCACCGGGCCGCTTTCGCGGGAAAGGTCAGGTCCCGGAAGAAGCGTCAATCCACTGGCCGGACAATAAATGCCGAAGCAGTTCGGACCCACAACGCGTATTCCCCTGGAAGCAATTTTTTTGATTTGACGCTCCAGTTCTTTTCCTTCTTCCGTTCCCAATTCACTGAAGCCGGAAGAAAGGATTTCCGCTCCGGCAGCTCCCTTGTTGCGGCATGCCTCCAGCACGTCGGGAACGTGTCGTGCCGCCACGGCAATAACGGCAAAATCAATATCTCCGGGGATTTCCTCAACGCTTTTGAAAATGTTTAATCCGGCTATCGTTCCGCCCTTGGGGTTTACCGGCAATAGCTTTCCTTCATATCCCATGGTTTTGATAGACATCAACATTCCCGTGCCGAATCCGGCGCCATTCTCTTCAGCGGAAACACCGATGATGGCCAGCCGGCGAGGATGAAATATTCTTTCATAGTCAGTCGGGGAAATGATTCCGCTAACACGTTTTTTTGTATGGATTGACAATTGCAACCTCCGTAAGCGTTGTATGTGCAACACGTAATTCTGGTGATGTTGAACGTGACGTTGCTGGAACTCTCAACATCGAACACAGCAGACTAAAGTAAATCTGACAATGAGGCTTCATGATCGCGAAGCGGCTTTAAGGAAATCTCCGTGCCGGTTTCACCCTTGCTGCTGTAATCAAAAGGATTATCAAGATCTTTAATCAGAAACAGCATATACGTGATCAGGAACGTAACGAGGATGGTGAAAAAGAGTGAGGCATAAAAAGGTTCAATTTTCATAATAATCAGACCGAGCGCGACCAGAAATCCCATCGCCTCCACAATGGCATAGGCGGAACTGATGAAATTTGTATCCCGGACCGTTTTAATTCTTAAGATAATTTTTCTGATATTGCCCTGGTCATTTTTCATTTTAGCAATGTAAGGCGCAGGCACATTTTCTTTATCAATTTCTATAAAAAAGTCATTCATCATTCTGATTTTTTCCAGCAATGATTTCGTTCTTTCTCTTTTATAAAACCAGTCCATCAAGGAATGGGTAAATGACTTTTGAAATGCCAGAAAGTTTTGCGCGTGGACCGAATTTCTGCTTTTATAAATCGTATAAGCGTCATCGAATAATGATTTCAAACAGGCAGTAAGCTCACTCGGAATTTTCTCGCTTTCCTTGTAATCGGAGAAAACGCCTGTGATCAGAAATCCGATCAGAAAAATGGTGCCGGCCACCAAACTGGTAAAAAGAGCGTTTAATTCCATGATTTCCAATCCGAAATGATGAGAGAAAAATTTCAGCAAGGCTACGACAAGAACCACAGGCGTGACCTTGAATGCGACCGACCACTTCTGCCAGATGTATTTTATGGATTTGTTAAATATTTTCTGATGAGCCATGCGTTTAGAATGTTGTTCAATTAATCATCTTCTTTAGACTTAACATATAAGGAATATTGATGGGTGTCAATGCGGTATTTTTATCATGTGACCCGTAAAGAGCTCAACTACTCAAACCTTAAGGCTTCGATAGGATTCAACAGCGACGCCTTATAGGCCGGATAGAAGCCGAAGAAAATTCCCACCAATCCGGAAAAACTGAACGACACCAGAACCGATAAAAGAGACACGACGGAAGGAATGTCAAAAAAAGTGGACAGAATAAAGGATCCGGTGCTGCCGATAATGATTCCCGCAATACCGCCGATCAGTGAAAGCGTCAGGGCTTCAATAATAAACTGAATGCGGATGTCCCAGGTCTTGGCGCCGATAGCCATGCGAATGCCGATTTCTCTTGTTCGCTCCGTGACGGAAACGAGCATGATGTTCATAATACCGATGCCACCCACCAGCAGTGATACGGAGGCGATAGCGCCCAGAAGCAGCGCGAAGATATTGGCTGTCTGTTCCGCCATATTCAACACCTGCGTCAGATTCATGACCGTGAAATCATCCTCTTTGTTCGGTCCGATGCGGTGCCGCTGGCGCAGCAGATCCGTGATTTGTCGTTCCGCGACACTCAACTCTTCGGTGCTTCTGGCCTTGACCATAATGGTGCGCACCATGCCCGGAATGGTTCTGCCAAAAAGTTTTTTCTGGGCGGTGCTCAGCGGAACGATAATCGTATCATCCTGATCCTGACCGCCGAGAGATTGTCCCTTGGATTCCAGAACACCGATAACCGTAAAGGGGATTTTCTTGATGCGGATAATCTGGCCGACAGGCTCCATGCTGCCGAAAAGATTATCCACCACCGTCTGTCCGAGCAGACAGACTTTCGTGGCGCTGCGGATGTCCTGTTCATTCATGTTTCTTCCAGCGGATAAGCCACAATCCTTGACCTCCAGAATGCCCGGTGTTGTTCCCTGAACACCTGTGGACCAGTTCTGATTGCCGTAAACCGCCTGAGCATTGCCAAATTGCATGGGGGCGATAGCGGCTACCGCCGAGCATTCCCTCAGAATGGCCTCCGCATCATCGACCGTCAAGGTGGACTGGCTGCCTCCGCCCATCCTGACGCCTCCCTGTGTGGAACTGCCCGGCATGATGATGATCAAATTGCTGCCGATGCTGGAAATCTGGGAGGAAACTTTCCGGCTGACGCCCGTACCCACCGCCAGCATGACAATGACGGCGCTGACGCCGATAATGATACCCAGCATGGTCAGGGCCGAACGCATCTTGTTTACCCAGAGGGCCCGCAGCGCGATTTTAAGAGTAGAAACAATGCTGATCATGTTTTATTGACCTTTTCATCGCTGATGACGCGTCCGTCCAGAAAACGGATAATCCGTTTGCTGAACGCGGCGATATCCGGCTCATGCGTCACCAGAATAATCGTTGTTCCGGAATTGCTGTTTAACGAAACAAGCAGCTCCATGATTTCGATGCTCGTTTTTGTGTCCAGATTTCCGGTCGGTTCATCGGCCATTAAGATGGGCGCTTGATTGACCAGCGCGCGGGCAATAGCCACCCGCTGCTGCTGGCCGCCCGAAAGCTGGTTGGGATGGTGATGTTCCCTGCCTTCCAGACCCAGCATTTTCAAAGCAACAAGGGATTGCTGCTTTCTTTCCCTGGCCGGCACGTGATTGTAAAGCAGGGGAAGCTCCACATTTTCCAGCGCGGATGTTCGCGACAGCAGATTAAATCCCTGAAAGACAAAACCGATTTGGCGATTGCGGATGGCGGCCAGTTCATCACGCGACAGGCCGCCGATTTTGTGCCCGTCCAGGATATAGTCACCGGCTGTCGGCTGATCGAGACAGCCGATGATGTTCATAAACGTGGACTTGCCCGATCCGGAGGGTCCCATGATGGCGACAAATTCTCCCTTTTCAATGCTTACAGATACATCCTCCAGGGCGTGAACACCCTCGTCGCCGACATCGTATATTTTGACAAGCTTTTTGGTTTCAATCAGACTCATTACATAAACCTCGGGGGCGGACGCTGAGTGCTGCTGCCTTTCTTATTATTCAGGTTATCGGTTATCACGTTCTGGCCTTCCCTGAGATCTCCGGTGCTGATTTCGGTGTAATTTCCGTCACTGATGCCGAGGGTGACCACGACAGGACGGGGCTGCCCTTTTTCCAGTATCCAGACTTTTGTGCCTTTGATCCTGTGTCTTTCCTGACTCGCTTCACTTTTTTCTGCGGTCACCGCCGGTTTGAAACGCAGGGCGGCATTGGGAACGCGCAGGACGTCGTGCCGGGTTTCAGTCGTAATGGAAACATTGGCGGTCATTCCCGGTTTTAGTTTTAATTGCGGATTATCCACCTTGATAATCACGTCATACGTGACGACATTGGAAACGGTTGTCGGCGCATTGCGCACCTCGGAAACCTTGCCGTTGAAAACCGTGTCCGGATAGGCATCAACAGTAAACGAGACGTCCTGTCCCGTCTGGACCTTGCCGATATCCGCTTCGTCCACACTGGTTTTGATCTGCATTTTGGTCAGGTCCTGGGCGATGCTGAAGAGCGTCGGGGTTTGAAAACTGGCGGCGACCGTCTGGCCGACATCCACACTGCGGGAAATCACCGTGCCGTTTACCGGAGAAATGATGTTGGTGTACTGGAGATTCGTTTCCGCGATTTTCAGGGAGGCCTGCGCCTGCCCGACCTGCGCCTGCGTTACCTTTTGCTGGGCTTCAGCCGAATGCAGATTTGTCTCGGCTGTGTCCAGGTCGCTTCGGGCAATAAAATTCTGCGCAAAAAGCTCTTTGCTCCGTTCATAGGTTCGCCGGGCGTCCATGACGGCAACGGCCGCCTTCTCCATATTGGCCCGGGCTGAAAACAGATTGGCCCGGGCCTGATCCACCTGGGCCTGAACCGTGGCGGGATCGATCTGCGCCAACAGCTGGCCTTTTTTTACGGGTGAATTGAAATCAGCATAAAGATATTTGATGGTACCGGACACCTGCGTGCCGACAGAGACGGTGGTCACGGCCTCAACGGTTCCGGTGGCGGTGACTTCCGATTTGATTTCGCCGCGGGATACCTTTTCGGTTTTATAGACGGCATTTTTTCCGTTGGCTCTGAAGTAAAAGAATAGCCCCGCCGCGATCATCAGCAAGGTGATGACTGAGATGATAACAACTTTCTTTTTCATGGTTTTGCTCCTATGGCTTTTTCCAGGGCTGCCTGCGCGATTTTATGATTATAAAGCGCCGTATTCATGTTGGCTCTGGCGTTGTTGAGCGTTATTGTGGCATCCGCCACTTCAATCGGACTGCCCACGCCGGCCCGATAGCGTCCGGAGGCCAGATCGTAATTGTCGCGGGCTTGAAGAACGGTGATTTCGGACAGGGCGATTTGCTGGACCGTATCCTGGACATACAGATATGCTTTTTCCACATCCAGACGGATGGCCTGACGGATGGAATCTTCATTGGCTTTGAGAATTTCCAGATTGGCCCGGGCTTCCTCAACCTGATATTTTGTTGAAAGACCTGAAAAAAGCGGGAAGCTGAGCGCGACGCCGGCGTTCCAGCCGCTGCCCAGCGGAAAGTCCGTTCCTGAATATCCGTATCCCGCGCTGCCCGACAAGGTGGGGTAATAGCCTTTTTGGGCCAGGTGAATCAAGCGTTCCGCCGCCTCTCTTCTGGCCCTCACCGACTGCAGATCGGGACGGTTTGCATAGGCCGCGTTGAGAGCGTCATTTAACAGAAGATCACTTTTCTGATAAGCCAGATTGTCCACGATGGGGAAATCGGCGTTTTCCGGGATGCCCATGACGTCCTTCAAGGTCATGCGTGCCACGCGGACGGCATTTTCCGCCTTCAGGACGTTGAGCCGCGCGTTGCCGACATCCACTTCCGCCTTGGTCACATCGAATTTCGGTTTGGTGCCTATACGGAAAAACGCGTTGGCCTGATCCAGATGCTGCTGAAACTGCTTCATTGTGTCAATAGCCACATCGCGATTCCGTTCGGTCTGGAGAAGATTGTAGTAGGCATTTTTCACGTTCAGGATCACCTGCGCGACGTCATCTTCATAGTCGGCGCGCGCGGCGTTGACATTCAAATTCTGTATTCTGACCTGGGTGGATGTTTTTCCGAAATCAAAAAGCGTCATGCCAAGGTTGATGCTGGAAGAATATTGATCAAAGTCATCTCTTGTTTCGCCGTGCGGCGTCGTCGGGCCGATCCTTTGATAGCCCGATGACAGATTCAGTTGGGGATAATAGCCGGCCTTTGCCTGTCCGACTCGGCTTTCACTGGCCTTGACGGCACCGGCGGATGCCCTGAGGCTGGGATGCTTTTCCAGTGCCGTAGCGATGCACTGTTCCAGTCCGTAGGCGACTTCCGGCACCGGCGGGGCCGCTTTCAGGTAAAAAGGAAGGGCCAGGATTAAAAGGATGATCAAGGCAATCGTCTTTTTCATGTTGTCACCTGCGATTATTTTTCGTCTTGGCTTTCGTCATGCCGTTTAAGGAAAAATGTACGATATGTTCTGTCAATTCTTCAATCTGCCCGGCGCCTGAAAATTCTCCGGGGAAAAGTCTGACGATCACGGGATTGGAATGACGGAAATAAAGACACTGACCGACAATGCTCATGGAACACAGTCGTACAATTCTTTCATCAGGCTTTTTTCCGAGAATAGCGGCAACAATTTCTGTGAGCAGTCGGAACGAAGGCCGCATGGACCCTTCCACCAGGATATCGAACGCCCATGTCGGTTCCGTAAATTCCCGCGCCAGCAGTCTTGCGAACCAGACGGGATAAACATCATCCATCATTCGCGTCAAAAAAGACCGGATATAAACACGTAGTTTTTCTTCAGGCTTCTGTGTTGCGTGAATGCCGAAATCGGGAGGATGAGCCTTCAGGGCCAGTTCCTGATAATGTTTCAAAACGGACACATAAAGCCCTTTCTTATCCCCGAAGTGATAATTGATGGCAGCTACATTGGCACCGGCTTCCCGGCAGATATCACGAACCGTCGCTTTAGAAAATCCCTCTTCCGCGAAGATTTTACCCGCGGCTTCCATGATGGCGGCACGTGTTTTGGAGTTGGTCTTTTTATCTTCCATAAACATATTTCAAACAACTGTTTTAAACACATGTATGAAATATAATCATTTTTGTCAAGATTTTTTTTGCAGCGTTGCATGGTCTCACTGCCTGATCAAAAATACTTTTGACACGAAAAATTAATTGTCATATGTTTTTTTATGCGACGAAAATATCCTGTTATTTCAAACAAACCGCATCCGCAGGGAAAGACTGACAAAAAACCGGGGAAAAGAATGTGAATTGGAAGAAAGTGCTGCGACACGCTTGCGCTTTGGCCATCATTATCGCCGTGGCCGTATTTTTCTATCTGGAATTCCAAAAGAACGCTGATGTGATCCGTGCTTTTCATTTTCATATCCACATCTCCTATTGCATTGCAGCAGCTGCCTTGGGAAGCGTGGCTTTGATGATCGGGCCTCTTATCTGGCGGAGTTTTGTCAACGATTATCTGCACAAAAAATTAAATTTTTGCGAAGCTGTATCTTTTTACAATACGTCCGCGCTGTTTAAATACATTCCCGGTAAAATATGGAATTACGCGGCACAAATCGCACTGATGTCATCAAAAGGGATTCCCAACACGGCTCTGATTTATATCAATCTGGCCTGCTTTGTTTGCTTCGCTTTTGTTTCGTTCGTTTATGCTTCAGGCTATTTCCTTTTTTACACGCGAACAGTAACGGGCGGCATTTACGTTTTGTGTTTTGTGCTGTTGCTCGTTCTGGATTTCATTTTTATTGTCCGAAACGCTTCCATCATGAATTATCTAATCATTCCCCTGAACCGTTTTTTTAGGATGGACATACATCCCGTCAAAATAAAAAAAATGATTTTCGTCTATACGCAATTGTTGCAATTTATCGGTTATCTGCTTATAGGAATGGCCGTGTATCTCCTCGCTCGAGGCATGGGATTGGAGGTTCCGTTCAACAGGATCATTGACATCCTGGCAACAATTACCCTGGCCGGGATTTTGGGTTCGCTGGCTTTTTTCACGCCGGGAGGCTTGGGCGTCAGGGAAGGCGTCATGTTCATGATGTTGAAACAATTTACCGGCATTGAAACGGCTCTGATTCTACCCGTTATGGCCCGGTTACTCTATGTCATTGTTGAACTGATTCTGGGAATCGCCGGCATCATGATCGGTTTGAAATACGGCTATTTTCCCGATCTGCTGCAAAACAGGCAGGATGTCACCCTCCCGAATAATACGCAGCCCGACACAAATTAACCAAGAAGAAAAGGAAAGTTTTAGATTATGGGACTCATACAATTACTGTTCAAAGATCCGACGGCTTTTGTCATCCTGTCGGTTCTTCTTTTGTATTCAGTGATTTTCCATGAACTTGCGCACGGCTGGATTGCCTATAAAATGGGTGATCCGACAGCGAAATGGCTGGGGCGTCTGACGCTTAATCCCGCCAAACATGTCGATCCGTTCGGAACCGTGATGCTCCTGGTGGTTGGTTTCGGCTGGGCAAAGCCCGTTCCCGTGAATCTGGAAAATATTCCCTCGGCTGACAGACGCAAAGGTCTTATTCTGGTTTCAGCGGCAGGCGTGACGGCCAACATTATCATCGCGTTTTCCGCGCTGCTGTTTTACCGCCTGATGGCTCCGTCTCCTTCCGGAATAATGACAGAAGTTCTTTTTCTGCTGGCCAAGATTAACTTGATACTCGCCGCTTTCAATCTTATCCCGATTCCGCCACTCGATGGTTCCAAAATCCTGATGGGATTCGCTCCGGAATCACTGACCCGAACGTTTAATCAAATTGAACCTTATGGTTTTTTTATTGTTCTTGGCCTTCTTTTGATAGGCGCGCTTAATCCGGTGATAAATTTTTTCCAATATTTAATCCTGGCTCTTATCTCTGTTTTTTTACCGGGATAAATGATAAATAATGACCAGGATAAATCATTATGAACAGGAGGACTTGAATTATGTTGACTTTTGCCGAGTTGCTGAAAAACAGAAGAGCCA
>ENA-UOWE01000550-UOWE01000550.1-activated-sludge-metagenome-genome-assembly--contig:-NODE-550-length-53449-cov-5.829681_pt1 | contig 53449 bp, 54 predicted proteins | sample MGYA00249841_ERZ761562 | MGnify/ENA primary metagenome ERZ761562 (study PRJEB28883, sample SAMN05720200) | activated sludge metagenome | isolation source: Anaerobic digester | place: Japan...
ACCTATTTATTATCAAAAAAAAGACACAAAACTAAAGTTACACTAAAACAATCAGATCTAGCTCATTTTATCTCGTATATCGGAAGAATTGTAGACTCTAAACCCTCTTTACCAGTTTTGGGAAATATACTTGTTGAAGCCCAAAAGGATTCACTGATCCTTACTGCAACAAACTTAGAGGTAAGTATGCAGGTTACTGTCCCCGCTGAAGTGTCAGAAAAGGGAGTTACTACTGTTCCCGCAAGAACATTCGCAGAATTCGTTGCAACACTGCAAGACGATACGGTTACATTAAGGTTAGAAGGACAAATTCTACATGTTGAAACAAAGTCCAGTCAATCCCAGTTTAATACAATGAATAAAGATAATTTCCCTACCTTACCAGCACCAAGTGGAGATCCAACACTTACTATTGATGGGAAAACTTTAAAAGAAACATTAGATTTGGTAAACTTTTCAACAGGAACTGATTCCTCAAACCCTGTTTTTACGGGTGTTTACGTTAACTTCGAAGGAGATAATCTTGCTTTCGTTTCATCGGATGGATTCAAATTATCGAGATATATCTTAAAAGTTGACCAAAAACCAGAATCATTACCGTGGATAATACCTGTTAAAGGCTTACGTGAAGTTTCAAAACTTATTGATCCTGAATCTGAAGAAGATGTAGTTACCTTTCATGTAGTTGCAAAAGGAAAACAAATATTAATCTGTTACAAAAACGTTAATATTTATACCAGATTAATAGATGGAGAGTTCCCTGATTATAAAGCAGTAATTCCCAAGGACTATCAATCTAAAGCAGTTTTGTCTTTCTCCGCAATGAAAGATGCCTTAAGACAAATTAATATTTTTGCACGATACATTCCTGGAAACCACATCTCATTATCAATGGATAAAGAAACACAATCAATAGTTTTAGAAGCAACACTCTCAGAAGTTGGAAGTAATAAGACCGTTGTTCCAGCTAAAATTGAAGGTGACAATTTAAAATTAAAGTTTAGCTCAAAAATTCTCGGAGACATTTTTAATGTAGTAGCTGATGGAGAATTAACTTTTGAGGGCAAACCAGATTCTGCTTCTGTTATCAAAATTGACAGTTACAAGGATTATATTCACGTTGTAATGCCACTTAGTGTGACGTAATCAGTGATTAGTGACTAGATATTCATTTTCCACTTGTTCGTTTGTTCATTTATTCACTTGTTCATTCGTTCACTCTTTCACTTGTTCGTTAGTTCGTTTCAACCAGAAGTTGACCAACCTTACTTTTTGAAAATATAGGAGGGCTAGCATTCACTTGTTTTGGGGTTCAAATCCAGGTAAATATTTCATTCCGTAGTTTTTACCAATCATCAAACAATAACCTTTTCTTGCCATTGCTTTTATATTAGCTGGAAAACCAATGTTTCGTATTTTTTTGCGGATTCTCCAAATAATTGAATAAAGAGAGGCTAATGAGATATATTGATTTTCACACCTCACAGCAAGCAAAAGCTGTTCTTTGGTTACAATATTTCCCTCATTTAAAAGAAGTTGCTCAAAAGTTTTATATTCTAGTGGAGTCAAAAATAAAGAGAAATAGTCATATTTTATGGTTCCTATAAGAGGATTAATCACTACTTTTTTATTGAATTTCTCACCAAGATGGTGCAATAAAACTTTCTGCTTATAAAGTGCAATTTTATTAATTAACAATTCTACACGCACTGGTTTCCAAAAACGCTCGACAATAAATTCATTGTACCATTCACTAATTCCAATATCTTCAACGCTATAACCACAAATACTAAATACACCAATATCCTGACCACTTTTTTGGATCATACGTAAAAATTTAGTTCGTTCAATTCCTTCAAGATCTACAACACATACCCCACTTCCGATATAATCTAGTTGACTATAATCTTTAACGTTAATTACTTTATCGCATATTATCTCCAAATTACGAAGTATTGCATTTTTTAGGAAGCAATCTTCCATACATACTGCACCTGAAAAGTTCATTAGTTTTAGTTGATAAAAGTATAATTTACTGATATTATAATTTCACAGAAGTAACGTACTCAATATTAAAATAGTAACCTTATGACATTTTTTTTATCAATTATTACAATATCGTTTATTGAGGCTTATCTTCTTTTCTTTCTATCTCAAATTGATAGTTTTTCACCTTACAATATTATTGGAAAAATAGACTATTCAAATGTAATTATTGTCGTATTTTTGATTACTAACCTAGTGATGAATGCTCTAAGCTTTTTGGCTGGAGGATTTCTAATTCAAAGAGAAAAAATAAAGAAGAAAAAAGATCCAAATTATAATCCGATAACGATTAAAATTAAAAAAACGATCTTATACACCAACATTATTGCATCCTTGGTAATATGTGCAATATGGACTATTTATATTGCGATTTAAAAAAGTCAATACAAATTGAAATTATTACACAGAAAATTTAATATTTTCGAATCAGGGAGATTTACTTACTTCGGTTACTGAATGATCTAATACTGAACCGGTATCAACTGCAGAAACATCAGATAATGGAATATAAATCCCATCCATTCTTTCTTCAACCCAATTTTGCTTAGATATGATTTTATAAGGTAACAAATCCCTTAAGATAACATGAATTTGATCAACATTTTCTTTGTCACCTATTAACAGAATTAATCTTGCAGGTAATCTTAATTCTGTTTCTATATTCAACAAATAAATACCTGAAACATATGAAAACCAATATTTATTAAGAATACTGAATTCGTACATTTTATCAATTGAATATACTCCTCTTGTTGTAATTTTATGTTCTACTAACTCTGGTGGCACACTCCACATAACAAAAGTTAAAAATATCATCGCAACAGTAACTGCAATTAACATATACTGTCTTATAATGAAAAAGAAAGTAATTGCACAAAGAGCAATAAAAACAATTCTTATGTAATCTTCTTTGGGTCTTTTTCTAAAAAACCTCATTGGAGCTTTCCAAGTCATCAAAACCTCGTATTTTAAATTTTCCAATGCATTTTCCCTTGGCACGACTTGAGTTTCCTTACTTTTTACAGATGTTTTTTTACCGGCCTGATTAATTCTGTAAATTGTTGAGTCTAAAAATCCAGCCATTTGAAATAAATTTACAAATTATACACATATTTTACATCATTTTATAATTCTTGTCCAAAAAGCAAAAGGTTAAAAGAATAATTTTTCACTCACTCCTCTACGGTTTCCAAAGATTTTTTCCAAATTCACCCTCAACAAATTCATGCAACTTATGACGTTCAATTTTATTAATATCCAAACTTAGCTCTTCACAGATTTTTTTCAAGAAGCTCTCTCTCAATTTCTGCGCCTCTCCTTTGGAAATGTTTCTAACAGAAAGGACTTTTATAAGTTTCAAAAGATATTTATAGATTTCAACTGCAACATACTGTTCTGGTAATAATTTACATAAAATATTGGTAACATAAAGAACTGTAAACTGATTTTCTAAATTCATAAGTATATTAGGCTCTTCGTAACCTAATATGGAATGAAGTGTTCGAAATCCAGATTTATCTTGTATAGATATTTCAACACAATTAAGCAAACCAATTGCAGGAGAAATCTTTCTACTATATGCACCATTAACTCCCAAAGCATATCTTCCTAATTTTGGACTAAAAATCCAAATCAACTTACTATTATCACGAACCTTTATATGTCTAATAACTATTCCACTATCATTTACTATCATCTCTTTTGCCTACCTTCCATTTATAGATTGTGTAAAACCTTTCTTCCAAATGTGTGCTCATCATAACCTCAACACCACTTATTTTGCTATCAACGTAATATTCAACAGTAGGGTGAAAAAGGTAGAGTGCTGGCATATCATAAACCCAAAAATCCAACATTTCACTATACATTTTTTTTCTTTGTACTTTATCCATTGTCTGTCTTGCACGTTCAAGTCTTACATCAACCTGAGTACTTGCATACTGTGAAAGATTATATCCTGGATGCTCAACCTGACTTGAATGCCAAAGGGTATAAGGATCCGGATCTCTTCCTTGTTCAACCTCGAAAAGCAATAACTCAAAATTTCTTGTTTGAATAGTTTCGGATGCTATTTTTTGAAAATCTTGGGGATCTTTTTCTATTAAAACACCTCCAGCTTTAAATGAGTTAACGATGAAATCAATTATTTTCTCATTGTTTTCACTATTCATATAAGAAATTTTCATTGAAAGAACTTCCCCATTTTTTTCACGATAACCTGTAGTTTCATTTATTTTCCAACCAAGTGAGACTAACGCTTTATCTGCTTTTTCAAGATTAAATTTAAAATATTCAAGATTAGGATCAAATGCCCATGAGTCAGTAGGTATTGGACTATATGCAGGGGAATCACCCTCCCCAAGATATTGTACTAAAGCATCTCTATCGATAAGCATTGACAATGTTCGCCTAAGTTCTGGATCTGTTACCACTGAAGGGACTTGTGTTCCATCAACGGTTTTGGTTGCCCCTACGTTAATAAAAATCATTTTAACATTGTGACTTAATGGAATAACATGTCTTTCAAAATATGGATATTCCTGCTCCAAAACATCAATAATTGCTTTAGTTGGATTTACAACAGAATGTATCTTCTTTCTTCTTATTTCTTTTATTAAATCAGTTTCACTTCCAAACAGCCTAAAATGAATTTCTTCAAGTTCTGGTTTTATTCCAAAATACTCTTCATTTCTAACCAAGACCACGGTATCAGTATTATGACTTTTAACAATATAAGGTCCAGTACCTATTGGAAATTGGTTGAAAATACTTAAAACAATATTATCTTCACCTCTTATTTCTTGCCAAATATGTTTTGGTACAATTCCCAAAGAGATCGTCTCTAAAAATACAGGACTTGCACTAGGTAAAATAAACTTAACTCTGAAATCATCTATTTTTTCGACTTTAATATTTTGTTCACCTATCTTTGGATATCGTGAAAAGGTAAACACTACATCATCTGCAGTAAATCTTATTGGATCTTCATCCTGTGCACGTTTATGCCAAAGCACATCATCCCTTAATGTAAATACATATTCAGTTTGATCACTATTAATGATATAACCTTGAGCCAAATAATAAGTTAATTTCCCTTCTTCATCAACGGTAAAAAGTGGTGAGTAAACAAGAGTTTCTATGTCCTTCTCAGCTTGATTATTACCATCTACCAATGGATTTATCACTAGTTTTGAAAACTCTCCAGTATTTGGATCTCTTGTCATAGGATTAAGATAGGCTTCATATAGAATTTGCTTCTCATTTGAATAAACATACCAATCGGAAGAGAATGCCCACCCAATCAATGGGAATACAACAATACTAGAAATAAAAATATAACTTAAAGGTCTTGTTTTTTTTATAATATTTAATAACCAATCGGGATAATTCCAAAACCAATCTCTAAACTTATAAAAGCCGTTTGATAAACTTGTAAAAAATTTTTTTATGAAATTAACCAACCCCTTGAAATTTGAAATTTTAAATTCTAAATTATACCTGTCCACCACCTACCACTTACTACCTAACAATCAATATATCCCTTATCACTCATCATCTATCATTTATATATTCATCAGTTTATTAGCTCGCCTTTACAATCCAAACGGTCAATGCTACAAAAATCACTGCAACACCTATTGTTAAATATAATATCACTTTCTCAACACCCCTTCTTGCTCTGAATGTTTCACCAGTTCCACCCAAAAATCCACTCTGTCCATCACTTCTATTTTGAATAAGAATTAGTAAAACTAATATTACAGTTACAACAATGTGAGAAATATACAACCAATTACTTGCCATAAATTTCTAATTCATTAATTATTTAGTTAACATAGCGATTATAGCACAACAATCAATATGTGACAATTAAAAGCAGTATTGAAAATTTACTTCATTTGGGTAGTAGCAGCACAAGTAATATTATAATCTGAAGAACCTCCGGTACAATAGCAAATCTCCCCTTCATCACCTTTTGCATTTGATTGTTTTACAGGACTAGTAGTATCTAATTGCACACACAGTGCATAAGAAGATGTATTTTCCGAGGACCTAGTGTAGGCATAACATCCATTACTCTTACAAGGTTCATTATTAAAATTAAAACCGTCAGAATAAACAGATAAATGATTCATCAATGAATCGTCTGATGTAGTTATTTTTGAATCTGTAATAGAAGTATCCTCAAGAGTCTCCTTAGACGGGAGAGATCTTATTGGAATAGTGAGAGTTATTATTCTTTCTCCACCACTTTGAGAATTAGAAATGATTGCAGTACTTGGAGTTCCATCCGAAATAATACCGATTCGGGGATATTCTGACTTGTCATTATAATAAGCCTGAAGCAATGATGCAATTTGATCAACATTTTTTACCTTTCTAGTTATCCTCCCTTGCTTTATAGCGTAAGATCCTCCAGCAATTGCACCTATGGAAAGTAGTCCGATTATGGCCATGACTATAAGTAATTCTACTAAAGTAAATGCAACTTTATTTTCCTTTGATTTTCAAGTCAATATTTAAGAAATTTATTTATAATTATTACTTATCTTATTTCCCATAGGTAACTAACTCACCATGAATATCATAGAACAATGAGATTATAAAACTACCAACGATTAATGATAGAGTATCCGATAATTCAATAGCTTTAATAATTACAAAACCAGTATCAATGCTACCAATAGTTGTAGAAGTTACTCCAATTCCAGAGGCTATATATTGTGAAGCATAAAAACCCAAAACAACAAGAACAGTCCCCATAATCAAACGGGTTAGAAAGTTTCTGGATACTGTAAGAAATTTGAGTGTATTATCTGTGAGGAACAAGAGTATTGCGATAAGCAAAATAGCTAGAAACGTAAATAGATTAAGAGGGGATACACTGATCCCCCCATAAACCCATATTCCTGTTATTACACATAACAAGGCGGAAAAAATCCCACCTAGCAGTTTACGAAACTTCATCTTTTATTTTCTAGCTGTTGTTGCTTCACAAGTTGCATTATAATTGGTTCCTCCACCAACACAATAACAATGTTCTTTTGTATTAGCAGCAGTTCCTTTGGCATTTGACTCTTTTATATCAGTATCGGTATCTAGCTGAACGCAAAGAGAATACTTTTCCGCACCTCCATACGAATAAGCATAACAACCATCACTACTACACGGTTCATTTTTGAATGAAAATCCCTCAGCATACGAAGCCAGTGCACTGTCAGCAACCAAACCATCTACATCTACAGTTGTTGCTCCAATAGGAAGTTTAGTAACACCGATCGCATTAGGATAGTCCAATTTATCGCCGTAATATGCCTGAAATAAAGTTGCTATCATATCTACGTTCTTCATTTTCCTAGATATTCTACCTTGCTTAATAGCATAGGAACCTCCAGCTATAGCACCAATTGAAAGCAATCCAATTATAGCCATAACAATCAATAGCTCTACTAATGTAAAAGCCTTGGTCTTTGACCTTCGTCTCATAAATAGACAGTTAAAAATTAAATAGTAATCACAATTCATTATAACAATGTAAAAGATTTTTGTCAATAGGAAACGAGTGCTGAATTATGAGTTCTAAGTTCTGGGTTATGAATTATGAGTGCTTAGTTCGGAGTGCTGAATTGTGAGTGCTAGGTTATTAATTAGATATTATTGTATTTTAGAGAACTTATGATTTAAGGTTTTTCTTTGTAGAAATGATAATGCTTTTAATTATTTTAAAAATTGAGTTTGCTTCTAACAGTAATTCCACAGTATCGATTTTCAATGTCTCTTTAATTAGTTCCAACCAATAAATAGTTTCATCTGTTTCTTTTTGAGCAATATTTAGTTTGTGAATAAAATCCATTTTACTTTCAGCATTTTGAGCTTCTCTTACATTTGCACCTATCGATGTTCCAGACCTAAGTAGTTGTTCACTAAGGATAAATTCATTTTTATCCTCTCTAATATATTTACAAAAGTAAAAAATTTTAATTGCAAACTTAAAAGTCCTTTCCTGTATACCAATTGAATCCCTACTCATTATTATTGAAATTTATAATGTTTAACAAAAACTCACCTGCCTGACGTCAGGCACGGTAACTCACAACTTCTAACCCATAACTAATCAGGTTACTCTCTCTACATACTTTCTCGTCTCAGTATTGATTGCAATTTTATCACCATTTTGAATAAATAAAGGAACATCAATTTCGTTACCTGTATCAATTTTTGCCTTTTTGGTTGCATTGGTTGCAGTATCTCCCTTTACTCCAAGCCCAGCATCCACAACTTCACGTACGATTTTTAATGGAGCTTTAAAAGCTATTGGTTTCTCTTCATAAATAACAACCATATATTGTTCACCTTCTTTTATAAAATCTGCAAAATCACCTATCTTTTCTTTTGATAATGCAACTTGTTCAAATGATTTTGGATCCATAAAATAATAATCAGAGCCATCATTATATAAGTATTGATATTCCAATGTATGTACTTCAATCTCATCAACCTTTTCTCCAGATTTGAAGGTAAAAACTGCTTGTCTTCCTGTAATTAAGTTGTTCATTTTAACTCTAGTAAAAGCTGAACCTTTTCCAGGAGAAACAAATTCTTTATCCACTATAACGTGAGGTTCTCTTTCAAATAAAATGTATTGACCCTTAAAAATTTGAGTAGTTGGTGCCATCTTTATTAAGTAACAAATAATAATTAACAAGGAACAAGTGATGTAAATCAAACATCAATTATAACTAATAATGAATTAACTTCAAAGTTTGTTCCATTAAATGAATACTTGATCCATTTCCGAAGTATATTCTAACATATCTTATTAAAATTTAACAGATCTTTTTCAATTTCTTAATGGATGAAACCAGTAATCTGATAATTTCAGAATTATTCTCCTTTAATTTTTGAAGTTTTCTCAAACTATAGTGTCTTTCTTCCAATAACTCTATCCAATACTCACTTTTAACTGCCTCCTTTAATCCTATTGCAAGCTTATGAATATAATCCTTCTTCGTTTCAGCATAAACAGATTCAGCGATATTCGCACCTATTGCAGTAACACTCCTTATTATTTGATTAGATATAACAAATTCTCTTTGATTTTGTAGATCATCAAACACTTCAAATACCAACAATGAAAGTTTTTTAGATCTTTCTTTCAGAAAATTTTTCATAAAACTTGTATAATAAAGGATAGATTATTAATTATCAATTATTAATTATAATATACACAAAATTTAATAGTATAATCAACGTAAAAATGTAAACATGAGGTTATTTTTTCAATTTCGAAAATTAAAAATTCACTTATTACTCGTTACTTATTACTTGTTACTTAACTAACAAGACAGCATTTGTATCCATCACACCAGTCTCCAACCGAAATCCCACTTTTAACTTCAACAGTCATCGGTTCGTTTTCTGTTTCAATTTCTATTAATACTTTTGTGTCTCCAGGATTTTGAGCAATCAATTCCTTTAGCTTCAATAACTCATCTTTAGAAAATTGTTTAGGTATTGAAATTTTTAATAGATTATCTGAAACTTTTTTATCTTCTTTGGGTTTAACCTTGTACTTTTCCAAGACTTCTGGTGTTATTTCTTTTATCTGATCAGCTAATAAAGTAAACTCATCATTTCTTTCATTGATTTTTCCACGTACAACAATTAGTCCTCCTGATTTCAAAAGAGAAGAATACTTCTCATAGATCTTTGGAAAAATAACAACTTCAACAAATCCATCTAAATCTTCAAGTTTCACAAAAGCCATTGGATCGCCATTTTTTGTAGAATTTTTTTTAATATTATTTATCTGCCCAAGTATGGTAACAGACTTGTTTTTTTGTTCTTTTCCTACAGAAAGTGTAGTTTGTAATTTATACTTTTCTACAAAACCGGTAGCCGAAATTAAAGGATGTTCTGTAATATAAATTCCGATAAGATCCTTTTCCCACTGTATTTTCTGTGTATTGGGAGTTATTATTGTTGATGGTAATGGGGTTTTATTAATAATTTTCTTTTCTTCACCCTTCCCTCCACCAAAAAGCGTACACATCCCAGCCATTTTTTGCTCTTGTTCATCTCGATATTTTTTATATAACGCAGGTAAAACCTGAAGTAATGCCCCTCTGTCCCCAAATTCATCTAAAGCCCCAACTTGAATCAATAATTCAAATGTTTTTACGGGTACTTCAACAAGTTTCAAATCATGCAAGAGATGATCTAAAGATTCAAAAATTAATCCTTTTTCTCTTCTGATGTCAACAATATTTTCTACGCTTTTTCTACTTATTCCTTTAATTGCCCCTAGACCAATTCTAATATTGGTTTTATCCTCAATCGAATATTCTAGTTGACTTTTGTTAATATCAGGAGGAAGCACATTAATTCCTTTATGTACACATTCTTCAAGTACCTTAGTAATCATATCTTTATCTCCTATTTCCGTTTTCAACAATGCTGCAACAAATTCAACTTCAAAGTAAGTTTTTAACCAACTAGTATAATATGTTATTAGCGCATAAGATGCGGCATGTGCTTGATTAAAGGCATAATTCGTAAATGGAATAAAAAGTTCAAAAAGTTTGTTAGCATTTTCTTCAGTCATACCATGCTCTACAAATCGAGTTATCAATTCTTCCTTCATTTCAAAAAGAACATCAGGCTTTTTCTTACCTGTCGCTTTTCTAACTTTATCAGCTTCTCCCCAATCCATCCCAGCTAATTCAATTACCGCTTTAATAATATCTTCCTGATAAACTAATACTCCAAAAGATCTTGATAAAAACTTTTCCATTCTAGGATCTAGATACTCTATTGGTTTTTTACCTTCTTTTCTCATGGCGTACTCTTTTTGATACTGGTTTGGTCCAGGTCGAACTAGAGCGTTAACTGCTGATAAATCAAAAATAGTTTCTGGTTTGATAGTACGTATCGTCTGTTTCATTACGTCACTTTCAAGTTGAAAAATCCCAAGTGTATCAAGTTTACAGACCGTTTGATAAACTTTATTATCATCAAGTTTTATATCCTCAAGAGATATGTCTACCTCACGACTTTCTTTGACAAGTCGGATTGTTTCTCTAATAGTATCAAGATTTGTTAGCCCAAGAAAATCAACCTTTATAAGCTTGAGCTCTTCGATATCATCCATAGTATACTGTGTTACCATCCTACCAGAATCTTTATCAACAACTACAGGAACATAGTCTGTAATTGGAGCAGGAGTCACCAAAATACCACAGGCATGAATTCCAATATTTCTGGCTTTACCTTCTATTTGTTTTGCTACATCTATTAATTGTCCCGCATTCGGGTCTTTTTCAATAAGTTGTTTCAACTCACTTACGGCTTCAATGGCTGATTTAATCGTAACTTTTTTCAAACCTTGTCCTGATGTAGGAATTAATTTTGCAATATTATCCACATAGTCTAGAGGTAAGTCCAAAACTCTACCTGCATCTCTTATTGAACCTCTAGCCTGCATTCTTCCAAAAGTTACAATATGAGCTACACGATCTTCACCATGTTTTTGAATGGTATATTTAACTAATTCATCTCTCACAGACGCAGCAACATCAAGATCAATATCAGGAGCCTTAGGTCTCAATGGGTTAAGAAACCTCTCAAAGTTCAGACTAAAATTTAAAGGATTTGCATTAACGACTCCAGTAGCAAATGCTACGAAACTTCCCGCTGCAGAGCCTCTTGTTGTAAAGGGAATATCTCTTTCGATCATCCAGTCTGTAAATTCACTAACCATAAGCATATACGAAGAAAAACCCTTCTCAGCAAAAATATTCAATTCGTAATCTAACCTTTTACTTTCTTCCTCATTCAACTCTCTTCCAAGTCTTGTTTGAGCGCGTTGAAATGATAAATCATGCAAATATTTATCAGCATTCTTATTGTATTCCGATGGAATATCAGCTACTGGTAAAATCCAATCCTTATTCATAATATCGACATTACACAAATCACTAATTCGAGCAGTATTTGCAACAGCTTCCTTTATTTCATCTGAATTTCCGAAAAAATCCAATACTTGATCCTCTTTCCATAAATAGAAATCAGGAGTAGCAACCATCGTAAGTCTGTCAGTATCTTTAATTTTTTTCTTGGTGTTTATAGCTAATAGTACATCTTGGGTAAAAGCATCTTGTTCTGTAGGATAATGTGCATCAGTAGCAACTGTAAGGGGAATTCCGGTATCTTTTGATAACTGCATCAGTCTTTTATTAACAATTTCTTGTTCTTTCATACGATTGGGCTGTAGTTCAAGGTAATAATTTCCTTTCCCAAACAGTTTTTCATATTTCATTGCAAGTTCAGTAGCCTCTTTTATTTTCTTATTATAAAGTAGTCTTGGAATTTGTCCTCCCAAACACGCCGTTGTAGCTATTAATCCTTCATGAAATGTCTCAAGAAGTTCAAAATCTATTCTGGGTTTGTAATAAAAGCCTTCAGTATTAGCTAAAGATACCAATTTTATAAGATTTTGGTAACCTGTCCTATCCTTTGCAAGCAAAACAAGGTGATATTGATCATCATCCATTTTGGCAACTTTATCGTGTCTTGAACGCTGAGCTACGTAGACTTCAGAACCAACTATTGGTTTAATACCTGCACGTTGAGCAGTATTGAAAAATTTAAAAATACCAAACATTGAGCCATGATCAGTAAGTGCAATAGATGACATCTTGTTTTCAACCGCCATGTCTACAATTTGGTTGACGGAAGAGAGTCCGTCCAGTAAAGAATACTCGCTGTGTACATGCAGATGAGTGAACACGATAACTAAGTAATAAGTTACAAGTAATAAAACTCTCCCCAGCCTTACCTACTTAAGATAAACACGAAACAAAAAGAAAAATCGAATTCTTGTTACCTATACCTGGTACTTACCATTTAATAAGTCTAGTCTAATTTTTTATACATTGCAAGCTTCATTCTCTCAAAGTTTCAATGTCCCCATTTACAATTTTTAAGACTTTAGAAGACTTTCCGAGTACTTTTATCTGCTGATCTTTGAACACCAACTCGACCTTATCAATGATATTATTAGAAATATCGGTAAATTTGACTGGAGGCATCTGCCCTGAAAAGTTTGCAGATGTAGCAACAATAGGTTCTCCTAATTCCTCAATTACTTTACAAATCCAATCATAATTTGGCATTCTTACACCTATTGATTTATCCTGCTTATTTAAAACTCTTGGTGGATAAAATTTATGATCAGCAACCGGAACAATAATCGTTACAGCCCCTGGCCAATAAGTATTTACCAACCTTTTTACCGACTCATATTCCTGTGAATCTCGAGCTATTCTATTTCCAATAATCTCAAAGATTTGATCTTTTGACGCAATAAGCACTGCTGTTGGTTTAGTAGCAGGTCTTTTTTTTATTCGATATAAGGCCTGAACAGCAACTTTACTATACAGCCGACAACCCACACCATACACAGTATCTGTCGGGAAAATAATAACTTTATTACGTTGAAGAGCTTCAACAGCTATTTCAACAGATCTCTTATTAGTAACTTGAACTATCTTATGTTCTCTTTTTAATTCTTTTAATTTCCAAAGAAAAAGTGCCGTTGGATTTGTACAACTTTTGTAATCAATAACAAACCTCATTGCTTGTTCAAGCAGTTCAACTCTCTCCTGCTTTGCCATACGCATATAGATCGGAGCATTTTTAGTATCATTTAATTTCTGAGCAATCTCAAAACCTAATCTCTGATTTTCACGAACCTGAGGTCTCTTTTTTTTCTCATCAAAATATTGAGCCATCAAGGAATCAATTTTTTCCAAATGCAGTTTCTGAAATTTTAAATTGTACAAATTGTACTTAGTGATTAGCTATTTCTTCCTCATAACTTCAAACTCATATCATATTACCACTTATCATCCCCGCCTGCCTGTCCTTATTTATATGGTCGGGCGGGCAGGTATCACTTCTCATTTAATATCAATTAAGCATTTCTCTTTTTATTTTTCCCCTTATCCTATCAACTTTCTCTCTTAATCCAAAATCATTTTGTAATATTTTTTCAATTTTTTCAACAGCATGTAAAACTGTCGTGTGATCAGTACGCTTTAAATAACTAGCTGTATCTTCAAGTTTATAGCCTAAATCATGACGAATAATATACATTGCTATTTGTCTAGGAATTGATATTTGCTTCTTTCTTGATTTACCACGTAAATCTGATGTTTTAAGGTTAAATTCTTTTGATACTTCCGAAATTACCATCGCTGGGTTTACTTTTTTTCTTTTTTGATCTATATCTTTTTTTAATAATTCTTGAACTTCACTCGGGGTTGGAACCACCCCTGTAACACTTTTTTGAGTATAAATACGATTTAATGCTCCTTCTAATTCACGAATATTTGATTCAACGTATTGAGCAATTGTAACAATTATTTCTTCTGGAAGATAAATCATTAATTGTTCAGCTTTCTTCTTCAAAATTGCAATCCGCATTTCAAATGTTGGAGGTTGAATATCTGCCACCATTCCCCCTTCAAACCTTGACTTAAGCCTATCCATCAAATTGGAAATTTCTGAAGGAGGTCGATCTGAGGCAAATACTATTTGTTTATTAGCAAGATAAATTTCATTAAAAGTATGAAAAAGCTCATTTTGAGTTTCCTGCCAGTTTGAAATAAATTGGATATCATCAATAATTAATAGATCTAAACTTCTGTATTTTTCGCGAAATGATGAAGTTTTACCTCCTCTAATTGCTTCAACCATTTCATTCAAAAAACGTTCACTAGAACAATAGTAACATGTTTTACTTCTATCATCTAACAACATTCTATTTCCGATTGCCTGCATCAAATGTGTTTTCCCTAGTCCAACACCTCCATAAATAAATAATGGATTATAAATTCCACCAACCCTTCCAGCAACTGCCTCAGCTGCCGCATGTGCTAACCTATTTGACGGACCAACTATAAAACTTTCGAAGTTATACCTATTATTAAGATTTGATTCAAAACCTTGAGATTGGGTACTCACTGCAGAGGCCCCATTAAAAAGTGATTTTTCAGTTTTCTTCTGCTTTTTTGAACCAGCTGCTCCTTTCACACTTACTGCTTTATCAATAATAAAAGTAACAGTAACGTCTTGATTAGTAATTTCACTAATAGTATCACATAACAATTTTTTATAATTATTATCCATCCATTCTCGTACAAATGAATCAGCACAACCTATTACTACAACTCCATTATTGAATTTTTGCAGAGAAGCTCTTTTAAACCACGTACTAATTGCAGCAGGAGGCACTTTTGAGGAAACTTTATCTACAACGAAATCCCAAGAAATTGTAGTTTCATTCATGTTATTTCTAACGTGATATTATAAGTAGGGCAATTTACTGGGACTAGTTTACCACACGTGTGGATAAGTTACAAGAGACAAGAGGTGATAAGTGATAGGTAAGAAGTGATAGGTGAAAAACTAACCAGCAAAATAACTTTAATAGATAATAACTAAATTCTACCTAGTTCACAAATCAAAGCCTGTCGTTTTTTTGCAAATGTGATAAACTATAATTTAGATAATCACTTTACATTTTATTTTTTATACACAACTTATGAATTATCTAATTCTTGTCCGACACGGACTTTCAATGTGGAACTTAACAAACAAATTCAGTGGATGGGTTGATATGCCGTTAAGTGAAAGAGGGGTACTTGAAGCCCAATTGTGTGCTGAAGACCTTAAGGCTCTTAAAATAGACGTTGCCTACACATCGGAGCTAAGAAGAGCACAGCAAACACTTTTAACAATTCTTTCAAAACAAAACAGGACTGGAATATTTTTACATAGAGATACCAATAAACATAATTGGCTTCAAAACTCAAATAAATTCGATAAAAACGAAATCCCAGTATATTATTCAATGGCTTTAAATGAAAGATATTATGGAGAATTACAAGGTATGGACAAAGATGAAGCAAGAAGAAAGTTTGGTGAAAAAAATGTATTAGCCTGGAGGCGAGGTTACGCTGATAAACCACCTCATGGAGAAAGTCTTAAAGATGTTTATAATCGTTGTGTTCCATACTTCAGGGCCAGAGCATTAAAAGATGTAACAAATGGGAAAAATGTAATTGTTTGTGCTCACGGAAACACATTAAGAGCAATAATTAAGAATTTGGAAAATATTTCAGATGAGAAAATAGTAAGTCTTGAATTCCCTATGGCAAGACCTATAATTTATAAAACCAAAGGAGAATCACTTGAAAGATTGGATAACGGATTATCTTTTGATAGAAAAGTATATTGGGAAAAGATGTAGATTTTAAATTACAAATAATAAGTGATACGTGATAAGTAGTAATGTGGTTTAGAAATAGTAAATAAACCTTATGAAGCAAACAGTATAATCTAATCTTAGCAAGGATAACTTTTACCAGTTCAATTTTATACTTATTAACTCGCTTTCTTGGCTTCCTCAATAAACATATCAATATCATGTATAAAAGCATTTACTACCTCTTCCCAAATGGCATCAGCCATATCTTCCATATTCATACCTGTTTTCTTTTCCATCAAAGCAGATAGAAGTTCTGCACTCTGCAAAGGCTCTAATTCGACAAATGCTTTTGAAACTTTATCTAGCTCTTCATCTGTGAATTTTTTAACGACTTCACTCATTAAGTAAAGATTTGCAAGAGCCATAGCTTGTTTTACAACTTCTTCATGCAATTCTTTTGTCACACCTTTTTCAACTAATTTGGCAATTAGTTTATCAGTAACTGTTTGTTGTTGTGCCAATCCACTTTGTTGAAATACTTGAACAAAAGCATTCTGTTCTTCTTCTGTCATAGCTACTCCAATTTGTTGTTGAAGTGCTTGATTTACTTGATTTAAATCCATATATTTGGGCAGTTAAATTAAATTCTACTTATTTTGGTTGAGCGACGACAGGCATCGCATTTTCTAAAATATTTCTACCAAACCAAATTCCACCTGGATTCAATTTAGCCTTAGCTACTATTTCCGCTAAATTCATACCTTTGTTGGCTTCTAAAAGATATTCAATACCTTTATCACCTAACGTAGCCCTCCAAAGGTTTGGATCACCACTTACAAACATTTTTACAAGTTTATCCCCAATTCCGATACCATCATAAACTTTTGCAGATGAATCTCCCATCATAATTCTTTCAAGCGCTTGTGCAACGGATGATCCTGGAGCTAAACTTAAAGCCTCACCACCAACAAATCTTACCAATTCTCCGTTCCGTTCAACTTCAATTTTTAAAACCCTATCAGCCATTGACACATCCATAGTCTCAACTTGCCCAGTTTTATCAATTAATTTTCCATCTTCCACCAATGCATCTTTTCCAGACTGCCACCTTGAAATCAAACTATCTGTACCTGTTAAACGCATACCCATAGCCATAACTGAAGAACCAAAGATCAAACCAGTAGTAATTGATGAGATATAAGCTTGAGTATTATCTCCTGCTAGTCTCTTTAATCTTTCAGCATATTTAGCTCGCTCATCTTCAGGTAAACCACCACCAGCAATTTTATCCAAAATTCTTTTAATTTCACCTTTTTCTCTCACAGTAGTAATAGCTTCTACAGCTTTTCCACCTGGAATTGCAACCAAAGGAATAATTCCTGCAGCTACTGGTCCAAAAACGAATGATGCAGCTGCACCTACAGTAGTACCAATTGCCAAGCCCAATAATCTTCTTGTTCTCTCTTTAATTTCTTCAGCAAACCTATCAGCACCTTCTCTATCACCTTTGAATTTTGCAACCTGGTGACCTACTAAAGCTCTTGCCCAGTCTATTCCTTCCCCAGCCATAGCAACTCCTCCTCTTAATAAATTCCAGGCTGCATATAATCCCATACCAATAGCAATTATATTTCCCGCAGTTCCACCAATAGCACCTAAAGCTAATATGACTGCAACACCTCTTAAAACCCTTCCAACACCATTAAATGAACCTTTAAAGAAATCTTTTAGTACATTTCTCTCTTTCTTATTAACAACCCTCATTGCTACTTCAGGACTAAGTCCAAGATCCAAGCAAAGCTCAATTGCTTTCTGATCTTTTACACTTTCCATACGCTTTAATGTTGGAGCCAACTCACCTTTGGCTTCCCTTTCTGTAAGGAAATAATTACCTGGTAATACGCTTAAATCATTATACATCGCAGGATTTTCCGCAATAATTTGTTCAACTAATGCGTTTAATACATCTCTATCGTTCATCAAATCATGTGCAACTATATTGTAAACTCTTGCATTTAATGGAGTAACTTTAGTGGAATCTACATCTATCTTTCCACCTTTAATCGTTAATACATTTTTTAATTCACTCAACATATATGCGTCAATATATAACTCATAGGCTTGTGCAGTATCAACAGCCAATAAGTCAAAGTAAGGCTTGTTAACAATGGCAACTTCTTGCTTAAAATGCTGATCACCAGCATTAAATAAACCAGGAATGGTAGCCTTTATACTATCAACCTCAGTTTGAACAAATCCTAATTCGAGAAGAATAGTGTTAAAGTCTTTTCCCTTTAATTCATTAAACTTTTGCAAATAAGCTTTTGAATCAATACTTGTCCTAAAATTACCACCTGCTTCTCTCATAGCCCACAATTCCATTATCAAAGCAAGGTTCTCCCTATTCTTACCATCACTTAATTTGTCAACTAAAGCTTCTTTAGAAAATATAGGAGGAACAGCAACTTTATCAAGAATTGCTAAGGAAACAGCCCTTCCAGTTGAAGGATCAATGACCGAATGAACGTTACTCAACTCAGTATTTATCAAAGTTCTTGCACTAGCAACATCTCTAACTTTTTTCCCGGTTGCATCATAACATACGGGACCATAACCTAAAATATCATAAACCACTCCTCTTCTTACTTCTTCACGATTAGATGGAATCCCTAAGTTATCAACTTTATGTTCAGTAATTGGATGGGTTAAATTGTCCCTGTTTTTTACAATAGCCTTTACAACTGGATCAGCTTTAAGTTTTTGCCCAATCTCTGTTAGTCTTGCATCTCTACCGGGATCAGCAATAGCCCCAGCAAAATCAATAGAATTCAATAAACTTCCATTTCTTTTATCTACTTCATTAAGAGTTCTTTGACCATCTTTTCTTAATTCAGTTCTTAATTTGTGTCCATGATAGTCTTCTAAAGCTTTTTTCCCGGCTTCTTCTCGCAATGTTTCTAATGCATATTTCCAAGATTCTTTTTGACTTGGATCAATATGTGGCGAACTCAATTTCTCTGCTACCTCAAGGTATTGCTCATTTGTTAAAGGTACTATTTTATTAGCTTCTGTTTTTTTAGCATTAATTTGATCTGGAGATACAGGCATGCCAGCTACAATTCTTTGTGCAATACGATTATTCATAAATGCTACCCTTGCTTGATCAACAGCTGGTTGATTTGCAGGATCAGCAGCATTAGGAATCCTCGCAACAGCGTCAGCTTGGAATGTCGCAACTACAGTAGAATTACTTGGATCTGCACTCCAAGTGTCAATATCCGTTTGTGGAATCCCCTTCATAAGTTCTTGTCTAACAAGCAGTTTGGCAACCTTTTCAACAACTCCAGGTCTTACTTTTTTTATATCTTCAGGTTTTAACATTCTGCTTTCGCCAGTTACGGGAGTAGCTCTATCAACAAATTTTCCCACAACAGGAATTTTTCCAGCAACATCTGTAACCTTATCTCCTACTCTAGCAACTTTGTCATCAACCGTACCTCGCCAATCATCTACTTTTCCTCCACTTCCGAAAGCATCTCCAACTCTTTCAGCAAATCTTTGGATGGCCCTAAATGGTGCCTTTATTGCATCTACAACTTTTTCTGCTCCCATTTTTATTCTGTCTCCAATGGGAGGATTTACACCAGGATTCATAAGTGTCATATTAGTATTTTAAAATTTTAATTAATTATCAAAATAACAAAGAAAAGTCTCACTCAAGAGACTCCTCTTTGATATTTTATGGTACCTTATCGATTTTACCGAAAGTTAACCAGGTAATAGACTATCCATTAACTTCCTTTATACCTTTAAACAAACCATCCATAATTATTTTCCCAAGATCAATCATTTCATTCTTTTTTTTATCTGAAAGAATAGTCGAACTCCTTATTTCTGATACATACTCGTCGTATATTGTCTGAAGTTTCTTAAGTAACTCTATACGCAAAGAAACATCGACTTCATTATACTCATTTAAAAACTGTGTATAAACTATCAATGATTCTTCAGGAAGTCCAGACGCAATATCAAGCGCCAGTAATTTTTGTTCACTGGTAAAAAGCAACGAATCATCTAAGGCTTTTAAAAAGGCAGTTTTGCTCATAAAAAATAATTTAATTTAATTTACAAGTTTTTTCCGCTCACGTTACTTGGTGGAACTTTTGCTTTATTTGCTGATTCTTGCTTAGCGTTAGCTTTTTTTAACGCTTCTTCTAAGAAACTTTTAACCATAGCCATAGCAGCAGAGTTATCAACATATTCTTCAAATCTTTGCAACTTAGCTCCTCCAGGTTTTTGAATCATAATCTCCCACAAAGGACCAAGCATTAGATTAAACATACGCGCTCCTGGAACAAAGTTTAATGCTAATTCGGCAATTTGCATTGCCACTGGTTCCATCTGGTCCCCTGTCCATTCTTCATAAAGCCTCTTTCTCGCATCAATTATAAACTTATCTACAACCACATCCGTAACTCCAAGTCCCGTTAAATCTGGAGTAATCACATCAACACCCACAGTTACCAATGCCAACGTTACTAAAGCCAACATTCTCTCAATTCTTTGTGCACTACTAATTGGTTTCATTTTATGAGATTCTCTATAAGCATTATCCTCAGCAACACTTGCCCTATGTTGTTCACCAATTCTTCCTAACCATTTAGCAAAAACACCTTTTCTCTTATCTCTTGCAATATCAGCATATTTATCCAAAGTGCCTTGAACTCTTTGTGAAAATTTCTGAAATATACGATCAGCTTCTATTTCTTCAACCGCTTCTTTTTCTTGAGGCGCAACTGCTTCCTTTCCCTTGAAACCTTTTAAAATTCCTTTTGCTAAACTGAAAACAATTCCAGCTACAGCAATAACTTTACCAAAGCCAGTGAATCTTCTTTTTTCATCTTTTTCACACTCAACACCTTCAGTACCATCTTCTTTAGCATGCGGTGCTCCTTGTGTTGTGGAATCACCAGCTTCAGCATCCGTTGCTCCTTGTGTTGAGAAATCACCAGATTCTAATGTTCCAGACGTTGCAGCAACTACATCCGGACCTGGTGTTGCTTGTGCTTCAGTTCCATTTGCTTCCGCACCTATTTCTTCTGCTGGTACCCTGGTAACACTTGGTACTTCAGGGAATTCTGCTACTGGCGCTTGAGCTACATCGGCTACTGCGTCTGGTAATCGTGTTGGACCGGTTCCTGATACACCTGAATTTACCCCCGTAGAACCTTGTTCTAGTGCCATCTTTTATTACATAATAAATTATTCTTCAACTATTTCTATATCAACAAAAAACACAGCGTTATTATATCACAATAACTTGTTTTTTTCAACACTTAGTTCTATTAAATATAACAATAAGTAAAATAAATGTCAAATCATTCAAGCTAACAAACGAATGAACAAGTGAACAAGTTAACAAGAGCACGAGTGAAAAAGCTCATAATGCTAATAATTTTATATTGAACTAAACAATCTAAGCATAATATAATAAAATAATGAAACCGAGTATTCTAAAAACAAAATCTCAAGAATTTGGGTCTCTAGCAATCGATTTCTATAAATTTTTAAATTCACAAAAACTATATGAAATTGCAAAACAGTTTTTAAAAAGTGCTACAAGTATTGGCGCAAACATATCAGAATCAAAATATGCTGAAAGTAAAAAAGATTTCATTCACAAGTTACATATAGCATTAAAAGAAGCAGTTGAGACAGAATACTGGATTGAGTTGCTGAAAAATGAATCTAAAACATATAAAAACTTCTCAATACTTGAGAATGAAAATAAAGTTTTGATTTTTATTCTAACAAAGTCAATAAGAACTGCAAAACAAAATGAGCAAATTAACAAACGAACAGACTAACAAGTGAAAAAACTAACAAACTAACTAAAAAGAGATAGAACTAACGAGTGAACAAGAGTGATTGGTTATTTTTTTCAAATCATACCATAATTTCAATCTCGCAGTTTTTCACTAGTTAACTAGTTAGTTCGTTCATTTAATAAATTGTCAATCCCTTCTATAATTGTTTTCTTCCATTCCAGCGATTCAGCAACGAGTTCTTCTTTACGTTCATTGGTAATATCTTTTGACGCAAGAATCATCCCTTGGTAAAAAGCAATCCTTTTTAAAATTTTATTTTTGAAGTCACTCAAACTCTGAAGTACCTCCTGATCAAGCACTGAAACAGTATCTCCGAATTCATCCAAAAGTGTTTTTTTAAGTTCTTCAGGAACAGAGTCAATAAGCGAAATAAGATCATTTTTCTGCTTATCAGTAAGCGATATACTCTGAACGATTTGAGCAGTTTTATCCATTATCATTTACATTAAATTATTAATACTACACTACGGCGTACTTGCTGCTTTAATTCCTTTTCCAACAGCACCAGCTCCAATGTCAAACATGTCACCTAAAAATCCAAATTTTGAGGACAGAAATCTATTGAGCCATTCATTAAAAGGTTTCAATAAATGCCCATGTGGTAATCTTTCATTTAGTCTACTAAATGCTGTAAGCCCACTTGGAGATATAATTTCTCTCAAACCATCAGGTGCAAAAATAGTCAATATTCCCGATAATAATGACGCTCCCTTCCTTGAATATCCTCCTGTCTTGAATCTATCAGAATGAATAAACATTTCAGCATCTTCTCGAGAATATCCCTTTTCCATCAAAGCAACAATTACTTCATGTTCTCTTTTTAAGGCATAAGCTTTATCCACAGACTTTGATATCAAAAACTTATCACTGAGTTTATCAGTCACATATTTGACTATGGTTTCTGTAAATTTATCATCTAGATCCAAACCTAAAAATCCCAATGCTTTTTTATCTTTCAAAAAATCAAGAAGAGGTTTTCCAGTTACCCAGTCTAAGCCCCAAGAGTAGATTAATACTCCTAAATCAAATAATGCATCTATAGCTACCTTTTTCTCACTTTCACCTGGCTCCACATTAAAGAACCATCTTCTCGCATTTTCAAGTTTACCCCTTGCAATCCTTTCCTGTTTTTTGGCCACCTCCTTATTAAAATCCTCTAAATCTACATTCATTCCTTCCAAAAACAAAATTTTTAATGCCTTTTCCATTCCTACTTTTTCAGCAAGACTTAGTAATTCTTGTGTTCTGGGATCTAATAATGAATCTAAAGTCTGCACCTCGTCCTGTGGTATTCCAGAACTATCACCTGACTCTTCATCCTCCGTTAACGGAATAACTAGCGAATGGGATGCAATAGCAATTACTTCGTCAGGAGTGGGATGCTCTGGCTTCGTTAATGATTCTGGTGTGTCAACTTCAGATTGAGCCTGTTGTGCCAATTGTTGCTCCATCCTATGATGCTGAAATGAGATACCTGCAATGAGTTGAAATGCTTCCGTAGCAGTCATTTGTTCAATAAGTCTCCAAGCCATTGGATGAATCTCTGGAAAATCTCTTTTCCAAGCTTCAATCATCTCAGGAGTAATTTCGGCTCTTGTAGCTCCATCTCTACTCTTAACTGCTGGCTGAAATGGTTCTACTGGTGAAGGGACAGGAGCATCAATAGAAGCAGGAAGATTGCCAGTTACAACTGGAGAAGGTATTGGTGATTCTGTACTCCTTGGAATGTCATTACCTACCCCAAAAGATGGTCTATTAAAACCCATTTTTTCAGTTTATAAATTTATTTTTAGCATTTGAGTATTTTAACATTATACACTACATATTGCAAGGTTAGTTCGCATATCGTACCTCATTACTAAGCCCAGTCAATCTTGCAGCACGTTTATATATCTCAAGCTTTCTTCGTACTATCTTTTGCATTGCCAACTTTTCTGGATCCCTACCATGATACGACAAAATTTCCAAATATATTTTTATCCTCTCTGCATGCGCAGGTGCACAGATAATTGCAGGACATTTACCTTCTTCGGCTAAGGTTAATAACGCTTCAGCCTGCAGAAGTCTTCTTGCATCATTTGGTGACATTCTCTCCAATAATTCTCTATTTGTAACATTGTGCCCATGTCCGGTATATTCATTCCAACGATCAAACCAAAATTTAAATTTAGATTTCGGAACATCTATACCCCAAAGTCCCATTACTTCAACAAAGGGAACAACTGGGTTAGCTGCAAAAAGAACTTCTAAAACTTCGTATACAACTTTATTTGCGATATCAGCTGAAGCTATTCTTTTCCCTAATTCAGAAGCAACTTTAGTGCAGTGTCCAAAAAAATCATATATATATGCTTTACTATATTGTTCAGCCCCTAATTTATTAAAATTTTCAACCTCTTCTGGAAGATAACTTATCAAAACGTCAGTTACACCTGGCTGACCAATAAATGAACTAAGAAGTTCTTTCCAATTTAAGGGGGCTACTCCTTTTATTTCAGACCTTCCATTTACATCATTAGAAGTATTATGTTCAATGCCACAAACATAAACCTTTCTACCTCCAGAAATCTCAACTGCGACACTTGTTCCCTTATCAATTGGAAACGTTGAGGCATATTTCTTATCCAAATCAACAACAACCGCGTCAGTATGTTTTTCAGGCACAAATACTCTTGGAAAAGTCGTTTCTCCGCCAAATCCCATAGACAGTAAGAGACTTATATAATAATTTTAAATCATTAATCGATCTATTCTTTTCTTTTGTTCATCATTACATTCTGGATAAACGGTTGCAACAAAATCATCCATCAACTCAACAATTTGTTCCACCCTTTTATCCCCAACAATTTCCGAAATTTGCTCTATCAAACCATTGAAATCACGTTCATTCTTGATCTCACCTGGATGAAAACTCATTCCCTCATTTTTACAAATTTGCAAAAGTTTTTCAACCGTCGTCATTTGATAAATGGCAATAAAATCATTAACTCTTTTATACTGCTCTTCTGTAGAGTATCCCAATATTTTTAAAATTTCATGAAAAATGTTTATTTCAGTATCTAATATACTCATGTAATTTTTACCAACATTAAGTTATTACCATAATATAATTAAATTAAATTTTTTGCAAATTATTTAAAAATTTGAAATATGCATCCATTTTCCAAGTACTAATATTCTCCCTTTGAACTTGATTCAATTTATTCATACATTGTTAATAAAGTCCCCGAGGGATATTACGCGACTACGACAAATGCAAACCTTAAGAAATTGGAAATTATAATATTGAATTAAACTGTTCTCCAGATAAATGTTAGACAAATCTTACAGCAATCAGGAAGACGTGAATTACTTAAATAACATTTTCAAATTAAGAACTCTTATCTATCACATATCAACCAAATTCACGTTTTTTCACTTGTTAACTTGTTCGTTTATTTTATGCTGTTGCAGGGGTAGCCAAAAGATCAGTGATATTTCCTCTGAGGCTATTCAAACGTTCGCTAAACCATGCATTAGCTGCTCCTGGACCGCCTGTTCCACTTAAACTACGAACATCAGGAAGTTTTGAAGCATCAGAAGTCCCATAAGCCTCATACATCTCAGCTTTTGCCTTTGCTTTATTATAAGCAACGATCCCCGAATATATTGTAAGTCCAGCACCAATTGCTAAAAACAAAGGATTTAAAGCCCCTAACGCGATTGCCGAAGCTTTTATCCCTTCTGCAGTAATAACTGATAAAGCCAAGTGCGTATTACTCAACCCAAATGCTCCTACTAAAGACCAAAAACCAGTTCTAGCACCAGTACTTATCGCACTAACCAATGGGAAATTTTGAGCAAATCTATTTTCAAACCAACCATTCGCTGCCCTCTTAGTAGCATCTATTTCTAACAACTTTTCATTCATCTTAGCTTCTTGCCAAAGACCATAGGTTCCGATAACAGCAGCAGGAATAGTTAACCACGGATTAAAACCTAAACTCGTCAAAATACCTAGAAAACCAGCGCCAATAAGAGCACCACTCCTCTTTCCATAGGTAAGTTTATCTTGATTTTTTTACCATAATCTGGCGTAAAATTCATGTCGACATACTTTAATTTATGTGGTATATTTTAACATATAATAACAAATAATTCAATATATAATATTATTTTTTGATTCATGGAAACAGAAATCCTAACAACAGCAATAACTGTACTTTCAATATCACTTTCCGTCACTTTTTTAGTCTTTTTTATACTCGCAACCATCCGTTTTATCTCAAGACAAAAAATTAAAAACAATCGTAAAAATTTAAAACTTCTTAAAGTAACATTGCCTAGATATCCAAGACCCCTTGATTCCTTAACAGAAAAAGTCCAAAAAGAACAAATAAATGAACAATCTGCCGAACAAATGTTTTCTGAACTTCGTGGAATTGTACCTGATGATTTGAGAAGATTCTTCAGATATGGGGAGACTATATCTATGGAAATCGTAGCAACAGCCGAAAGCATTTCTTTTTTTATTTACTGTTCACCTGAATTCAAAGATTCACTTAAACGAACAATATATGGTACACATCCTGAAGCAGAAATAGTGGAAGTAAACGACTATTTTGACGAGTTTACAAAAGATCCCTTTGTTTATGGATACATAAGACTTGCAGGACCAGCATATGCCCCAATTCGAACTTATGAAACATTAGGTGGTGACACACTAAATACTTTATTAGCTAAACTCACAGATCTACACGGAAAAGAGAAAATTGCCATTCAATTTTACAGTACTCCTGTAGGCGATTCATGGAGATCAAGTGCCCATTCTGCATTGAGAACAGCAACACAAACTGCCGGAGATATTAATAATACAGTATTATCCGGAGGACAAGATAGATCAATAATCGATAATGAACTATATTCCGGAATTGAGAAGAAGATGTCAAAAAAAGGATTTCTAACTGGTATAAGAATAATTTCTGTAGCCGAAAATAAACAGACTGCAACGACAAATTTACAAAGTGTGGGTAAGGTTTTTGCACAATATGAACTTCCTCCTATGACACAATTTGAAACAACAATGTACAAAATTAATACTTTTAATTTCCTTCGTGACTTTAAATTAAGAATAAAACCATTTTTTGATCTACCAATATATAGACAACAATTTATAACCAATACAGCCGAACTTGCTACCTTATTTCACCTCCCAAGTGTAGAAGTGCGAATTCCTAAGTTAGAATGGCAGAGATACAAAAAAGAGCCTGCTCCAGCCGATATCCCTCAAGAAGGGTTATTTTTGGGATACAATACCTATAGGGGTGAACGTAAAAAAATATTTATAAAAGAAGATGACAGACGAAGACATTTCTACATAATAGGACAAACCGGTGTTGGTAAATCAGAATATATGAAACAGATGTTCTTACAGGATGTATATTCTGGAAAAGGATGTTGTTTCATTGATCCACATGGAGATGTCGCCGAAGATATACTCTTTAAAATCCCAGGACATCGCAAAAATGATGTTGTGTATTGGGATCCGGGAGATACACAATACCCTATGGGTCTAAACATAATGGATGTTGAAGGTGATGAAGCCAAAAATATAATAATAAACTCATTCATTGATTTACTTTACAAACTATATGACCCAAATAGAGTTGGAATGATGGGACCAATGCTTGAGAGAACAATAAGAAATGTAATGCTTACCGCAATGGAGGAGCCCGGATCGACATTGATTGAGGCATTAAGACTGATTACAAACCCAGAATATGCCAAAACGAAAATACCAAATATAAAAGATCCAATTGTAAAAACCTACTGGACAGAGCAGATGGCACAAACAACCGACTTTCATAGATCTGAAGCATTAGGATATTACGTTTCAAAATTTGATCGTTCTATAACAGATAAAACAATAAGAAATATAATTGGGCAATCGAAATCAAGTTTCAATTTTAGACAGATAATGGATGAACAAAAAATATTGATAGTTAATCTTTCAAAGGGTTCTCTTGGAATTGAAAACATGACATTTCTGGGAATGGTTCTTATCCCAAGGATATTAGTTTCAGCAATGAGTAGAGCAAATATACCCGAACCAGAAAGAAAAGATTTTTATCTATATGTCGACGAGTTCCAAAATTTCACTACTAATGATTTTGTATCTATATTGTCTGAGGCAAGAAAATATAGATTATCACTTGTAATGGGAAACCAATATATCAGTCAAATCAGAGAAGATATTAGAAATGCAATATTCGGTAACGTAGGGACATTGGGTGCTTTCAGAGTAGGAATTGATGATGCAAAATATTTAGCCCCATTTTATCATCCAATTGTTAATGAATTTGATTTGTCTAATAATGCAATTGGTAATATGTATATAAAATTACTCGTTGAGGGAAGACCAAGTGAAGCATTTACTGTAGCCTACGATTGGAATGAAATACAAGCTATCCCAAGAAACGAACAGATTGCAAATGATATTATTGCAAGAACAAGAAGAGATATCGCAAAGGAAAAATCATTAGTTGAGCAAGAGATCGTTACAAGAGCAAACCTTATTTAAGTGATAACTGATAAGTAATAGGTGATAAGGGATATTATTTATTGGTGCTGGGATATGAAATTGGTCACTAATCATTGAGAGCTATCAGATAAACTCTTGACTTTTCTAACAAAATGTAATAGACTATTTTAGTCGGTATATAATATAATAAAATATCGTTATGAATCTTGGAGAATTTGGACGAAAAATAGAAAGCGGTGCAAGTAATGCTTGGGAATTTGCAAAAAAAGTCCCAGGTAATGTCGCAGAGGCCGTAAAAGAAGTTCCTGAAAAGGCACTGGAATTATGGCATAATCTAGGTGACAAAATTGAGAGATTAGGTAATTCAACTGCGGTCGAACACATTAAAGACACTGGAGAAACAGCTGGAAGAATATTGGGAGTTATTGTTGATGAAGGTAAGAAAAACTTTACTAATGAAGGTCTTGCAAAACTTGTTCCAGCTGCAGCAGTTTTATCAAGAGTTGCAAGAGGTACCTTAGGAGTAAGAAATGGTGGATTGATAGACAGAGGAGTTGGTGCATTAGAAACTGGATTGGCTATAGCCGCAAACTGGAAAGAACACAAAGCAATCGCCTTGGCAACGTTAGTTACTGCATTTACTCCAAGAATATTCAGATTTGGAATAAGAGCCATCGATGTTGCAGCTACCTTAAGAGCTATAAAGGATATGAACAGATTTATAGGTGGAGTTTCTGAAAGAAAAGACGAATTTAAAGCACCTGGTACAGCCCCAGCCGTAGAGGTTTCACCACCAGAAGCATAGAAATTTGAAAATTTAAAACCGAACAATATTTTATTTAATTAAAAAAATATATGACCAGTAGAGAACAGTTCATTAAAACCGTACTGTCAACTACCCTCTTTACTGACGAAGAGAAAGTAAAGATTGTTGACGCAGTAGATTCTTTAAGTGAAGAAGCTCGTGCAAAAATTGTTGAAGAAATTGAAGGTTATAATGCACGAACAAAAGAAAGAGTAGCAAAGTACAACACCGCAGTTAAAGAAGAATTTGCAAAATATAGAGAAGAACTTAAAAATATACCTGAGATTGCTGAAAAAGATATTGATATTGCAAACGCCACTTCTCAAGTATTAGAAGATGCAATAACTAAGGCAACTAGTGACTTAGTTTCCTAATTAACAGAAATGACACTGCTAAAGCCGGAAACACTTGAGGACACTGATAGCGAATCTGGACAAACATTTTCTTTTGCACAAGAAACTAACTCTCCAGCCAGAACTAAACCTCAAAAAACTGAAGATGATATACCTCCTTTACCTGAGTTAGGTGCCGAGACTCTAAAAAATGTTTCAGAAATTCAAGAAGATCTTATAGTTGAAGATGCTCAAGACAAACAAGAGACAAAGAAAGGTATTCTTACACATTTAGACACTATGATTAGAGGCCGTAAGTTGACTTTAGATAGAGCAATTCTCGATTTAATGATTGCCTTAAGCATCGGAACTGCTGGAGCTATTGGAGACAATGTCGCCCTATTTGATAAGGTTCCATGGCTTGGTATTGTTCTAGAATTCGTGAGTGATCAGGGGCTTAAATGGGTAGCCAATGAGTTTGACGAGAAAGTTAGAGATTTAGTTTCAAAGGTTGCAAATAAAGATTATAGAACTAACAAACCTTTTATCGGTGGAACCGCAAATTTGGTTTCGGAGGGAATTGGGCTTGGAACTAAGGCACTAGTCGCGCTTGGGTTTATACCTGCTGGAGCTATTGGAGATTTTGTAAACCCTGCAACTGTACAAGCAGTTCTTGAATTTGGAAAATATACGCCAATTATAGGAGCAGTTGTTGAAAGGGGAGTTAATACTTCAGATAAACTTATTGGTAGAGTTACAGGTCTAATTGGTGAAATTTTTGGCAAAGTTGAAGAAGAAAAACCTGGATTCAGTTTTGATAATTTTTCTAAATGGTGGGATCAAAAATTGCAAGAAGGCGTGGTTTTTAGTCCAGTATAAGTTTAAATTTCAGAATTATGGAAAGACCTGATCCTTTTGAGACAAGACCTCCAAGGGGTGGACTTAAACTCACATTTGAATCAGATAAAAAAGAAAAACCTGCAGAAGTTGAGTATATCCAACATCCTATTTCAAGAGAGGCGTATGAAGCCCAAAGTCCTGAGAATCAAATATTAAAAAGATACATTGAGATAGATGGAGGTAAAGTTCCCATAGAATTGATGACTGGTACTAGAAAAAACCAAGCGGTGAAGAAGAAGGTTATTTTTTTATGGGAGTCAAGTTTGAAGATGGTGCCGTAGGCACGATTGAAAATGGAACCAAAGATAGGAATGGGAATTTAATATTAGCCACACCATCAAATAGTAAAGTAGAAGGTGTTGGCCCAGATCCAGACAGTACTCCTTTCACTATTAGAGAACCAATAATAGAAGAAAATACAGTGGATTATGTTGAAATAGATGGACAAAAATATAGGGTTCAAGAAAGACAGGTCCCCAACAACACTCAACCTGTTCCTGGTATTCCTGATAGCCTAAGTCTCACCAAGAGCGAACGTTATATAGTTACAAAAGACGGACAAGAATTAATAGTTAGAAATAATTTGGAATATAAAGAGGTTTCAAACGGCCCATTTATAAGTGATGCCCCAGAAAAAAAAGGATTAGTACCTATTTCTGTTCCTGGAGTATTTGATGAAAAAGGTAATTTTCATCCAATCAAAAAAGGCTACTATGATGAAGAAAGAGGGTTACAACCTACAAGAAAACAAATACTCGAAGATTTAAAACTAGGAACAGAATTTAAGCTACCAAAATATTCCAAGTAATATCTGTTGATAATTCCTTTTTCCCCTAAACCTCCCCAATAACTATTCCACAAATGTTATTGAGTAACTTCGATTGTTGAAACACCTGATTTTACAATCTCACCGATTTTATTAACAATCGCTCTTGAAGGATCAACATTACTGGTACTTGGAGCATCCAAATGTCCACAAATTATAGCATTTTTTGATATTTTACCTGTGGAAATTAAATGTTTAATCAACATTGCTCATATCTTAACTTGTTGTTCATTGATCGTAGAACCATCTGTAGCATCAGGATATCCATTTTCATTTGTGTCAACATAAGTTCCAGAGATTTCAATTGAAACTGTCTTTGCACTATTCCATTCAACGTTTGAAGCAACACTATCTACATTTAAGGTGGCATATCCAGGTTCTACAAATTGATACACAACGTTATCCTTGTGAACCAAATAGTTAGTACAAGCATAATCCTCTGAATACAAAAATCTATTTACAACTGGATCTAGAGACTCTGCGGTAGTCCAATGAAGCACCACCCTTTCAGCTGGCTCTTCTGAATGCCAATATTTATTTACATCAGAAGCCTCCACACCGCCATTAGGAAAATAAGTTCCAATCATCCAGTTTCTATACGCTGTACGTGGAGATTCTTCATCCTTAAACCATTGCGTCATATCATATTTTTTAGAAATTTCAAGGTTATCTTCTCCTACTTCAAATAATTCTTGGACCATTTCTTCAAGAGTATCTCGTACCCCAACAGTTCCTTTTAGCCACTCATTACTATCACTATTTATCCTTTTCACCTCTGAAACTTCTATATCGCTACTCCCGGAAAAAATGAATTTTTACGGCCTTTCATTAGCAACAATGCCACGTTAGGTGGAATTGGTATATGTGAATACTCTTGAGCTACCCTCACAATTTCATCACTTTTTATATTTTTACTAAAATCAAACAATATTTCTACAATAGCCTTATCATCGTAACCTTTAGCATGAAGCTCACGAGCAATATGCGGATAATCTAATTGAGCTCTAAACAGATCCCAATAAAGCTGTATTTGTTTTCCTTTTGATTCTCCATATACTTTCTCCAAGTCCTCATACGTATCGACAACGTTACGTCCGCCATTATACATCGCAGCCACTCGAATCAGAACGATTGGATGATTTGGATATTTATCAATAAAATCATCTCCATACGACTCACGAACCAATTTACGTGCCTGATTTAGACAATCCTCCATAACGTCAAGCACATATGGCAAATTATTTTCAAACTTGCTTAAATTTGCAACAAGATTGGAATCTTTATTTGCCAAAACATAATACCACTTTAATAATCCCTCAACATTTAGCCATTGACGAGGAGTTGGGTTATTCTCGGAAACAATCCATACTCTTGAATCAAGACTCAAAGTAGAAAGATATCTGGCATCAGCTAAGAACCATCGGGCTGCACTATTGTATTTTTACTTGAAGCAGGCAATAACTACATCAGTTTAATAAGTGCATTGCCCCTATTAAAAGCACTCTGTTCACTATTGTCATTTAATAACATATTTAATTCATTCTGCTCTGAATTATTCCCCAATTTAATAAAATCACCAGTCGAAACATTAAAAGGCATAACTTGCCATGGCCCACATGCTCCACTGTTATTGGATTTTATTGGAATCAAACCACTTTCAGGCATACCAATTGACATAACAAAATCTATAGGAATTCCACGACTGTTTAATTGATCTACTACTGATTCAGTCATCCTTGATCTTACCCATGGACTAAAAGCAACAGGAACATACTTATTAGCTTCAGAAACATCATTTGAATAATATGACCTCCCAACATTTTTTAATGCATCATAACCTTCATACCCATAATTAAATGGAACATCTAAAGTCAAACCGTTGGAAACTGCTAATACTTCATCTAAACTTACTTCCTTTTTGGTTTCTACAAACGGCTCTTCTTCAACAACTTCTGGACTTTCATCACTTGGCCCATCTTCACCTTCTTCAATCATTTTGTCATCTTTTGTTCCACCAAGTCGAGTTAAATCATCAGAAAGAGGTTCTTTGGAAACTGGAGTAACCCCATCCTCTGGAATTAGTTTACTTCCTTTTCTATTGAACTTTGCTTTCCTGTTGCCATTACTGGTTTTTCAGTAGTAACAGGAATATCTTTCTTTATTAAATTTTTAGATTTTGGAGGAAAAATTTTATCCCACAATCCACGTAACTTTGGAGGTTCAGGTAATTTTGAAAGATTATCTCTTACTTTCCCATATACACCAGCTACCATACTTCCACTGTTTTTAACTACCTCTCCAAACTTTGCAATATTCTCAGCTCCCACTTTTATAACCTTGGTTGCCTTGGGTAAAGATAAATCTTTAAATATACTCGATACTACCCCTAATCCTTTTTTAAACACTTCAACTGGAAATGGCATATTCATTATTGTAAAATGAAATTAAAAAAATGAGAGCATTGTCATATAATAGGTTGATCGTATTTACATAATAAATTTGTCTATAAAAATACTCTCAAAACTAACGTTTAACACCAAAATCAGTTATTTTAATATAGCACTCTTTCAACAATATTGTCAAATAATAAAAAAAACTGCAGTCAAACCATTATTGTGCTAAAATTAAAGTAATATTAAATAATTCACCATTTATGAAGACGCTAAATAGTATTTTAAAAACACTATTTAAACCTAGTGACATAATAACTTTCTATTCATTACATCAAAAATTGAAGGCTCATGCAAAAACCCAGACCCTCCCCACTTCATACTCATTACCCAATTTCATCTCTTTTCCTAATGATTTTTGGAAACAGGTTATCACTCTTTACAAACAAACACTCTCAGATAAACTTGAACGTTCTATTTCTATTTTTCTATGGGAACAAAAGTATATATTCGCAACAACTATAAAAGGTAGTTCATCAAAAGTTGAAATAAAGGGACAGATACGAGTAGCATATGAATTAAAAGATCAAAAACCTCCATTTACCTTTTTTAGAAAAATATGGATTGACGATAAATTATATTCTCAACGACAAGTCTCTCAAAAACAAGTACCTAAAAACATAGATAAACCTTTATATTTATTTCACCTTCATACACATCTTCCACACAATTCGAGTGAATATAATAATAATGAGACAACAAATATTGGCGAGGATTTTACAGAAAAATACAACTATTCATATTGGTCAGCACAGGACATAAAAACATTTATTAATTCCAGCTCGATAATTACTGGTCTAATTACTGATAAATTCAGATTATTAGTCAAAACTGATAAGACTCCTACCTCAATTGTTCAGATCACTGATGAAGAAATTTCTTCTGAAAAACTAAAAAGCCAACTCTATCTTATTGAATATAGCGGAAATTTTGGTCAGAATCTATCATTAAATAGTTAAATATATTAGCTATTCACTTATTACAGAACAACACACTTGTCAACCCTCTTGACAAATTTTACAAGCACTGTTAGAATGGTATTGTACATAAAATCAGTGTCAGCTAAAATGCACAAAACTCAAACACTTTTACTTCAACTTTCACAAACTACCGACCTCTCAAACTTGACACTCCGTCAAATTGGAGCATTAATCGGCGAACCCCATCCTCAAAATGTAAAACATCACTTGTGTCAATTAATAAGTAAAGGGCTTCTTGCCTCAAATTTAAAATATAAAGCTCATACAGAATTTGGAAGTAAAGCACTTGTTAATATTGATTTTGTAAATATACCGATTGTCGGTACCGCAAATTGCGGACCAGCAACTCACATTGCAGAGGAAAATCTTGAAGGGATGCTAACCGTTTCCAGGGGCATACTAAAGAATAAAAATAAGGTTTTTGCAATTCAGGCTGACGGTAATTCTATGAATAAAGCAAATATTAATGGTAAGACAGTTGATAATGGTGATTATGTTTTAGTTGATGGAGAAAAACGGTCACCACAAAACGGTGATTATGTCCTATCAATTATTGATGGATATGCAAACATAAAACGTTTTTATTTAGATAGAGAACATTCTCAAATTATGTTAAAATCCGAAAGCCAGCTTTCAATTCCACCAATCTTTATAGCCACTGAAGATTTTTCAGATTACATTGTTGCTGGAGAAGTGTTTGATGTACTTAAAAACAGTAAATAAATAATGGAACCACTTGCTTCACTTTTCAGGCCGGATTGTTTAGAAAATTTTATTGGACAGAAACACCTAATAGGACCTGATGGACCAATACGTACTCTTATAGAAAAAAGAGTTCTCCCATCAATGGTTTTTTGGGGACCTCCTGGCACTGGCAAAACAACGCTGGCTTACATAATTTCTAAAGATTTACATTATAACTTCCACTACATGTCTGCTGTTAGTAGTGGTAAATCCAAATTACTAAAACTTATAAAAGAAGCTAGAGAACAACAAACTTTATTTAGCAAAAAAACCATCCTTTTTCTCGATGAAATTCACAGATGGAATAAAGCCCAACAAGATGCACTACTTCCTTTTGTTGAAAAAGGTACCATTACCTTAATTGGAGCTACAACAGAAAATCCCTCATTTTCACTAAATTCAGCCTTACTTTCACGAGTAAAAATATTCATTTTTGAGCCACAAACTGTTGAAGATATCACTACCAACCTAGAGAGAGTAATAAATAAACTAAAAGAAGAAAAGGGACTTGAAATTGGAGATAAAACAATAAGAATGATAGCAGATTTAGCAAATGGAGACGTAAGATCAAGTTTAAGTATATTGGAGATCGCTATTTCACTTACTCCAAAAGGTAAAACTATTACGGAAGAAACTATAAAAAAAGCTGTTCAGCGACAGATTTACCATGATAAGCATGGCGAAGAGCATTACAATATAATTTCAGCAATTCACAAATCGCTACGAAGCTCCAATCCCGATGCAGCTTGCTACTGGACAATGAGAATGCTTGAAGCAGGAGAAGATCCACGTTATATAGCACGAAGAATGGTAAGGTTTGCAAGTGAAGATATAGGGAATGCTGATCCTCAAGCTTTAATTTTAGCTATTACTGTTTACAACACCGTTGAAAAAATTGGTATGCCAGAATGTGATGCTTCATTAATGCAACTTGCTCAATATTTGGCAAAAGCACCCAAAGATAATAGTGCCTATGTTGTTGCACAAAAAACACGAGAAGATGTTAAAATACATGGTAATTTACCGGTACCTCTTCACTTGCGTAATGCAGAAACCAAATTGATGAAGGATATTGGATATGGTAAAAATTATGAATACGACCACAATCTTGAAAACAAGAAATCCGATCAACAATGTATGCCTGACAAGTTAAAAGACAGAAAATATTGGGATTAGAAATTTTGAGTTTTAAGTTTTAAATTAAATATAATTTAAAATTCAGAATTTTTAAAGCATGTTCCGTTTTTTTACTGAAAAACAAGAAATAAAAGATAATACCCTTTACATCACCAAAGAAAGTGATATCCATCATATAATTCATGTACTAAGGTTACAAATTGGTAACGAAATAGAGGTAGTCTCAAACAATAATGTATATTTAGGTAAGATATTGAATTTTAATGATAACAAAATAAAGATACAGATTATTAATAAGTCTTGTTCTCCACAACAATCACAAAATCAAATAAGAATAAATCTTTTTCAATCTATAATTAAACCATCAAACTTTGAATTAATTTGTGAAAAGTGCACCGAAATTGGTATTACTTCAATTACACCAATCGTTTCACAACATTCGCAATTTGCTGAAGAAGTATTCATTAAAAAAAATGAAAGATTTAATAAAATTTGTGAAGTTGCATCAAAACAATCAAAACGCACTACAATACCAAAGGTTAATAATCCAATTACTTTAAAACAAATTGAATTGATTAATACTTCGCTAAATATCATATTTGATAATACTGATTCATCTTCATCCCAGTCTATAAATTATTCCACTTTTGAAGAAATCAATTACTTTATCGGACCTGAAGGAGGTTGGGGAATAAATGATCACGAAATATTCAAAACATTTCCCAATATGCTAAAAATATCTCTTGATGGAAACATTTTAAGAGCAGAGACTGCTTCAATTGTTGGACTAACAATAATAAAAATAAAAGCCAATTTGTGGAAAATATAATCCGTCAAAGAATTTTAAATATTACTGCAAAATTATTCTTGAATTTGTAACAAATCACCCTCAACGATTCCAAACTTTTCAACTGTACCACCTGGTAACTCTAGTACCGAATAATAACTTCCATCTGGAGCGTAAATTGGGCATTCTTCAGTCTCACATATCGGTACAGAATTAAAGATTGAGAAAACTTTATTCTCAGAATCTAAAAATAGAATATCAAGGGGAAACTTTACATCTTTCATGTGAAATCCACCTGTAGTATTTTCAGTAAAAGTAAATAACATTCCTTGATTCTCCCCAATTGAATCTCTGCCAGACAAACCGCTAGTTCTCGTTACATCATTATCTGCTACTTCAAGACTAAAGCTTCCTTTAATTGAACCAGAATTATTAATAATAGTGGCGTCTTTAGTAACCATGGCATTAGCATCCATATCAAGATTATAATTATTTATCACATCTTGGTATTGTTTTTGCATTTTTATTTGATTTTGGATATCCTCAAATTCTTTCTGATCTTTTGCAGAAATAAAACTTACAATAAAAACAGACAATATAAGGGTCAAGATAAACCCAAAAACAATTATACTTCCTGTTGATCCAAGTACTGAAAAAGATTTCTTAACATCCCTCCAATAATCTTTTATCCAACTTGGAATTTTAACTTTTACTTTCATGCCATAAAAATAATAATCTTAAACATGGTGATTATACCATCATGAAAGTTAATTAGCGAATATTTACATTCAATAACAAGGACAAACCAAAAGCAGATTATTTATAAAGATTAACTCCTCCCATTGAAATAGGAACAGGAATATTCAAGAGACCAAGTGCTGTTGGTGCAAAATCAGCAAGTTTTCCAATTGGTAATGTAATAGGAGCAAAACCATCTCCAACAATCATAAATGGAACTGGAAAGATTGAATGCTCTGTGTCCATCTCTCCTGTTTGAATATTTTTCATTTCTTCTGCATTACCATGATCAGCAGTTATCATTACAATTCCTCCTCTTGCCAACATCGCCTTTACTAGCTGTCCTACACAATAATCAACATACTCAATGGCTTTAATAGTAGCAGATATATTACCAGTATGTCCAACCATATCTCCATTTGCATAATTCAAAACAATAACATCATATCTGTCCATATTAATTGCCGATAATGTGGAATTTGTAACCTGAACAATACTCATTTCAGGCTTTTCATCATAAGTAACAACTTCACTTGGAGAAGGAATATTAATACGCTCTTCACCAAGAAATTTTAGGTTTTGGCCACCATTGAAAAAATAAGTTACATGAGGATATTTCTCAGATTCAGCAATTCTTAACTGGGTTAAACCTCTCTCAGCTAATACTCTACCAAGAGGTAACTGAATATTATTTCTAGGAAAAATGAGATTACTATATTGTTCAAGATTCTTTTGATAGGACATCATACTTGCAAAAAATATAGAGTCACCAATATAGTCTCTTTTAAAACCATCAAACAAGGGATCAATCAATGATTTCGTAAGCTCAACTGCCCTATCAGCTCTAAAATTCATAAATAAGACCGAGTCACCATTTTTTATTACCCCAAATTCTTCAATACAAAAAGGTTCAATAAATTCATCGGTTGTAGCCGTCAAGTAACCCTTTTCTAAAACCTCTTTCCAATTACTAACTTTTTCTCCTTTTCCATCAACAAGCAACCTATAAGCTTTTTCAATCCTATCCCATCTTTTATCTCTATCCATTGCATAAGCTCTTCCAATAATTGATGCAATTTTACCAACCCCTACTTCAGAAATCTTAGCTTCTAATTGTTCTAAATATTTACTTGCACCTTTGGGCTCGGAGTCTCTTCCATCTAAAAAACAATGAAAAAAAACCTCAATTCCTTTTGCTTTTTGTCCAATTATTTCTAATATTTTTAAGAAGTGTGAAATATGAGAGTGAGTCCCTCCATCACTTAGTAATCCCATTATATGTAATCTTCCACCATTTTGTTGGGCAAAAGCAATAGAAGAATTTATTGCATTATTGGTATTTAAAACTCCTAGTTCGATTGCTTTATCTATCCTTAATAATGATTGATATACTATACTCCCAGCACCTAAGTTAGCATGTCCCACCTCACTATTTCCTTTCGTTCCAGAGGGTAACCCTACAAATTCTTCAGAAGCTTTTAAATATCCATGGGGGTAAGCACTCCACAGTCTTTCAAGATTGGGTGTCCTTGCCCTTGTTACTGCATTACCATCATTATCAAAAGTACCACCTATCCCATCAAGAATAATCATCAATATTGGTCTTTTTAATTGACTCATTCCTAATTTTCTTATTTTAAAATATCAAATACAAACTTCATCTATTTTTGACTTTTTATACTATCTGTGTTAACATTCCTCTGTTGAAAAACAACAAATTGTGCACGTTACTTTTTCATATTTTAATATTAGCATAAAACCGAAATGAAAGAAACTAAAGCAACCTCGTCCAAAATAACTGTTGGCGACAAAGTTACCGTATCATTTAAGATCGTTGAGAAAGACAAGGAAAGAATTCAGCTTTTCAAGGGATTAGTAATTGCAGAAAACGGATCCGGTAAAAATAGAAGTATAACTGTCAGAAAAGTAAGTTACGGTGTTGGAGTTGAAAGAGTTTTCCCCCTTAATTGTCCATCTGTAGAAAAAGTCGAACTAGTATCAAAAGGAACTGTTAGAAGATCCAAATTGTACTACATGAGAGACAGAATTGGAAAGAAAGCTATGAAAATTTCTAAAGAAGAGATTCTTTAATCCATAATGGGAATTATCAAAGTTTTCAGAAACAAAATATTATCGAAGGGTCATTGTCCTTTTTGTTTGGCAAAATTATCTTTTACTGCAAATGACCAAAAGATCTTTAGTGAAAATTTACCACAAGAAATACCTATTACCTGTGTATGTAAAAGAAAATACAGCTTTAATACAGAAACTCAGAAAATTACAATCACATCCAACTAAGTCTTATACCATTTTCAAATAGAGATCAACCAAAACTTTTTCATTTTTCACTCTTCACTTTTCACTTGTAATATACCGCTAAAGGGAGACTGCTTCCTTACGCAGGCTGGCCTCGATATTTATCGAGGAAAGTCGTTCCGAATACATGCAGGAACAAAAAGGACGGTTCGATTAACCGTAGCATCCAACATATAAAAGACTTATTACTTATCACCTATCACTTAACAAAATACCGCTACGGGGAATCGAACCCCGATTGCCGGATTGAAAATCCGATGTCCTAACCGTTAGACGATAGCGGCGTCAATTAAATAGTAACTATTTATCATTAACTAACAGATGGATTATACCCGAAAACAAAAAACTTGGCAAGAAAATTTGTTCAATCATTTTCATTTGCTTGAATTTTTGTTATTATAGTTCTATAATGAAAAAGGATTAATGAATAATCCAGAAACATAAAAATATTTTATTATTTACTGCCATGTCAGATTTTGAATTAGTTAAGGACGAAACACTAACAAACGAAGTTTTAAAAACAAGCAAAGGTAAAAATGTCTTGAAAAAAGTACTTGGAATTATTGAACCTATTATTATTTCATTTTTATTGGCAATCTTTTCATGGTTATTTCTTGCAACTCCTCATGAAGTCTTCGGACAATCAATGGAACCAAACGTACACGATAAAAGCTTTGTAGTCGCAGCAAAACTAGCCTATAAGTTTGGAGATCCTCAAAGAGGAGATGTAATTATTTTTAAAAGAACAGAAACAAGAGATTATATAAAAAGAGTAATTGGATTACCTGGTGAAAAGATCAGAATTGAAGATTGTAAAATATACATAAATGATTCACCTTTAGATGAATCGGCTTATTTAGCGAATTCAGTTTGCACATTGGGTGGAAGTTACCTGGAAACAAGTACAGATCAACAAAGATATGAAATAATAGTTCCTGAAAACAAATATTTTGTTGTTGGTGACAATAGAAATGGAAGCACCGATAGTAGAGATTTTGGCCCACAAGACATTTCACTATTTAAAGGAAAGGCTGTAATTGTCTTTTCTGGTGGAGTAAAAAAACAAGTCTTTACAATCTCAAGACCAAAATATAATATCTAAAATATTCCTTATTAATGATAAAATTTGTTATTGCTAACCAAAAAGGTGGTGTTGGAAAAACAACTACAGCTATAAATCTTGGAGCATATCTTGCAAAAGAAGGATATTCAGTATTGTTAGTTGACCTGGATCCACAAGCCAATCTTACCTCAGGAATTGGTTATGAAAGAAAATCCAATAGTGAGCAGGAAATTTATCCTAACGTCTATGATGTAATGGTTGATGGCAAGAAAATTTCTGAAATATTTTCCCCAACTCGCAATGAAAAATTGTACGTTGTTCCATCACATCTGTCACTAGCAGGAGCAGAAGTTGAAATGATAAATCTGTTATCAAGAGAAAATATTTTGAAAAATGCTCTCGATACATTTACAGCTGTTGAAAAATTTGACTATGTAATTATTGACTCTCCCCCATCGTTAGGATTACTGACTATTAATGCGCTCGTAGCCTCTGATCATGTCTTGGTTCCAATACAATGTGAATATTTTGCACTAGAAGGAATTGGACAGCTTTTTGAAACCATAAAGATGATTAAAAAAGTAAATCCAGACTTAGACATTGGTGGAATTATATTAACAATGTTTGACGCACGTACAAAACTTTCAGAACAAGTCGCAAACGAGATAAGAAGTCATTTACCTGATAAGGTTTTTAATACAGTAATTCCACGAAATGTAAGGTTATCTGAGGCTCCATCGCATGGTAAATCAATTATGGATTATGATGAGAAGTCAACAGGAGCAATAACTTATCACAAACTTGCAAAAGAAGTTATAAAAAGATTCCCTCCTAAATAAAATAATAATAGATATATGGAAATCACTGAAAAAAATGAAAATAAAAGATTGGGAAGAGGGTTAAGTGCACTATTATCACAACAAGCACAAGATAAATTATCAGATTCAAACTCATTGCAAATTTTGGAAATTGACATAAGAAAGATAAAACCCAATCCTTATCAACCAAGACAACAATTTGATCCTGAAAAACTTATTGAACTCGCTGATTCTATAAGATCTAAGGGTGTCTTCCAACCTTTGCTTGTAAAAAAAGAGGGTGATTTCTATATTTTGGTTTTTGGAGAACGAAGATTACGTGCAGCTAAAATTGCAGGTTTTGAAAAAATACCCGTTATGGTAAAGGAAATTGCTGATTCTGATATGGTAGAAATGGCGGTACTGGAGAATATTCAAAGAGAAGATCTCTCACCAGTTGAAGAAGCAAATGCTTATGAACAACTAATGAAAGAACATGGAGTAAAAATCAAAGATCTGTCTAAAAAAATTGGAAAATCTATCCCATATATTTCTAATAAAACCAGACTACTTCAACTTTGTCCCGAAGTACTTAAAGCTTTGCAGGAAAAAGAAATAACTGAAGGACACGCAAGAGCTTTAATTCCTTTAGAGTCTAGATCTCTACAAAACCATGCATTACGATTGATTATTCGTGATGAAATGAACGTGAGAATGGTAGAAAGATTGGTTAATAAACTTAAGCAAGCTGATAGCGAAGACGATATCGAAACCAAAAAAGTAATTCAATATGTTCTATCTGCAAAAGCTAAGCAAATACAGAATAGTATTTCAAGTAAACTTAAACTCCCAACTCAAATAGTTCCTCTTAAAGAAGGAGGAAAAATTGTCATCAAATACAAGTCTGATAAAGATTTAGATAGGATTATGAAAGGCATAGCCTAATATTTCCTTACATGTTAAAAATTACGAAAACTTGCTTTCATAATCCCTATTTTACTAGTTAATCTCAACTGAATTCGTTATTCCATCCATAAGTAACAAGGCTTCATTTAATTCCTCTGAATTTCTTTCAGGTGGAAGATAAAACATGTATGTATCATTAGGAAAATACTCAGAGGCTTTGTAACTGTAGTATATGGTAAAAAAGTTATAACTAATTTCGTCGTACATCTCACCTTCGCCGAAGCCACTAATATTTAAATTATTCGGGGAAACAACATATTGACTAAAATTCCAATACCATTTGTTATTATCCTTTTCATCCTCACCTGCCTTTTCATCAGGTATAGAACTCCCCTTTACATAGCTATTTACAATATAACCTTCATAAGAAGCCGGAGTTACAACCTGATTTTCTGAGTCAATTTCAATATTAGGTCTTATGGTAGCGTCAATATAAAAGCCAGTTCCTCCACCAGTAAAAATAGGATCTGCACAAAGTTCCCAAAGATAATTACCATCTGTTACAACAATGAGATCATCCTGATCACCTTCTTCAATGTACCAACCTCTTGGATATTTAAAGGAGATCCCCCAGACATCATTATTATATTCACAAAAATCATTTTTACACGCATTGGAATTTTGGGAAAGAATGTTTGTATCTTTATCATCATCACTTTGGGAATCAGTTTTGCTCTCATTATTTGAATTGTTATTGCTTGTAATCTCACCAGTATCTATTACCTTGGAATATCTATATTTTCCATAAGGAAACCCAATAATAAGCCCACCAGCAAGAGTAAAAATAAAACCCAAGATTAATAAAGGCACAATTAATTTATTATCTTTCATATAATTTGGTATAAATTTATGTATTAAATAATTTAGTTTTTTGAAACAATGTTGTAGAATTAATTACTAATATTAAATTCTAAACAAAAATAAATCAACATCCTTGAAATATAAGTACAACTTAGTATACACTTTATCAAAATTTACTTTACTACATATATTAAATTAGCTAATTAATTTATAAGAAACCAACGTGAATAATCAAATTCTAGAGAAAATTATCGAAATATTAGCAAAAAAATATCCCAATCCACAAACACCCTTATTACACCGTAACTCATATGAATTGTTAATTGCCGTTATTTTATCAGCTCAAATGACAGATAAAAGATTAAATACAATTACACCATTACTTTTTGAAAAATATCCAACTTTTTCATCCTTAGCAAATGCAAATATTGAGGATGTGCAAAAAATTATATCAGGTGTAAACTACTACAAAACTAAATCACAACATATTATCGAAGTATCAAAAACTATTAATTTAAAATATGATGATAAAATTCCTGAGACTCTTGATAAGCTTATAGCTATGCCAGGAATCGGAAGGAAAACTGCAAATGTAATCTTAAATGAAGGACTCAACATTTCAGAAGGTATTGTCGTAGATACTCATGTAATAAGAGTATCCCAAAGACTTGGCTTTACAAATAATAAAACAGCACAAAAAATAGAAATTGACTTGATGAAAATTATTCCCAAACAATATTGGCGAAATATATCTCTTTGGATGATATTTCACGGAAGAGAAACATGTGTCGCCAGAAAACCCAAGTGTGATGAATGTAAAATAAAGGATTATTGTAATTACTATAGTAGTCTGAAATAGTTGTAAGTAGACAGTAAGCGGGAGGAGGTAAAATACATACTACTTACTATATACCACATAGCATGTATTTCAAACTGCAATATTAGTAATAATCTCCACGAAATTTCGTTCAATAATTTAAATTTCAAAATTTATAATTTACAATCTCATAGGGTTTGCATTATTGTAGGTTTTATATTATTATATAGTTGTTAAAATTACCTGCCCTTTACTGCCATGAATGAAAATCAGATTCTGCAAAAATTAATCGAAAAACAGAAGATAACTTCTGAAGTTTTGTCTAATCTCAAAACTGAATCAGCTCAAACTGGGAAGAATGTCGATGTATTATTGATAGAAAAAGGCATAATAACAGAAATTGAGCTTGTGCAAATAAAAGCTGAAATTTTCAATATTCCTTTTGTTGACTTATCACAAGTAACAGTAACTGATGAATCATTAGGTATGCTTCCTGTTGACACAATGAAGCGTTACAAAATGATTGTGTTTGAAAAAGAGGGCTTTGTGATGAAAGTTGCGATGTCAGATCCATTTGATATTCAAGCAATTGGTTATGTGAAAAGTAAATACCCCAACTACAAAAGAATTGAAACTTACATTTCATCTCGGGAGCAGATATTTGAAATAATTGATAGAAAAAGTTCATCATTAATTGGTGAATCCATTGAGGAAAGTCTCTCGGATTATCAAGGAGAGGATATGGAGATTCAAGATTCAGGAGAAACTGTTGATGCTTCTGAAGCCAATTTATCCAACGCTCCAATTGCAAAGATTGTTAATACAATTATCGAATTTGCAGCAAAGAACAAAAGCTCAGACATACATATTGAACCATTAGAGACCAAAACAAGGGTAAGATACAGAATACATGGTGTAATGATTGAAAAAATTTCTCTCCCTAAAAAGATCCATCAAGCGTTGGTTGCACGTATAAAAATAATGACCAAGACAATGAAGATTGATGTGAAACGTGCCCCACAAGACGGTCGTATCCCTATGAAATATAAGGACAGAGTCTTTGACCTTCGTGTTTCATCGCTTCCAACAGTTTATGGTGAAAAAATTGTTATGCGTTTACTTGAAAGAGGAGGCAAAATTCCTGCCTTAGAAAATAGTGGTTTAAGAGGACCAGGATTTAAAGTTTACTTGGATGCAATTACTTCTACTGTTGGTATAATTTTAATTACAGGACCAACAGGATCAGGTAAAACACAAACATTAGCAAGCACACTTTTAAGAATCAATGATCCCAAAGTTAATATAATAACTTTGGAAGATCCTGTGGAAATAAGAATTGATGGAGTAAATCAAGTTCAGGTTAATCCACAAGCAGGTTTAACATTTGCAAAAGGATTGAGGTCAATTCTTCGACAGGACCCAGATATTGTTTTGATTGGAGAAATTCGAGATACCGAAACAGCTCAACTTGCAGTACAGGCATCATTAACAGGACATCTTGTACTTGCAACATTGCATACAAATAATGCATCCTCTGCCCTTCCAAGACTTGTTGATATGGGTATGGAAAATTATCTTTTAGCATCAACAATTAAAGCAATTGTTGCCCAAAGGCTCGTAAGAACAATTTGTCCTGACTGTATTACTGCGTTACCCCTTACTAAAGAAATAATCTCTGATATTAATACAACTCTTGGAAATATTGAAGGATTCAACACAGAAAGTTATCTAGAAGCAAAGTGTAAACAAGGTAATCTTCCAGCATATTACAAATGTCCCGAAGTTATTAATGGCGAAAAGACATATTATACCTATAAGGGAAATGGATGTTCAAAGTGTAATGGTACTGGTTATGCAGGTAGAATTGGTATTTTTGAGGTATTAGGAATGAATGAATCAATTGGAAGACTTTTAATGAAAAACAAACCCTCTAGCGAGATTGAAGCAGAGGCTGTAAGACATGGGATGATTACAATGGTACAAGATGGATATATTAAAGCACTTGATGGAATAACAACAATTGAGGAAGTTATGAGAGTTATTAATACATAAAAAATTTAATTTAACTGCCAAAGTATGAATATAAATGACCTACTAAACACAACTGGAGTTACAAGCCAACCAACCAATGTTGCAAAGAATCCCACTTCAACCCCACAACCACAATCTCAACAACCTATACCAACCGATCCAGTTACTTCCCAACCTCAAACGCCACCACAACCAAACGAAAAAGAAAGTATAGAAGAAGTAGACTCAAAGGAAAAAGATATAAAAATTGATGTTCCACTTTTGCCTCCTTTAGAAGATACAGACAACACTAAGGATCTAACAACTCCACGACCCCAAACCACAATACCATCAAATGAACCAGAGAAGGTCATTACTAACACTGATATTTCCCTACCCCCATTAGAAAAAACTAACAAAAAAGAAGAGGTGACCCCACAGGAAAATGATACAAAAGTTGATGTTCCCCCTTTGCCTCCTTTGGAAAAAGCAGATGATGTTAAAGATTCAACAATACCTCAACCAGAAATTGAGTCCCTTCCACAACCAATTGAAATGGACATCAACAATGAATCAACAAAAGATGTAACAACTACTGCACCAACTGCAGATTTAACACCTCCTTTGCCCAACATACAGGAAAATAATACCAATATCCCAAATGAAAATATAGTTGGCCCAACTGCACAACCTTCTACCCCAACAGCTGGAGCAGGAGCATTGTCATTAGAAAATATGCAAAGCCAAATAGTATCGGGTAATAATGTATTGGAAAGTTCAGACATGTTAAATGCTACTAGTTCTGCATATCCTTATACAATGAAGCAACTTCTTGAGATTGTCGTTCAAAAAAATGCATCTGATTTACATATCGGAGCAAACTACCCAGCACTAATTCGTATTGACGGAGAATTACAACCAGTTGGCACACAAATTATAACTCCAGAAATAGCCAAAGATCTTATTTTTTCGATACTGTCAGAAGAAAATAAAGAGGTAGCGGAGATTAATAAAGAAGTTGATATTGCTTATGCATATGAGGATATTGCAAGGTTTCGTGTAAATGTCTATCATTCTACTGGAAGTATGTCAGCAGCACTACGACTTATTCCCAATAAAATCAAAACTATGGAAGAGCTTAATCTTCCTAAAATTTATCAGAACTTTGTAAACTTAAAGCAAGGATTGATCTTAGTAACTGGACCTACTGGTCATGGTAAAAGCACAACACTAGCAGCAATTCTTAACGAAATCAATAAAAGTAAACCTTTACATATTATTACAATTGAAGATCCAGTTGAATATGTTTATCCTGTTGGAAAAGCACTTGTTAATCAAAGAGAAATGAAACAAGATACCCATTCATGGGATATTGCATTAAAAAGTATATTACGTGAAGACCCTGATGTTGTATTAGTCGGTGAAATGAGAGATTATGAGACAATTTCTGCGGCAATTACTATCGCAGAAACAGGACATCTAGTATTTGCAACGCTTCACACAAATAGTGCTTCACAAACAATTGATCGTATTATTGATGTATTTCCAGAACACCAACAAGGACAAATTCGTACACAACTTGCTGTCGTTATTGAAGGAATCATTGCTCAAAGACTTGTAAAACTGAACGGTGGTGGAAGAAGAGCAGTATCTGAGGTTATGATGGGAACTGCTGCAGTCAGAAATATAATCAGAGAAGGAAAGACTTATCAACTTGATAATGTCATAAGAACCAGTGGCGATGTGGGTATGATTTCAATTGAAAGATCACTCGTTGACCTGGTTAGAGAAGGACTTATTTCAGTTGAAGATGCACAACTAAATGCTATCAATCCTGAAGAAGTATTACGTCTGTTAAAATAGACCTTAAATTTTTACAATAGTTTATGAACCAATATTCATACAAAGTAATCGACAACCTTGGAGTCACTAAAAAAGGAACGGTTGAAGCTAAAACCAAAGATGATGCAGTACGTGTATTACAAAACGCAGATTTTAAAGTTATTTCAATAGATGAAAAAGTAGCTCTTATCAATTCCGAGACCCTTAATAGTATAAATATTGGAGGAATACCACTTAAAGAAAAAGTAATTTTCATGAGACAGATGGCAACTCTTCTTTCAGCTGGAATCTCACTATCAGGTGCTTTGGAAATACTCGAACAACAAATATTAAACTCTGGTTTTAAAAAAGCTGTTGGCAACGTAGCAAAACGTGTATCTGAAGGTATTCCGTTCTCAAAATCATTGGAAACAGAAGAAGGAGTGTTCGACAGTATCACCATCTCTTTAATTAGAGCGGGAGAAGAAAGTGGAAAGATGGAAGAAATTCTTCTTAAGCTTGCAGAAGAGTTAGAGAAAAAACAAGAATTTCAAGGAAAAGTAAAATCCGCGATGATCTATCCAATAATAATGTTAATAGCTATAGTAGGAGTAGTTGCTGTAATGATGATTTTTATGGTACCAAAGATGGTTGAAATGTTTGCTGAATTTGGAGCAGGAGAACTCCCTTTTTCTACAAGAATTGTCGTTGGGATAAGTAATTTTATTATTAAATATAAATTTATTATTCTGGCTTTAGTTATTGGTGGGGGTTTCGGTTTTAGATATTATTACAACACAGATAATGGTAAAAAGGCATTTGATAGGATATTACTGAAAATTCCTATCTGGGGTAACTTTATTCAACAAGTGCAAGTAGCAAATTATACAAGAACAATGGCATTACTCCTTAAAAGTGGAATGGACATTGTTGACATACTAAAATTAACTAGCAATGTCTTAAGTAATTACTGGTTTAAAAAGGGGTTACTTGATTCTGCAGAGGAAGTAAGTAAAGGAGTTCCATTAGCATTACCGATATCAAGAGTTGAATTTTTCCCTCCTTTGGTAAGCAGAATGATTGCTGTTGGTGAAGAAACTGGTAAGCTTGAGGTAGTTTTTGAAAAAATGTCCGAATATTATGATAGAGAAGTCAAGCAAATGACCGAGAACTTATCTGCAATGATGGAGCCAATAATGTTAATTGTTATGGGTGTAATTGTCGGTTTCATTGCTTTTGCTGTTTATGGACCAATGTTTGAAATGTCTAGTGTAATTGGTGGATGATCCTTTTAAATAACTAGATTAGTATTGCCCAAACGCCCCTTTTGTGATATAATAACCCAATCGTATTTTTATTTCTTCTAAAATTATATCAATATGGTAGAACCTTTAACGCCAGAAATACTAACTCAGGATACAATATCGAAATTTTCATGTTTATGTAAATATCAAAATATTATACCGGGAAATAACCCTGCTGATGATGAACGTCTAGTTGAAAGATTAGTTTTATCAAGGAATGAAAAAGATCAATTACTAAAAGCAATTAATGGAGGTAGAGTAACAACAGATAAAATAACATTAACTGAAGGTCAAATAAAAGTTATTACAAGCGAACAAATAGATCAAGAATTATTAGGGCCAAATAATCTACCTCAAGTTGCATTCATTCCTGTAGCAAGAACCAGGTCACAACATCTCAGATTACTAAAAAGCTATCAAACATTGTGTGTAATCAGTCAAACGAGGGGCATTGGAAATAGTGGTCCTTGGAGCCAAAGAACAGTTCCGGAAATTGAGCTATCGAATATACCTGATTTCAGAGCAATTTTAAACGAGGATATTCCACAATCAGCTTATCAAAACGTTGGATCAAATATAAAGCTACCACATCAAAGACAAATTATTCTTCCACTGACTCTTTCAGCTGAAAGCCAAGCTAAATTATCAGTTTTCATTGCGCGATTTCAAGATCAAGAATTTGACCAATCCAGGATATCATTAACTTATAACGATATTGTCCAGGCAATGACAACTGAAGATCAAATAATTTTTCAGTTAGCATTCTGTGCGACAAATATAGCTGAATTGGTAGATATACTCCGATACTATTCACCCGCGTTTGGAGGTGATTTAGAACAAGGCAATTACCATAGATTTCTTTGTTATTTACTTTGTGATACATTCACTGCGGACAATGCAACAGAAACATTAGAAAATGCAGTAGATATCAATCGAAGGAAAGTAGATATAATTTTAAGAGCGTTAACCTACATTAAAGATCTAGAAGAGCCTAATAAAACACATAGTATTCTACCTGCAAAAGTGATAAGAGTTATTGACGGTATGGCTATGTTACTCTCTCCAGAAATGTATACCCCCGATAATAGATTATCGGAAAGAGGAAGATATGGTGGAAGAGCAACAATGTTTGCTAGAGAAACTATAAGAGCAGCTTATGAAAGAAAAGTAAATCAACAAGCAAGTGAAAAGACGAATGCTCATAGACTAAAACATTATGCTGGAAAGATGTTATACGAAATGGCAAAAGAAAAATTCGGTCAAGACTTCCAGGAAAAAGTTGCCAATATTGCAAATGGAATTAAACTTGGAATGCGAAAAGCAATAGCGCAACAAGCCGATTTTCCCCAGGAATTTACTTCGCTTTTTGAGTCAGAAAGACCCTCCATGGTCAATTTCAAAGAAGCACTGGGATTACCAAGTAGACAAATTGCAAGTCAAAAAAGGGATATTTTTGTTATAAAATTAGGATTAGCACTAGCCCAAAAATTAGTAGATGAAAGATCAATGCCAGAAGCTGCAATGGTAATTGACATCATTACTAAATTATTTCGAGATCAAACAAAACTTGTTGACCTTCGACAAATTGATCAGCTAAGACAAAGTATTGCTGGAAAAATAGCCTAATTACTGCTTTCTACCACAGCATTTCTTATATTTTTTACCACTTCCACAAGGACAAGGATCATTCCTTCCTACTTTCGCTGAAGCTACAATAGATGAACCCACTTTAGTTGGAGTTACCGTAGGAGAACTTTCTTTTTTATTTTTTTCATTCTTCACCTTTTCATTTTTCATTTGTTCGTTGCTTAACTTGTTCACATTTAGCTTGCTCCCTCCCACTATTTTTTTTGCCAAGATTTGTGAGATTTTTTCGGGATCACCTTCAACTTTAACTTTAAAAATACGCCCTACTATATTTTCAGTTATATCATCCAACATTGATTGAAACAACCTAAACCCTTCATTTTTATATTCTGTTAAAGGATCCTTCTGTGCATAACTTCTTAAAGAAATTCCTTCTCTTAATATACTCATTGCATCTAAATGTTCAGTCCATAGTTTATCAATTGCAGATACAATTATCATACGCTCAATATCTGTTGCAACTAAGCGAAATTCATCAAAAAAGGATACAAAAACTGCAAACACAACTTTCATCAATAACTCTTGTAAAGCTTGTTGATGGTCATTGTTCTTATCTGATTTTGACATCAAGTGTTTTAACACCTCTTCTTCGAAATTATTATATTTCAGATCTATTTTGTTAAGACCACTTTTAAGTCTCTCCTCTGGAATCAAAGCAGTAATATTTTTTACAATCTGTTTTCCTTCATCTTTGTCAATTTTTCCATCTCCAGTATAAGATGCGTCAAGAATTGACATTATTCTTTGAACAATTTTTTGTAAAACCCATATTCTTGTCGGTAAAAACACAAAATTGTCCTCAATTTTCCACTCTCCTACTTCCATTTCCAACTTACCCGCATCAAAACGATAAACATTATTAATCCCATTTACTCCCCAATTTTCACCTAATAAAGAAAAATCCTCCAAAAAATTACCCAATAATTCAAAATCAACTAAATCAAAAGATACTTCAGCATAATTTTGTGAAAGCGACTTACCACTATTAATAATATTTGCGTGAAGTTCAGCTTCTTTATCCAACAAATCCAATAATTTATCCCTTAGTGAATAAATAATATTCCTATGATTATTCAATACATCATCATATTCTACAAGGTGTTTTCTTATTTCAAAGTTTACATTTTCAACTTTCTTTTGTGCTGACTGAATAGCTCTTGCAATCATTGATGCTTCTATTGGCATATTTTCATCGACTCCTAAACTATTAAACATGCTGTGCATAATATCTCCACCAAATCTCCTCATTAACTCATCCTCTAAAGAGACGTAGAATCTTGAAGAACCAGGATCTCCCAATCTTCCAGATCTACCTCTTAGCTGATTATCAACACGTCTTGCTTCATGCCTTTCGGTACCAATTATATGTAAACCACCAAGTTCTTTTACTCCATTGCCTAGTTTAATATCTGTACCTCTACCTGCCATATTAGTAGCAACAGTTACAGCTCCTAATTGACCAGCATTTGCAACAATATGAGC